>JAEIGA010000092.1_pt1 | contig 117815 bp, 101 predicted proteins | sample 9270691 | NCBI WGS metagenome assembly JAEIGA01 (sample SAMN17057246, study PRJNA624740) | gut metagenome | biome: biome; isolation source: fecal sample | host: Bos grunniens | place: China: Xizang | collected 2019 | reverse complement strand
TGGACGAGGGTCCGTTGACAGGATCATATGCTCGCGATATCCGTGTTACTATCTATGATGGTAAGATGCACCCAGTAGATTCAAACGAAATCTCATTTAAGCTTGCAGCACGTAACGCATTCAAGGAGGCATTCCGCAATGCTGGACCGAAGATTATGGAGCCTATCTACAATGTAGAGGTTCTTACACCCAGCGAGTATATGGGTTCTGTTATGAGCGATCTCCAGAACCGCCGCGCTATGATTATGGGTATGGAGTCAGACAAGGGCTTCGACCGTCTTAACGCACGTGTACCTCTTGCAGAGCTCTACCGTTACTCAACATCGTTGTCATCATTGACATCAGGTGCTGCAACCTACACTATGCAGTTTGCAAGCTACGAGCAGGTACCCGCAGATGTTCAGGACAAGCTGCTTAAGGCTTACACAGATACTGACGAAGAGTAGTACTTTGTTGATATAGCGGCGCATCTGCGCCCTCTCAATCATTGGGCTGAATGGGAAATACATTAAGTATATCCCATCCAGCCCAATCTCTTAATCGAGGGTACATCTGCACCACTCGACTAACAAATACCTTGCTCTATCAGATGTAGACGATACCATTCCCGACAACAGATACTATACGCCGTTAGGGGCAATCTCAATTAAGAGATTGCCTCTATACTGTCGTTGTGCAGATCATCGCTAGCCTACGCTAAAACATCCAATCCTTATCTGTGGTATTCTCCTGACCGATATAGCTCTCACAGTCTTAAGGCTACTCGTGTATTGAGTGCAGCTTGTTAGTGTGCTCACTAATGAGCATATTACGTACACGTCGCGGTGTCATACCATACACATTGTTGAAGAGCCGTATAAAGTGCGACGTGTTATCGAAGCCAAACATCTCTGCTACCTCTCCAATAGATATGCGCGTCTGCGTGATAGTCTTGCAAGCAAGCCTTAAGCGATGGCGCACCATCCATTGGTGCGGCGACATATTAAAGCGCGCTGTGAAGCGTCTTTTGAGTGTCGATGTTGAGAGAAAGCATCGACTGGCAAGGCTGCTTATACTCTCATTGAATGCTACGGAGCCGAGCACACTCTTCATAAATAGTCTATCCTCACGCGACATATAGCCCATACTATGCAGTGTTGTCGATGGCTCTATGTGAAACAGAAACTGTTCGAACACACCAGATGTGCTCACTTTGCAGTTTAGTGTGTATTCCCCTCGTTCAAAGACATAGACACAGCCCTGCGGTATGGTCTGCTCCTTGCCGCTATCACATGTTGTACAACTGCCAATATACATGTAGCAAATTGTCCAAAAATTTGTCTTAAACGTAATTGATGTGTTATCTGCGTTGCAATAGCACTAAAATACAATATTATTATATAGTTTATCTTGTAATACTAAATCACACATAGCATTATCTTATCTTTCATCATTAGAACTAATAAGACGTGAAATATTGTCGTTAGCAAATATATACAAATCGAATTTCCCGTAAAATTAAAATAAAATATTTAGAGTAACAAGTAAATTTTAATTTTGGACTAATTACAATATAAAATAGTATAAAATATTGTAATTTTGTTACAAAATAACCACTCCTAAACATCCGTTTTTGCTGTTTTTGGGGAAAAATAATGAGAGCCCGAATAAAATCGAGCTCTCGTCATATATAGATATAATGTATATTTTCTGTCTTTAGCTTATGCTCTACGGCGCAGCTTCACGACATTCTCCACATGGTGTGTATGTGGGAACATATCCACGGGCTGCACGGCTAAAATCTCGTACATGTCGTTCAGCAGTGCGAGGTCGCGTGCCTGTGTTGATGGGTTGCAGCTCACATATACCATACGCTCGGGTGCGGCGCGCTTGATAACCTCCAATACGCGCTCGTCGACACCAGCACGTGGTGGGTCAAGGATGATGACATCGGGGCGACCATTGCGCTGCACAAACTCATCGCTCAACACATCCTTCATATCGCCAGCGTAGAACGTAGTATTCTCAATACCGTTTATTTGTGAGTTGATAACAGCATCCTCAATAGCCTCGGGGACATACTCCACGCCGACAACCTTTGCGGCGTGGCGCGCACAGAAGTTGGCGATAGTACCTGTTCCTGTGTATAGGTCATAGAGGATATCCTCCTTGCGCAGCTCGGCAAACTCGCGTGTGACCTTATACAACTCGTATGCCTGCTCCGAGTTGGTCTGGTAGAACGACTTGGGACCCACCTTAAACTTTAGACCCTCCATCTCCTCGATGATATGGTCTTTGCCAGCAAAGCATATAGGCTCACGGTCACCCAACGAGTCGTTCCACTTATCGTTGACCATATATATGAGTGATGTAATCTCGCTAAATTGCTCCTTGAGGTAGCCCATAAGGGCATTTATGCGCTCTGTGTCATTCTCATTGAATACCACGATGACCATAACCTCGCCTGTCGAGGCTGTGCGCACAACCATTGTACGCATTAGACCCTCGTGGGCGCGTGCATTATGGAACGAGTAGCCGTGCTCTATGCAGAACTGCTTGGTAGCAAGACGTATGCGGTTAGATATATCCGCCTGAAGATGGCAGCGGTTGATATCCAACACCTTGTCGAAGCATCCTGGGATGTGGAAGCCCACGGCGGGTACTGGCTCTATGTCGCCACCTGCTGCAATCTCTTCGTACGTCAGCCAACGACGGTCTGCAAAGGTAAACTCGAGCTTATTGCGGTACTCGCGTGTTCGTGCCGAGCCTAGACACGGACGCACCTCGGGAATATCGAGGTGACCGATGCGCACCAGCTGATCTTCCACCTGCTTTGTCTTCTGCTTGAGCTGCTCCTCGTAAGGGAGGTTCTGCCATTTGCAGCCACCACACACGCCAAAGTGTTCGCAGAATGGCTCTGTGCGCAGTGGTGACCTCTCTATGAAGCGCACCACAGTACCCTCCATAAATCGGCGGTGGTGCTTACGTATCTGAACATCTACAATATCTCCAGGTACGGTCATTGGCACAAACACGACTTGATTGTCCACCTTGCCCATAGCCTTACCCTCGGCTGCGAGGGTTGTTATATGCAGACCCTCGATAAGAGGGTAGTCCTTTCTTCTCTTTCCCATTATGACTCAATTAAAAGGCTTTTGTTCTATTGCTCTCGGCATCTTTCTCAAGCACGTCGTCACCCTCCCACTCGAAGTGCTCAAATGTCGAGCAGTTGGCGAGGCTGAAGCGTGTATATGTTATGGGGAGTCCCATAGCCACGAACTTACTCTCGTAGGCGGTTTTTACCGACAACACCTCGTCGGCATATCCCGAGCCATATATATCGTCGTTCTGTACCTCCACGTTAAGACCTAAACGCTCAATCACTGCCGCTGTGTAGTTATACAGGTGCTTCGAGTCGGTTTTAAGGTTTATCACGCCATCGTGTGTTAGCATCTGCTTATACTCGGCGAGGAATAGTGGCGACGTAAGACGTTTCTTGGCGCGACGGCTCTTGAGCTGTGGGTCAGGGAAGGTTATCCATATCTCTGCCACTTCGTCCTGTGCGAAGAATGAGCGTATAAACTCGATGCGCGTGCGCACGAAACCCACATTTTGCATACCTCGTTCAGTGGCAGTCTTCGCACCGCGCCACATACGCGCGCCCTTGATGTCGATACCTATATAATTATAGTTGGGATTACGCTCGGCAAGGGCTACAGTATACTCGCCACGACCACAGCCAAGCTCCAAGACTATGGGGTTGTTGTTGTGGAAGAAATCCTCGTGCCAGCGTCCCTTTAGTGGGTGATCCTTGTGAAATATATCTTCAAACTCGGGTTGCACAAGACACTTGAAGGTAAGGTTCTCTGCAAACTTACGTAATTTGTCCTTTCCCATCTTACTTGCTATTTTGTTGTTTGGGGCGTGTTGCTGACGATGATACCCACCGAGGCAATGCCACATATCGTAGTGTCTGGCTTTAGGCGGAAGGTGTATGCGCCCTTGTGCTTGAGCACCACGTTGCGGCGATAGATGAATGTCTGCTCCTCGGGAAGTAGCTCTGCAAGGTGAGGCACGCGCAGTGTGAATGGCTCCTCAACGACGAGCGAGTCGGGTGATATTGTGAGAATGTGCATAGGTATAGAGTCGGCACGGTAACCTCTGTCGTAGCGTAGCGTTATGGCTATGTCACGACGCGACAAGGAGTCCTCGTTGATATACTTAAACTCCTCGACACTATCCCATACCTTTGGCTCAAAATCGCGCACCTCAACACTGCGACCAGCCTCTGCACAAGCCATCACAACCATTGTTATCATCGCCAAGATGACATATCGCAAGCCCCTCATTTTTATTTACCCCTCCTATTTTAAACCGCTGTTATTCAGCACTCTCACTCTTGGGTGCACGACGCTCACGTGGTTCACGGTGCTCTCTGTTTTCACGACCCTCGCGTGGCTCACGACCCTCACGACCTTCGCCATTATTGTTGCGACGTGGACGTTGATTGTTGCGACGTGGACGGCGTGCTACGTTCTCGCCATTGTCGCCACTCTCTGTACGCTGCTCCGTGGTGTTGCCCACCTGCTGTGCTGCACCCTCACGAGGCTCGCGTCGCTCTCTATTATCACGACGACGATTCTCGCGCTGTTCACGATGCTCTCTACTCTCTTTGCCCTCTTTGTTTTCGCGACCCTCGCGTGGCTCTCTACTCTCGTGTTCCTCCTTGTTTTCGCGTGTGCGGTTGTCCTCGCCACCATCGTTGCTTCGCTCCGTCTTGCCGCGACGCTTATTGCGCTTCTGGCGACGTTGCTTATCAAATCGGGTGATGCTATCCTCCTCGTGGCGGAATGTAGGCTCCTCGACAACATCGCTCTCTATATCGCCCAGCAGTGTCTCCACCTTCTGTCCAGCGCGGTTGATGGCAATAATCTCCTTCACGCGCCAGATGGGCAGTGTCGTGAGGTTGGCAATAGAGCCCTTGCTTGTGCTGAACGACATCGTCTGTGCCAACGGGTCGATCTTCACGAGGAAGTACTCGCCATCGAGTGTCTGTAGTGGTTCGCGCAGTCGTGGTATGGTGCGACGTGCATCGGCATAGGCATCATACTCATACATAAGGCAGCACTTAAGCTTTGAGCACTGTCCCGCCAACTTCTGCGGGTTGAGCGATATCTCCTGCATACGTGCGGCATTTGTTGTAACACTCGAGAAGCTTGACATCCACGATGCACAGCATAGCTCGCGGCCACAAGCACCAATACCGCCGATGCGTCCCGCCTCCTGGCGTGCGCCAATCTGCTTCATCTCGATACGTATGCGAAATCTATCGGCAAAGACCTTGATAAGCTCGCGGAAGTCCACGCGCTCATCGGCGATATAGTAGAATATTGCCTTAATCTTGTCGCCTTGATACTCCACATCGCCAATCTTCATATTGAGACCCATATCGGCAGCAATCTGACGCGATGCAATCATCGTCTCGTGCTCAAGGGCTATCGCCTCCTGCCACTTCTCAATGTCGTAAGGACGTGCCTTGCGGTATATCTTCTTGAACTCGCCGTTGTAGGGGTTAAAGCCCACACGGCGCATCTGCTTTGCTACCATATCTCCCGTAAGCGACACAATACCGATATCGTGTCCAGGTGATGCCTCCACAGCTACTATGTCGCCACGCTTGAGAGTCAAGCCGTTGACATTCTGGTAGTAGGAGCGACGTGTATTCTTAAATCGCACCTCAAATATGTCTGTGGGTATATTATCGGGATACTCCTCTAACCAATTTGTCTCGTGGAGTTTATAACAGCCCTCTGAGGCCCTCGCCTCCAGCTCGTCGCCACAGTCGCAGAAGCAGCATCCACGACCCATTTCGGGCTTATGATTTTTATTACAACTCATTTTAGTATATATACATTTTGGCGTAAAGATAGCAAAAATAATTCACAAACACAATATCACGCTAAAAAACGGAGCGCAAACAATAACACCGAATGGTTGGTACTCTATATACGTCCCATTCGGTGTAGTCTATGAGGGTGCATTACCCTCTATGTTGCAGCTATTTAGCAGTTCATAGCACCACAGCAGTGGATAACCTGACCGCTAACATACGATGACAGGTCGCTTGCGAGGAACAGTGCCACGTTGGCAACATCCTCGGGAGTGCCACCACGACGCAACGGAATCTGCGCTGCCCACTGATCCTTGATCTCCTGTGATAGCTGGTTTGTCATCTCGGTAATGATGAAGCCTGGAGCGATGCAGTTTGCACGAATACCGCGTGGACCCATCTCCTTCGCGATTGACTTTGCAAGACCAATCATACCAGCCTTTGAAGCAGAGTAGTTACACTGACCAGCATTACCTGAAACGCCAACAACAGATGACATATTGATAATTGAGCCACTGCGCTGCTTTGCCATAACGGGAACAACGGCGTGGATGAAGTTGAATGCGGACTTCAGGTTGACATTGATGACAGCATCCCACTGTGCCTCCGACATACGCATCATAAGACCATCTTTGGTGATACCTGCGTTGTTTACCAAGATGTCGATACGACCAAAGTCCTCAACAATCTGCTTAACCACGTCGTGTGTCTCGTCGAAGATTGCGGCATTTGAGGCATACGCCTTTACCTTAACACCCAAAGCCTCAATCTCCTTTACTGTCTCCTCCACGGCCTCGTTGATAACCAAGTCGGTGAATGCCACGTCGGCACCCGCCTCTGCATAGCGCAAGGCAATAGCCTTGCCGATGCCTCGTCCAGCACCTGTTACGAGTGCTACTTTTCCTTCAAGAAGTTTCATACGTCTATATTTTGTGCGTTAGTTCAACAATTATTGGCTACTTGCCTGTCCACTTGCGTAGTGCTACGCAGGCGTTGTGACCACCAAAGCCGAGTGAGTTAGAGATTGCCACCGTAAGGTCTGCCTTGCGTGCCTTGAGCGGTGTGTAGTCGAGGTCGCACTCGGGATCAGGGTTGGTAAGACCGATGGTGGGTGTTACCACACCGTGGTAGAGCGACAATGCTGATGCGATAAGCTCAACAGCACCTGTTGCACCAAGCATATGACCTGTGATAGACTTTGTCGATGTGATCATAGCCTTGCGTGCAGCCTCCTCGCCCATAGCGAGCTTGATAGCCTTGGTCTCCGAAGCATCGTTGAGCGGAGTACCTGTGCCGTGTGCATTGATGTAGAGCAAGTCCTTATCTGCGTCAAACTGTGCCTCGTCGAGAGCCTGCTTGATTGCACGTGATGCAGGGATGCCCTCGGGGTGGGGTGCTGTGAAGTGGTGTGCATCGCAGCTATTACCATAACCTACGACCTCGGCGTAGATTTTAGCACCACGACGCTGCGCACTCTCCAGTGACTCGAAGACCATCATGCCTGCACCCTCGGCGATAACGAAGCCGTGGCGATCTGCAGAGAAGGGCAGTGATGCCTGCAACGGATCCTCCGAGCGTGACAGAGCCTTGCTGTTGGCGAAGCCTCCGATTGCGAGCGGGTGTACCGAGGCCTCGGCACCACCTGTGATGATAGCATCAGCATAGCCGTGCTTGATGGCACGATATGCCTCACCTGCCGAGTGAGTACCTGTTGCACAAGCTGTTACAACGGGTAGGCACACACCCTGTGCATTGTGAGAAATAGCCACATTACCCGATGCAATATTTGAAATCATCATTGGCACAAAGAAGGGTGAGATTCGGTGAATACCCTCCTCCAAAAGCACCTTTGTCTGGTTTACGAATGTGTCCATACCACCAATGCCCGAGCCGATGTATACTCCAAGACGCTCTGGTGCTATATTCTCGCCGCTAACCAGACCGCTATCCTTCATAGCGTCTGATGCTGCAGCCATAGCATATACGCAGAATTTGTCGCTGCGACGTGCCAAACCTGCGTTAAGTTCATACTGTGACTGGTCGAAGTTCTTGACCTGTCCTGCAACTTTTACGGGGAGGTTGAACTCATCATAGCCCTTGATGAAGTCGATACCGCAGTTGCCCTCGACGAGATTTTTCCACGTCTCGTCCACCTTGTTTCCTACGGGGGTAATTGCACCGATACCGGTGATAACTACTCTCTGTTCCATTTTATCTCTCTTTTTATCGGCTGCCACCTAAAACTTTTGTTGTGGCGCACCGCGTTTTACATACTTATTCTTTGTTAGCTCCTTGTTATGGCTGTACCTCAATGAGCCTTTGCTCACTACGATTTGCGTGAGGCTATGTTACATTGCCCACTCGATAATGCAAGCACCCGTTGTGAAGCCTGCACCAAAGGCACTAAATACCAGCTTATCGCCCTTCTGGAGCTTGCCTGCACGGTTGAGCTCATCAAGAAGTGCGGGGAGTGCTGCCGATGAAATGTTACCGTAACGCTCCACGTTATGGGGCACGCGCTCCTCTTCAACGCCGAGGAAGTTGCGTATTGAGTCGATTATACGACGGTTTGCCTGGTGCAACACGTAGTACTTGATGTCGGCAGGAGTCAGACCTGTCTGGTCGAGCAGGGTCTTGATGTCGCGATTTGAGTTTGTCACAGCGTGCTTGAAGACCTCGCGACCGCGCATTACCAAAGGCTCGAAGTTCTCCTCCTTTGATATGTAGGGCGTAGGCTCCAGTGTGCGCTGGTAGTACAGCACCTCGGTAAGGGAGCTTGTGGTAAGGCGTATAGCCTTAAGCTCATCGCCTGCCGTAACAACGGCAGCACCTGCACCATCACCAAAGAGTACACACGTACTACGATTCTGCCAGCTCACCATACGTGATGGCTCCTCTGCACATACGATAAGGATGTTTTTTGCCTTGCCAGCCTTGAGTTTGTCGTCGGCAATATCCATTGCGTAGATGAATCCTGCGCAAGCAGCATTGATATCGACAGTGGGACAAGTTGCGCCAATCTTACCTTGTATGATGCAGCTGAGTGCGGGGGTAACATACTCGTTAACAACATTCGAACAGATGAGGAAGTCGATGTCGGCAGGTGTGAGGTTTGCATTCTCGAGAGCCTTCATAGCTGCCTCGCACGCCATATCCTCCAACTTCTCCGACGAAATAACGCAACGCTCTTTGATGCCTGTGCGCTCGGTAATCCACTCGTCAGTGGTCTCCAAAAACTGCTCAAGCATCTGGTTTGTCACAGCGCATTTGGGGTGCGCCGATCCTGTTCCAATAATTTTCATGAAATATTGTGTTAGTTCAACATATTTATTCGGCTACTGTATTTGCGGCCGACGGCTGAACCTACTCGGTTGCCAGGTAATCCCTTTGGTGCTATCGCTCTCTACTTAACTCTTGTCAGAAACTGCTGACTCAGTCTTGTATGCTGCCAACGGCTCTCTTTGTTGCACTTCGTCAACTCTCCAACCACGTTAGCAATACAGCACAAAAGCATCCTACCGTAGAACTCCGTACTCCCATATCAAGTATTGATATGCGGGCTGCAAATTACCACTTTCTTAAAATTATTTAAGAATAATGATGTCGCAAATATACTTTGTAGCTTTGTACCATCCCCTAAATTGTGGCGAAAAGTGTTATTTTGTGGTAAAAACTCAATATGTGTGGTAAAAATTTTGCTGAACGCTAAAAAAATAATACCTTTGTAACCAAATAGATAAGTTTTTATGGTTTCACACGAGCGCGAAATCCCCAAGTTTTTAGTGTCGAGAAGATATATCTCGGTGATGATAACATTTATAGTGTTATTCTCCATTTTGTTTATGGTGATATACGACCCATTCTCACTTGCAGTATGGTTTAGCACCGATGATATGATGCGCTTCAGTTTTACTATCTTGTTCTACTTTTCGGCGGTGGTATTGCTCATTTTTAGTCGCTCACTTATGTACTCATTGCAGGATCGTATACTCCTTACACCGTGGCGATATGTCTGGTGGATAATGAGCGAGAATGTTGCCATATCACTGCTCTACACCATAATCACTGTTATCTTCTTCTCGCAGCCCGATGTATCCATCCCCGAGGTCGCTACGCGCGCGCTGTTCTGTGTAACGATGATACTTGCTATACCCAATGCCCTGGTATCGTTCTATGCAACGTATCGTTCAAAGTGTGAGGAGTTAGAGGCTACGCAGTATGAGCTACAACGCTTGCGTGACGAGTATAACCGTGCCGTGGAGCAGGCAGAGCGCGACAGACTGTTGTCGCCTGCTACAAAGCAGAACAATGAGCGTGTACCCCGAATGGTCCATCTACACGACAACAATGGTGTATTACGCCTAACAATAAATATCGAGTCGCTATGTTACCTTGAGTCCGAGGATAACTACATCAAAGTACATTATATACATAACGACAAGTTGGCGTCATATATGCTGCGTTGCCGTACCCGTGATATTGAGCAGACATTGCAAGGTACGGGTATGGTGCGTTGCCACCGCTCCTATATAGTTAATATACGTCGCATACAGTTTATCGGCGAGGAGCATCGTATGCACTATGTCACGCTCGACTGCGATGGTGTAAAGCGTATTCCTGTGTCAAAGAGCTACTATGAGAAGCTTCTTACAATGTTAAATACATTGCAATAATTCTCTTGCAGCTCTCCTTTTACGCTAGACCTTCCCCTCATCCGTGTACAAACAGAGAAATGGAGGATTATCCAGTGGATAACCCTCCGTTTCTTCACGATGTGTGTCTAACATACAAGGCAACACATTACTGTGCCTGCTGTTCGAGTTCTTTCTTGGCGCGTGCCTCCTTACGTATCTTAAGAGGTGTCTTCTTAAGGTACTTGCGGCAGAATAGTGCAAAGTGACCGTGGTTGGTGAAGCTGTACATCTTGATAATGCTCTTCAGCGGCACATTAGACTCGGTAAGGAGTCGCTCAATCTCCACGATACGCTGCTTCTGCATCCAGCTGTACGGAGTGTCGTTAAACTCCTGCTTGAACATATTGTTGAAGTGCTGAATGCTGAAACCACAGATGTCTGCAAGCTCCTCTACGGTCTTTACGCGTGGCGCATTGTTGCGCACGAGCGACGCAAACGACTGGTTGCGGTCGAAGAGGTTGTAGAATGTGCGGAGCTGAATCTGTGGTGTGTAGAAGAATTTGAAGATTACGAACATCTCCTGAATCTTCGCACGGTGCAGATGGTTACACTTCATATTATTCTCCAAGTAGAGCTGTATTGAGCGCAACAAAAGTTCAAGTGGCTCATTGAAGGCAACCTGTGTAAACTTGTAGTTTATCTTCTTTATCTTGCCTACGATGCTGTTGAACGGAATCATATCGCACGCAGCACCCGCTGTGATGAAATGCGCCTTTACAATCTTGACGTCGCTTAATGCTGTAAGCTCATAGCGGTATGCACGGAAGCAAAATACAAAGTGACCTTCGCGTACAACGTAGTCGTGACGCTCCTCTGATGTAATGTCGAAACTACCAGACATAACGAAGAGTAGGTTGTTCTGGTCGCCTCGCTCAATAACAAATTTTTCACCCTCTTTCAAGCACACAAGGTTAAAGCCCGCTTCGGGCTCAAGCGTGTATGAATGACAGGTTGCTGGACATTGATTAGACATACTATTTTTGTAGTTTAGGTTAAATTCCTCTTAAAAAAAACCGCATATCTTTCGATAATACGAACACAAATATACGCAACAATTTTTAATATACAAGCAAATTGTGACTAAAATAGTAAAAAAATATGCAAATATTGAAATTTTGAGGCTATTTTCGGGGTTATTTTACCAATAAAACTAATGTATTTGGATATAATATCATTGTGAAAAATGCCGCTAAAAAGTGCCTATTGCGCCAATTAAAGGTGGTTACACGGACAATGTTATCACGAATTGGCAAAATAGTTATATAAATACCTTTGACAACAACGTTAATGGGTGTGGTAGCACCCTATTTAAGATGATGGTTGTGTTGTGGCTATGGCTCGAAGTTGCAGCGAAGCATTGTCGGGGCTGGTCGCTCCGCCTTAATTTTAGCAATCATACGGTCGAGATACGCCTGTATATCGTCGCGCAGACGCTTATACAGCACGCACGACGTGTAGTTCTCATTATCAAGCAATACATCGCGTATTGAACGCAGTGTGTTGGTGTAGTTTTGAAGCTCATTCTTAAGTGCTATGCCCTCTACCTTCGACATATTTATCTTGGCTATTGCAAGTTGGCGCAGCTTGTCGCATACGGCACTCAATGTGGGCAGTGCGACATTATCCATCAGCGTATGTCCGTGCATAAACAGGTAGCAGTTATCGCGCTCAACGCCACGCTCTTGGAGTTTGCGCTCGAAGACGTCAAGATGTGGTATCATCTCGCTGTTGTTGTGCTCAAGTGCTGCGACGCGGCGTTGCACATTACGCTCAAGCCACGCGAGGGTGTACTCGCCATTTCGACGTATGTCGACATAGTTAAGACGCACCGAGGCGCGGAACTCGGCAAGGGTAAATACGCTCTCGTGAGAGAGTTGTGCCGAGTAGGTGTACCACAAAAACAGGGGGTATATAGTGCGCGAGTAGTCAGCAAAGAAACGCTCGAAGTCGAAGATGCGCATATCGTTCTTCGTAGCCTTGACACACACGTTGCGTAACGAAGGTGCGTAACACAGATAGTTCTCCGTGGCATACGTATAGGTATGGAACATATTGTCGGCAGCGAGTATCTCGCGCGACTGCTCCGTAGCACCATCAAATAGGTAGTCGAAGTCGGAGTCCACACACAGTAGCACATCCTCTGCCGATGTGCGTCCAATCATAGACATAAGCACCTTCTTGCCTTTGGGCAGGTCATCGCGGTTGGGTACCGATATCTCGAAGCGAAGATAGGGGTTGTGGAAGTGGTCGAAGATGCCACGCCAGAAGGCTACATCCTCGTATCCCTCAACGTATACCTGCACCAACTTACGGTCATCCTCGGGTGGTAGCACATCGGGCAGATTGTTGGGGTTGTATGCTGTGAGGTCGCGTTTACGCCTATTTCGCCTATTCTGTTTCATAATTGAAATGTTTTCGCTGTTGTAAAGATACAAAAAATATTGTAACTTTGTCATCAGAAATCCTTTTTGGAGTAATTTCCCGATAAAATACAACAACTAAATATGGCAAACGATTGGAAAGAGCGTCTGGGTGTTGTCTTTTCGACAAACCCCGACTTTAAATATGAGACAACAGCCACAGAGGAGGCCGAAACGCTTGAACCACAAAAGCAGAATTTGCGAGTATGGCTCGACAGACTCAAGGGTGGACGTGTGGCAACGGTGGTGCGTGGCTATGTGGGCGCATCCGATGACCTTGCAGCACTCGGCAGAGAGCTTAAGACAAAGTGTGGCGTGGGCGGCAGCGTCAAGGATGGTGAGATTATCATTCAGGGCGACCATCGTGACCGCGTGGTGGAGCTACTCACAAAGGCGGGATATAGGTGTAAAAAGGCGGGAGGTTAGACGTGTGTACCACTTGCTGGTATCATTCATCGAAACACCTCCGCCGCAACGAATGATTTACGACTAAACAATTGGTTTACTGCAATATTATTTCTATATTTGTGGTATCAAAACTATTTCCGAATAAAAACAAAAAATATATGAAGCGTTCACTAATACTCTTTGTCGTTGCGCTCGCCGCGACATTTACCGAGGCATACTCTACGCCTGTCTATGCACCGATGTATGGTTCTATGATACAAGACCCATCATCAATAGCTGGCATATATGAGGAGGGTATGCGACTCTATGAGCAGGAGATGTACACCGCCGCTGTCGAGAGATTTCGTCAGGCCGCAAGTTGGGGATATGCCAAGGCAGAGTATCAGCTCGGTATGTGTTACTTTAGCGGTGAGGGTGTTAAGAACATCGACAACACAGAGGCGGCACTTTGGTTTAGCCGTGCTGCAAACCAAAATTTAGCCGAGGCGCAGCTGAAGTTGGGCTATTGCTATATGTACGGTATGGGACGCGAGGAGGATATCGAGTCGGCGATATATTGGTACAAGAAAGCAATGGATCAGGGCAATGGCGAGGCTATGTACTACCTCGCGGAGATATATGCCAACGGCAATGGCGTGCCACAGAACTATGGCGAGGCGGCGCGTCTATATCGTATGTCGGCGGAGAGTGGTTACAACAGAGCGCAGTTCAACTTGGCAGAGTGCTATGAGCAGGGCTTGGGCGTAGCTCCAAATATGCAGGAGGCTATCGTGTGGTATAAGATGTCTGCGGATGGTGGTAGTACGCGCGCCCTCAATAAGATTATAAAGTACTATTTTAGTGATGCTAATGCCAACTATGCCGAGGGCGTAGTGTGGTGTCGTCGCGCTGCCGAGAATGGCAACTCCGAGGCGCAGTACCGCCTTGCAAATTGCTATGCTACGGGTAAGGGTGTGCAGCAGAATATCGACGAGGCTATCGTCTGGTATCGCAGTGCTGCCGAGAGAGGTCACGCACAGGCACGTTACGAGCTTGCCGAACTTAATATGCACGGTGGCTTGCAGAACTATGAGGAGGCGTTTGCAATATATACCGAGTCAGCTGCAGAGGGTGTTGTTGGCGCACAGTATAACCTCGCGCTATGTTACGACAAGGGTCTGGGAGTTGCTGTAAATGAGGATTTAGCCTATATGTGGTATCGCAAGGCTGCCGAGCAGGGACACGCCGAGGCGCAGATGGCTCTTGGTGACTGCTACACTTTGGGCAAGGGCGTAGAGACCAATGCGTGGGATGCCTTCAATTGGTATCGCAGTGCCGCCGAGCAGGGTGTCGTCGAGGCGCAGTGCCGTATGGGTGACTGCTATAGCAAGGGTAGTGGCGTTATGCAGAACTATGGCGAGGCGGTAAATTGGTATCGTCGTGCTTCCGAGGGTGGCTCTGCCGAGGCTATGTATGCCCTTGCGCAGTGCTACGAGCAGGGACTTGGCGTTACGCGTGACGAGTATGTCGCTGTGAGCTGGTATGGCAAGGCTGCCGAGAAGGAGCACCCCGTGGCACAGTACCGTATCGCCGAGTGCTACTACACGGGCAATGGCAAGGTCAAGGATAACGCATCGGCATTCGATTGGTATAAGCATTCAGCGCAGCTCGGATATGGCTCTGCACAATATATGTTGGGTAAGTTCTATGCCGATGGTGATGTTGTAGCACGCAGTATGTCGGATGCGGCACGCTGGTATCTTATGGCGGCAGAGAATGGTGTTGCCAAGGCTCAATATGAGGTTGCGCAGTGCTACACCACAGGTAATGGCATAGCACCCAATGAGGATGAGGCGGCTATGTGGTATGAGGCAGCTGCCGAGCAGGGGCACGTGCTTGCACAGTATGAGATTGCGCGCTGCTACGAAACAGGTAAGGGTGTGAGCGTGCGTGTGTACGAGGCGGCAAAGTGGTATGAGAAGGCTGCCGAGCAGGGACACGTGCTCGCACAGTATGAGATTGCCCAGTATTATTGGCATGGTGTAGGTGTTAAGAAGGATATAAATAGGGCGGTGGCGTGGTATCGCAAGGCTGCCGAGCAGAACCACCTGCGCTCACAGGTTAATCTTGGAGACTACTACACCGATATAGCACGCTTTGAAGAGGCTAACAAGTGGTATCGTAAGGCTGCCGAGCACGGTGATGCCTTTGCGCAGTATAACCTCGGCTACAACCTCGCGGGAGGTTTGGGCACTGAGCGTAATATTAGCGAGGCGGCAGAGTGGTATGAGCGTGCTGCCGAGCAGGGTATAGGTGAGGCACAGTGCCAGATAGCAAATATCTACTACTATGGCGAGCTTGGCTACCGTGACTACCAGAAGGCGTTGCGTTGGTATGAGCGTGCTGCCGAGCAGGGTATTCCCGAGGCACAGATTCAGGCTGCTGATATGCTCTACTATGGTGACGCTGGCGAGCGCAACTATCAGCGTGCTGTGATGTGGTTTGAGAAGGCCTCTGCCAATGGCAACACCAAGGCTACACACTACCTCGGCGAGTGCTATTTCCGTGGTGATGGTGTTGCTCAAGATTATGGTAAGGCTGTGGGCTACTATCGTCAGGCTGCTGATAATGGTTACCGATTGTCGCAGTCGGCTTTGGGCGAGTGCTACTACCGTGGCGAGGGTGTTGCCAAAGATTTTAACGAGGCGATATATTGGTTCCGTAAGGCTGCCGAGCAGGATGATAAGTATGCACAATACTTCCTCGGTGTATGCTATGAGTATGGCGATGGCGTAGAGATAAATAAGTATGAGGCTGCACGCTGGTATGAGAAGGCTGCCGAGCAGGGACACACCACGTCACAGTTCCGCGCGGGTATGATATATAGCCGCGACCTCAATGCCAACGACAAGGCGTTCAGGATGTTCAGCCTCGCTGCCGAGCAGGGACACGCAGAGGCGCAGTATGAGACGGCCATTTGCTACCTCGACGGCATAGGCACTGCTCCCGACAGTAGCAAGGCGTTCAGCTGGTTTGATAAGTCTGCGCAGCAGAACTATGCTCCCGCTATCTTTGCTGTTGCGGAGTGCTACCGCTTGGGTGAGGGCGTGGCACAGGACAAGATCTTGGCATTCGATAACTATATGAAGGCTGCCAAGGATCATATATACCTCGATGCGCAGTACTACGTAGGCTACTGCTATCGCAACAACATTGGTGTAACCACATCAAAGACCGAGGCTGTATATTGGTACACCAAGGCGGCGGGTAGAGGTCATGTCAGGGCAATGAGCGACCTCGGTATGTGCTACCTGCGTGGCGATGGCGTGCCCTATGGCAACTTCGATGAGGCATTCCGCCTATTGAGCGAGGCTGCGGAGCATAACGACCCACAGGCACTCTATGGTCTTGCCGAGTGCTATGCCAATGGTAATGGTGTCGCTCCCAATGAGGCAAAGGCGGCAGCTATGCTGCAACGCTCTGCCGAGCAGGGCTTCACCGAGTCGGAGTACGCATTGGGTGTATTCTATAAGCGCGGACGTGGCGTGGCGCAAGACACCGAGGCTGCCCGTATGTGGCTCACGCGAGCAGCAAATAAGGGTCACGAGGCGGCTAAAGGCGAGTTGAGCACTTTATAGTGGTGCAGGAAACGAAAGATAATGGGTTGATGAACATTCATCAACCCATTATCATATCCCAGCCATATATCACCACACCCGCAATGCCCGAGGCAATGATAAGAAGTATGGGGTTAACTTTACGTATCGAGGCGAGGAGCGTCACGATAAATATTACCCAGCTCCAGCCATCTATAAAGCTGCGCCCATCGTCGGAGTGTGGAAATATGAGCAACAATGCCGCCGAGGCTATCATACCCACCACTACGGGGCGCATACACACCACAACGCTCTGCACGTAGTTGTTGTTATGTAGCTTTATGAAGAAGCGCGTTATCAGCATCATCAGTGTAAGTGCTGGTATGCATACCGCTGTTGTTGCCACTATTGAGCCCGTTATGCCAGCCACCTCATAGCCTATGTATGTCGCCGAGTTTAGGGCGATAGGGCCTGGTGTCATTTGCGATATTGCAACAATGTCGGAGAACTCACCATTTGTGAGCCAGCCATTGCGCACAACCACCTCGCTATGTATTAGCGACAGCATAGCATAGCCGCCACCGAAACCGAAGAAACCTATCTTTAGGTAGCTCCAAACGAGTTGTAATAGCGTGATAATCATCTGTCAACCTCCTTTCCCTGACGTGCTGCAAGCAGTATGCCCACAGCTGCCCCTGCCACCAAGAACCATACGGGCGACACCCCCCAATACCATACCACTAAAGCCACTGCTGCCGATACCGCGAGCAACCACGGGCGCACACCTCGCGTAAGTCCCATTATGGGTGCTACGATAAGTGCCACTACAGCGGGACGCATACCCTTAAATGCGGCATCCACCCACGCGTTGTGGCGCATATTGGCAAAGAACATCGCCACGATGAGTATTATCACAAACGACGGCACAACGACACCAAGTACAGCGGCTAATGAGCCAACATAGCCGCATCGCCTATACCCCACAAATACCGCAGTGTTGAGGGCAATAGGGCCGGGTGCAGCCTGTGCGAGTGTCAGCAGGTCGATAAAGTCGCGCTCGGCAAGCCAGCCACGATTGTGTATCACCTCGTGCTGTATGAGTGGTATCATCGCGTAGCCACCACCAAAGGTGAAGGCTCCAATCTTGAGAAATGACCAAAATATGTCGAATAGCTCGCGCATAAGGTGCTTGTTTATAGGCGTTTGGTTGCGTTGCGGTGGCTATCTGCGAAAACGATAATATGTTCCGAAGGGTATCTGCTTGCCGCTCTTGTCACAGAAGTATAGCTCGCCCATCTGCTCTGTTTGTGGCGCACCAAAGGTCTGATGTACGGCTGTGCGTGCTAACATTGATGATAGCCCCATCGAGTAGAGGTTTAATACCAAAAAGGCGTTCTCGCGCTCCAAGAGGTTGGCGCAGCACTCCAACATCTCGCATATATTATCTTCTAACACCCACTTCTCGCCATTAGCACCACGACCATAGGCGGGAGGGTCAAGTATTATGCCGTGGTAGCGGTTGCCACGACGCACCTCGCGTTGCACAAACTTCAGTGCATCCTCCACTATCCAGCGCACGCCCTCCAAACCCGAGGACTCCATATTCTCGCGCGCCCACGTCACCACCTGCTTTACCGAATCTACGTGCGTAGTGTCGGCACCTGCGGCGCGTGCTGCAAGTGTTGCTCCACCCGTGTATGCAAAGAGGTTGAGTACGCGCGGACGCTCTATGCCCGCTGCGCGCAGCTCCTCAACGGTGTCATATATAAAATCCCAGTTCGCTGCCTGCTCGGGGAAGATGCCTACGTGCTTGAACGAGGTGAGAGCCAAGCGCATATTGAGCCTCATATCCTTATGCTGGTAGCGCACTATCCAGCGTGATGGCATCTCGGGCTTCAGTCGCCACTCACCACGCTCCTCCGACTTTGTGTCGCGCAGAAACGATGCATCGGCACGTCGCCACTGCTCCTCGCCGAGAGTCTTGCGCCATATCGCCTGTGGCTCGGGACGGCGTACTACGTAGCGTCCGAAACGCTCCAATTTCTCGCCACCTCCCGTGTCTATGAGCTCATAATCCTTGATATCGGGTGTTAACAGCTTTATCATAATATACAATTTACTCTTTAGAACAGTCTATGAGCGACATACGGCACTTCGCACAATCAAACTTTAGCTTGTAGCGGTGTCGTCCGTGCTCTATGTATAGCTCGTCGCGGAGCTTTGAGCCACGCTTGAGGCACTCGCCAATCTCGCGGCGTATGCAGTAGCTCGACTCCATAACCTCATATCCGAGTGTTGTGGGCATACTGTCGAGACCGCGCTCTATGCGCTCCACGCCGTGACGTGTGTAGAAGCGTTGTGCGAGGCTGTTTACAACGTTATGTCGTGGTGTTAGCTCCTTTATGGGGTAGAGCGCAGCGGTGTTCTCCACACGCACATAGCGCGCGTGACCGTGACCATTGAAACGCTCCACCGCAAGGCGTGACAGTGCCTCACGACGCACCTCGGCAAGGAGTTTGGCTGTGGTAAACCACTCGCAGCCCTCCACGTCGACCTGCGTCACACGAAATATGCTGTCGCCGCTCTTTGCCATCTGCTCCACAGCTATTGCGCGCATCTTCTCGGCACTCTTCGCACTGTCGAGAGCTGTGCTACGTGTTACCTCCACACTGTAACCCTCCTCGTCGGTGTAGCGTACCGTTATGCCGTCGCTGTTTAGGCGCAATAGACACACAGCATCTATGGCGCGACGTATGCGGCTATGCTCCACACTCTGCGTGAAGCGGTGGTCGTAGTTGCGATATACCTCCATACCAGGCTTTATGCCCTCCATACGGTTTGGCTCAATGGTGTTGCCCTCAACGCGGTTTATGTTCGTGCCGAGTATGCCCTCGTTAGTTATGAAGCATAAGCCGTCGCCAGCATTTAGCGTGTGTCTGCCCACGAGCCTGAAGTCGCGCTTTGTCACCGTCGCCACACAACCTATATACTCGCCCACAGCCTTTGGCGTGAGTAGCGATGCCACGCCTGCGCGCTTGCCCATAAACATATACTCGCCACCGTCGCGCGAAAAGCTCTTCTTGGGGTCGGGTGTGAACTCTATCTCGCTGCGTCCCACCGATGCACGCCGACAGTCGGGGCGTGTTGCAAGGGCTCTGTCTATCGCGCGGCGATAGTGGCTCACAACATTCTTTATGTAGTTGTCATCCTTGAGCCTGCCCTCAATCTTAAATGACATTATCCCCGCATCTATAAGGTCGCCTATGCGCTCCGAGAGGTCGAAGTCCTTTACCGAGAGCAGATGCTTACCCTTTATCAGCGTCTCGCCGCGCTCTGTCACAAGGTCGTATGTCAGGCGGCAGGGCTGTGAGCACTCGCCACGATTTCCCGAGCGTGACGACTGTGAGCGCGACAGGTAACACCTGCCGCTATGTCCCACGCATATCGCACCGTGTACGAAGCACTCCAGGTCTACGGTTGTCGCCTCGCGTATCGCGCGTATCTCGTCGAGCGATAACGCGCGCTCCAATATCACACGCTCGAAGCCACACTCCTCCAGGAAGCGGCTTGTGTCGGGTGCCATATTGTACATCTGGGTTGATGCGTGTAGCGGTATGGGCAGGTTCATCTCGAAGTATGCCATATCCTGCACTATGAGCGCATCTACACCCACCGCTATCAGCTCGCGTGCAAGACGCTCCGCTTCGGCGAGTTCGCTCTCGTAGAGTATTGTGTTGAGCGTCACAAACACCTTCACGCCAAACAGATGGGCATAGTCTACCACGCGGGCAATGTCCTCTGTGGTGTTTGTTGCGGCACGTCGCGCACCAAATCCCGCTGCACCAATGTATAGCGCATCGGCACCGCAGTCTATTGCGGCTATGGCAGCACGATAGTCTCGCGCTGGGCAGAGTAGCTCGATATTGCGTTTTGGGGCATCCATAAAGTTGTCGGTTATTGCACAAAGATACAAAAAAATTGATGATACGCTGTACAATATAATTAATATTGTTGTATCTTTGTCAATTGGAAATATAATCAATAAAGAATCTATGCTTACACTAAAGCAATTACGCGATGATAAAGCGGAGGCAATACGCCGCCTTCAGAAGAAGGGTGTAGACGCTGCTCCCATCATCGCACGCATCGAGGAGCTCGACGACAAGCGTAAGGCGTTGCAGTCGGAGCTGGATAACTGTCTTGCCGAGCAGAATAAGGCAGCCAAGCAGATTGGTGCACTTATGGGCAAGGGCGCACGCGAGGAGGCAGAGGCAAAGAAGCAGGAGGTGGCAGCACTCAAGTCACGCTCACAGCAGCTTCAGGAGGAGTCGAAGGTCGTTGCCGACGAGCTTCAGGCGGCAATAGTAACACTGCCCAACTTCCCTGCCGACATCGTGCCCGAGGGTCGCACCGCCGAGGATAATGTCGTTGTAAAACTCGTAGAGAACTATACCGAAATCTCGGGTGAGGCTTTGCCCCACTGGGAGCTTGCACAGAAGTACGATATCATCGACTTCGACCTTGGCGTGAAGCTCACAGGCGCAGGCTTCCCCGTATATAAGGGCAAGGGCGCACGCTTGCAGCGCGCACTTATCAACTACTTCCTTGACTGCAACACACGTGCTGGTTATCAGGAGGTTGAACCTCCCATCCTCGTTAACGAGGCATCGGGCTTCGGCACAGGACAGTTGCCCGATAAGGAGGGTCAGATGTACCACGTATCTGCCGACGGCTACTACCTCGTGCCCACTGCCGAGGTGCCCGTAACAAACATCTTCCGCGATGTCATCCTCGAGCAGAGCGAGCTTCCCGTGAAGCTCACGGCATATACACCGTGCTTCCGTCGTGAGGCAGGCTCCTATGGTAAGGATGTGCGCGGCTTGAACCGTCTGCACCAGTTCGATAAGGTGGAGATTGTGCAGGTGTCACACCCCGACAGCTCTTACGAGGCACTCGACAAGATGGTTGAGCATGTCGAGAGCATCGTAGCGTCGCTTGGCTTGCCCTACCGCATCTTGCGTCTGTGTGGCGGTGATATGTCGTTTACATCGGCTCTCACCTACGACTTCGAGGTATACTCGGAGGCGCAGCAGCGTTGGTTGGAGGTGTCGTCGGTATCAAACTTCGAGTCGTTCCAGGCTAACCGCCTTAAGTTGCGCTACCGCGACGATAATCGCAAAACACAGCTCGCACACACACTGAATGGCTCGTCTCTTGCATTGCCACGTATTGTCGCAGCGTTGCTTGAGAACAACCAGACAGAGGAGGGTATACGCATCCCCGAGGTATTAATTCCTTACACAGGTTTTGATATTATAAAATAAAATTATATATTTGCACCAAAGAAACACTCATTAAAACTAAAGTAATATGGCTTACAAAATTTCTGATTCGTGTGTTGCATGTGGTACATGTATCAACGAGTGCCCCGTTGAGGCTATTTCAGCAGGTGATATCTATGTAATCGACGCAGATAAGTGCATCAGCTGCGGTACTTGCGCAGGTGTTTGCCCCTCAGAGGCTATTGCAGAGGAGTAATCAGTAACGATTGCGTAAAGAAAAGGAGCTATCTCACAACGAGATAGCTCCTTTCTTGTTTGTAGGGGGGGTATAACTACCAGTCATACTCATCCTGTGTGTCGCCGATTACATAGCTTTTGTAGCCCAACTCCATCTCGGTATCGTCGTAGTGCATTGAGATATTGTTGCTTCCAGCCGACTCATCCTCATAGTAGTTAAGAGTCACAACAGTCTCCTTCAAGCGTGTAAACAGAATGCTCTCCCTCTGCCAATTTACTTTTGTGCCATCGGCTTTAGTCCAAGTAAAATCAATATCTCTACTAACAGTTGCTTTTGTTACGTCTGTTTGGTTGTACCATTCTTCAACTAGTGCGTATGCAAATATTCTTTCGAAAGTTTTTTGTTCAGGAGTCAAAACATTTTTTTGGTATGTGGCTTCTGGATTGTATGCACGTTCTCTACCATAGATATAGATTTCTAACTCTCCTTCATCGAAAAATTCTCCTATTTCGACTTTTAGACCATAGATCATATGTTTTAAATATATATCAATGGCTGCACCATCTTCGGTAGGTGTATAACCGTCAAGCTCACCATAATAGTAGTTAGCACTTTCCAAATGAATGAAATCATATTGAGTGTATCCACTCTGTGGAGTAAAATATGTTTTAGTTTTTCCCTCACTATCTCTAAAATATTTATCGCTTGCGTAAGTAAACTCATTTGAAACAATGGTTACAGACGTTTCAGTTGCTCCCTCATATTTATTTCTAGCTTCAAATGGTTTGCCATATCCAACGTATGGAACATTGTCTACTAATATAGAATCTCGGAAAATCTTATCTTTACCGTCATCAATGAGTACTACCTCGAATGTATAATTGTAATTCTCAGTAAGTTCCAATTTTGCATTTTCAAGATTGTCGAACAAGCCGTATGCAAAAGGCTCATATCCGCTCTCACTGGCAGGCTTATGATAGACCTGAATACCATAGAGGTCGCGGTCATCGGGAGTAAAACGTGTAAGAGGGTTTTGGCTCACATTAATTTCACCACTCATCCCAAGATGCACGGTAAATGTTCTCAGCTCATCAATAGGTGGCTGCTGCTCTGGTAGAACAGACTCACACGCAGCCATAGCCATAGCTGCAACAAAAGCTGCAAACAAGAGGTTTCTTGTCTTCATAATTATTAAGGTTTGTGTACCGTAGCATCTCCTATGCGGTGGTTATTATAAAAAAAGAAAGTGTGGAGATGTTCGTTTATCTGGAAATAGGCATTTGGCGTGGCCTCGACGAAAATAAACAATACTCCACACCTGCACAGTATGGAGTAGGCACAGAACGTGCCAACCAAGCATACCAATACAAGTGATGTAAGCATCCGTTATCCCTTCGTCAAAATCGCCAAATTTTATTTCCAAGGATTAGCGAAACACTTTCACTAATATATGTCAACCGTAAGTATTCCTAACGGCAATACAAATATACGAAAATTATCTAAATATATATAAGTAACACTAAAAAATGTTGTGCGTCTATATAATGGCTTGTCTATATGGGTGTTTGGCTATTGTTTGATGGTGTGTATTAGCATTGCACTCTCGCCATAAAAAATGGGCTACACAACGCTTGCTGTGTAGCCCACCATATAATTGGCTCGATGTTGTCCTCTACTCGAAGTATGTCTCCTGCGAGCCGCAGTGGCGACCATCAATGTAGATGTCAACCTTATAAGTACCCTTCTCGAATGCCGCACCATCGTAGTAGATGCTTACAGGCACTGACTGGTTCTCGTAGTCGACCTTACGCATTGCCGATGCCATCATCTCCTCGCCCTCAAACATAAACACAATCATCTCGGGTGACGACAGCTGGTAGCCGTCAGGCCCTGTTATGCAGATGTATATGCTCTTCTCGCCTGGCTCGGCAAGCTCGTTGGCTGTAAGCTCGAAATCGGTGCGCAGACGCTCTGCCTGACGTATGCGCTTGGTCTCGTTGCCACGACCATTGAGGGCGGTCATACGGATACCGCTTGTGCGTATCACGGCACCTATGCGCACCTTGGTATTTAGCTCGTCGGCCTTCTCCTCGGCGATGTCGGCACGTAGCTCGGCGGTGGTAATCTCCTTCTTATACTCGATATTCTGCGCCTGCAGGTCCTTGTTGATGACATTAAGTGAGTCTATCTGTCGCAGGTAGCCCTTCATAACATTCTTGAGCGTATTCACCTCGCGCTTGTAGCGTGCCAGCTGCTCGTAGTTGTATGTCTTCTCCTTCTGTAGCTGCTCAAGCATCACCACAGCCTCCTGATACTTTACCATCATAGTATCGTTCTTATCCTTGAGGCTCTCCAGCTCTGCCACAAGGTCTGAAGCCTCGTGTTGCAGCATTGTGTTCTGCTCCTCAAAGATCTTGCGCGCTGACTCCACAAGGGCGTAGTCCTGCTCGATGCTCTTCACCTTGCCGATGTATGTCACCATAAAGTATGCCAGCGGCAGGAGTATAAGCACAAGTATTATGAGCATCGTCTTATAGCCCTTTATCGTGCGATCTTTGCGTGTAAGTTCCTCCTCGTAGTCGTCTATACGCTGGCTTGAGCCATTGTCGGTAGGCTCTGCTGCGGGCGTTACAACGGGTATAATAGGTGTTGCTACACTCTTATTTGTGGGCTCTGCCGTGCTCTGTGCCGCAGGCTGCTCATTTGCAGATGTGCTACTCTCGGCTAAACGCTCATTGAGGGTCTTGGGCTGTGCGCCACGCTCCGCGATGATGTCGTTAAGCGTCTTGGGTTGTGCCGCTGCGGTGCTCTGCGCTTTAGGCTGCTCGGGCGTTGCACTCTCGACGCTCTGCGGTGCTACGGGTGTGGTGCTCTCCACAGTGGCTATAGGCTCTCCACATATTGGGCACGCCTTTGACTTGCTGGATGCAGGGTTGCCACACTTCTTACATTTTATCAGTGCCATAGTAGTATGGTATTATTCGTTTATCTGTTGTTTGCGCACAAAGATAACGCAAATTTATAAAGTCTTATTACGATATATTCGAAAAATCTATCTTTTCGCGCTTTTGATATCTGTTGCGTAGCTGTCCAAGGGGTATGTTTTTCGCCTTCTCGAGCCTCGGGTCATCGTCGAGGATGGCTATAGCCTCGTCGCGCGTGAGCTGCATTATCTGTGTGTCGCTGGCGAGGTTGGCGATATTGAGCTCAAAAGCTTCGCCGCTCTGCTGCGTGCCGTGTATGTCGCCTGCACCACGTAGCTTAAGGTCTAACTCCGAGAGCTCAAAGCCATCGTTTGTGGCACACATAGCCTCCAAGCGTGCGCGGCTCTCCTTCGATAGCTTCTCGCCCGACATAAGTATACAGTATGACTGCTCGCCACCACGTCCTACGCGTCCACGCAGCTGGTGTAGCTGTGACAGTCCGAAACGCTCTGCTGACTCGATGACCATCACCGTAGCATTAGGCACGTCAACACCCACCTCGATAACGGAGGTGGCGATGAGTATATCTGCCTCGCCGCGTTTGAACTGCTGCATAGCTGCCTCCTTATCCTCGTTGCGCATCTTGCCGTGACATACGGCTGTGCGATACTGCGGTAGAGGGAAGTCGCGTGATATAGACTCAAAGCCATCATACAGATCCTTGTAGTCCATCTTCTCCGACTCTTTGATGAGTGGATAGACAATATATACCTGCCTATGTTTGGCTATCTCCTGCTTCAGAAAGCCGAACATACGCAGACGTGCCGAGTCGTAGTAGTGATATGTGCGTATGGGCTGTCGTCCAGGCGGCAACTCATCTATTATCGACACCTCCAAGTCACCATATAGCGTCATAGCGAGTGTGCGCGGTATGGGCGTTGCAGTCATTACAAGGATATGTGGCGGTTGCAGGTTTTTTGTCCAGAGCTTCGCACGCTGCTCCACACCAAAGCGGTGTTGCTCGTCAATGACGACATAGGCGAGGTTGGCAAACTGCACGCGATCCTCAATCAGGGCGTGTGTGCCAACGAGGATGTTAACCTCGCCCGAGGCTATGCCTGCGAGAGCCTCACGACGCTCCTTGGCGCGTGATGCGCCTGTTATTATCGCCACACGCACATTGGGCAACCCTTCGGCAAAGCGCGTCATCGTGGCATAATGCTGGCGTGCCAATATCTCTGTGGGTGCCATAATGCACGCCTGATAGCCGTTGTCCACAGCCAGCAACATAGACATAAACGCCACCATAGTCTTGCCGCTACCCACATCGCCCTGCAACAGACGGTTCATCTGCTTGCCCGAGATCATATCGGCGCGTATCTCCTTTATTACGCGCTGCTGTGCTCCTGTGAGGTTGAAGGGTAGCTTCTGCTTGTAGAAGGTGTTGAAGGCATCGCCAACACGCGGAAACACGAAGCCATTGTTTGCCGCCTTGCGCTGTGATCGTCGAGCCTGTATTGTCAGCTGCACGCCGAGAAGCTCATCATACTTTAGGCGGTATTGTGCTGCGCGTAGCTTCTCCTGTGACTGCGGGAAGTGTATGTTGTATAGTGCCTCGCGCAGGGGTATAAGTCCGTTACGACTACGCATATCTTCCGTTAGGGGGTCGCTTATGGCGGTGCTGTCGGCGGCGATAAGCTGCCACGCGTTGTGTATTATGGTGTACATCGCGCGCGTGCCAATTGCTTGCGACAGCTTCTCTGTTGAGGCGTAGATGCCCTGAAAACCACTCTCCTGCTTGCGTGACATAGCCTGCTCGACAGGCTCTATCTCGGGGTGGATGATGCTTATGCGGTTACGAAATATCGACGGACGACCAAAGATGATGTAGTCGCGCCCCACCTCTAAACGCTTCTCTATCCAGCGTATGCCGTGAAACCAGACAAGTTCGCCTAATCCTGTGGTGTCGCTAATCTCTACAATAAGGCGACGCTTTGCGCCCTCACCCGTGTAGCTCAATCCTGTAATGCGGCAGCGTAGCTGCACGTATGTCGACTCTGTGCTCTCGTCAATCTCGCTGAGTGCCCAGATGCGTGTGCGGTCGATATAGCGGTATGGAAAGCGGTATATAAGGTCGCCAACGGTGCGTACTCCCACCTCGCGCTCCAAGAGACGTGCGCGAACCTCGCCCACGCCGCCTACATACTTTATGTCGCGTGATAGGAGTGACATAGTAGCTCTGCTGGATTCTTATAGTACCACTATTGAGCGTACAGGGGCAATCTTCTCAAGACGCTTTGCGCCACCGAGCTCCTTAAGCTCTACGATAAATACAAACTCTTTGACCTTGATGCCGTACTCCTTACCATCAACGGTAATCTTTTGGCTCTGGAGAGACTCTGCTAAACCCTCGGCTGTGCCACCTGTTGCCAGCACATCGTCGAGGATGGTGACCTCAAAATTATCGCCTGTGGTCTTGCCTACAGCGATGTCGCTCAAGCGGTAGTATAGCTTGTCGAAGCCATACTCCTTCTCAATAAGCACCTCGTGTAGGTCGCCCTCCTTGAAGGGTAGCTTGCCACTCTTACGCACGGGAATAATGTTCTCTACGTGGTCGCACGTAGCCAACAATGGTGCCGAGAATAGGAAGCCTCGTGCCTCGGGTGATACGATATTTGCTGCTGTACAAGCCTCGCCTACCTCGTGCATAAGACGGCGAAACACCTCTTTATTCTGGATAAAGGGCATAATATCGATAAAGTTGATACCCTCCTTGGGGAAGTCTTTGTAGAATTTTAGTACCTCTTTCATATATGTACAGATTTATAATTCTACAAAGTTAAGAAAAATATGCGGAATATGCACACTGTGTGCAAAATAATCGTGGGCAGGCCTGCCTCCGAGCAACTTTGTGAGGTGTATCGCTGTGTAGTGCACTGTTTTTGCATTGAGTGCCAGTAGATAAGATGTTTAACCTCTATAAAGTAGTGTTATGAGAACAAGGTTTTATAAGTGTCCAACTTGCGGAAATGTTGTGATGAAGTTTGTCGATTCAAAGGTACCTATTGTCTGTTGCGGAAAGCCTATGGAGGAGCTCACGCCCAATATCGTGGATGCAGCGACAGACATACACATCCCCACTATCACGCGACTTGGCGACCATCGCCTGAAGGTTGATGTGGGCAGTGTTCCGCATCCAATGACAGCAGAGCACCACCTCGAATTTATCTACGTGGAAACGTCTTATGGCGGCATCCGCGTAGACCTTACTGATAGTTCAGAGGCTGTGGTATGCACGTGTGGAGGGCGTGTTGTTGCGGTATATGCCTACTGCAACCTCCACGGATTATGGGTAACTCAAATGTAGCCCTATGTCGCTTCGGTAAAGTTGCATAAGTCGTGCATCTCCCCTCTCCTTAAATGTGATTACCCGAGAGTCGAACTCTCGGGTAATCCTTATTATGCGCCCCTTTTATGGGCTATGTGACATTTGGTTACTGTGCTGTGGGTGCGTCAACAATACCAAGCTCCTTCTTAACCTCTGCGGTGATGTCGGTAAGAGCATCCTTGTCGAAGTATGCCAAGCCTGCAGCCATAGCGTTGTCACCCTCGGTATTGAACACTGCGAGGTAACCACCATTTTTAGCAATCTTGTTCACAGCCTCCTGTGCCTTGTTGTAGATAGGCTGCAACACCTCTGCCTGCTTCTTCTGCATATCCTGCTGCGCTATCTGCTGGAAGTCGGTATAACGCTGCTGAAGCTCCATAAGCTCGCGCTCCTTGAGCTGACGTACAGAGTCTGTGAGGGTTGCTGCATTCTTCTCATACTCGGCATAGAGTGTGTTATACTCAACGAGTATCTGCTCCAGCTGATCCTGAAGATCCTTGCCATAGGACTCAAGGTTGGTCTGTGCCTCCTTTGCCTCGGGCATGTTGGCGATGACAGAGCCCATGTCTACTCGTCCGAATTTCTGTGCAAATGCCGATGATGCGCTCAACATAAGCACCACGGCGAGGGTCAGTTTCAAAAAATTCTTCATCTTTATAATTTCATTATTAATTAGTTACGGTTATTTTTGGCAATTATTTAAGTGCCTCGATGATACGCTCCGTAAAGTCAACCTTTGATGAGTAGTACAACACAGTGGGGTTTGCTGCGATGTCTATCACAAGGTCGTAGCCATACTGCTGTGACACCGACTCGATGGCATCAAACACCCTCTTCTGTATGGGCTGTATGAGCGACATACGCTGCTTCATAAGCTCGCCATCTGTACCGAAGAGCGACTCCTGATACTCGGTTGCCTCTGACTCCTTTTTGAGGATATTCTGCTCGTACTGCTGGCGTACGCCCTCGCTCAGTGATGCGCGCTGCTGCATATAGTTGTTGTAGAGCTTCTCCACCTCCTGAAACTTGGCATCAACCTTTGCCTGATACTCCGCCGAGAGAGTCTCTATCTGCTCAAGTGCGCTGTTATACTCCTTGAGTGATTTAAAAACGGTCTCGCTGTTGACAACCATATAGTTTTGTGCTGATGCAATATTTGCTGCGAATAGCACTGCTACGAGCGCGATAATCATTCGTTTCATAGTAGTATTCTCTTTTGGTTATTAATTTTAACTCTACAAATATAATGCTTTATTTTCAATTTTATTGCCAAAGTGGTGATATTATGTGCATTTATACGCGCCTCACCCCCTTTGTAACAAGACATTTATTCTCATTATAGAGCAGCTCCCACCCTCATATCGCGGACTCTCCTCATAGTATAACACCCACCTTACAGCACAGCACCTATCCACAAAGCGTGGCACCCACTCTCCCTGTGCAGACCTCCCCTCGCGGGTTAGAATTGCTGACCGAGTATAAAGTGGAACTGTGAGCCACTTGGTTTGGTCGAGCCATAAGGGGCATCGAAGCCATAACCCCAGTCGATACCGAGCATACCCACAACGGGGAGGTATAGGCGTACGCCGACACCTGCTGAACGTTTAATCTTGAACGGAGAGAACTCCTTCCACGAGTTGAAACCGTTACCTCCCTCCAAGAAGCCGAGAACGTATATCGACGAGTTAGGCTTGAGTATCACAGGGTAGCGTAGCTCTACGGTGTACTTATTGTATGCTACAGAGTAGTAGTTTGAGGGGTCGAGTGCGCCATCCTCGTAACCACGCATAGCTATAATATCCACACCATATATATTATATCCCGTCATACCGTCGCCACCAATCTCGAAACGCTCAAAGGGCGATACCTTGTCCTTGTTGTAGTGACCGAGGTAACCCATCTCCGCACCGAGCATAAGCACAAGGTTCTGGTTAGATGTAAGCGGGAAGAACCAGCGTCCCTTAAGCAGCCACTTGTGGAACTCTATCCAGCGATAACGATCCTGATCGCTGAGGCTCTTGTCGGCGTAGTTCTTGCCATCCCAAGCCGAGAACGGAGGTGTAGCCTGCACAGATAGGGTAAACTCCGAGCCCGAGCGTGAGAAGAAGGGAGCATCGACAGATGAGCGTTGCAGTACCAACTTCAGCGATAGCGTGTTTGCATTACCGTCGCTCAAGATGAACGAATCCCAGCCCTTAAGACCATAACGCTGGTAGCCCAGCTCGCCGTAGAATGTGAAGTATGGATCGGGCCACTGCAGACGCTTACCAAAGCCGACGGCAAGACCCATCGAGCGATAGTACATTGTTGCTGCCTGCGTGATGAAGTATGCGTTGTTTTGCTCCGAGATATATCCCGACACTGTGAATGAGTTGGGACGACGACCACCCAACCACGGGTCGGTGAAGCTCAATGACAATGCCTTGTAGTATGTACCATTTGTCTGACCCGATATAGACAGACGCTGGTTCTGTCCCGATGGATAGGGTCGCCACGCACCCTTCTTGAAGAACTTGCGCATAGAGAGGTTGTTAAGCGTGACACCTATTGAGCCGACAAATGTGCCAGAGCCCCAGCCACCAGCAATATTAAACTGGTCGGATGCCTTCTCCTGCAATGGCCAATTGATATCCACCAACTCGTCGCTTACAGGTTTGATGTCGGGGACTATTGCCTGTTCGTCGAAGTGTCCCATACCCATCAGCGTACGCATAGTCTGCATAAGCAGGGCGCGGTTATATAGCTCACCTGGGCGTACATATAGCTCACGACGGATAACCTCGTCGTCGACACGCATATTACCCGAGATGCCCACCTCGTTAATGGTAAAGGGCTTACCCTCGAATACGCGTATCTCAAGGTCGATAGAGTCTTTGCCCACAACAATCTCGGCGGGCTCGATCTGCGACATGAGGTAGCCATTGTTCTGGTACATCGACGATATAGAGATCTCCTCGGGGTTCATCTCCTTGCCTATACCCAGTCGCTTGTGCATAGACTTCTTGTCGTATACATCTCCCGCTTGCACGCCAAACATCTTCTGAAGTTGCTCGGTGGTATATACCGAGTTACCCACCCATCGCACGTCGCGGATATAGTACTTGTCGCCCTCCGAAACGGTTACATCAATGCCGAGTGTCGCCTCGTCAATGTAGTAGACGCTGTCGCTGAGGATTGTGGCGTTGCGATAACCGCGCGAGTTATAGAAGTCGAGCAGCAGCTCCTTGTCGTTGACAAACTCCTCATCGTCGAGCTTACGACTCTGGAAGAAGTTTATGCTCTTCTGGTGTGTCTTTTTGAATGTGCGGCGCAGACGCTTATCATCAAATGCCTCGTTGCCCTCAAAGTTGATAGCACCAATCTTCACCTTGGGGCCACGGTCAATATCAAAGGTGACATTTACGCACTGCTCATATATTGAGTCATTGTCGATGCGTACATCTACCTTGCAGGTACGGTAACCCTTCTTCGAGAAGTGGCTCTGTATAAGTTTTACATTTTTGTCGATAACATAGTCCGAGAGCTCGGTGTTGCGGCGTAGCTTAAGCTCCTCCATCAAGTCCTCGCGCTTGCTCTTGCTCACACCTTCAAACTTCCAAGTGAGGATACGTGCGCGCTCCTTGAGGAACACCTCCAAGTCGAGCGAGTCGCCCTCGATGGTAGCACCAATCTGTATGTCGGAGAAGTAGCGTGGAGCCCACAGACGCTGCATAGCGTTTGATATGAACTTACTCGGCAGATATATCGAGTCGCCCTCCTCCAAGCCTGCCGACGACTTCAGAATGTCGTGGTTGAGATACTTGACACCGTGGATATTGATGTCGCGTATGTAGTATAGCTTGTCATCGCCCTCGGTTAGTATTGGGGCGTGGAGGTCGAAGTCTACGGTGTCGCTTATCTCGTTGTTGGCATCATCGCCGATGGTGTAGCGTGTAGATGTCTGCTGCGCATAGGTCGTAGGGATGCCTGCGAGCAGAGCTACTATGGCGATAAGAAGTATCCTGATTACTCTCATTTGCTTTGCGATTACTCTGTTACATTGTCTGTGACTAAACCATAGCGGCGGTCACGCTGTGTATACGCCTCGATTGCTCTGTCGAATGCCTCCTCGCCGAAGTCGGGCCATAAGGTCTCGGGGAAGTAGAATTCGGCATAGGAAGCCTGCCACAAGAGGAAGTTGCTCAAGCGGCACTCACCACTTGTGCGTATGATCAAGTCGGGATCGGGTGTCGAGGCTGTCATAAGGTGCTGCGATATAACCTCCTCATCTATGCTTTCAGCAGCCATCTCGCCACGTGCCACCTTGGCGGCTATGTCGCGCACAGCAAGTGTTATCTCACGACGCGACGAGTAGTTGAATGCGAGTATTAGCGTGAGTCGGTTGGCTGTCGCTGTCGTGCGCTCAATGTGCCCAATCATCTCGAGTACACGCTCCGAGAAGCGAGTGCGCTCGCCCATAATCTGCACCCTCACACCCTGACGACATAGCTCCTCTGCCTCGTTCATCACAGTCTTGCAGAACAGCTCCATTATAGCATCTACCTCGGCTTGTGGACGACCCCAATTCTCGGTTGAGAAGGCGTACAACGTGAGGTAGCTAATGCCATTACGCACGGCAGCACGCACGGCAGCACGCACCGAGTCGACACCCGCAATGTGTCCCTCGTAACGCTCCTTGTCACGCTGCTTTGCCCAGCGTCCGTTGCCATCCATAATGATAGCGATGTGTCGTGGTATGTTGCGCTGTTCAGCCATAATTTAGTCAATAACCCGACAAAGTTATATAAATTTATTTATATTTCAAAAAAACGACACCGAAGAGTGCCATTTCGCGTGGTTGGCGCGAGTGGTAATATGCCGACAAAGGGCTATCTTGAGTCTACGCCCCACATCATCTTCTCTCTTAACGTGTCGTAGAAGCTATTATTATGCGGCGTAGCCAAAATTAGTGGTTCGGCGGCAATGCGTAGTGTGATTGTTGCACCATCTTTGAGGGTGTATGTGCGGTTGTCGGCAGAGAGAAATGCCTCGCCACCGCGCGAATCAAGGCGCAGGGTTATTGTCGTGCTGTCGGGTACTACCACAGGACGCATCGTGAGGTTGTGGGGTGCCAGCGGCGACAGAACGATGCAGCGACACATAGGGTCTACAACGGGGCCTCCTGCACTCAACGAGTAGGCGGTGGAGCCTGTGGGTGTTGATACCACGATGCCGTCACCGTGGTATGTTGCTACAGTGTCGTTGTTGATGCGAGTCTCGACGCTAACCATCGTTGCGCCGTGGCGATGTATGGCTATCTCGTTGAGAGCAAGGCACTTGTTGTGATCAATGGCTATATCTCCTTCAACCTGCAGCATAGAGCGTTGCGTGAATTTCAGTTCACGACGTGCCATACGCTCAAAGAGGGTCTCTATGCCCTTGCCATCATCGGCAGTGAGATACCCTAATCGTCCGCAGTTGATGCCTACGACGGGAATGTCGCGCGACGGGAGCATACCCACAGCCTCAAGGAGTGTGCCGTCGCCACCATACGTTACCAGAATGTCATCACCTGTCGTTGAAGGGTTGTCGCGGTAGATATGCTCCGCACCGATGACGATGCCCGTGAGACCTTCGATGGCTGCTGCAAGCTCGCTGTTTAGCGTGTAGTTCATACCTAAACGCTCGATGGTTGCAAGCATCGTGCGCAGCTGCTCTGGATGGTGGTTTACCTGTGGACGTGAAAAAAGTATGATGTTCATTGTGATGAAATGAAAAAAAATCGTAACTTTGTCTTCCGCAAATATACGAAAATTATGACAAAGTTAAGCGTAAACATCAATAAGATTGCCGTTGTGCGCAATTCGCGTGGCGGAAATGTGCCTAATTTGCTAAAGTCAGCACTCGATATAGAGCGTTTTGGTGCTGACGGCATCACTGTTCATCCGCGCCCCGATGCACGCCACATTCGTTATCAGGATGTGCGTGACCTCAAGGCAAATATCGCCACAGAGCTAAATGTTGAGGGTAACCCTATCGAGAGCTTCTGTGAGCTTGTCGAGGAGGTGCGTCCTGCGCAGGTAACACTCGTGCCAGATGCCGAAGATGCCATAACATCGTCAGCGGGCTGGGACACTATCAAGCATCGCGACTTTCTTGTGGCTATGTGTGAGCGTTTCCACAAGGCGGGAATACGTGTGAGCATCTTTGTTGACCCTGTTCCCGAGATGGTTGCTGGCGCGAAGGCGTGTGGTGCAGACCGCGTAGAGCTATACACCGAGACGTATGCAAGTGGCTATGCCGAGAATCGTGAGAGGGCTATCGAGCCTTATGTTGTAGCTGCTGAGGAGGCGCGCCGTCAGGGCTTAGGTCTTAACGCGGGACACGACCTCAACACCGAGAACCTGCAATACTTCATCGAGCGCATACCGTGGGTCGATGAGGTGTCGATAGGTCACGCCCTTATTAGCGATGCGCTCTACTGGGGTTTGGAGAATACCGTGGAGACATATCAGCGTTGTATACGTAGAGCCAAGAGGTAGCCGATGCCGTTGAAACATCCTATATTCAAGCATATCACATCCGTCGTTGACCGTATGGGTGTAGAGGCGTATGTCGTGGGTGGATATGTGCGCGACTACTACCTACATCGTCCCTCTACCGACATAGATGTCGTCGTGGTGGGTAGCGGTGTAGCTGTTGCCGAGGAGTTAGGGCGTCAGCTCGGTGTCAAGGTTACGGTGTACCGCACCTACGGTACCGCAATGCTACGTTGGCGAGGCTCCGAGGTAGAGTTTGTTGGCGCACGCCGTGAGAGCTATACCCCCGAGTCGCGTAACCCGCACGTTGAGCCTGGTACGTTGGAGGATGATCAGCGTAGGCGCGACTTCACGATAAATGCTATGGCGTGGTCGGCCAATGGCGCGACGTTTGGTGAACTTGTCGACCCGTTTGGTGGTATGGATGACCTTGATGACTGTATCATACGTACGCCGTGTGAGCCAGAGCGTACCTTCTCCGATGACCCGCTGCGTATGATGCGTGCTGTGCGCTTTGCGTCGCAGTTAGGCTTCGACATCGACGACTCTACGTTTGAGGGTATATGCCGTCAAGCGGAGCGCATAAATATCATATCGCGTGAACGTATATCGGTGGAACTTAATAAGATACTTGCTTCACCTGCGCCGTCAATAGGTCTTACCCTTATGCGCACATCAGGCTTGTTGCGATATGTGCTTCCCGAGTTGGATCGTATGGCGGGTATAGAGCGGAGAGGCAAGCATGCCCACAAGGATAACTTCGAGCATACTATGAAGGTGCTGGATAATGTAGCACGTTGCACAGATGATTTGTGGCTGCGCTGGGCAGCACTACTTCACGATATAGGTAAGCCACAGACCAAGGCTTACGACTCACACGCAGGGTGGACATTCCATCAGCACGAGGCTGTAGGATCGAAGATTGTGCCACAGATATTTCGCCGCTTGAAACTACCTATGAATGAGCCTATGCGCTTTGTGCAGAAGATGGTCTTTCTGCATATGCGTCCTATAGTCCTCTCTGAAGATATGGTCACCGACTCGGCTGTGCGCCGACTGCTCTTTGAGGCGGGCGATGATGTCGAGAAGTTGATGTTGTTGTGCGAGGCAGATATCACCTCGGGCAATGATAACAAGGTGAGGTTATTCCTCAAAAACTTTGAGCTCGTGCGTGAGAAGATGCGCGATCTTGAGGAGCGTGACCGTATACGTAACTTTCAGCCGCCCGTCACTGGCGACCTTATAATGCGTACCTATAACCTCCCGCCGTCGTCGGTAATTGGCGAGATTAAGGAGGTCATTAAGAATGCTATCCTCGATGGGGTGATACCTAACGACTATGATGCTGCCTATCGGCTTATGGAGGAGGAGGCGGAGCGTCGTGGCATAGCGCGCCCCAAACAGTAGTAGGCGTTACATAGTGTTCCGATAAGGTGTATATCGAGCTGCGAGCGAGTGTGTTGTGGTTGCCTCAATCAGCGTTGCAGCTCGATATATTCTGTATACACGAGCCGCGTGTTGGGGTTTGATGACCAAATCTCTTGCCGTATGGCGCGTGTGCCAAAGCGCATAAACCACCAGCGTCGTGGCACACGGTGTACCACCTGGCGTATCGTGTCAACAGAGTGGAGTGAGTAGTGTATGCTGTCACGTAGCAATATACCAGCCAACCTGCTCCATTTATCCGAATAATTAAATATTTTAACTGTGTCGTGAACGATTATCGTGTCACGCAGCGGTAGTGTGCCTTCGTGGTGGCTTTCGAGGGCTGTGCGGGCGTAGCTCTCGGCGCGGCGTAGTCGTATGCCGAGTTTGCGTATATGCTCGGTGTCAGCCTCGCGCAGAGCGCGGAACTCGTCGAGTTGCAGGGTTAGTTTCTCCACCGAGGCGGCGCTCGTTGAGTCGCGTAGACGGTAGAGTGTAATGCTCTCGATAAGAGCGTGTTGGTTGCTATTTAAGCGGTTGTTTTCGCGTCGTAAATCGGCTATGATATAGCCGAAGACGATGGTGGTGGCAGTAGCGATGACCGCCACAATGAATAGTAGTCGTTTCATTGTGTTGTTTGTTTTGTTAGTATTGATAAATGTTGTTGATGCGCGTGGACCGAATTGTTATATGTGGTCTCTGTATATAGGGGTGGATATCCAGTGCAAATATAATACATTGCATAGGTCTTTGTCAAGTTTTATACAAAAATTTAACAATAGACAGTGTTTATCCTCTGTTGTGATGCTATAATTCTGCTATCTATGAATGTGTGGTTGATGTGATGTTCGCTCTGTGAAGTGTTTTTTGGCGGTATTTGCTTACATTTTATCTTTTTATTTGTTTTTCTACGAAAAAAACTATACCTTTGACAAATAGACAAACCTAAAACATCAAACAATATGAGAAAACTACTTCTCGGTGACGAGGCTATTGCACAGGCTGCAATCGATTCAGGTCTGTCGGGTGTTTATGCTTACCCGGGTACTCCGTCTACCGAAATTACCGAATTCATTCAGCTGCGCGAGGAGAAGCGCGGCGAGGGACAGGCTCCCATTTTCTGCCGTTGGGCTACTAACGAGAAGACCGCTATGGAGGGTGCTCTCGGTATGTCTTATATGGGCAAGCGTGCTTTGGTATGTATGAAGCACGTGGGTATGAATGTTGCTGCTGACCCCTTTGTTAACTCTGCTATGACAGGTGTTAACGGTGGTCTTGTGGTTGTTGCTGCTGACGATCCGTCAATGCACTCATCACAGAACGAGCAGGACTCACGTTTCTATGGTAAGTTCGCGTTGCTGCCCATCTTTGAGCCATCATCACAGCAGGAGGCTTACGAGATGACACGTGCTGCATTCGAGCTTTCAGAGGCTGTTAAGTTGCCCGTATTGATGCGTGTAACTACACGTATGGCTCACTCACGCGCTGTTGTCGAAATTACAGAGCAGCCCCGCAAGCAGAATGAAGTATGCCGTCCCGAGGATGTGCGTCGCTGGATTTTGTTGCCCGCATTTGCGAAGAAGCGTTATGTTGAGTTGCTCGCACAGCAGGACGACCTTATGAAGGCTGCTGTAGAGTCGAAGTTCAACTGGTATCGCAAGGGTGACAACCCCGAGCGCGGTGTCATCACTACAGGTATCGCTTACAACTACTTTATGGAGAACTGCGCAAACTGCAACGAGCGCAGCGTATTGAAGGTGTCACAGTATCCTCTGCCCACAGCTCTTATTGAGAAGATGGTTGAGGATGGTGCCAAGGAGATTCTTGTTATGGAGGAGGGTCAGCCCGTTGTTGAGGAGATGGTACGAGCTATCGTTCCCTCGACTGTTGTTGTTAAGGGTCGCTTGACAGGTGATCTACCTCGCGTGGGCGAGCTTACTCCTGATAGTGTTCGCGCATCACTGGGTATGGAGGCATTGGAGCGTCTCGATGCTGATGAGCTCGTGGTACCTCGTCCCCCCGCATTGTGTCAGGGTTGTGGTCACCGCGATATGTACAAGGCTCTCAACGAGGTTGCTGCCGAGTATGAGAATCCCCGTATCTTCGGTGATATCGGCTGCTACACTCTGGGTGCATTGCCTCCATTCCAGGCATTGCACGCTTGCGTTGAGATGGGTGCATCTATCACTATGGCGAAGGGTGCATCTGATGCTGGTCAGTTCCCCGCATTTGCTGTTATCGGTGACTCTACCTTCACTCACTCGGGTATGACTGGTCTTTTGGACTGCGTTAACTCTAATGCAAATGTTGTTGTTGTTATCTCTGATAACCTCACAACAGGTATGACAGGTGGTCAGAACTCGGCTGGTACAGGTAAGCTCGAGGATATCTGCCGCGGCTTGGGTGTACACCCCGACCACGTGCGCGTGGTAGTGCCTCTGCCCAAGAATATGGAGGAGATCAAGCAGACCTTGCGCGAGGAGATTGAGTACAAGGGCGTATCAGTAGTTATACCTCGCCGTGAGTGTATCCAGACTGCCAAGCGTCACGCCAAGGCAAAGGCTGCAGCCGCAAAGAACGAGTAAGTCCGCTAACAACTAAACAGGAAACTATCATGAAGAAAGATATTATTTTGGCAGGCGTCGGCGGACAGGGTATTCTGTCGATTGCTACGGTTATTGGCGAGGCAGCCTTGACCGAGGGTTGGAACATCAAGCAGGCAGAGGTACACGGTATGAGCCAGCGTGGTGGTGATGTGCAGAGTAACCTGCGCCTCTCTACCGAGCCCATTGCCTCTGACCTTATTGCCAAGGGTGGTGCCGACATCATCATCTCGTTGGAGCCTATGGAGGCTTTGCGTTACCTTCCCTACTTGAAGAAGGATGGCTGGGTTGTTACCTCTAACGTCCCCTTCATCAACATCCCTACCTATCCCGCACAGGAGGAGCTTGATGCCCACCTCGCAGCGTTGCCCCATTGCGTATCGCTCAACGTAGAGCAGCTCGCAAAGGATGCAGGTGCTCCGTTGCAGGCAGCAAATATGGTGTTGCTCGGCGCAGCTATCCCTATGCTCGACATCGAACTTGAGAAGATAGAGGCAGGTATCCGCCGTATCTTTGCCCGCAAGGGTGAGGAGGTTATCGAGAAGAACCTCGCTGCGGTACACGCTGGTTATAACAACAGTATCAAGAAGTAAGCAAACGAGAGTAACTATGGATCGTCCATTAGATAAACAAACGGTAGATAACATCTGTATCGCCAATGGTCTGCGCAATGCCAAGGAGCTTGGTGCAGCCTCAATACGTCAGTTTGTCAGCGTTGTCAAGGACATCGAGGCAAAGACAGGCGTTGAGTATATCCGTATGGAGATTGGTGAGCCTGGTCTGCCCGCCGAGATGATTGGTATCGAAGCCGAGCACGAGGCGTTGCTAAACGGCGTAGGCTCGAAGTATCCCCTTATCACAGGTATCGAGCCTCTTACAAAGGAGGCATCGCGCTTCGTTAAGGCATTCATCAACCTCGACATCCCTCCCGCATGTTTCGTGCCTACGGTAGGCTCTATGCAGGGTGCTTTTGCTACATTTATGGCACTTACGCAGATGCGTGAAGACCGTGACACCATCCTCTTCATCGACCCAGGCTTCCCTGTTCAGAAGTCACAGTGTAAGGTGCAGGGCGTGCGTTATGAGTCTTTCGATGTTATTGACTATCGTGGCGAGAAGCTTGAGGCAAAGCTCGAGGAGATTTTGTCGTCGGGTCGCATAAGCGGTATGATATACTCAAACCCCAACAACCCGTCGTGGATGTGTCTTAACGAGCAGGAGCTTGAGATTATTGGTCGTATGGCTACCAAGTACGATGTTATTGTCGTAGAGGATTTGGCATACCTCAATATGGACTTCCGCGAGGATCGCTCGAAGCCATTTGAGCCGCCCTATCAGCCCTCTGTAGCGCGCTACACCAACAACTGTATACACCTGTTGTCGGGTTCAAAGATGTTCTCGTATGCGGGTCAGCGTATCGCTGTCGTTGCAATGAACCCCTCGCTTGCAGATCGCTGCTATGAGGGCTTTGCAAAGCGTTATGGCAATGATGGTCAGTTCCGTCGTAACTTCATCTTCAACATCCTTTACGTCTTGTCGTCAGGTGTGCCTCACTCGGCACAGTATGCCCTTGCTGCAATGTTCCGTGCAGCATCGGACGGACGCCTTGACTTCGTGGGTCACACTCGCGAATATGCACGTCGTGCGGCGCGCGTGAAGGAGATTATGGTTAAGAACGGTTTCCATATCGTTTACGACAAGGACTGTGATCAGGAGGTAAGTGACGGTTTCTTCTTCACCTTCGGCTATAAGGATATGACAGGCGAGCAGCTTATCAACAAGCTCATCTATTACGGTATCTCGGCTATCACGCTTGCACCTACGGGTAGTACTCGTGAGGGCTTGCGAGGCTGTGTATCAATGATTTCGGATTATCAGTACGACGAGTTGGATAAGCGTTTGCATCTGTTCTCACAGGACTATTAATAGAGTACGTATAGCGGGTGAATGTGTTGCACTCGTCCGAAGAGTTCCTATTTACGTCAAGTGAACAGTGACTTTTCAGCCGTACAAGCCTTGTGACATCTCACGCTATCTACTACGTAGTAATAACAATAGAAGGGCTGCCCATATTGGACAGCCCCTCTTAAACACAGAAGAATATATGAAATTAGTTAGTGCGGCGGAAGCCGTAAAACTCATCAAGTCGGGCGACTCGGTGTTTATTCAGGGTTCTACCTCTATTCCCGAGGTCTTGGTGCAGGCTATGACAGACCGCGCACCCGAGCTTCGCGATGTTAAGGTGTACTCTGCCTTCGCTATTGGTCGCTTCGATGCTCCCTATGCCAAGGCGGAGCTACGCGACTCTTTCGAGCCGTTGAGTTTCTTTGTTGCTAACAACCTCCGTAATGCTATTAAGGAGGGTGTGGCACAGACTATCCCCGCCTTCTTGGGTGAGATACCATTCCTTTTCCGTAGCGGTCAGGTACCTTTGGATGTGACGCTGCTCAACGTGTCTGAGCCCGACGAGGAGGGCTACTGCTCTTATGGTATCTCTGCCGATTTGGCATTCTCTGCAGCCGAGTGTTCGAAAGTTATCATCGCGCAGGTAAATAAGTATATGCCTCGCACATTTGGTGACCCTGTTATCCACGTGTCGAAGATTGATGCTATGGTGCGTGGTGACGAGCCTCTTGTTGAGGTACCCACAGTTGTTCCCAACGACGTTGAGCGTGCTATTGGTAACTATATCGCACAGGAGATTCCCGATGGTGCTACTATGCAGATTGGCGTGGGTGGTATTCCTAACGCTGTGCTCGACGCTCTGCACAACCACAAGCACCTCGGTTTGCATACAGAGGCGATGACAGATGGTGTTGTGCCCCTTATTCAGAAGGGTATCATCGACAACTCGCTCAAGAAGATCTACCCTGGTAAGTCTGTCGCTTGCCTCTGCTTGGGTAGCCAGCGTCTGTATGACTATCTCGACAACAACCGTGACGTTGTTATCCGCGATGTTGCGTGGACTAATGACCCGCAGAATATCCGTCAGAACCCAAGTGTTATGGCTATCAACTCTGCTATCGAGGTCGACCTTACGGGTCAGATTTGTGCCGATAGTATCGGTGAGCGCATCTTCTCGGGCGTTGGTGGTCAACACGACTTTATGTATGGCGGTGCGCTGTCGGAGGGTGGTAAGTGCTTTATCGCTCTGCCCTCTATTACCAATAAGGGACAGTCGAAGATTGTGCCTACGTTGACCAAGGGTGCAGGTGTTGTAACAACGCGTTTCCAGGCGCAGTATATCGCTACGGAGCACGGTATCGTCTACCTGCGTAACAAGTCGTTGGCACAGCGCGCCAAGCTGCTTATCTCTATTGCTGACCCCTCGGTACGCGAGGATCTGGAGCGTGCAGCAGTTGAGCGTTTCGGCATAGGTTTCTTGCGCTGCAAGATCTAATACGAGCCTTTGTGGCTTATGGTATTGGGGTTGACCACTTGGTCAGCCCCTTTTTTGTTGGGCGGATGACAATAAGCGGACAATGCAGGAGGCATACACACCATATCATAGCGGATAAAGTCTGTACACGCCATTATCAACGCCTATAAAGTAACAGTCCGTTGTGGTGTGTGCCACAACGGACTGTTAAGAGTGTCTGAACGCTGGTATTAGCGGTGGTTGTCTACGAGCTGATACTCGCCAGTGTATGTAACAAAGTGTCTTCCTACCTCCATTAGGTCATCGTCAACCAATACTGCGGTAAGCTCAATCTTGTCGCCCTCGACAACGAGTGTTGTGCCCTCATACATGAGATGCTGTTCCATAGGGAAGCCGCTCTCGTCGTTGAGCTGGTAGAGGCTATATCCGGGCATAATGTGACCACCAAGACCACTTGCTGTGGAGTCGTAGGTGTATGTGCCATCGGGTACGCGCAATGAGCCGTCATCAGCCATCTCGGCATAGACGTCAAGGAAGTAGTAGAAGGCGTTAGGCGTGGTGTAGCCGTAGCTGTCGTATGCGCCATAGATAGGATCCTCGTATCTGCCTTGGAATACCATCTCGCCATCAGTAAGGATAAGATAGTAGTTGAAGTTGCCACCCATATCGCTATAATCGCCATAGTAGAAGCCAGTAGCATTGGTAGCTACATTGGTGACATCAATCTCGTTATTTGAACGCTGGTTTACCATAACCTCGATGCTCTTATCCTCGTAGTGAGCTACAAGCATTGTTGTACGGCTCTCGTTTGCCTGATTACGCTTTGCAGTGAAGGTGATAACACCCGCCTCTGATGTGTTTACGTTGATGATCCAGTCAACATCGGGGGTACAAGTGACAACACCTGTCTCTGTGGGGTTTTCCAAGTTGTAGGTGATACGACCAATGCCACCCTTCTCGTCGAAGTTGATTGCACCCTCTGATGTAAGCGTGAAGCTATACTCACCAGGTGTAGGTTGTGGCTCGGGCTCGGGCTCGGGAGTGGGTTTCTCTTCGCAGCCGATAAATGCTATCGACACAAGCGCGAGCAGTAGGAAATAGATCTTTTTCATTGCTTGTTGTAATGTTATAAGTTCAGGTCTATTATGTCTTGGTTCTCTTGCACACGCGCATACGCATTCACGCGCGTACATTGTTATTATTGTTCAACGCAGAGCTGTGTACCTAACACACAGCTCTCTGCGCCGATATTTTAGCGATACTCGTAGTCCTTTGAGCCGTTAACAGGGCATACAGCGGTGTTAACAACCTCGAACTTGCCATCGTGTGCGCTGCTGGGTGCCGACACAATTACCAACACCTTGAGGTTGCTCTTATCCCAGCCAGCCTCTGCCTTGAGCTTGAGCTGCTTTGAAGCAACGCCGTCAGCAGCGATAACACCCATATCGTCGCCCGATAGGTCGTCGGAGTTACCTGCACTAATGGCACGAATACAGTTGTTGTGGTAGTTGTGGTAATCCTCGCGTGCGTTAGACTGGTTGCCGTAGATGTTATCCTCCAGCAACCAAGCTACAACGTGGTACTGCTGCTCAACCTTTGATGTTACCTCTACATCAACGGTGATGTCGTCGCCGTTGAGCGTCGAGTTGAGCTTGATGCCTGCATCTGCTACGGGCTTCCACAACATATCGAGCTGCTCCTGAATCTTCTTTACACCTGTCGATGTTGTGGGGTAGCCACTTGTAATCACATCGTGGTGGAAGTTATAGGTAAGGTTAGGATAACCTGTGATGGGGTAGTGGTCGCCAACAACAGCAGCCGCATCAGAGCGCGCTGGATCGCGCGATGCATAACCTCCCCAGTGTGCCGCAGCCTCGCTATAACGCAAGTGGTACTTTGTCTTTGCCAACTCGTGGAGCATAGACGACATATTGGGGCAGTTAGGACAGCCTGTACCGGTGTGGTCAACAAGTAATACGCGGTGGTTGAAGTCGTTGCCTGTAACGACCTCTATGACGATAGGCTCTGACTCATAGAAGCCATAAGTTGCGTAGAACTGCAACTCGCAAATCTCGGAGGGTGCTACAAAGGGATTTGACACAACCTCGTTATTTGCTGCGTTATAGATGATAGACTCCGCTGTAACATCCTCGCCGTTGAACTTAACGGTGAATGCCAGCTCTTGCTCGATACGCACAGTCTGCGATGCTGCCTCGATAGTAACGGTGTTGGTATCGGGCTTGGGTGGCTCCTTTGTGCCGTCGCTATCGTTGTTATCGCATGCCACAAATGTTGCAGCGGCAGCTATGAGTGCTAAAAACTTAAAAAGCTTCATACTCTTAATCTTTATCACTTTATATTAATGAAAAAATAACACCAATAGCCCACACTATGGCAGGCTATGGTGTTATATGTCATCTACGACTATTTGTACTCGTAGTTAACTGAACCACCGATAGGACACAAAGCGGTGTTAACAACGTCGTACTTGCCGCTGCCGTTGTCAGCAGTTACGATGATGAGGATCTTAAGGTTCTCACGTACCCACTTCTGCGAGATAACGGGAACCTCAACGAGCTTGTTTACAACCTCGCCAGCATTGATTACACCAAGGTCGTCACCAGAGATGTCGCCAGAGTTGCGCTGACCGGTGATGTTGCGGATACCGTTGTTGTGGATGTTCTGCCACTGCTCGAAAGCACCTGCCTGCTTACCCTCAACCTTATCCTCGAGCAACCAGCAAGCTACGCGGTAGTCCTGCTCCTTTGCTGCCTTAACGTCGATGCTTACAAGCACGCTGTCAGAGGTCATTGCTGCTGCTGCTGCGATACCTGCGTCTGCACCATTAGCCTTATAGAGCTTGTCGATGTTGTTCTTGAACTCCTGACACAAAGCAGCTACGTTGCTACCGCCACCAATAGATGCGTTGTGGTAGAAGTTGATGTTTGCCTCGGGATAGCCGTTAGTCTTCTTAACAATCGATGATACTGTGCGAGCTGCAGAAGAGTATGAGGGGTCGTTAGAGTTGAAGGTGTGAGCCATTGCCTCGTGGAACTTTGTGTGATAGTCGCTCTCGCTGAGCTGCTTGAGTGCTGACATCACATAAGGACACCAACCGCAGTTAGTACCTGTGTGGTCGATAATAAGCACACGGTGGTTGAATGTTGTGCTTGAGGGGTTAGTATCTGCAGGAATCACGGGAGCTACGGCGTTAACAGTAACTGTAACACGGTTAGATACGTTGGGGCCCAACACTGCATAGAATGTGTACTCGCCATCAATTGTGGGAGTGAAGGGGTTAGATACAACTGTGTAGTTCTCTGTCTCGTAAATCTCCAAGTCCTCCATAGTAGTTACATCAACATCACCCTGCTTAACAGTGAATGTGATGGGGCTACCAACCTCACCAACCTCGGGTGATACGCTCAATACGAGGTCACCTGTGGGATCGGGTGTAGGCTCGGGAGTAGGATCTTTCTGATCGTTAGGATCGCACGCTACAAAGAGTGCTGAAGCTGCGCAGAAGAGCGCAAGGAATTTTGTAAATTTCATTGTTTTAGTTGTTTTTAAGTTAAATTATCTTTTTAATTATATCTCGAATATGCTGTTGTTGATTAGAATGACGCTGTGAGCGAGAGGTTAACACCTGTATATGCGGGCTGGAAGCGGCATACACCACCCGAGCACACATATCCTGCGCGGTTACGACCGTATGAGAGCTGTGCGCGATAGCGACCATACGTAAAGCTTGCACCCACCTGATAGTAGTGCAACAACTCGTTCTGATCGGTTACAGGGTAGTAGTTATACTCTGTGCCCTCGCAGTTCCACATATCGCTGACATACACGCTGAACATAGGCGCGATGTTATACTCTACGAGAGCTGCCACCCAGTCGCCCTCATAGTCGTTAGACATAAGGTACTGTGCCTCCACGCGCAACGAGTGCTTCTTGTTGAACTTGTAGGTGACATCTGCCACGAAGATATCCGATGTGCAGTACTCTGCATCAATTGAGTCGAAGTGGTTGAGGCTCTCATCCCAACGCTGGTGTGAGTAGAGCACGGTTGTCTTGAGCTTCTTGTTCCACTGACGCTCCACGTCGGCGTTGATATCCAGCCAAGCGTTACGACCCTCAATCTTATCGCCCCACGGAGTAAAGTGATCCATAGTGTTGAACAACGACGCGTTGATGTGGAAGTTCCAATACTTGTTACGTACCTTGGGGTTACGTAGTGAGTAGTAGAGGTCTACCTGACCACCAATCTCGTGACCTGTCTGCGCGCTGCAACCACGATAGGGGTTGAGATTTGCCAACATATAGGTATACTGGCGTGTGAGCAGAGGCAAGTAGTTAAGTACGTTACCGCCGCCGATAGCCTGATCACGTACCTCGATACTTGTCTGCATACCGTCAAAGTAGCGGAATGTTGCCGATGCCGAGAAACGCTTGTAGTTGTAACCGAGGTCTACATACACCACCTCGCCCTGCTCGGCGTTGATGTTGATGTTGTAGATGTCGTCGTTGAGCTTTCTGGCATACTCACCACGCAGCGAGAAGCCTGCAACGTCGAGGTTAACACGACCTGAGACCATATTGAGGTAGTTCTCTGTGAAGCCAAAGAGTGCCATTGTAGTCAGATCCTTCTGATAGCGACCTACGTAGCTACCCTCCAATGAGAGCATACCATTCTGCCAACCTGTGATGTCAGAGAGTGACAATGAGATATCACCACCATACACCAAGTTCTTTGAACGTACATCATAGAGGCGAGGAAGACCTGCCACAACCTTCACTGTTACGTAGTTATTGAAGTTGTAGAAGGCGCGTGCACCAGCCAACGAGTTGTTGAACGCCAAAGCGCGATCCTCATAGGTACGCAACACCAAGCCGTTACCAAACTGCTCGAAGATGTCGCCTACGCGAACACCATAGTTGCTATCCTCCCACTGTACGTACTTTGTGAAGAAACCTGTGAGCTTGCTGTCGCGCTGCTGGTATGTCTTGACATCGTAGCCGTGCAGACCGGGCAGATAACCATCAATCTGAATACCTGCAGAGAAGCGGCCGAGGCTATAGTCCAACTTAAGGAAGTCGTGTGAACCAAATGCGGGGTCGGGACGCTCGGCAAGACCGAGTGTCTCGAGTTTATCATCAGCGGTGTAGAAGATGTTGTTGCTCTCCAACGAGCCAGATAGCTGACCCTTGCCAACCTGCACCTGTGCTGAAGCGCTCTGAATACCGAGAAGTGCGGCTACTGCCACACCAATAGAAAGTAAAAATCTCTTCATTACGAAATGTTTATGTTAGTTAGCAAGGGGTTGTCGATGGTGTCGGCAACCCCTTAAAACCATCCGTTAATCGTCTACCGAACAATTACTTCAGCTTTGAAATCTTCTCGAACAACTCCTGCTCGCTACCTGGAGTATAGCCCGAGTGTGAGTAAACCACATTACCCTTACCGTCTACGATGAAGGTGTGGGGTGTGAGGCTCACGTTCATAGCGCGCTTGAAGTCCTGATTCTTGTCATAGAGACATACAAAGTCGTCCCAGCCCTGACCCTTTGCCATAGCGCGAGCGCGGCTCACGGTACGAGCATCGTCAACAGAGATTGCAACAACCTTCATCTCTACCTCATCCAACCACTCGTAGAGTGAGTCGTTGATGGCGTTAAGCTCCATGATGCAGGGCTTACAAGTGGTTGACCAGAATGAGATGATCATAGGCGTACCATCTACCAAGTCGGTAGTGTTGATAACCTTACCCTCCTGATTCTCGATCTTCACATCGGGCATTGTCTGTGCCGATGCGCTAACACCCACGAAGAGCGCGAGCATCATAAACAACATTTTTTTCATAACAGCATTGAAGTTTTAAGTTAATAATTACAATTTTTCCTTCATCTCATATTTCGGTTGGTTGTGATACACCGATCACGACAACCTCCTAACATTGTGCATTTCGTTATTTTGCCACACGGCGTGTTAAATAACCAACGCATCTAATTATATTATTTGGGTGCAAGATAGTGATAAAATTGCAATTTTTCGCAATTTTCTTAAAAAAAGGTGCGAAACGCCCTAAATTGAGGGTGAATTATACGGTGTATGGAGCTGTTTATATCTGCTTACGCATTCGGGCAACGGGGATGTCGAGCATCTCGCGGTACTTTGCCACGGTGCGACGAGCTATGCAGTAGCCCTTGTCGTTGAGGATATCCATAAGGTTTTCGTCGGTCAACGGATGACGCTTATCCTCCGAGTCTATGCACTCCTGCAGGATGCTCTTTATCTCGTGCGACGACACCTCCTCGCCTGTCGAGGTCTGCATACCCTCCGAGAAGAGAGACTTGAGCAGGATTATGCCAAAATGGGTCTGTATGTACTTGCTGTTAACAACGCGCGAAATGGTTGATACGTCAAGCTCTGTGCGGTCGGCAATATCCTTGAGTATCATAGGCTTGAGCTTGCTCTTGTCGCCATCTACGAAGTACTCGCGCTGGAAGTCGAGAATAGTCTGCATCGTGCGCATTAGCGTATCGTGACGTTGTTTGATAGCCGAGATAAACCATTTCGCCGAGTCTATCTTGCTCTTCACAAACTGCAACGCCTCGCGGTCTTTGGCGTTTACCGTGCCATCAGGAGCCACCATATCGCGCATCATATCGCGGTAGCGGCGCGATATGCGCACCTCGGGGGTGCCTGCCGAGTTGAGCGTAAGTCGCATATTCCCATCTGTGGTGTCGAGCAGGAAGTCGGGAACGATGTAGGGTGTGGTGTCGATGCCTCCCTCGGAGTATAGATTGCCTGGCTTGGGCGAAAGGCTGCGTATATAGTCTATAGCATCGCGGAATAGCTCCTCGTCGACATCAAGGCGCGCAATAAGCCTCTCGTAGTGCTTCTTGGCGAATGAGTCGAAATGCGAGGCTACAATCTTGTGTGCCAGACGCTTGGCAGGGCTATCAATGTTTTGACGTTGCATCTGTAGCAGTAGGCACTCCTGTAGTGTGCGAGCGCCGATGCCAGCTGGCTCCAACTCTTGTACGATATGCAGTATGCGCTCTATCTCCTCTGTCGATACATCCATACTGCGCGTGAAGGCGAGGTCATCAGACAGCGATACGAGGTCGCGGCGCAGGTAGCCGTCGTCGTCGATGCTACCAACGATATATGCCGCTATGGTCATCTCCTCATCTGTGAGCGAGCGGAAACGTAGCTGCTCAACAAGTGACTCGCCAAGTGAGTGCCCGTCGGTGATATATACGGGGCGTTGTTTGTCATCCTTCGAGAAGTTGTTTATGCGAGCCTTATATGCGGGGGTGTCATCCTCTTTGCCTATATACTCGTCGACAGAAATCTTCTCGGGAAGCTGATCATTTTCGTCGTGGCTCTCTGTATCCTCCTCAAGCACAATGTTCTCCTCTATCTCACGCTTGATGTGCTCCTCGAGCTGCATTGTGGGCAGCTCAAGGAGTTTTATCATCTGTATCTGCTGCGGTGATATTTTAGTCTGCAGCGAAATTGTCTGTTGGAGTTTGTTTGCCATAACGTGTAATTATTATTCAAAAATAAACGGCGACCTCGGGTCTCCGTTTATCTTTTGTACTCGTCGTATTTTAGAACTCAGCGTTCTTGGGTGTACGCGGGAAGGGTATCACATCGCGAATATTGCCCATACCCGTTACGAAGAGTAGCAGACGCTCGAAGCCGAGACCGAAGCCCGAGTGAGGTGCTGAACCCCAACGACGTGTGTCGAGATACCACCACAGCTCACGACGGCTCATACCTAACTCGTCGACTCTTGCACAAAGCGTGCCAAAGTCTGCTTCGCGCTCCGAGCCACCGATAATTTCGCCAATCTGCGGGAACAAAACGTCCATAGCGCGTACTGTCTTGCCGTCGTCGTTGAGCTTCATATAGAATGCCTTAATCTCCTTGGGGTAGTTGATGAGGATCACGGGACGCTTAAAGTGCTCCTCAACGAGGTAACGCTCGTGCTCCGACTGAAGGTCGCAGCCCCAGTCGCAGGGGAACTCGAACTTCTTGCCCGAAGCCTTCAATATCTCGATACCCTCGGTGTAGTCGAGGCGCACGAAGTCGTTGTCCAAAACAAACTGAAGACGCTCCAAGAGACCCTTGTCCCACATCTTGTTCATAAACTCGAGATCCTCACGGCAGTTCTCCAACGCGTAGCGTATAAGATACTTGAGGAAGTCCTCTGCCAGGTCCATATCGTCCTGCAACTCGTAGAATGCCATCTCTGGCTCAATCATCCAGAACTCTGCCAAGTGGCGGGGAGTATTAGAGTTCTCGGCGCGGAAGGTGGGACCAAATGTGTAGATCTGACCAAGAGCCAAAGCACCAAGCTCACCCTCAAGCTGACCAGATACAGTGAGGCTACAAGGCTTACCGAAGAAGTCCTGTGTATAGTCTACTGTGCCGTCCTCATTGCGCGGAGGGTTCTGCATATCGAGTGTCGATACATTGAACATAGCTCCTGCACCCTCACAGTCTGAAGCTGTGATAAGCGGTGTGTGCAAGTAGTAGAAACCCTTGTCGTTGAAGTACTTGTGGATAGCGTACGCCATAGCGTGGCGGATGCGAAGTACAGCACCAAAGGTGTTGGTACGTGGACGCAAGTAGGCGATGTCGCGCAAGAACTCAAGTGAGTGACCCTTCTTCTGCAAGGGGTATGTCTCGGGGTCGGCAGTGCCATATATCTCAATCTTCTCTGCCTGCACCTCTACCCCCTGACCAGCACCAAGCGATGCTACGAGCTTACCGTCAACGCGCAGACAAGCACCTGTGGTGACACCCTTAAGCTCTGCCTCGTCAATCTTTGCGAGGTCTACAACAACCTGGATGTTAGATACACATGAACCATCGTTGAGGGCTATGAAGGCTACATTTTTGTTGCCTCGTTTTGTCCTAACCCAACCCTTCACGGTGACATCTCTACCGTCACCCTCCATGCGTAGCATCTCGGCTATTCTAATAAGTTTCATAGTCTATATATTTTTTGTTCGTTTGTATCGTTTACATAGTATATGTGCATACAACGCTACAAAATTACTAAAAAAATTGCAAACGATTGCACTCTTGCCACTTTTTTGTACCTTTGTACACATTAATTAATGATTAAACTATGAAAATAGCAAAATATTGCACCACTATCCTTGTGTTGATGTCTGTGGCACTGCCCACATCACTCGTTGCACAATCTCGCGTCGCACGCTCGGAGTTTATATGCTATGACAAGCGTGAAGATGCCAAGCGTGATGTGCGCACCAATATAGACAAGTATGTCGACTTTAAGCCAGCGTTGCAGTTTGAGAATAGTGAGTCTGGTGTTGTGCGAGCTGTCTATGAGCAGGTAGTAAATGTCCCTGCTGCGTGGAACGACTATAACGCCTATCTGCACACAGAGAATGTCGGTGCTGACTACACTATCTTTGTCAATGGCAAGCAGATAACATCTCCTGTTGATGCCTTCACGCCCACCGATCACTTTATCTCGCCATATCTCGATCAGGGAGATAATACGATAGCTGTCGTCGTCGTTGATGAGGCGTATATGTCACTTCTTGACGAAGGCTTGCAGCAGCCCCAACGCGAGCGATTTACAAATAGCTATATCTTTGCGCAGCGTCGCCTTGCTGTCTATGACTTCAAGGTGCGTATGTTGCCCGATTCGCTCGATAGATTTGCACAGTTGCAACTCGACGTTGTCGTAGATAACTCATTCTCTACACCCGAGACTATTGAAGTGGGCTATGACCTCTATGCCCCCGATGGCAAACTTATGGAGTATAGCGTAAACGACATATCGCTGGCAGGCTATTCGCGCGACACGTTACACTTCAAGCCCTATATATACCACTCAAACCCCAATCGCTGGTCGGCAACTAATCCCAAGCTATACGACCTTACGCTGTATGTTAAGCGCAGTGGCATCCTATGGGAGTATATACCTTTGAAGGTGGGCTTTGCAGAGTATGGCTTCACCGAGTCTGGTGATATCACACTCTTTGGTAAGCCATTGACACTCAAGACTACACGATATAATGCGGCGGCTGATAAGGCTACTACCGAGCGCGAAATACGTTCACTCAAGACAAAGGGCTTTAATACACTTTGTCCCGATTATCCGCAGCCCAAGTGGTTTTACGCGCTGTGCGATAAGGTGGGTATATATGTTATCGACTGTGCAGCTATCTCGTCGCCCACAAACCACGAAAATCGAGCTGTTGACGGTACACCCGCCAACCAGCCATATCTGCTTGATGACTACCTGCGACGTGTAGAAACGATGTATCGTCGTGCGCAAAACCACGTCTGTATCATCGCCTTCTCGTTGGGTGGTGATAGCTCGGGCAATGGCTACAATATGTACAAGGCGTATGAGCTGTTGAAGTCCTATGGCGACAGCCGTCCTATCATCTACCTCGGTGCCGATGAGGAGTGGAATAGCGATATTGTGGCACTGTAACAGGTTGATGCTATGAATATTGAGTTGATAGTCGTCGGCAAAACCGATATGCGAGAGGTTGAGGCGTTAGTGGATATGTACACCAAGCGCATAAACCACTATGCTCGCTTTGCTATAACCACGATAGCCGATGTGCGCAATACAAAGAAGCTCTCTGTGTCGGAGCAGAAGCGTCTTGAGGGCGAAATGATACTTAAAAATATCGTCGACTCTGACCACGTTATGCTCCTTGACGAACACGGCGCAGAGTTGCGCTCCATAGAGTTTGCCGAGAGGCTGCAACGTCACTTGGCATCGGGTGTCAAACGTTTAGTCTTTGTCATAGGTGGGCCTTATGGCTTCTCGGATGCAGTCTATGCGCGTGCCAATAGTAAGCTCTCACTCTCGAAGATGACTTTTTCGCACCAGATTGTGCGTGCCATCTTCACAGAGCAGCTCTATAGGGCTTTTACCATCCTTCGCAACGAGCCCTACCACCACGAGTAGCCGCTCCTGACCTCGTCTTTTACTATATTATTGCAGTGTGCCTAATCGGACACTGCACATACGCTATACCATATACGCAAAAATGTAAGATGATGTCTAATAAGGCGATTTGCTCTGTTATACTTGCCCTCATATAGGTCATTTCACCGAGTAAACTCCATCTTTTTTGAGAGCATCGTAACCCTTATCCCTCCTCATATTATACAACTTAAAAGAGAAGAGGCTGCTGCAACAAGTATGTTGCGACAGCCTCTTCGGACACACACAAAATAACTATTCACAAAAATACACTATGCTGTTTTAACCAAAAGTGTCTTGCTCAAAAAACTCTCAACTTAACAAATTTTATCTTGTTGCACCCGTAGTTCATTGTCCTAAATTGTCTGTTTGACCAACGGGATACTCTATCTTTTTAATCTAATTTTAGTTTAGTTTATTGGTTGTTCTGTTTAATTTTCGGTGCAAATATATAACGATAAAACAAATAATGCAAATCATAATTTTTTATAACTTCATAAGCAAAGTTTATACCACCGTAGGAGGTGTGTTGTGAGAGATATTTTTGTGTTGTTGTGACTCTTTTTTAGCGAATATTGGGCATAATGTGCGATTTATTGAAAAAAAATTTGGTGTTATTGAATTTTTTTGTACTTTTGCATCAATTGGAAAAAAGTGAACTTATAATGCCGAAGGTACGTGAACATAGCGACTATCTGAGGAAGCCCGACTGGTTGAAAATCAGCCTGCGCAGTACGACAAACTCGGCGGATGTCGAGCAGATCGTTGAGGGGCGTTGTCTGCATACTATTTGCAGTAGCGGAATGTGCCCCAATAAGGCGGAGTGCTGGAGCCGTCGTACGGCAACCTTTATGATACTCGGTGACATTTGCACACGCAATTGTCGTTTCTGCGCAACGCAGACAGGACGACCTCTGCCCCCTGATGAGGCAGAGCCTGACAAGGTTGCGGAGAGCGTTAAGCTCATGGGACTGAAGCATGTTGTGGTTACGTCAGTTACGCGCGACGACCTCGAAGATCATGGTGCTGCAATCTGGGCACGCACTGTCGAGGCAATACGACGTGATAACCCCGACGCAACGATAGAGCTCCTTATTTCCGATATGGATGCCCGCCCCGAACTTATCGACGTGGTGCTGGCATCGCGTCCCGACATTGTGGGACATAACATCGAAACCGTCGAGAGACTGACTCCCGAGGTGCGTTCACGTGCCAAGTATCGCACATCGTTGGCAACGCTTAAGCATATTGCTGCGAGTGGTGCTGTGGCAAAGAGCGGACTTATGCTCGGTCTCGGCGAGAGCGAAGAGGAGGTGTTGACAACGCTTGCTGACCTGCGTGAGGCGGGTGTGAGCATTGTCACGCTGGGACAGTATCTTCGTCCGACAAAGGAGCATTATCCCGTCAGGGCATACATCACTCCTGAAAAGTTTGAAGAGTACCGACTCAAAGCTCTCGAGATGGGTTTCAGCTATTGTGCGAGTGCGCCACTTGTGCGTTCCTCGTATTTGGCAGATGCCGCACTTGATGCTGTGAGAAAGGTATGCGCGAAGTAGAGATCAGAGATTTAGGAACAATGGCTTATGGTGAGTGCTGGGATTTGCAGCGTTCACTCTTTGATGCGTTGTGCGAGAAGAAGGCTTCGAAGAGCCTCTCGGATGACGATCCTGCTGGCACTATACTCATAGTTGAACATAACCCTGTTTATACCCTCGGCAAGAGTGGACACGAGGAGAATATGCTTCTTACAGAGGAGCGACTCAAGTCTCTGGGTGCCGAGTTTTATCGTATTGACCGTGGTGGGGATATAACCTTCCATGGCCCTGGACAGCTCGTATGCTACCCAATTATCGACCTTGATGCAATAGGGTTGGGTGTACGACGTTATATTGAAGCATTGGAACAGACCGTCATTGATCTCGCCGCAGAGTATGGCATCGAGGCGCACCGCTCGGAGGGAGCTTCGGGTGTGTGGGTGACACAGGGCAACTACCTTGTTAAGTTGTGTGCTGTTGGCGTGCGTGCCTCACACGGTGTCACCATGCACGGCTTGGCGATGAATGTCATCACCGACCTCAATTGGTTCCATATGATAAACCCGTGTGGCTTTACTGATCGTGGTGTATGTTCGCTCACGACCCTTACCCAGCGAGAGGTGACTATGGAGGAGGTGAAGCCCAAGTTTATTAATTACTTAACGAAAAATTTAAATGTTAAATATAAAAAATAGAAGTTATGCCCATAGAGAAAAGATGGGTTGTCAAGCCGCAGGGAGACCGCCAGGCTGTGGAGATGTTGTCTTCACACCTCGGTATGCCCACAGTCTTGACCAACCTACTTGTACAGAGGGGCATAGACACCGTGGAAAAGGCAAAGAAATTTTTCTCTCCTTCGCTTCGCGACTTGCACGATCCATTCTTGATGAAGGATATGGATCTTGCGGTGAAACGTATCGAGAAGGCTGTCCGCGAGCAGGAAATGGTTATGATATACGGCGACTACGATGTCGACGGAACCACTGCCGTGGCACTGGTCTACAAGTTTTTGAGCCAGATAGGACACAAGAATTTGTCGTTCTACATTCCCGACAGATATGTCGATGGTTATGGCATATCAATCCGCAGTATCGACCATGCTGTACGTAAAGGCGTCAAGCTGGTCATAGCATTGGATTGCGGCATTAAAGCCGTAGAGAAGGTGGCCTATGCCAAGGAGAAAGGCGTAGATTTCATTATCTGCGACCACCATTTACCTGCCGAGGAGATTCCCGACGCAGTGGCTGTTCTGGACCCAAAGCGCACCGATTGCAACTATCCGTTTGATGAGTTGTCGGGTTGTGGCGTGGGATTTAAACTCGTCGAGGCGTATGCACGACGCAACAAGATTCCATTTTCACAGATTGAGCATCTGCTCGATCTGCTTGTTGTGAGCATCGCATCCGACATTGTGCCTCTTGTGGATGAAAACCGCATCTTGGCACACTATGGATTACGTAAGCTGAACACGCAGCCGTCGAAGGGCTTGCTCTCCATCATCAAGATTTGTGGTATGGAGGGACACAACATCACCATCGACGACATCGTCTTCAAGATTGGACCGCGCATCAACGCCGCAGGACGTATGCGTATGGACGAGGATGACGAGAATGCTGCACCTTCGGGAGGTCATGCTGCTGTGAGCCTGCTAATTGAGGGTAATGAGCAGGAGGCGGAGAAGTTTGGCGAGGTTATTGACTCGTTCAACCAAGACCGCAAGAGCATTGACCGTAATGTCACACAGGAGGCGCACGACTACGTGGAGTCGCATCCCGAGGTGAAGGCGCGCAAGAGCACTGTGATATACAATCCCAAGTGGATGAAGGGTATTGTAGGTATCGTTGCGTCGCGCCTTATTGAGACCTACTACCGTCCTACGGTGGTGCTCACCAAGTCTAACGGCTTTGTTACAGGCTCGGCTCGCTCTGTTGCGGGCTTCGATCTCTATCAGGCTGTTGAGTCTTGCTCCGATTTGTTGGAGAACTTTGGTGGTCACATGTACGCCGCAGGTCTTACTATGCGTGAGGAGAATGTTGAGGCATTTACCAAGCGTTTTAACGACTATGTTGAGCAGAACATAGATCCACAGATACTTGTACCGCAGGTAGATATCGACAGTGAGTTGCTCTTCTCGGAGATTACCGACGACTTCCACCGTCAGCTCAATAGCTTCCAGCCCTTCGGCCCAGGTAACACTGCACCTGTGTTTATGACACGTGGCGCGTGCAACCGTGGTGATGCGAAACTTGTTGGTGTCGAGTGTGACCATTTGCGCATGGATCTTATGCAGCGTCAGAAGCCTTATACGACGATTGCTGCCATCGCCTTCCAGCAGCCTACACACTATGAGTGGGTACGTGCTGGCAAGCCAGTGTCTGTGTGCTACCAGATTGTTGAAAACCACTATCGTGGTACTGTGTCAAAGCAGTTGAGAGTCAAGGATATCAAGCCCGAGAGATAGGGTGTAGTCGTTGATGTGTGATAGTTAAGTATCGGGCTGAATGGTGTGTATGTGAGTACGCCTGTTCAGCCCATTTTTGTAGAATTGCCAATATTACCTCTGATAATTTGCCAATATTATGAAGAGTGCCAACAAGCAGATATTTCATCTAACGCCACAGTCGGGACTTGTGCTTGAGGGTGGTGGTATGCGAGGTGTCTTTACGTGTGGTGTCCTCGATAATCTTATGGATAGAGGCATACGTTTTGGATATGTTGTGGGTGTAAGTGCTGGTGCGTGCAACGGGTTGTCGTATATGTCGGGACAGCGTGGCAGAGCCAAGTTCAGCAATATAGACCTCTTGGAGAGGTATCACTATATCGGCTTCCGCCACCTGCTGCGTAAGGGTAATATTATGGACTTTGATCTGCTCTTCCACGAATTTCCCGAGCGCATCATACCCTATGACTATGAGGCACTTGCTGCAAATGCGTCGCACTTCGAGATGGTGACGACGGACTGTCGTACAGGCGAGGCGTGCTACTTCGAGGAGCGATATGACCCACAGCGCGTAATAAACATCGTCAAGGCATCGAGTAGCCTTCCTTACGTGTCGCCAATATGCGATGTCGATGGAGTGCCTATGCTTGATGGTGGCATTGCAGACTCAATACCTGTGGCACACGCTATGGAGCGTGGTTGTGATAACTGCCTTGTTGTGCTTACGCGTAATGAGGGCTATCGCAAGCCTGCAAAACGTAGCTTTGTGCCCCCATTTTTCTATTCGCGCTATGGGGCATTGCGTGAGGCTATAAGTAGCCGTAATCTGCGTTATAACAGCCAGATGGAGCTTGTAGAGAGGTTAGAGGCGGAGGGTCGTGTGACAATAGTGCGCCCCGTTGAGCCACTTTGTGTAGGACGTATGGAGCGTGATACTCAACGGCTTAAAAAGCTATATGATGAGGGATATAGTTGTGCTGCCGCCATTGAGTTTCGTTGATTGCAAAGTGTCTGCGGTCTTTGTTCTCGATTAGATTATATATGGTAGCGTGGTGCGGTGCTTTGTATCGCATTTTTTATTACCTTTGCGGCGGCATATTGCCCAATGAATAAACCTAAACTTTATGCTTAACAAACTATTTGGCTTTGATGCCAAGAAGCACAATGTTCGCACCGAGATTCTTGCGGGTATCACCATCTTCCTTACGATGTCCTATATCCTTGCTGTCAATCCCGACATCTTTAGCAAGCTCGATATGCCCAGTGGTGCAGTATTTACCTCGACAGCTGTTGCTGCGATAATTGGCTGCTTTACTATGGCATTTTGGGGCAAGTTGCCATTTGGTCTTGCTCCAGGTATGGGACTTAACGCCTTCTTTGTCTATACGGTGTGCCTCGGTATGGGCTACCATTGGTCGTTTGCCCTTACTGCCGTATTCCTTGAGGGTCTAATATTTATAGCGCTTACGGTTACAAATGTACGTGAGGCTATTGTAAACTCCATCCCAGCAAATATGCGCTATGCCATAGGTGCTGGTATAGGTCTGTTTATCGCCTTTATCGGCTTGCAGCACGCCGAGATTATTGTATTTGACGGTGCTACGCTTGTTACGTTGGGTAAGGTCACGGAGGGCCCTGCACTACTCGGTATTATTGGTCTGTTGATTACAGGCTTTATGTACATCAAAAAGGTGCGTGGAGCTATGCTCTTTGGCGTCCTTATCACTATGGTCATAGGTATCCCTATGGGCATCACCGAGTTTAGAGGTGTGGTCTCTATGCCAGGGTCTATTGAGCCTATCTTTTGCCAGTTTCAGTGGGAGAATATCTTCTCGCTCGATATGCTTGTTGTGGTCTTTACCTTCCTTTTTATTGATATGTTCGATACTGTGGGTACGCTTATAGGCGTCTGCCAGCGTGCTGGTATGGTGAACAAAGATGGAAGGATTGAGCGACTCAATCAGGCATTTATGGCGGATGCTATTGCCACTACCGCTGGTGCTGTGCTCGGTACCTCTACAACAACAACATACGTCGAGAGTGCCGCGGGTGTTGCGCAGGGTGGTCGTACAGGTCTTACAGCCTTTGCTGTGGGTTGCTGCTTTGTCGTTTCGCTCTTCTTCTCGCCGCTCTTTCTTTCGATACCCTCGGCGGCTACCGCGCCCGTGCTTATCATTGTGGGTCTATTGATGTTGGAGCCTGTGCGTAATATCGACTTTAGCGACTATACAGAGTCTATCCCCGCTTTTGTATGTATTATACTTATGCCTATGTCGTACTCCATCTCGGACGGTATACTTATGGGTATGATATTCTATGTATTGCTTAATATCTTATGCGGTAAGTTTAAGAAGATCTCAATAGTAATGTATATTCTTGCTACACTCTTTATCATCAAGTACATATTTATCGTTGTGCCTGATGAGAAGCCTGTTGCCGAGCAGAGTGTGCCCGCAGAGGTGGTTGCAGTATCGGTTAATGCTGCTGACACCTTCACAGATGTTGCAGAGTTGAATTATTAGACGTAGCCGTTAAACATAGAAGACGACGTAAGGAACACCCTACGTCGTCTTTTATGTTTATAGTGTGAAGTGTCGGCTAAAACACTACGCCAGCCTCAATGTAGAATGCGTTGTTGCCTGCGCGCATATTGGTAGCACCCTCATTGTTTAGCCACTTTATGCTCTGCGAGTTCATACCAAGACCGAAGTTAAATCTCGATATTGTCATACCTGCGCCAAACTTCATAAAGAGACCGCCACGTAGTGAGCCGTAGCCCTCGCGGCTGAAGTTTGATAGAGCCACCACCGAGCCACCGATGCCGACGCATAGGTAGGGCATAACAACAGATTTGTTGGGTATGTATGCCTTGACATTGGCGTAGATAGGTATAGAGAGCGTTCCCCACGACTCGGGGGACTTATCTGTCACGGCATTTAGTAGATTGCAGTCGCCATAGGCATACTGCAAGCCTACGCCCAAGCCTGCAAATAGAAAGTCCGAGAAGCGTGCGCCATATACCACTTCTAATGTTGGGCGCGATAGGTTTGTCTGCACCTTGTTACCGTCGCGTATGCGAAGTTTGCCTGCTGTGATATAACCAGCGTTAACCTCGACCTGATGGTCTATTGAGCGTGCAGGCTTATTACGTCCATACAACTCCTCGTCATAGCTGCCAGCGACGCTTGTTGCAATGTCGGCTGTGGGTCTATGTGCAATGTGTGACGCAAAGCTCGGCAGAGCTATCGTGAGGGCTGCGATAATGGTTACAATGCTCTTTTTCATATCTCTCTGTTTTATCGTTTCGGTTTAGGTTATTTGCTACGCACAAAGCGCAGTGAGTGTGGTGTTGACTGCTTGATGATGATGCGCTCGTCGAAGGCGTAGCGGTGGTATAGCTCCTCGGTATAGTAACGTATGGTCACCATCTCCACATCGTTGCGGCACTCTACGTCGAAGCCCATACTCTCCAACTCGCTGACAACAGCGGCGATATGCCACGAGCTGTCGATAGACATATATAGGTCTACTGCCGAGTTATGTACGAGGTTGCACTTTATGCGGTAGCTCTCAAATGTGGCAAATACTGCGGCAAACTTCTCTTCAAGCACAAACGATAAATCACGCGAGTGTAGCGTGAGCAACACCTGATTGCTCTTCTGTATCATTATGGGCTCGTATGCGCGCTCCACGTCGCCTGTGATAACCGAGCCTTGTGCGTGCTTGTTGCCAAAGGGGCGCACATAAAGTGGAATATTCTTCTTCTGCAGGGGCTTGATGGTCTTGGGGTGTATAATCTGCGCACCGCTATATGCCATCTCGATAGTATCCATATAGTTAAGACGCTCTATCTTGCGGGCATCGGGGAAGATTTTGGGATCGGCGTTGAGTATTCCATCCACATCCTTCCATACGCTCATCGACTCTGCATCAAGCACATAAGCCACCACGGCTGCCGAGTAGTCGGAGCCTTCGCGTCCGAGTGTTGTGGTCGTGCCGTCGGGAGCACCGCCAATAAAGCCCTGACCAACAAATATGCGCTCCTCGCTATCTGCGATTTCTCGCTTGAGGCGCACCTCGGTAGCATCAAGGTTGACGTTAGCATCCTTGTGACGCTGCTCGGTGAGGAAGGCGCGACGCATATCCACCCATCTGTTCTTCACGCCGTGACCGTTGAGGTAGTTTGAGACGATTGTCGTTGACAGTAGCTCGCCAAAGGCTACTATGGTGTCATACCATAACTCTGCTTCAGTGGGGCGGTATAGCGTGTTACGCACAATGTTTCGTAGCTGCCCGAAGAGTGTGTTTACCTGCTCAATTGTGACATCGGCACCCATAAGGTCGTCGATAATGCCGCGATGATAGGCATACGAAGCATCTATACGTTCCATAGCTGCCGCCTCATCCTTACGTTGCATAGCCTCGAAGACGCCCTCAAGGGCATTTGTCGTCTTGCCCATCGCCGAGACGATTATAAATAGCTCCTTCTCATCCTTTACTATATCGAGGAGGTTGCGAACACCTGCGGCATCTTTGACCGAGGCACCTCCAAACTTATATACCTTCATCTTCGTTGAGTTATAATGTTTTGTTGCTACAAATGTAGTAAAAAATATTCAAAAAATACCACGCGCCACAAATTATCAAATCTCAGTTGTGTAACAAACGCCTTGTCTATGGCTGCAAGAGGGGCTGTGGCAATAAAATTGTGAATATGTGTGGATATTTTGAAGTAAATTACGTACCTTTGAGCATCGAAAATTTAAAAACTGACAAGATATGTTTCAGAACGAGAAAAAGATAATAGAGAGCGCGTGGGAAAATCGTGAACTGCTTGCAAAGGACGAGGTGCGCGCGGCGATACGCCGTGTTGTTGAGGCTGTCGATAAGGGTAAGTTGCGCTGTGCCGAGCCTATCGACTTGGAGCGCAGCGAGTGGCAGGTGAATGAGTGGGTTAAGAAGGCTATTATTATGTACTTCCCCATTCAGACAATGCGCACTATGACAGCAGGTGAGTTGGAGTGGTACGACAAGATGGAGCTTAAGCGTGGATACGAGGAGCTTGGCGTACGTGTTGTGCCTCACGCTGTGGCACGCTATGGTGCCTACATCGCTCCAGGTGCGATACTTATGCCGTCGTACGTAAATATTGGTGCCTATGTCGATAGTGGTACTATGGTAGACACGTGGGCTACAGTAGGCTCGTGTGCGCAGATTGGTAAGAATGTACACCTCTCGGGTGGTGTGGGCATAGGTGGCGTATTGGAGCCTGTGCAGGCTTCGCCCGTCATTATAGAGGACAACTGCTTTATCGGCTCACGCTCCATTGTTGTTGAGGGTGCTCACGTGTGTCGTGAAGCGGTACTCGGCTCGAACACCGTGATTACGGGTTCTACGCACATCATTGACGTTACGGGCGATAGCCCCGTAGAGTATAAGGGCTATGTGCCACCACGCTCTGTTGTTGTGTCGGGAACATACACCAAGCACTTTCCTGCTGGCGACTATGGCGTGCAGTGTGCACTGATTATTGGTCGTCGCAAGGAGTCTACCGATAAGAAAACGTCGCTAAATGATGCGCTGCGCGACTATAACCTATCATAACAGTCGGTAGCGTAGATTGCAGTATTAAAGGATGATGCGAAGGTGTAGGGCTTGTGCCACACATCTTCGCATCTTCTTTTTATCTCTTGAGCTGTTATCGCTTTAGCTCTATAAATGTCTTTTGCAACATAGTCTCTCCCCGTATCAGGCGCATAGTGTCGTTTGGAGCAGCTGTGCCAAGCGTTGTGCCTGTGCTATGGTCATATATTGTGACACCGAGGCTGTCGATAACGCCAAAGCCATCATTGAAGCTCCAGTAACCAAACTCGGGTGTGGTGCTGCGTGCAATGTCGCGGCTAAATAGGAAGTCGTCGTGGAGTATGCCCATCTGTGCAAGTAGCGTTGCAGCGAGGTCGGTCTGCGACGCATACTTGTCGACAACTATGCCGCTACGTGCTGCGCCACCTATCCATAGCATCGGTATATGGTGTCGCTGCGGGGTGTTGTTGCCAATGGTTGCGGGGTATGGGTAGCTGTGGTCGGGTATGATGACAATAAGCGTGTTTTGCCACTTGTCGCTACTGCGTACGCGCTCAACGAAGTTACCTATAACACTATCGGTGAAGGCAAAGGCATTGAGCATAGGGTTATCAAGGCGTGAGTATGGCACTTCAAATGGCTCGTGGCTACTCAATGTAAGCACAACATCGAGCGTAGGCTCGTTGTCGCTGTTGCGTGCAAGGATAACATCTGCAATGTGCTCTATAACCGTGTCATCGGCAATGCCCCACTTCGAGAGATGTCCTATGTTAGGAAGTAGCTCCTGGTCTGTGACATCATCGAAACCCGTGGCATAGAGGTAGGCGCGTGTGTTGGTAAAGTTGGCATCGCCACCATACCAGAAGTGTGTGGCATAGCCCTCGTTGGCGAGGCTCCGGGCGATGCTCGGAAGCTGTGCTGCCTTTGTTGGATACTTCATAACAGACATCTTTGGCTGCGCTGGAAAGCCACTCAACGTAGCCACCGTGCCGCGGTCTGTGCGGAAGGATGATGCGTATAGATTCTCAAACCATACACCATCGCCCTTGAGCGCATTGAGAGAGGGTGTTACAGCCTTGCCCGCCTCCTCCGCATCGGTTATGGTGCGTCCCATACCCTCGACGATGATTAGCACAATGTTGGGACGCTTATGTGTAAGCCACACATCGCGTGTAGCACCATCTGCTGGATGTGTCTCTGCTATATCTCCCATTACAACGCGGCTGAATAGCTCCTCGCACTCCGCGTCGTCCATAAAGGTATAGCCCTCGAAGTCATTTGTCGAGCTCATTGATGAGAGTAGCGAGAATATGGGGTTTACAGCCGTCTGATTGAGGAACATCTTGGGCGAGAAATATGCCTTTGAGACATTGGCAGTGGCGGTGGTCACACCACCACGAATAACAACAAAGAGAATACCTGCCAGCAGTAGCATACCGAGTGTAGTAGCTACGCGGCTGGTAATACCATCTTCTGTTGGCTGTATGGTTGGTATAAACCAGCGTCGCACAACGCCCCTAAAGAGCCATATCGCTATGGTGACAGTGGCGATGATGTAGAGTGTAGCAGCGATGCCGTTGACGAGCGATACGCTTGCCAGCATCTCCTCGGGTGTGTAGAGAAATATCTGCGAATCTATGCGTGTTTGCCACGCCTCAAACATACCTATATCGGCGGTCTGTATGATGACTATAACTATGGCAATCAGCGCAAAATAGATGCTCAATATGCGGTTTAGCAGTGTCTCTATACGCACACCTCTTGGCAGCCACACTGTTGCAAGTGATACAAGTAGCGGTATGGTTGTTATATATCCCGCTGTGGTGCTGTCGAGCTTTAAACCATACACCAGCGTCTGCATAAGCTCCCACGTGCTACATCCTGCTGCCGAGGTGTGGTTATAGAGCATAAAGACCACACGGTTGGCTGCAAATAGCACAAGGGTGGCAACAAATGTCGCCACAATAAACTTCAGACGTTTGAGCATCGTCGTATAAACACTAAATTATAGCTTCTCGCCGTATGCCAAGTCGCCAGCATCACCTATGCCAGGGACGATATACGACTTTGATGTAAGCTCCTCATCTACAGCAGCGCACCACAGCGTACACCTCTCGGGCGATGTGTGCTTAAGAACATACTCCACACCCTGCTCCGAGGCGAAGGCTGCGGCAAAATGTGTATGGTCGGGTTGACCAGCACGACGTATAAGGGCATCGTAAACAAGCATCAGCGATGTGCCAGTGGCTAACATTGGGTCGACAAGGATAAGTGTCTTGCCCGTAAGAGAGCTGGTAGATACATACTCTACATCAACGATAAAACTACCGTCGGGACGACTCTTGCGGTATGCCGAAACAAAGCCATTCTCGGCATCGTCGAAGACATTGAGGAAGCCCTGATGGAAGGGTAGTCCTGCGCGCAGAATGGTGGCAATCACAATCTTATCGTCGATGCACTCTACGGCAGCAATGCCGAGGGGTGTCTCCACCATACGGGTCTTATAGTTGAGGGTCTTTGAGATCTCATAGGCAATAACCTCGCCTACGCGCTCCATATTGCGACGAAAACGCATAGAGTCGCGCTGAATGCTCTTGTCGCGCATCTCGGCTAAAAACTTATTGAGAACGCTGTTTGTGGTATTTAAAATCTTTACCATAGCTCTTATTTTTGTTATTATAACGTGCTCTAATATAGGAAGTTATTAAATGGATAACGTCCTGCGTGTATCTCGCGCACCATACCATAGAGGTCGCTACGCAACTTGTCTACACCCGTGCGGTCTCGCGCTGATATGAAGATGCAGGGTGTGTTAGCCTTGGCTATCCAGCTCTTCTTCAAATCGTCAAGTGACATATTCTCCTTGGTAGCGGGGGTGAGGTCATCCTCCTCCTTTGGAGTATATGTATATGCGTCAATCTTGTTGAAAATCAAGAATGTAGGCTTGTCACCTGCCCCGATATCGCTCAACGTCTGCTTAACGACAGCAATCTGATCCTCGAAGCCTGGGTGCGAGATATCCACTACGTGTAGCAGCAGGTCTGCCTCGCGCACCTCGTCGAGGGTCGATTTAAATGATTCGATAAGCTCTGTGGGGAGCTTACGAATAAAACCAACGGTATCAGACATCAGGAACGGAAGGTTGTCGAATACAACCTTGCGTACTGTGGTGTCGAGGGTGGCAAATAGCTTGTTCTCGGCAAACACCTCGCTCTTTGAGAGTAGGTTCATAAGTGTAGACTTGCCTACGTTGGTGTAACCAACAAGTGCCACACGCACCATATGCCCACGATTTGAACGCTGAACGGCCATCTGGCGGTCAATCTTCTTGAGATCCTCCTTGAGTTTAGCTATGCGGTTACGCACAATACGACGGTCTGTTTCAATCTCGCGCTCACCAGCACCACCACGCGTACCTGTGCCACCACGCTGACGCTCAAGGTGTGTCCACATGCCTGTAAGGCGGGGCAGCATATACTCGTTTTGTGCTAACTCGACCTGTGTCTTGGCGTATGCTGTCTGCGCACGTGAGGTGAAAATGTCGAGGATAAGGCGTGTGCGGTCTATTACGCGGCAGGGCATAGCCTGCTCAATGTTGCGGGTTTGTGCTGGCGAGAGCTCGTCATCAAATATGGCGACATCTATCTCCTGCTCCTTGCACCAGTCGGCTATCTCCTGCAACTTACCTGGGCCTACATAAATCTTCGACAGTGGCTGTGGCAGTCGCTGTGTGAAGCGTTTAACGCTCTTAATATTTGCTGTCTCGGCGAGAAACTCTAACTCGTTGAGGTATTCGTATGCCGTTTCGGGATTTTGGCTGTCGCGTATCACAGCAACCAACACTGCGCGTATCTCGCGCTCCTCGACAGTGGGCACAGGCTCTTTACTCTTGCCCTTTGGCTTTATGTTCTCCTCTTTCATCTATTATATATATAGGTGTGTCCCTTGTGTCGCTACGATACACTACTCGTTGCTTCCTATTGGGGTGGCTGCGGGTAATGTGTCGTATTGTAGTGATATGCCACCGCTGGCACAAAGGGTGCCACTATAAAATAGAGGGGTGCCACCCTAAAGAGTGGACCCCTCTTAACTCTGTGTCGTACCTTGATTAGTTCTGAATCTTGAATGATACGGGCAAGGTGTAGGTTACACGTACAGGCTTGTTACGCTGCTTACCAGGCTTCCACTTGGGAGACTTCTGCAATACAGCAACAGCTGCATCCGACAATGTCTTATCGGGAGACTGCAATACCTGAATGTTAGAGAGCTTACCGTCCTTCTCAACGACAAACTTAATAACTACGTTACCCTGAATACCGTTCTCAAGAGCAATCTGCGGATACTTCACATTAGACTGTACCCATGTACGGAACTTCGAGAGGTCACCACCCTGGAATGTAGGCATCTCCTCGGCGTTAACGAAGATCTCCTCCTCTTCGATCTCCTCCTCCTTCTCCTCGATGATAATATCGAAGTCGTCGAAGTCAGATGCGTCATCAGCGAAGACGATATTTGTCTCGATCTTCTGGTCGTTAGAAACGATGTTGAGGACATCTGTTACCACCTGTGCCTGTGCCTTCTGCTGCTCGGGAGGTGTCTCGGGCTGATCCTGACGAGTGTTGTCAATCTGCTCAACCTCGGTAGTCTCCTTCTTGGGCGGCTTATACTCGTCGGCTACAGGTTTTGAATTGATTGAGAGTGCGAGACCCGTAATACCAAGAGCGATCACAAGACCGATCTCCAGAAAAAGCGTCTTCTTGCCTTCAAGATCCGCTTTGGGTGATTTTTTAATCTCCATTTATAGTTAATTTTTTAGTTTTTAATAACTTAACAAGAGTGTCCCCCGCGCACGCACGCAGATTACTATGCAAATATAGATATAAATTTTCAAAAAAAGTAACAATCGCCCGAAAATTATTTAATTTTCACTAAATTTGTAGTCGGTAATAGGTGATATGCTATGATTGACACAACAAAACAGATGCTTTATGGCTCGACATTGTCGGAGCTTAAAGCCCTCTGCGAGAGGCTCGATTTGCCGCGATTTGCCCACAAGCAGATTGCGCGCTGGCTATACACGCGCCACGTCACAGAGATTGACGCTATGACAGACTTGTCGAAGCGCGCGCGTGAGGTGTTGGCGGAGCATTGTTCGTTGGGAGTTACGCCACCGCTTAAGGTTTCGGTGTCGGCAGATGGTACCAAGAAGTATCTCTTTGCCACCCCCGAGGGCGAGTATATCGAGTCGGCACTAATCCCCGATGGCGAGCGTATGACGCTCTGTGTGTCGTCACAGGCGGGGTGTAAGATGGGCTGTAAGTTCTGTGCCACAGGGCGTATGGGTTTTCGTCATAACCTCTCGTCTACAGAGATTATCAACCAAGTGTTGTCTATTCCAGAGCGCGATAATCTCACTAATATCGTCTTTATGGGTATGGGTGAGCCGCTCGACAATATTGACAACCTGCTTCGCACGCTCGACATACTTACGTCGGAGTGGGGTATGGCGTGGTCGCCTACGCGCATTACAGTATCTACGGCGGGTGTGGCGAAGATGTTGCCGAGGTTGCTCGACGAACAGAGGGTGCATATAGCAGTGTCGCTCCATAACCCCTTTCCTATGGAGCGCAAGGAGATAATGCCTATTGAAAATGCCTACTCTATATGGGAGGTGTGCGACATCTTGCGTCGCTACGACTTTACGCACCAGCGCCGTGTATCCTTTGAATATATTGTGCTCGAGGGTATGAACGACAGCCCGCGCCATATCAAGGAGCTGCTGCGACTGCTCGACGGCATAAAGTGTCGTATCAACTTGATACGTTTTCATCGTATCCCCGATTCGCCATTCTTCTCGCCCCCTTTAGAGCGCATATTGGCTTTCCGCGATACGCTCACAGCACGTGGTATACAGACCACACTGCGTGCATCACGTGGCGAGGATATCGAGGCGGCGTGTGGACTATTATCAACCGCTGAACGCAAGTAGAATAAACCGTGTAAAACCTAAAACTTTGTAGATATGAAGAGGCTATGTATAATGTTTGTGGTCATGATGTGTGCCGCCACCGTGTGGGCTAATGACGACCAGTGCACAACGGTCGCATCGCCCGATGGTCGCAATGTTGTGGTCGTGGAGTGGGCTGATAAGGAGCTTGCGTGGTCGTTGCAACGCGACGGCAAGGAGCTTATCCACTCGTCACGCATCGCACTTGCCACAAACGAGGGTATGTGGGGCAGCAAGATACGCTCGGCAAAGGTCTTCCGTAGCTCGATGGATCGCCTTATTGACGCGCCGCTATATCGTCAGGCGTATGTGCGCGACCACCACAATATCATTGTCATAGAGTTCAATAGCCGTGAGGGCGATTTTGCCCTTGAGGTGCGTGCCTTCGATGATGGCGTGGCATACCGATTCTTGTCGCTTCAGTCGGGACGCTACTGGGTTATAGACGAGGTTGCAGAGTTTGCTGTTGCCGAGAGCTCAAAGGTGTGGATACCATACGTCAATGCCGAGGCTGATGCCACATCTGATTATAATACGCAGTTTTATACATCATTTGAGAATACATACGACTATGTAGCCGTTGAGGATATCGACCCTCGCCGCTTGGCATTTGCTCCAATCTTGGTGGAGTGTGATGGCGGTACGAAGCTCTGCATCACCGAGTCGGATTTGGAGAGCTACCCAGGTATGTTCTTCTCTAATAGCGATGGTAATAGTGTCATAGATACCGAGTTTGCCCCCGTGCCTGATATCGTTGAGCAGGGTGGTCACAATATGTTGCAGGGCGAGGTTAAGTCGCGTAAGGCTTATATCGCCGAGTGTAACGGCAGGCGTGCCTTCCCGTGGCGTGTTGTGGCTGTTGCCGAAAAAGATACTGACTTGGTAAACAGTGATATAGTATGGCGTTTGGCTTCAAGTTGCCGTGTTGAGGATACATCGTGGATAAAGCCTGGTAAGGTAGCTTGGGAGTGGTGGAACCATTGGGGTTTGTATGGTGTGCCATTCCGCGCGGGTGTCAACAATGAGACCTATAAGTACTATATCGACTTCGCCTCGGAGATGGGTATCGAGTATGTCATCTTGGATGAGGGTTGGTCGGTTACGGGGCGTGCCGATCTTATGCAAGTGGTGCCAGAGATAGATTTGCGTATGCTTGTGGACTATGGTCGTGAGCGTGGTGTGGGCATCATTCTATGGGCAGGTTATTGGGCTCTTAACCGCGATATTGAGACGTTGTGTAAGTACTTCTCGGAGATGGGCGTTAAGGGCTTTAAGGTCGACTTTATGGATCGTGATGACCAGCCTATGGTGGAGTTCTATTACGATGTGGCGCGCATCGCTGCAGAGTATAAGCTACTCGTTGATTTTCACGGAGCATATAAGCCTACAGGTTTGTCGCGCACCTATCCCAATGTGGTTAATTATGAGGGTGTCCACGGTCTTGAGCAGATGAAGTGGTCGCCAGCAAGTGTCGACCAGATAACATACGATGTTACAATACCGTTTATACGTGGCGTGGCAGGCCCTATGGACTACACGCAGGGTGCTATGCGCAATGCCGCTGTGGGTAGCTATCACCCGAGCAATACCGAGCCTATGAGCCAGGGTACGCGTTGCCACCAGCTGGCGATGTATGTCGTTTATGACTCGCCTTTGAATATGCTCTGTGACTCTCCATCGGCATATATGAAGGAGGAGGAGTGCGCACGATTTATTGCCGAGATACCCACCGTATGGGATGAGACCAAGTGCTTGAGTGGCGAGGTAGGTAGCTATGTAGAGGTGCTACGTCGCAAGGGAAATATTGTCTACATAGCGGGTTTGAATGGTCACGAGGAGCGTATGATGTCGCTGGGACATCTTGTCAGCCCATACGGTAATAATGTAGAGAGCATAGAGATATTTAGGGATGGTCCCAATGCCGATCTGTTTGGTCAGGACTACTTGCACGAGATCTTCACTCGTGAGGAGCTGCCTTCGCTTTGGCAAACGTGGATGTCACGCGGAGGTGGTTATGTGGTAAAGATTGTTCTCAAATAGTGTAAAGTGTTGTTATTGTGATAATTAAGAGATATATATTGGCAGTTGTCGCGGTGTTCGGTATTGGCATAACAGGGCTTTATGCTGATATGCCTGATGCTGACTATGCAGCGAGTGTCGACCCCTTCATTGGCACGGCAAACTATGGTACGACGCACCCAGGAGCTGTGGTGCCCCACGGTATGATGGCTGTTGTGCCATTTAATGTTACAGGCTCTGCGCTTAACCGCTACGATAAGGATCGCACGTGGTGGTCTACGCCCTATGACCACCGTAATAGCTATATGGTTGGCTTTGCTCACGGTGCGTTGAGTGGTGTGGGCTGTCCCGAGATGGGAGCTATTGTGACTATGGCGACAACGGGTGAGGTAGCCCCAGATTGTGAGCTGCGCGGTTCGGAATACATCCGCGAGAGCGCATCTCCAGGCTACTACACAGCAACCTATACCAAATATGACATCACGGCGGAGGCTACAGCTACGGAGCGAGCCTCTGTCGAGCGATACACATTCAATAGCGGTGGCAATGCTACCATATATGTCGACCTCGGCACAGCCCTGTCTAATGAGACGGGTGCTATGTTGCGTCGTGTTAGCGACTGTGAGGTTGAGGGTATGCGCCTCTTGGGAACGTTCTGCTATAATTCGCAGGCGGTATTTCCCGTCTACTTTGTGGCACGTCTTTCGCGCGCCGCACAGAGTACAGGCTATTGGAAGCTACAACCCGAGATGACGGGTATCGAGGCGCAGTGGTCGGGCGATAGTGGCGAGTATAAGCTCTATGAGAGCTACTCGCGTGAGATTATGGGCGACGACATAGGCTTCTACTTCTCGCTGGGCGATGTGGCTGCGGGCGAAGAGGTGGAGCTGAAGATAGGTTTGTCGTATGTCTCTATGGAGAATGCTCGACGTAACCTTGAGGCAGAGGTTGGCAGCCGCAATTTTGACGAGGTGCGAGAGTCTGCCCGCACGAAGTGGAACGAGGTTTTGGGTCGTATACGTGTCAAGGGTGGCACAGAGAGTGACCACACAAGATTTTATACTGCACTCTATCACGCTTTGCTGCATCCCAACCTGTTGAGTGATGTCAGTGGAGAGTATCCCACTATGGAGCGAGGCGATATCGCAGTATGCCGTGAGGGCGAGCGTTACACAGTTTTCTCGCTGTGGGATACATATCGCAACCTGCACCAGCTGCTTGCGTTGGTATATCCCGAGTGTCAGAGTGATATGCTGCGCTCTATGGTCGAGATGTCAAAGGAGTGGGGCTGGCTACCACGCTGGGAGCTTTATGGTCGTGAGACCTACACTATGGAGGGCGACCCCGCCATACCTGTAATTGTTGATAGCTACCTCAAGGGCTTGCGCGACTTTGATGTTGAGGCAGCCTATGAGGCAATGCGTCGCTCGGCGACAACGCGTGGCGAGAGTAACCCTATTCGCCCCGATATCGACCCATATATCGAAGATGGCTATATTCCTGTTGGATGGTTTGCTCAAGATATGTCGGGTGATAACTCGGTGTCGCACGCCTTGGAGTACTATGTGGCAGATAATGCACTTGCAGTCTATGCCCGAGAGATGGGTGATGAGGCATTTGCCGAGGAGTTGGAGCGTAGAGCCGCAGGCTGGAAGAACTACTACTGCAAGGAGTATGGTGTACTGCGCCCAATATGCAAGGATGGTAGCTTTATCGAGCCATTCAACCCCGAGGATGGTGCCAATTTCTCTAATACCGTGGGCTTCCATGAGGGTAGCTCGTGGAACTACACCTTCTTTGTGCCACACGACATCGAGGGACTCATCAAGATTATGGGTGGTAAGCAGACCTTTGTCAACCGCCTATGGCACCTCTTTGAAAAGGGCTATTATGACCCAACGAATGAGCCAGATATTGCCTATGCCTACCTCTTTAGCCGTGTGCGTGGCGAGGAGTGGCGTACGCAGAGACTTGTGCGCGAACTTATCGACAAGAACTACACCACCGAGGCGTGGGGACTTCCTGGCAACGACGACACTGGTACAATGTCGGCGTGGTTAGTATTTTCGATGATGGGTATCTATCCCGACTGTCCAGGCGAGCCTTACTACACCATTACCACACCGCGCTTCGATAGTGTTGAGATAGATACCTCGGAGGGTATAGTGTCGATAACCGTTGAGCGTAGCAGCCCTGATGCCCACTATATTGAGAGTATGACGCTGGGTGGTAAGCCGCTTAGGGAGTACCGTATATCGCACGATGAACTACTAAAACATAAACATCTGAAACTAAAACTCAAACAATATGAAAAAGATTAAGTTAGTTAGCGTTGTTGCATCACTGTTTGCCGTTGTGGGCTGTGCAACAACCCCTGCCGAGGTTGATTATACCGCGATGGTTGACCCCAAGATTGGCTCTGGCGGTCACGGACACGTCTTTGTTGGTGCTAATGTCCCCTTTGGTATGACGCAGGTGGGTCCTACCAGCATCACGCAGGAGTGGGATTGGTGCTCGGGCTACCACGAGTCGGAGAATAGCGTTATCGGTTTCTCGCATACCCACCTCTCGGGTACGGGTTGTGGCGATCTGTTCGATGTTACGCTTATGCCTGTTATGGGCGAGGTGACCTATGGTCGAGGTAAACTTGGCGACTACTCTACGGGCTTCTGGTCAGAGGCTGACCGTTCACAGGAGGTTGTCGAGCCTGGTTACTACTCTGTGCCTCTTACACGCTACAATATCCTTGCCGAGATGACGGCTACGGAGCGTGGTGGCCTGCATCGCTACACCTTCCCCGAGGGCGACAATGCCGCTATCATCCTCGACTTGGTGCACGGTGGTTGCTGGGATCGCCCCGAGAGCCTCTTTGCCGAGGCTGTCAGCGATATCCGTGTTGAGGGTCATCGCCATAGCTACGGCTGGGCGAACAACCAGAAGGTATACTTCGTTATCGAGTTCTCGAAGCCCTTTGCCTCTTTTGAGCCTATTGGCGAAGATAATTGGTACTACCGCATAAACTTTGATACCGAGGCTGGTGAGTGTATTGGTGTAAAGGTCGCTCTGTCGTCTACAAGTTTGGATGGTGCGCGCCTTAACTTCGACAAGGAGGTTGCCGCTGCCGACTTCGATACTGTTCGCAAGGAGGCACGTGCCAAGTGGAACAACGAGATACGTAAGATTCGTATCGAGGGAGCTACTACCGAGCAGCAGGAGATATTCTATACAGCTATGTACCATATGTACATCGCGCCGTCACTCTTCTCGGATGTAGATGGCACATATCGTGGTGCCGACAACGAGATACACTCCAACCCTGGTCACGACACCTACACAACCTTCTCGTTGTGGGATACCTATCGTGCTAAGCTACCGTTGATGACAATCACTCATCCCGAGCGTATGGATGATGTTATCAACACTATGATAAACATCTGCGACGAGCAGCACTTCCTGCCTATATGGCACTTGTGGGGCTGGGATAATGGCTGTATGGTAGGCTCTCCGGGTATTATCGCCGTGGCTGATGCCGTTGCAAAGGGCATTGAGGGTATCGACGCAGAGCGTGCGTGGGAGGCCCTTAAGCTCTCATATATGCACGATATGCGTGGTGGTAAGCAGCGCAAGGAGTATGGCTATATGCCTAATGACCTTGTAGCAGAGTCTATAGCCCACGATATGGAGTTTGCCATTGCCGATGCTGCTGCTTTGGAGGTTGCCGAGATGTTGGGCAAGAGCGAGGATGCAGAGTACCTCGAGCAGCGTAGCCACTCTTGGCTCAACTACTTCGATGCGTCGACGGGCTTTGTGCGCGGTAAGTCGTCAACAGGCGAGTGGCGCGAGGACTTTAATCCGCATAACGCATCGCGTATTGCTAACGAGTATTGTGAGGGTAATGCTTGGCAGTATACCTGGCTCGTTCCGCACGACCTCGATAAGTTGGTTGAGTGCTTCGGTGGTCGTGAGCAGACTTTGGAGCGTCTTGATGGTCTCTTTGCTGCCGATACAAAGATGGAGGGTGAGGATGTAACGCCCGATATCTCTGGTCTTATTGGGCAGTATGTACACGGCAACGAGCCGAGCCACCATATCATCTACTTCTACACTATGCTTGGTGAGCCGTGGAAGTGTGCTGACCGCCTATATGAGGTTATGGAGACTATGTACTCTACGGAGCCTGATGGCCTGTCGGGTAATGAGGATGTCGGTCAGATGTCTGCGTGGTATGTTATGACCACCCTCGGCTTCTACCCCGTTGAGCCTGCTGCGGCACGCTATGTGCTGGGTGTACCTATGGTTGATGGCGCAGAGATTGATGTTGAGGGAGGTCTCTTCCGTATCGAGCGCGAGGGCTATAGCGACAAGGCTCGCTATGTGCAGCGCGTAGAGCTTAATGGTGCGGAGTGGCGTAAACCCTATATCGAGCATAAGGATATCATCAATGGTGGTACTTTGAAGTTCATAATGGGCGCAGATAAGACCCTATACTACGACCTCTAAACGATACTGCTACCACGTCACATCTCGGCTTTTGGTGCGATTTGTGGCGTGGAGCATAAAATAAATCGAAAAAATTGTACATTTCGGGAGAAATGTTTGTACATTTGCCCCGAATTTCGGACGATGTCATCCCCTCTGGAGCAGAGTCTGCAAATTGAAATGTTAAAATTTAATTTTGGTTTAATATTAACTCGAATTAGTTATGGCTATGAAGATCACTTCTCGTGATATTCTTATCGGTTTCAAAGAGTATCTCTTGATGACCTTTGGTATGTTCTGCTACGCCTTTGGCTGGTTGCAGTGCGTTCTTCCCGCAGGTGGTATGGGTGGTGGCGCAGCAGGTTTGGCTACAATTATCAACGCTATCCTCCCTGCAAGCATCGCATCATTTCTCACTATCGGTACATTGGTATTTATCATCAATGTCGTCCTGCTCATTTTGGGTGTTATGATTGTGGGCTGGAAGTTCGGTATCAAGACGCTATACTGTATCTTTATGATGTCGTTGATGTTCAACATCGTAGAGTCAGACTTCTTCCCACAGGGCATTATGATTAAGATGTTCTCGGAGGTTGCTGCAGGCGACTTGTTGCTTGTTGTTATCGGTGCTGCATCGTGCGGTCTTGGTATCGCAGTATCATTTATGCAGGGCGGATCAACAGGTGGTACAGATATCGTGGCAATGATTATCAATAAGTTCCGCACCGTAAGCTATGGCAAGGTGTTGCTTGGCACCGACTGCGGTATCCTTATCTCATCACTGTTCCTCACCACAACAATCACGGTGAATGGCGTTGACACGGTCATTGAGCCGTTGTCGTCGTTGGCATTTGCCCGTATGGTCTACGGTTTCATAATGATCGCCGTTATTGGCTATACCGTTGACCTTGTGCAGTCGGGTAACCAGCAGTCTAACCAGATTATGATCTTCTGCAAGAACTACGAGAGTATGGCTGATGTGATCCTTACCAAGGCACATCGCGGTGCAACCCTCATTGACGCACAGGGCTGGTACTCAAAGCAGAACTCAAAGGCTGTGATGGTCGTTTGCCGCAAGCGCGATACTGCGCAGATTCTCAAACTCGTTAAGGAGGAGGATCCCACGGCATTTATCACCGTAGGCTCTGTTATGGGCGTCTACGGTCAGGGCTTCGACGCTCTGAACAAGGTCTGATAGGCTCTCTCAAGGGCTTAAAATACTGTTGCCATGCTATACGCACAGGTGGTTCTCCCGTTGGCGCAGCCGGCATATACCTTCTCGGTGGAGGAGGTGCTGGATGTCAGGGTGGGCGATGCCGTAGTCGTACAGTTTGGCAACAGTCGTTTTTATACGGGTATAGTATGGTCTATCAGCGACCAACGTCCCGACTATCCGCGCATTAAGCCAATCTTACGTAGGCTCTACTCCGTGCCGCTACTCACCCCACCTATACAACAGCTGTGGGAGTGGATTGCTGACTACTATATGTGTAGTCTCGGTGAGGTTATGCGTATGGCACTTCCATCTCTTGCCAAGCCCTCGGCGACCACACTTGCTGACCTTGACGAGAAGAGTATAACGCCACCGGTTGAGACATATATTGCTCTCTGTAGTGACCTCCGTAGCGAGGAGGCATTGGCAGAGTACGTGGCAAAACATTCGCGTCGCGCGCCTCGTCGTACCGATACTATGGATCGTATTGCAGCACTTGCTGTTGAGCGAAGTGCTGACGATGGCTTTGTGCCGCGACGACTTGTTGATGCCGACTATCGCCATATTGCCGATCTGCGCTCAAAGGGGCTTATAGAGTGTGTGGTGCGCGAGCGTGAGCGCACGTTACGCGATGCCGCGCAGGAGTTTCTGTTGCCTACGCTCTCCGAGGCGCAGGACGTGGCGTTAGAGTCTGTGAGAAGTGCGCATAGCGATGGTCGTGTAGCTCTGCTGCACGGTGTTACTGGCTCGGGAAAGACAGAGATATATGTACATCTTATCGCCGATGTGTTGGCATCGGGACGCGATGTGCTTATGTTGGTGCCCGAGATTGTTGTAACATCACAGCTGGTAGAGCGTTTAGAGCGTATCTTCGAGGGTCGCACAACTACCTATCATTCACACCTTACACCCACGCGTCGTGGTCAGACCTATCTGCGCCTTGCTGCGGCATCGGGTGGAGAGCTTGTTGTGGGTGTGCGCTCGGCAATGTTCCTGCCGCTCAACAACCTCGGTCTTGTCATCGTCGACGAGGAGCACGACCCGAGCTATAAGCAGAGCGACGTGCAACCGAGATATAATGCCCGTGACTGCGCTGTTGTTATGGCGCGAATATTTGGTGCTGGCGTAGTGCTCGGCAGTGCCACACCATCGTTGGAGAGCTATACAAAGGCTCTGGCAGGCAGGTATGCCTATGTCGAGCTTAAGGAGCGTTGGGGCGAGGGTGAGCTGCCCGAAGTTGTTGTGTCTGACACGCTGCGTGCTGTTAAGCGCGGTGAGCGTAGAAGCCACTTTAACCTCGACTTACTACACTATGTAGCAGACTCACTGGAGGCAAAGGAGCAGGTTATGCTCTTTCAGAACCGTCGTGGTTATGCCCCTTATATTCAATGCCGTACGTGCGGCTATACGCCACGTTGTCCACATTGTAACGTCACCCTGACACAACATAAATCCTCTGCCACGATGCAGTGTCACTACTGCGGTTTTAGTGTCGAGCGTCCCAAGGTCTGCCCTGTTTGTAATATTCAGGATTTTGCCACTATGGGCTTCGGTACGGAGAAGGTTGAGGAGGAGATACAGAGGCTCTATCCCGATGCGCGTGTGGCACGCCTTGATGGCGACACAGCGTCATCAGAACGCGCTTTTAGACAGATTGTAACCCGCTTTGAAGAGGGTGCGACAGATATTCTTGTCGGTACGCAGATTATCACCAAGGGCTTTGATTTTGGTGGTGTCACCACTGTTGGTATTCTCAATGCAGATAACCTGCTTTCGGCTCCCGATTTCCGTGCTTCGGAGCGTGCTTTTCAGCTTATGATGCAGGTGGCAGGACGTGCTGGCAGACGTAATAATCGTGGTCGTGTTGTGGTGCAGACATCGCAACCCACACACCCTGTTATACGTCAGGTGTCAGCAGGTGACTATCACGCTATGGCACTTGCGGAACTACGTGAGCGTGAGCAGTTTGGATATCCGCCATACTCGCGCCTTGTGCGTCTGCTATTGCGTTGTAGCGACTATGAACTATTGCACGCGGCATCGCACTATATGGCACAGTTGCTACGCAAGAAGTTTGCACATCGTGTTATAGGCCCAGCTTCGGCGGCTGTGGGTATGTTACGTGGTGAGCATCGCTCGGAGATACTTCTCAAAATTGAGGCGGGTGCATCTATGTCGCTTGCGCGTAAGATGTTGCGCGAGGTTATGGAGAGTATGACCTCCGAAAAACGCTTCAAGAGCGTGGTGCTGAATGTCGATGTTGATGCGTTGTAGTGCACTGATGCTACTCAACCTCTACGGTGTGACTGCGACCAAAACGATCTGTTGCAGTAATTGTAATATGGCTATTTTGAGACGTGGGACGACAACGGAAATAGTGGTTTGCAGGACGCGCAGAACGACGCAAACGTTTCATTATAACATCGTTGTAATCAGCCTCTTGCTCTACATATTGTATATAGTCTGGGTCGATAATTTCTATCTGCTCCATATCCCCCTTTGTGACACCATTTTCTGACCATTTTATGCTCCACTTGGAGTCCCAGCCAATAACCTTTATAACAACAGAATCTTCATACTCGCTGACACTGCCCGCGGGATATGCCACAATAGTCTGTGGGGTGTCGTTTTGAAGTGTGCGGTGGTGCCATTGCCACTCGTTGTCGCGCTCCTCAATACAGAATACCCCCTGCGGAGTGCCGTCGGCACATATTGGCGCAAACCACAGATTACCATTCACTTGTGCGACACTGTGCTCGATGATACTGCTTGTAATGTCTGCCGTGGCGTGGCGGTGGCGATGTCCTGTTATAAAGTGTAGCTCACGGCGCGCAGCAAGTCGTGTTATGCGACGTGCGTAGCGCATAAGTTCACCTGTGCGGAAGTCTGTGGCAGGTGCGTGCATCATAATAGCTATGCGGCTTGTACGAGGCGTTGCCTTAATCTCTTTTTTTAACCACTTAAGTTGCTCTTTATCAACGTTTATAGAGTAGTCGTCGTAGCTATTGAAACTGATGTTGTCGAGGGCAAAGAAGTGGGTGTTGCCTAGCTTTAGCGAGTAGTTTTTTGAACCGAATGTAGCAATGTAGTGGCCTTCGGCAAGCGACTCGTTATACGTCACCTCTCTGTCGTGGTCGTGGTTGCCGATAACGGCATATACGGGTACGCCCAACTCCTCGAAAAAACCCTTTACGCGCGGCAGAAACTCCATAGTGTCCCATACTACGTCACCTGTGAGTAGTATAGCAGTGGGGTAGCCACTCGCAACATACTCATCTACAATGACTTTTATCTGTGGCACAATCTCATTTTCAAGGCGCGTAATCTGCTCCTCGGTCTGTGGCTGCGGGTCGCCAACGACGATAAGGTTGAAGCCCTCGCCTTGGGCTGTGACAGCAGTTATTGTCAACAGCGCTACGATTGCAAGTATAATCCTTTTGATGTATCTCATCCTCTATGCTTTGCTTTAGTTTGTTGGTGGCACAAAGATAGAAAAATTATCTATTATGTGTGACGAAGTGCAAAAAATCGCGCGTGTGCGTGTACATGTGGGAAAAATTTTATACCTTTGTGGAGTTATGGAGAATTTTGTAGTATCGGCACGTAAGTATCGTCCAGCAACCTTCGCCTCGGTTGTTGGTCAACGTCATATAACATCTACCCTTAAAAATGCTATCGAGCGAGGTCAGTTGGCTCACGCCTACCTCTTCTGTGGTCCACGCGGTGTGGGTAAGACAACCTGTGCACGCATCTTCGCCAAGGCTATCAACTGCCTTAACCCGCAGGGTGGCGAGGCTTGCAACGAGTGTGAGTCGTGTCGCTCGTTCAACGAGAGCCGCTCGCTTAATGTTCACGAGTTGGATGCTGCCTCTAACAACTCTGTGGATGATATTCGCAACCTTATTGAGCAGGTGCGTATAATCCCACAGCAGGGTCGCTATTCAGTATTTGTAATCGACGAGGTGCATATGTTGTCGGCAAATGCCTTCAATGCCTTCCTCAAGACCCTTGAGGAGCCTCCGCACCACGCTATATTCATCCTTGCGACCACCGAGAAGCATAAGATTATCCCCACAATCTTGTCGCGTTGTCAGATTTATGACTTCAACCGCATTAAGGTTGAGGATGGCGTGGAGTATCTGCGCTATATAGCATCGCAGGAGGGCGTGACGGCGGATGACGAGGCACTCAACCTTATTGCACATAAGGCTGATGGTGGAATGCGTGATGCGTTGTCGATGTTTGATAAGGCGGTGTCGTTTTGCGGCTCAACGCTAAACTATAAGGATGTGGCAGCTACGCTCAACGTCCTCGACTATGATACATACTTCACCGTAACAGATATGTTGATTGAGGGACGTTATGTCGATGCGCTGATGACCTTTGATAATGTGTTGTCGCGCGGCTTCTCGCCCCAAACATTTATTGCGGGACTTAATGCACATATGCGCGACCTGCTTATGGCAAAGGGCCCTGCAATATCCCTCGTTGAGTTTACGGGAACGCTTATTGAGCGATATAAACAGCAGGCGACACGTTGCGATGAGAGTTTACTCTTCAACGCAATAGCTCTGCTCACAGAGGCTGACGGCAAGATACGCCAATCGTCAAATCAACGATTGCTTGTGGAACTGGGACTTATGAAGATTGCGGGTCTCGGTCAAAAAAAAAATAGCGACACCGCGACCCTAACCCTCTCGGTGGATGTTGCCCTGCCCGAGTTGGTAGCCTCACAGCCTGCAAAGCCTGCTACAACGCCTGTCTCTGCTTCGGCGGCTACATCAACGCCAATAGCTCCCGCAATAGAGTCGGCTCCTGCTCCAGCATCCGTGGCGGCGTCTGCTCAAGCTCCAACATCTGCACCTGTGGCAGAGGAGTCGGCAACACCACGTCCGCGACGTGTGGCTACGGTTAAGCCGACACAGACACCTATGAGCATATCGCTCAACGCGCTGCTTGACACCACGCAAAAGAGCTCGGACGAGGAATCTACGACTGCCACGACAACAGAGCTTGTGGTAGACCCCGACACAGAGGCGAAGATTGAGGCTATACGCGATAGGTGGGTAGAGGAGGTGAAGCACCATCGTCCGCGCCATATCTCGGTATTTGAGAAGATGCGCGTTGAGGGAAATACCATTACGCTGCGTGTGCCCTCGGCAGATCAGGGTGAGGATATAATGCGCTCACAAACGGAGATTACGCAGCGCATAGCAGAGCTTGCGTCGGTAAGTGGCTATGTCGAGCTGAAGGTTGTTGTCGATGAGCGTATACGTGCCTCTCGCCCGATAAAGATTGAGGATAGGTTGAGCCATTTGGTAAAGAAGAACGACAAGCTGACGGATATGATATCGCGCTTGGAGTTAGATGTGGAGTAGTCGCATTGTGGTAATAGCGCGGCTATTTGGTAAGAGTGAAAATTTAGGCGTTAGCTAAAATAGACGCACAATATAAGTTGGTAATTTATTAAAACACAATAAGATGATTAAGGATTTTGTTCAGGAGCTCGAGTGGCGTGGTATGATTCATACAATTATGCCTGGTGCCAAGGAGCAGTTACAGAAGGAGATGACAACGGCATATTTGGGTATTGATCCTACTGCCGACTCGCTACATATCGGTCACCTCGTGGGTGTGATGATTTTGAAGCACTTTCAGATGTGTGGACACCGCCCAATAGCACTTATTGGAGGTGCAACAGGTATGATTGGCGATCCATCGGGCAAGTCACAGGAGCGTAACCTCCTTGATGAGGCGACATTGCGCCACAACCAGGAGGCTATCAAGAACCAGTTGGCAAAGCTTATCGACTTTGACTCTGATGCCGAGAACCACGCACTGCTTGTCAACAACTACGACTGGATGAAGGAGTTCTCGTTCCTTGATTTTGCACGTGACATCGGTAAGTGCATCACCGTAAACTATATGATGGCGAAGGACTCTGTGAAGAAGCGTTTCAATGGCGAGGGCGACGGTATGTCGTTCACGGAGTTCACCTACCAGCTGTTGCAGGGCTATGACTTCTTGCACCTCTATCAGCAGTACAACTGTAAGGTGCAGCTCGGTGGTGCCGACCAGTGGGGTAACATCACAACAGGTACGGAGCTTATCCGTCGTAAGCTCGGCGGCGAGGCAGAGGCATTCGCTATCACCTGCCCGCTTATCACGAAGGCTGATGGTACAAAGTTTGGCAAGACGGAGAGTGGTAACGTGTGGCTCGATGCACGCTACACATCGCCCTATAAGTTCTATCAGTTCTGGCTCAATGTCAGCGATGACGATGCAAAGCGTTATATAAAAATCTTCACGCTGCTTGACCGCGAGACCATCGAGTCGCTCATTAGTGAGCACGACGAGGCACCTCACTTGCGCGTATTGCAGAAGCGTTTGGCAGAGGAGCTTACAACGATGATACACTCGGCAGAGGAGCTCGCAAAGGCGAAGGAGGCATCAAACATCCTCTTTGGCAATGCTACATCAGAGGCATTGCGCTCACTCGACGAGCAGACGCTGCTTCAGGTATTCGAGGGCGTGCCTCAATTCACTATGTCACGCGCCGACCTCGGTAAGTCGTTTATTGACATTGTTGCCGAAGTGTGCAAGGTGTTCCCCTCAAAGGGCGAGTGCCGTAAGATGGTGCAGGGTGGTGGCGTGCAACTCAATAAGGAGAAGGTCGTTGACCCTATGCGCGTAGTTACAGAGGAGGATCTTATCGCTGGTAAGTACCTCTTGGCACAGCGCGGTAAGAAGAACTATTACCTTATCACTGTTGAATAACGCTGTGAACCCGATATATACCATACGCCTTGATGGCATATTCTTGCGCGCCTATCACGGTTGCTACGACCTTGAACAGCAGGTGGGTAATCGCTTTCGTGTTGATATTGTGATACGTACTCCGTTGGGCGATCTGCCTCAAACGGACGATGTCACACAGGCTGTAAACTATCTCACTGTCTATGAGATTGTCGAGCGCACGATGCAACGCACGCAACGCACCATTGAGGCAGCAGCAAGCAATATCATTGCCGCTATAAGGGAGGCATTTGCACAGATTATTGAGGTGGAGTGCACCGTGACAAAGATTGCGCCTCCACTTGGAGGCAAGATTGACAGAGTATCAGTAACATTAATAGGATAATAATGGCACAAGAGACAACAAAACGTGGTGGCTTTGGCGGTAAGATTGCCGCTATCCTCGCCGCAGCAGGCTCGGCAATTGGTCTGGGCAACATCTGGCGTTTTCCGTACATCACCTCCGAGAATGGTGGAGGTGCATTTATTCTCATCTATTTGGGCTGCATTCTCTTTTTGGGATTACCACTGCTCATCGCCGAGTTCTCGGTGGGTCATAACTCAAAGTGTAACCCCATAGATGCCTTCTCGAAGATACGTCGTGGCTGGGGCTGGCTCGGTGCTTTAGGTCTTATCTCGGTGTTCCTAATTATGGGTTACTACTTTGTAATCTCGGGCTGGACACTGAACTACACTATCGCCTCGGCTACAAATAGCATTGGTGGTAACTTTGGTCAGTTCTTTACGGACTTTACCGCGGCTACGTGGAAGCCGCTGATATTCACCTACCTCTTTATCATCGCCAACCACTTCATCATCGTTGGTGGTGTGCAGGGCGGTATTGAGAAGGCGTCGAAGATTATGATGCCGCTGCTGTTTGCTATCCTTATCATCTTGGCTGTCTACTCGTTGTGGCTGCCCGAGGGTCGTGAGGCGTTGGCTAATGTCTTTACTCCCGACTTCTCGAAGGTTACGGGTAAGACTTTCCTTGACGCTATGGGTCAGGCATTCTTCACCCTCTCAATCGGTATGGGTGCGATGCTTATCTATGGCTCATACTTTAAGGATGGCACCAAGCTTGCGGGCACGGCTATCAGCGTAGTGTCGCTCGATACAGTGGTGGCACTTACAGCCGCCATTATCATCTTCTCGGCAGGTGTTGAGAACGAGAGTGGTATGCAGCTCGCGTTTGTGGCTATGCCCAAGGTCTTTGCGGCAATGCCCGCAGGTAATATCTGGGCGGCCCTCTTCTTCCTGCTACTGGGTCTTGCAGCACTCTCGTCGACAATATCTATGCACGAGGCTGTTACTTCATACTTCGTTGAGAAGCGCGGTATGTCGCGTAATAAGGGTGCGTGGATTGTTACTATTGGTGCTCTTATGCTCTCTACTGTGGCATCGTTGTCGTTGGGTGACTGGAGCGATATCAAGCTGCTCGGTATGAACTTCTTTGCACTGCTTGATAACTTTACGGCTATTGTGATGTTGCCGATATTGGGCATCCTTACCTCGGTATTCGTAGGTTGGTTGTGGAAGAAGGAGGATATGAAGGCGGAGCTTACTGCCGAGGGTGGTGTCGATAAGGCTACATACCCCGTTATTCGTTTCTTGCTTCGCTACGTATGTCCCGTGTTGGTGTCGATAGTATTCATCTTCGGCATTATTGACTTTGTGCAGAATTTATAGTCTAAACAATAAAAACTAAATATAAAAGAGTAAAACTATGGCTGATTTCATCTATCAGGAGCCGTTTCCTATCCAGCAGGATAAGACGGAGTATCGCCTTTTGACAAAGGACTATGTTAAGGTTGTAGAGTGCGATGGTCGCAAGATTTTGAAGGTTGACCCCAAGGGTCTTGAGTTGTTGGCAAAGGAGGCATATAGCGATGTGTCGTTCTATTTGCGTGCCTCACACCTTCAGAAGTTGGCAAATATCCTTGAGGATCCCGAGGCTACCGACAACGATAAGTTTGTGGCTTACACAATGCTTATGAACCAGTGTGTTGCTGCCGAGGGCGAGTTGCCCACGTGTCAGGATACAGGTACTGCTATCTGCATTGGTCATAAGGGCGAGGATGTATACACAGGTGCTAACGACGCAGAGTGCATCTCACGCGGTGTATACGAGACATATAAGGAGCGTAATTTGCGCTACTCACAGGTTGTGCCCTTCACAATGACAGAGGAGAAGAACTCGGCTACAAACCTCCCCGCACAGATTGACATCTACGCTGGTCACCCAGGTATGGAGTATGACTTCTTGTTCATCACCAAGGGTGGTGGCTCGGCAAATAAGACCTTCCTCTATCAGCAGACCAAGGCGTTGCTCAACGAGGAGTCGCTCACCAAGTTCATTAAGGAGCATATCCTCGACCTCGGTACGTCGGCTTGTCCTCCCTACCACCTCGCTATATGTATCGGTGGTACATCGGCAGAGATGTGCTTGTCAACAGTTAAGAAGGCATCTGCTGGCTACCTCGACGAGCTGCCTACATCGGGTAATGAGGGTGGTCGTTGCTTCCGTGATCTCGAGTGGGAGGCAAAGGTTGAGAAGATATGCCAGGAGATAGGTCTTGGCGCACAGTTTGGTGGTAAGTACTACATCCACGATGTACGTGTCATCCGCGCACCTCGTCACGCTGCCTCTTGCCCCGTTGCTATCGGTGTAAGCTGCTCTGCTGACCGTAACATCAAGGCGAAGATTACCCCCGATGGTATCTTCCTTGAGCAGCTTGAGAAGAACCCTGCACGCTTCCTTCCCGCACAGGCTCCCGCAATGTCGCCCGCAGTAGACATCGACCTTGATGAGGGTATGGACAAGGTGCGTGAGACTTTGTCGAAGTATCCTATCAAGACACGTCTTAACCTTAAGGGTACGTTGGTTGTTGCTCGTGATATCGCTCACGCACGCATTAAGCAGATGCTCGATGAGGGTAAGCCTATGCCCGACTACTTCAAGAACCACCCCGTATACTACGCAGGCCCTGCCAAGACTCCTGCAGGTATGCCTTCAGGCTCGTTTGGCCCAACCACAGCTGGTCGTATGGACTCATACGTAGACCTCTTCCAGAAGGCTGGTGGCTCTATGGTTATGGTGGCAAAGGGTAACCGCTCACAGCAGGTTACAGACGCTTGTAAGAACAATGGCGGCTTCTATCTTGGCTCTATTGGTGGCCCTGCAGCTATCCTTGCAAAGAACTCTATTAAGTCGGTAGAGGTTGTCGACTTCGAGGAGCTCGGTATGGAGGCTGTGCGTAAGATTTATGTTGAGAACTTCCCTGCATTTATCATCGTCGATGATAAGGGTAATGACTTCTTCGCTGACTTCGCTCACTAATAGGTCATAAGAGTTGTCTGATGATTGCTTTTCGGCGGGGCTGCCATCCTTTGGTGGCCCGCAGCCGTGAAGTGACAATAATAGTGTAAGCTGTCGAAACGGATGTGAACCATCCGTTTTCGATGCTTATGACGCCTATGCGCGTGAAGCTATCGCACGGCAAAATGGTCGTCGTGTCGATAATAAAAGTATGTGCCAGTACGTTGTATGTACTGGCGAACCAATAACGATTTTTTGATGAAAAACGTTTTTCTGAAAATAGCTCTGCTGCTTGTTGCGCTCAATATGAGCGTTGCTGCGTGGGCGCAGGTGTCATTTACAGCCGAGGCTCCCGCACTTACGGCTATGGATCGACCCTTCCGCGTGGAGTTCTGCGTAAACAATGAGCCTGACAGCGACTCTTTTAAGGCGCCCTCCTTTGAGGGTTTCGATGTGCTTGCAGGCCCGAGCCTGTCGACGGGACACTCGGTGCAGTGGGTCAATGGACGTCAGTCGTCGAGCTATACGTGTACCTATACGTATGTTCTGCTGCCTACAGCGAGCGGCACATTCACCATTGGTGCTGCCTCGGTAAAGGTCGATGGCAAGAGCTACTCGACAAAGCCCTTCCCTGTGGAGGTTATAGCCGAGAGCGATGCACAGACACAGCAACAACACTCCGTGCCGTCGCAGCAGCGTACTCCCGAGAGTCGTATTGCCAAGGATGATATCTTGTTGCGCTTTAAGCTCTCAAATACCGACGTATACAAGGGCGAGTCGATACGTGCATCATTGGTGTTGTATACGCGTGTCAACATCGAGCATCTTGAGAGTGTTGAGGTGCCATCTTTTGATGACTTCTGGTCGCAGGAGGTGACATTTGATAACGCTCCGCAGCGCGAGGAGTATAACGGTCGTGTCTACGAGACGTATAAGATAGCAGAGTATCTGCTGTCGCCGCAGCGTAGTGGTCGTATTACCATCGAGCCAGCAATGGTTGAGGCTGTGGCGCAGGTTGTGGTGCAGGATAACCGTGCATTCGACCCCATCTTCGGTGGTCGACAGATATACCACGTTACACGTGAGGCACGTACCCCAGCCATCACTATCAACGTCAAGGAGTTCCCCGCAGGTGCCCCCGCATCGTTTGGTGGAGCTGTTGGTAGCTTTACTATGCAAAGTAAGATGCCCGAGAGTTCTATTATGGCAAATACTGCCGAGTCGATAGAGATAACAATATCTGGCAGCGGTAACCTTAAGTTTATTACAACACCCAAGATAGCTATGCCCGAGTCCTTCGAGGTCTATGATACCAAGGTGGTGGATAATGTCAAGGTCACAGCGTCTGGTACGTCGGGTAGCATAACATATACATATCCCTTTGTAGCACGCTCGGCAGGAGAGTTTGTTATCGAGCCGATTAGCTTTACCTACTTTGATACCGCGACGGGCGAGTATAAGACCCTCTCTACGGAGCGTTTTATGATGAGCGTTGCCGATGATGGCTCAAGTAAGCAGGAGGCGGCCATCGTGGGTGGCTATGCCGACTATGGAGGTCGTATGAAGCAGTTAGATCGTGATATACGCTTTATTCATACGGGTAATCTTCCGCAACGTGCTGCTTCGGTGTTTGTACTTTCGCCTATTTATTGGCTTATCGTTGTGGTTGTGCTTGCCGCCTTTATCACTATATATGCCATTATGCGCAAGCGCATACGTGAAAATCGTAATGTCGTGGCGCAGCGTATGAAGCACGCCGACAAGGTTGCCGTGCAGCGTCTGCGTATGGCGCAGCGATATATGCAGGAGGGTCAGCGACACCACTTCTACGACGAGCTGCTTAAGGCTATGTGGGGATATATAAGCGATAAGTTTAATATCCCTGTATCTAACCTTACGAAGGAGACTATACGCGAGGAGCTGTACCGCCGTCAGGTGTCGGCAGCCGATGCCGAGCAGTTCTGCCAGATAATATCGCGTGCTGACGAGGCACAGTATGCTCCTTCTACAGATGGCGATATGGGCGAGGTGTATGCCGATGCTGTTGAGGTGATATCAAAGATTGAGTCGATAGTAAAACGATAGTCGTTATGATTAGAACATACATATATAATATATCGCTCTATATAGTGATGTTTGCTGCAGTGCTGCTATCAACGCAGACTGTTACAGCTGCCGATAGTAAGACAACTGCCGAGAGCGTATGGCAGCAGGGTGTCGAGGCTTACACAGATAAGGAGTATGACCGTGCTGTGGAGTGCTTTGAGCAGGTTGTGGCACTCGGCTATGGCTCGGCTGACGTATACTATAACCTTGGTGATGCCTATTTTAAGCGAGGTCAACACAACATTAGCGGAACAAATCGACCCTTTGCTTCGGGCGAGCTTGGCAAGGCTATTATAAACTACTACCGCGCCCTGCGTTTAGAGCCCTCTATGAAGGATGCGCGCTATAACCTTGACCTTGCACGTGACCATACCAACGACACAGAGGCTGTGCCCCAGGCTCTGCTTGCACGAGCGTGGTATGCCCTGCGCGACACAATGTCGTCGAATGGTTGGGCTGTGATTTCTGTTGTCGTGCTGGTGGTAACACTGCTACTTGTGCTACTCTACCTGTTGTCGAGCCGCGTGGCGTTGCGCAAGGTGTCATTCTTTGTGGCTATTGTCACCGTTGTTGTCTTCGTGCTTACAACAATCCTCGCGCTGTCGCAGCGTGCAGTATATATTAGCGATGAGCGTGCTGTGGTTATGTGCAACGATACCACCCCCGTTCACGCGTCGCCCGATAGCTCTTCGAAGATTGTGCGCCAGCCCTCACAGGGTGTCACCGTGGATGTTGTGCGTGAGCACGGCGAGTGGTCGGAGATTGAGTTTGCCGACGGCGAGAAGGGGTGGATACGTACAACCGCCATCGAGCGTATTTAGTCGCAGATATGTCGAAGTTACTCGAAAATGTCACCAGCGAACTGCAGCGACTCCCCGGCATTGGGCGTCGCACGGCTCTGCGTCTGGCTATGCACATCCTGAAGATGGACACCGCCACGGTGGACTCTATGACCGAGAGCATCTCGCGCTTCAGACACGACATACGTAGCTGCCGTAGCTGCAACAACCTCTCCGACGAGGATCTATGCCCGATATGTAGCGACCCGCGTCGTGACCGCTCAACGATATGCGTTGTTGAGCAGGTCGCAGACCTTATGTCGATAGAGAATACGGCGCAGTACCGTGGTATGTACCACGTGCTGGGTGGCGTGATATCGCCTATGCAGGGCATTGGGCCCTCCGACCTTAAGATAGACCTGCTGTGCGATAAGCTGCTCACGGGCGAGATAAAGGAGGTCATAATGGCTATATCTACCTCTGTCGAGGGCGAGACCACGCTCTTCTACCTGCTCAATCGCCTTAAGGCATTTCCCGATGTTAAGGTCTCAACAATCGCGCGAGGCATCGGCTTCGGCGATGAGCTTGAGTATGTCGATGAGCTTACTATCACCCACGCCCTTATCAACCGCCGCGAGTTGTAGCCGCTAACTTGCGTATTGTCAGTAGGTCAGCGCGCAGCATAAGTCTAAAATAAAGGCAAAAAAATTGCTAATTCTCTTTTTTTTACTACCTTTGCAGTCCAAAGCAGATGTCTATGGGGTTGCGAGTGACTATCGCAATTGAGTGGCATCGAAGTTAAACTATTAATTATTAAGTATTTATGAAGTCAATTCAGATTAACGGTACTGCACGTAAGGATTTCGGTAAGAAGTTCGCAAAGGCAGCACGTCGCGAGGGTCAGGTACCCTGCATCGTTTACGGTGGTGGCGAGGAGGTAGCATTCACTATCGACGCCAAGGAGCTTAGCCAGCTTATCTACACTCCCAACTCTTACATCGTTGAGCTCAACATCGACGGTAAGATTGAGAAGGCAGTTATGCGCGAGGTACAGTATCACCCTGTTCGCGAGCAGGTTCTTCACGTAGATTTCTACCGTGTTCAGGAGAACAAGCCCGTTGCAGTTAACGTTCCCGTACGCCTCACTGGTAACGCAGAGGGTGTTAAGATCGGTGGTAAGCTTCAGCTTTCTGCTCGTAAGCTCACAGTTAAGGGCTTGGTTGAGTACATTCCCGATGAGATCGTTATCGACGTTACTCCCTTGCAGGTTGGTCAGACTATCTTCGTTGGCGACGTTCAGCGTGAGAACCTCACCTTCGTTACTCCTGCAACCACTGCAATTTGCGCAGTTCGCGTAACACGTGCTTCACGTGCTGCACAGTAGTAGGCGATAATAACCTAATCTGTTATGAAGTATCTTGTTGTAGGATTGGGCAACATCGGTGCCGAGTACACCGCTACCCGCCACAACATAGGTTTCAGAGTGTTGGATGCCTTGGCAGAGGCATCCAATATCTCTTTTACGACGGTACGTTATGGTGCTATGGCTACGCTCAAGCATCGTGGTCGCACGATCTTTTTGCTTAAGCCGTCAACCTATATGAACCTCTCGGGCAAGGCTGTACGCTATTGGTTGGAGCAGGAGCGCATACCGCGCGAGAACCTGCTCGTCATCTCCGACGACATTGCCCTGCCTTTTGGCACGTTCCGTATGCGTAAGAGTGGCTCGGAGGGTGGTCACAACGGTCTTAAGAATATCACCGAGCTGCTTGGCGGCAACAACTATGCGCGCCTGCGCTTTGGTGTCGGTGGCGACTTCCCACGCGGACACCAGGTCGACTATGTCCTCGGTGACTTCTCCGACGACGAGAACAAGGCTATGCCTGATCGCCTAAAGCTCTTTGGCGATGCTGTGCTGTCGTTTGTGTCGGTAGGTGCCGACCGTACTATGAACGCCTTTAACGGCAAGTAACCCGTATATCAGCATATAAGTAAGGGGCTATCCACTGCGGATAGCCCCTTACCTTTTTAAGTTTGTGTAGTTACGCTGCTTACTTTATTGCAATGCAGTCGATCTCTACGAGTGCGCCCATAGGCAATGCTGCCACCTGATAGCAGATACGTGCGGGCTTGTCGCCTGTGAAGTACTCTGCATATACAGCGTTCATTGCGCCGAAGTCTGCGATGTCTGCGAGCAGTACGGTGGTCTTTGCCACGTCGTCATACGAGTAACCTGCCTCCTTGAGGATGTGACCGAGGTTGTCGAGTGACTGGCGTGTCTGTGCCTCTACGCCCTCTGCCATCTTGCCTGTTGCGCCATCTATGGGCAGCTGACCAGATATGTAGAGAGTGTTGTCGTGAGCAATAGCCTGTGAGTAGGGGCCCACAGCCTTGGGTGCCAAAGGCGAAGCGATAACTTTTTTCATTTTGTTATAGTTTTAGATGATTTGTACTATCTTTGTTGCTACAAAGATACAAAAAGTTCGATAATTATGAAACGTTTATTTCTATTTCTTCTTGCCGCCGCCTCTGTTGGTGCGGGTGCTTGTTGCAGCTGCCGTCAAGCAGCGAAGCTCCAGCAGCCTTTGGAGAAGACCTCGTGGCATCTTATTCAGATTATGGCGCGTGATGTTGCGCCTACGGGCGATAGCTTTACCCTTATGTTCGATGGCGAGGGTAATGCGAGTGGCGTAGGTGCTTGCAATAGCTTTATGGCGCAGTATACCACTACGCCGCAGCGCGCCCTGCATATCGACAATATCGCATCTACACGTATGATGTGTCCCAACCAGAGTGCCGAGAGCGAGTATTTCGATGTTCTTGACCGTGCCACCCACTATGAGATGGATGCCGATAAGATGCTCCTGCTCTCTAATGGCGAGCTTATCGCCATCTTTCAGGCAAAAACGGAGTAGATTTTTATAGCGATAGGACGAGATAGGACAGAATATGGAAACGCCCTATCCAAACCTATCAAACACCATCCAACCCTATCACACTTCACAAAAATTTAGCGCGAGTACCTTTATGATACCCGCGCTAAACTTTTTAGACAACTATGACCTATAATGATGCATCCTCAAAGATATAATCAGCGTAGTCACTCCAGTACTGTTTCGCTTTATATGCATTTCCAGAGCCTTTAGGAACATATATCTTGCGGTCATAAGCATTGCCATTGAACATCTCGTAGCCTCCTGTTGGCGGTGTTGTAGGCTTGCAGTATACTGCTTTAAGGCTGTTGCAACCCTCGAATGCCCAGCTTCCAATCGTCTTTACGCTATTACCAATAGTCACACTTGTAAGGCTGTCGCAAGAAGAGAATGCAAAATTTCCAATCGTCGTTACGCTATCGGGAATAGTCACACTTGTAAGGCTGTCGCACCAAGCGAATGCATAATTTCCAATCGTCGTTACGCTATCGGGAATAGTCACACTTGTAAGGCGGGTGCAATTACGGAATGCATTCTTTCCAATCGTCGTTACGCTATCGGGAATAGTCACACTTGTAAGGCTGCTGCCATCAAATGCCCAATCTTCAATCGTCTTTACGCTATTGCCAATAGTCACACTTGTAAGGCTGTCGCAATCAGAGAATGCGTACTCTCCAATCGTCGTTACGCTATTGCCAATAGTCACACTTGTAAGGCTGTCGCAATTAGAGAATGCAGAACTTCCAATCGTCGTTACGCTATCGGGGATAGTATATGTAGTGCCAGATGCTTCTGCATACGCGATAAGTGTATTATCCATAATCAAACAACGACCATTATCCGCAGCAAATTTACCTTTAAACTCTTTAAGTCTGTAGCAATAATAGAATGCACTCTCTCCAATCGTCGTTACGCTATCGGGGATAGTCACACTTGTAAGGCTGTAGCAAAAATTGAATGCACACCATCCAATCGTCGTTACGCTATCGGGAATAGTCACACTTGTAAGGCGGGTGCAATTACGGAATGCATTCTTTCCAATCGTCGTTACGCTATCAGGAATAGTCACACTTGTAAGGCTGCTGCATTCATAGAACGCACTATCTCCAATCTCTGTCACCTCTTTATCAAAAGTAATTACCCAGCACTCCTTTTCAGCATCGTAACTGTTCGATTGGATAGTAGCGTCGCCAAAAGCAGCTGTGTTATTGGGTGCAGTAGGCGCGGTTGTACTACCATTGGTATACCATATCTCATTATTTGCAGGTTTAAATATACCGTTATAGCCAAATGCCGTCATCGGCTTAATATGGTTACGCTCGATAACGACCTCATTATCGGTAGACTTGGTCATAACCAAACCATTGGTAGCTGTAATCTCCACAGTCAAGCCCTTCGTAAAGGTCTGCGGAGGTAGTGCGATATAGAAAGAGGTAGCCTCTGCGCCAAGCGTAACACCATCCACACAGTTCAGAGTAACCTCCTTAAGGATGGTATCCTCAAAGATAAGTGAGCCTGAAACCTCGCCATCATCGTCTGTTGTAAGCTTATCTGCCGCCAATGTCATTGTGGCATCAGATGTGTTGATATAAGCCTCGCCCGCAACCTGCTCACCATTATTACCGCGCACGGTGATAGACTTAATCTTCTCGCCATTACCCGTAAGCTGCAACTTAAGCCAGCCATATACCGTCTTTAGCTTAAACTGGTTATACTCGCTTGACGACACCATAATATTGCCATCAAGACCGTAGCTATCCTCTAAATATGTCTGCTCTGCAGGTAGCGTTGTCTGCACATTGAATGTCTCGGTATTAAAGAAGTAGCTCTCGTTGTATGGGTAGAGAACGATCACTCTGTTTATCGCCTCGGTAGCCTCGCCAGCGTTAACACACGTAAGGTCGGCTGTGCGTGCGCCAGTCTCGCCTGTATACTGCCACTTTTGGTTGGCATCCGAGCGGTAGAAAACAGACACTAGGTCGCCATTAGTCCAGACGGTCTTAACATCTTCGTTTAGCTGGATACGTGTCTCGTCGTCCTCGAAACCGACGGTAAGCGTCGCGGGTGCCTCGTCGACGATGTTTTGGATGCCCTGCTGCTCGTTGAGAGCATCCTTTGAGCAGGCTGCAAACAGCACGGCAACGACAGCAAAAAATAGAAAGCGTTTCATAGCAATTCTCTCTTCGAAATTAGTCGGTTTCGTTACCAGCCCTGCTCGGGGTCTAAAACAGGATCCTCGTTAGAGTTCTGAAAACCCTGCTCAACGGCAGTCTCGATAACCTCCACCTCGGGCGCGAGATAGGGGTGTAGCTCCTTTGTAGTTGAAGTTGTCATTGTATTTAAATTTTAATTATTAATTCAATTTTGGTATTACTAACAATCTATAAGTATGCGAGTTACACGCTCCGCACACACTTAAGTCTGCGGTTTACACACTTTTCACCGTTACAAAGGTAGTTAAAATGCTCATATAAACAACGTTTATATGCGAAATTTGATGCTGTTTGCGCATTTCTCTATTTTCAGCCTTTGTACCTGCTTGCTTTCTCTTGTGCTTTTTGCACGAAATGGCGGGTGTGAAATAGGGTATTAATTTGTGAAATAGGTTGTGTTGAGGCGTATTGTTGTTTGGATTGGTAGGGGCTATTGGAGAAAATAGTGACGATTTTTTGCTAAAATTTTGGAGTTTAAGAAATAATACCTATATTTGCACTCCGATTGGGAGATAATCCCGCGGTTTATGGTCTGATGGCCGAGTGGCTAGGCAGAGGTCTGCAAAACCTCGTACAGCGGTTCGAATCCGCTTCAGACCTCTGGTTTTTGCAGAGCAGGCGACGTTGTAGTCGCCTGTTTTTGTTTTTGTCTGTATGTGTACAAGCCCACCCCTGACATTAAACAAAAACAGCCTTCGGCTATTGCTCTGCTCCGTGTATGGCGCATTACTCACCTTTGGAGGGCGGTTGCGGTGATATGTGTATGTTTATTGCTCGGCTTATAAAGCCTACGCTTTTATGTATCACCGCGAGCTTCGGGAATTCCCTTCGCTTCGAATCAGCTTCAGACCTCACTAAAACAGCGTTAGAAATCACTCTAACGCTGTTTTTCTTTTGTGAGGGATGGGTGTTATGCGTTGCCGCGTAGGTCGAAGAACTTTACAACCTTGCGGCTCATTGGTGGCATCTGTAAGCGAGCGATAAGCTCCACGCTCTCGAACTGTATGTCGGGGGCTACGCGCACCTTTGAGCGGAATATGTCCTTAATCTGTTTGACAAAGGCGTCGGAGTGGTTGCTACTGCCGATGCGTATCTGTATCTGGTCGGTGCCGAGAGAGTTTGTAAAGACCTCTACGATATAGTTCTCCACGTCGGCTATGTTATCGAGAATATCGAAGAGAACAGGTGGATATATCGTTGTGCCCTTAAACTTTATCATTTGTCCCTTGCGACCTATGACCGAGCTTAAGCGTGCGCTGTTTCTGCCACAAGCACACGGCGTGGAGGTGCGTATGCAAATATCGCCTGTCTTGAAGCGCACCAAGGGCATTGCCTCGACACCTATGGTGGTAATTGTCACCTCGCCCGGGCAGCCGTCAGCGACGGGGTTGTTGTTTTCGTCGAGAAGCTCCACGATGATAAGGTCTGCGGGGATATGTCCTCCCTGGTGCATCTCACACTCGGTGAACGATGTCTGCATCTCCGTTGAGGCGTATGTCGAGTATAGCTCCAATGACGACCACTTCTCAATAATCTTCTTGCCCAGTGTGGTAAGCTCGCCATCGGGTGTGCGTAGTGCCTCGCCGATGCATATAGCGCGCTTAAGTGTCGAGGTGTTATAGTCGATGCCATTCTTCTCGGCAAACTCTATCATCTTGGTAAGGAATGAGGGCACGACCATACACGCTGTGGACTTCACGCGCTTGATGGTGTCCCACTGCAGCTCGGGTATGCCGTTGCCAACGCGCACAACGCCACTACCTAACTCGCGCGCACCGAGGAAGTAGGCTAAACCTGCCATAAAGCGACGATCTATGGTTGTCATAAGCTGCATAATGTCGTCGTTGGTGCATCCTGCCATAGTGAACGAGCTCGCCTCGTTGTAGGCAAGACGCTGCAGGTCACCTTCGGTGAGGGCAAACGTCACAGGCTCGCCAAGGGTCCCCGACGTTGTTACATAGTCGATGATGTCGCGCGGCTCGACGCATAAAAAGTCGGCGTTATGCAACTGCAAGTCCTGCTTGGTTGTCGTGGGCAGCTGCTGCAACTCCTCGAGGCTCTCTATTGTCGTGGGGTCGATGCCGTGTTCAGCAAATAGCCGCTTGTAGAAGGGTGAGTGCTTGGCGACATAGCTCAACGTCTCCTTAAGTCGTGCCTCCTGAAAACGCTTTATTGTGGCGGCATCTTTCCAGTGTAGTTCTCTATCCTTTATCATATCTTTGTTCGAGCGTTATCTTGTGTATTGTGGTTTGGTCTATAAATCAATATGTTATGCGTTGCCAATCTTCTTCGCGAGGTACTTCGTGCCCACAATCTCGCCACACGCCACCGCCGAGGTTATTGTGGTGCCGAGGCAGCCGTGTATGTTGACACTCTGTCCTGCGAGCAGCAGGTTGGCTATTCTCGTGCGTGTGGGTATCATCGTAACCAATGGATTGCGACAATCCTTTATTATGCCGTATGCGCTGCCGTCTGGTGTCGACGTGTAGTCGCGGTAGGTGAGCGGTGTCGCGGTGTATATTCTATCTATCGAGCCGCGCAGCGTAGGGTAGTATTGACCCACAAAGTCGATTACCGCCTCGCTGAAGCTCTGCTTAAACTCCCTATACTCGTTGCTGCGCTGTCCAAGGCGACTATCAGCCCACCTCTGGCACTGTGACAGCGACATAGGTGTAAGCAACGTCACAACGTTGGTGTACTCGCTATTGGCGTTTGGCTGCATACAGAGTAGTGTCGACGCGATGTTATGCCCCTTGTAGTCGGCAGTGGTGCTCCAAGCATCCGTGCTGTTGAACAGATAGTGGTTTTGGTTTACATATCTCACGCTCTTGGGCTTCATCACGAGGTATGTCGTAAATAGTCCGTAGGTGTCCTCCAACGAGTTTATACGCGTAAAAAATGCCCTTTTATACACGCTATTATTCTCCAAGAGGGCGAATGTTTGAGTAGGATGCAACGACGATACCACCCACTTGCCGCGTAGCCTCTCGCCTGAAGCCAGCTCCACCCACTCTACGCTGTTGCCGTTGAGGTGTATCTTCGCAAGTTTGGCGTTTAGACGTACCTCGCCGCCGTGCGTTTTTATTTGCTCGGCAAGTAGGTCGGCAATCTGCTGTGAACCATCCGTAAAGGCGTATGCGCCCTCAATATTGGAATGCGTAATCATTCCATACTCGTAGAGCGATGTGGTGAGCTTATTGCCGGCATACAGTTTGCAGTTACCCGCCATAGCGTGTTGCAGCCTCTCACACTTGACGTTGCTTGCTATCTTGTCGAATGCCGACACCGACATATAGTCGATTCCGCCATCAGATATCTTGCCGCGACGAAGCACTTCTGGAGATATTGTCCTGCCAACACGATTAATCAGTCGACATACATTCTTGATGTTCTCTCGCTCGTCGGGATACTCTGCCGCTAACGTATCAATGAAACGTTCATAGCCCATAGCGTGGCGGAAAGTAGAGCCATCGTTGAAGTGGAAGTAGTCGAAGCCCTCCTCGTCCAACTTTTGGAGGTTTAGCCTATCTACGATACCCATATACTTGAAGTATTGGTGCATAGTCTGCCCCTTGTCGAGGCTACCAACATAGTGCATACCTGTATCGAGAATATGGTCGCCGCGTCGGAACGATTGCAGGCAGCCACCCACGATGCTATGTTGCTCTATAACACATACGTTCATACCCTCCTTGGCGAGTATCACACCCGCCGTAAGACCACCCAGGCCACCACCTGCCACAATTACATCATACTCCCTCATAGCACTATTTTGTTAGCAGATATATTGTCTGTGAGCTATCTTCGTCGCATTGGCGCACTTCTATCTGTAGACCGTTGTCGTGTGCAAAACGCTCCATCCATTCGGCGTCGACAAAGTGTAGTTCGTCAGATGTCTTGTTAAAACGCATAATCTTCGTTGACCATATCTCGGTCATCTTCGTCTTGTTGTGACGCTCACCTTGCGAGGCATTGCCGTCACGCACGATGATAAACCCTCTGTCGGTGAGTGCATTCACGGCACGTGTCAGCACCTGTCGCTGTGCCTCGCTATCAATGTAGTGTAACGAGTCGTTGAAGAGGATAACATCCGAAGCAGGGAGCGCTGTTGTGCGCATATCGCCACATTCGAAACGTACGTTAGCGTGGTGACACAACAGCGCGTTGCGTGCCACATCAATCTTGTCGCTGTCGTAGTCGATGCCTATGACGTGTCGTCCGTGTGAGAGCATACCCAGCATAAAGGACATCTGTCCATAGCCGCACCCCACATCGGTAATTGTGGCATCATACGGTATGAGCCTATCCCATAGGTCGTAGTAGCCATCAAGACGGCACTTCACACGCATATACCACTCCAAAACGGGGCCCTTGTATATGTAGTTCTTGATGATAGCATCGCGGAAGTAGCGGTCGCTGATGTGGCTGAACTCGCTGTTAAGCCCCTCGAGGGCTGCGATATACCACCTGCGCATATTTTTTGCCTGCTCCTGATATGTTACACCAAACGTGCTGTCGCCGTACGCGATGCGTCTCTCGGTGCGTATTGCCATCGTGCCACGTCTAATCTGCAATCCCTGCTGTTTTGAAGCGACGTGACCTGTTCCGTATATTACCATTGGCAATATATCCACCTTGAGTAGCTGTGCTAAATAGAATGCACCCTTCTTAAAACGCTGCACCCTGCAATCTACGGAGCGCGTACCCTCGGGGAATACCACTACCGAGTAGCCCCTATCGACGTGGTCGCGCAGTCTCTCTGCCAATGTCTCGTAGCCGTCGGCATTGTGCTGGAAGTCGGCGTAGCGCACTATCCAACCAAATATTGGCGAACGCCACACCCAACTATTTGTGACCATCACAATCTTGGGCGTTGTAGAGAGCATCAGCAGGATGTCTATCAACGACTGGTGGTTTGCGATAATCACTGCGGGTTTCTCGAAAGTCTCGTTATATGGGTTTTGGCGCACAATCTTCACTATGAGCGCACTCTTTAGGAAGGCGCGTGTGGAGTGGTATAGCAGCTTATGTAGCTGCTCCTTCTTTGTGGCTCTACGTATGGGTAGTAGCAGCAGTATGATTATGTATAGCTGTACAATGATGCAACCTACCACGAAGAGAGATAGATAAAATACCGTATTACAGATGTTTCCCAACGTATAGGGGAAGCCGCCACGACGTGTCTGGGCGGTTACGAGCAGGCGGAATAGCATCGGCTGTATGGTGTATGACACTAACACCACCACGCTCAAGCCAAGCATCGAGATTAGAGCTATGGACTTAAGTGCGGGATGCTCCGCAAATATCAACACGCCCATACCTACAATGGCGGTAAATGCCGAGAAGAATATCGCCATCTTGTGCGCACCAAGCACCTGCTTGCCACTCTTATACTCCTGCAAAAGACCATCCATTATAAATATGCTGAAGTCATCACCAATACCGAAGATAAATGTGGCGAGGATGATATTTACGATGTTGAACTTGATGTCGAAGAGTGCCATCATACCGAGTATTATAACCCAGCTTATGGCCATTGGCAAAAATGTTAGCAGCGTAAGCTCAAGACGTCCGTATGAGATTAGAAGAGCCAAGAAGACTATCAGCGACGACACGAAGAGTATGTAGTTGAGGTCGTTGCTGGTGTTTTCAACCATCTTCGCCGAGAAGTAGCCTCTGTCGATTACCGCTGTGTTTTTAAGCTGCTCTATTTTGGTGTATAGCTCCGTCTTATGCTCCTCGGCGATGCTTATGCGGCAAAGCAGTGAAGAGCTCTCCTTTGCGCCTATCCACTCGCTGATAATAGGTGTGCCCGAAATCTCATCGCTTGTGTAGTTGCAAGGGGCGTACTGGCGCGATATAAGCTCCTCAAAGCGACTGAATGCATCCTCACGAAAGCCGTGATGTTGCGCTGCCAGGTCGATATGTGACATAACCTCGGCGCGGTGCTCTGCCCAGAAGCTGTGCCAACGCTCAAAGCGCAGACTCTGCTCGGTGGGCGATATGGCAAAGTCGCGTATTGTTACAACATCCTCCACCTTGCCCGCTTCGTGATACTCATTCAGCAGTGTTGCAAGGGTGTCATACTCCGCTATAAGCGCATCGAGGTCACTGTTGCTGGTTACAATGTAGACATCGTTACTGCTGTCGCTAAATATCTTTGAGGAGTGTGCATCGGCTGCTGCCACGTGGTCGGGCATAAAGTTGATGTTTGACATATTATCGTCAAACTCAACATCTTGCCAGAAGAAGAGTGCGACGACAGTTGTGGCAATGATGGGAAGCACCACCCACTTATTGCCCTCGTACTTGTAACTTGCAATGCGCTCGATGCCCATTAGCAGTCGACTCTTGGTGGTTGCGCTATACACCTTTAGGAAGTGGGGCAGGAAGATAAGGCAGAATATAGTCGTTCCTATCAGTGCGAATACCGCAAATAGCCCCATATCCTGCAATAGCGACGAGGAGGTAAATAGTAGTGCCGCGAAGGCTCCTATCGTTGTGAAGCAGCCTATGGTAAGGGGTGCTGTAAGCTCCTCTATTATCTCTTTGGGTGATGATATATGGTTTAGGTGCGATACTATGTGTATTGAGTAGCTGAGCGATATGCCGAGTACCACAGTGCCAGCACCGATGGCTATAGCAGATATCTCACCCTGTATAAGCCATACCATAGCCAGCGCGAAGAGCATACCAAAGCCTGGAGGTATGATAATGAGGGGTATCGACCACTTGTTGCGCAACGAGAGACCTATGACAACGAGAATGACAACAAGTGCGAGGCTCAACGTCGTTGCCGTATCGCGCTTTATCTGTCGAGCGTTGTGAACAGCATAGATGGGGCCTCCTATGCACTCCACCTCCACGCCATCTTGCTCGGCTACGCGCTCTGCGCTCTCGAGGCCGCTCACCAGACTGTCGTTATTGCCCGTGTCGCCCATACCGAAGCTCGGCTCGATGAATATAAGCATCGTTGAGAGGTCTTGCGTGAAGAGGCGACCCTCATATATCTCATATTGCAGGTCGGGGTTGAACTGCTCGAAGTACTGCAAAAGGTGTGTGGCGATATTTAGAGGGTCTTGCATCACAACGTCGCCTATGACCATACCAGAGGGCGATGTCATAAGCGAATATACGTTGGCAACAGACGACTCTATGCGCTCGGGTGTTATGCGCTGGTGCAGCTGCTCATAGTCGCTGTCGGTAAGTAGTATAGGCAGGTGGTCATATATAAAGTCTGTACACTGCGTTATTACCTCCTCATCGGCGTATGCGGTAACAGAGCCTATAAACTCCTTCTCGAGCAACACATCGAGCTCACGTTCAAATATTTCGGCAGAGGCGATTATCGTATCAGGGTCATCGCCCGTGAGCATAACTATAATCTTGTCGGCAGCCTCAATCTTGTCGAAGGTCGCGCTCTTCTTGTCGTCGCTGTCAAAGAAGTTTGTTATGTTCTCTTGAAACGATAGTTGTGTTGCCATAGTGGCACATAGCGCGACAATGGCAAATAGCACAGCATAAAATACCCTCTTATGCCCCTCAAACCAGTCGTATATGTGAATAAGAACTCTACTCATTACCTGCTTTACGTTTACATAGTGTCATTACAGTGAATGCTACAAGCCATACCACCACGCCCGCCACCGTAGCAAGTGTGCAGCTACCCACAATATATTGAGTTAGGCTCAAGCCTATACTCTCAAACGAGATGTCGTCGAGCGAGAAGATATTATCCATTCCAAGGGTGATAGACCCCGCCACCATACTGCCATATAGTATGAATGGTATCATAGGCGGTATGCTGACATTTGAGAATACTATCGCCACAACCTTATTCAGGCGTAGCAGGTGGGCGACGACACCCGCTAATATCATCTGGTAGCCCCACAGCGGCACGATGCCGCAGAATACGCCCAAACCCATCGCTGCTGCCATCTTGGCATTGGAGTCGCTACTATGCGTGATGTGTTTGTCTATGAAGTGATGTATGTTGTCGGGTGTCAACGAGCGCACAAACCGCCACGGATAGTATACCAATAGCGCGTATAGCACAAGTACACTGTTGAGCAGGCTTATGCGTGTGAAGTCGCGTAGCGGTCTGAAGTGTGACACGCGCTTGTCGTCGGGGGCGTAGTAGACCTTGATGGGTACATTCTCTACCTTCACGCCACGCCACGCAGCACGCACAATAATCTCCACCTCAAACTCATAGCGGCGCGTTATGAGACGTATATTTTGCAACTTCTCCAATGGATAGAGTCTATATCCCGACTGCGTGTCGCTGAGGCTCTGCCCCGTCTCTATCTTAAACCAAAAGTTTGAGAACTTGTTGGCAAAGGTATTTTTCGAGGGCATATTATCTGCTGTAAGGTTGCGCGCACCGATAAGCAGCGTGTCTGGCGACTGCTCTATGCGCTCCACAAATACCGCGATGTCGTCGGCATAGTGCTGACCATCGGAGTCGATGGTTATAGCATAGCGGTAGCCCCACTCATACGCCTTGCTCAAGCCCAACTTCAGAGCATAGCCCTTACCTCGGTTCTCGGCGTAGCTTATGATGCGTATATCCTCTATTGCGGTGAGTATCTTGGCTGTGTTGTCTGTTGAGCCATCGTTTACAACAATGACATCCGACGCATACTCTTTGACGTCGGAGATAACCTGTGCTAATGTGCCGGCATTGTTGTATGTCGGTATCAGCACCACGCATCCAAGAGCCGCCATCCTATCACGGTATGTCATTGTTGCACTGCTCATTATTATATTGTAGCCTTAAGTTTTAGCACTGTCGCAGAGTCCTCATCGCGGGTGACAGAAGCGATGAGTTGTGTGTCGTTTAGCTTTAAATCAAGTGTTATGGTCAACCCTTCGTGTGGCAGAAGTGCCGCCACATATTTACACTCCTTTATTGTGGTAAATGTCACAGCGTGCCCCACGATATGGGCTAAACATTCGCGTATTATGGTCAGTGTGCATACCCCAGGCACAACAGCCGTCTCGGGGAAGTGTCCTGCATATATGGGATGCTCTGCTGCAAGCTCCACTCGCACCACATAGCAGCCATTGTCACTTGGTGTGATGCTGTGTATGTTGTAAAAGTTACCCTCTAAACGCATATTACCCCGCAATATTAAAAATGTTGTTGTCGATAGCTGTGTTAAACCTTTTGTCTGTAAACAAGTATGTTGTTGCATCGCCAGACTTCTCCTCCATCTTGAGGCTGTTGAGCGACATATCTCCGCTGGCAAAGTGTATCATTATGCGTGCTATCTTTGCCGAAGCCTTGCCACGCTGCGGGGTCAGTGTCAGCACCCACTCCGACGTACTCCTCGATATCTTAACATCAAAACCTCGGGTCATCTCGTCGAAGTTACCCACCATACACGCTGCAAGTATCGCGTTGAGGTTTCGCAGCATAGGGTTTGAGGCTATCTTCGTGGTGGTGACACTCTCTTTGGTCTTTATGGCGAAGTGTGTATCGTTCATCTTGATATAGTCGCTGTCGTCGAACTTAAGGAGCATCTTGCAGGGTGGCACAAAGTAGAAGTCGCCCTCTTTGCGTGCCACGTCGGCAAGCACGGAGACTTCGCGTAGTTGCTCAAAGCGACACTCAATAGATGTTACATCCCTATTTTTTGTCTTTAACTCACCTTGAAACTGCTGTGTAAGGTCTACGCTCTGCGCCTGTGCCACGATAGCCATAAAGAGCATAATCTGCAGTATTATATACTTAATCTTCATACGCTTTAACATTTAAAAGCTCTTCGAGCGAAACAAATCTATATCCTCGGCTTGTTGCCTGTGTAATAATCATACGTGCTAACTTGTCGGCATCATCGCATCTGTCGTGCAGCAGTATTATATCGCCACCGCGTAGCTGCCTTATTACCCGCTGGCACACCTCTTCGCGCGATCTGTGGCTCATGGTGTCGAGTGAACGGATGCTCCAGCCTATGGTCTGCAGCCCTAACTCGCGTACCGCCCTGCCTATTATGGGGTTTGTGACACCAAATGGTGGTCTAAAGAGCGTTGTACGTCTTCGAGTTGTTGTTGCGATAGCCTCGTTACACCTGTTAAGCTCCGCACACACCCTGCGATAGCTACTAATAGGGAGAGTGCCTCGGTGTGAGTATGTGTGGTTGGCGACATTATGTCCCTCATTAACCATACGTCGAACAAGCTCGGGGTTTCTCTCGACGTTGCTGCCCACAACAAAGAAGGTGGCAGGCGTGTTATGCTCCTTCAAGACATCTAACACGCGTGGGGTATGCTCTGCGTGAGGGCCATCATCAAATGTGAGAGCTACAACCTTGTCGCGTGTGGTTGCTCGGCATAGCGACTTTAGGTAGATGCCACTGCCGACATCTGCCGATGCCCACACCATAAAGAGTGTGATGCCCGCAACCACTATTATAGCTATCCAACACATTCTACGCGCAATATGGTGGGTGTTGCTCCCAAAAACTCATTATATATGATAACCTCCTCTATGCCGCACTCTACACGTCGCACAGCCTCCGCAAAGCTACGTGCCGAGGCGGTGGGGTAGATGCCACTCGGATATATGGTGTTATATAGCAGCTGTGCATCGCCTCGCGTGGCATATCTCTCAAAGCACTCCTCCTCGGTTAGGCTTTGCTGCGGGAACTCAATGAGTGTCACCTGTGCTACGCTACGGTCACTCTGGCAAGCGTCAAGAAGTGCAAAGACGGCTCCCTCGCCACTCTTCATCTTGCGCCAAGCTCCCATGCGCTCCAATATATGGTGCTGCGTGAGTGTCTCCTCGTCGAAGGCTCCTACAAGCACACGACTTGCATCACCATCGGCGATAGACATCATTGCATCTAACATTGCATCCTCGAAGCTGTGGCCGCGGTTGACGTATGTCACGTTATAGCAGTGGTTGTGTCCCAGCAGAGCTATCTGACCGCCAATAGTGTTAAATGTCGACTGTATGAATGGTGTAGGGTTGAGTAGCTGCTCCTTGTCGACGACCATATTGCGCAAGAAACGCTCACTGTCGGCAAGGCAGCCCAAGCCTGTGGCTGTGATAATAGCATTTAGCTGCTCGATATTCTCCCTGCCCCCAATACACTCGATGGCTGTGCTAACAGCTACCTTCAAGATACGGCTCATACGTCGACGCATACCTGCATCGGTTATCAGCTCCTTGATGTCGCGCTGAACATCACTCTCGGTTATCACCCTCTCGACATAGCACCTCATATCCTATCGTATAAATAGCAACGAACTACAGTTACCGCCAAAGCCAAACGAGTTGGTCAATACACAATCTACGGTTATATCCTCCCTAAACCTTTGCTCTGGCACCAAGCCATACTCGGCAATTGGTGTCTTAAAGTTGAGGTTCGGGTAGATGTATCCGTACTTGATAGACAATACCGACAATACCGCCTCTATGCCTCCTGCGGCAGCCAATGTGTGCCCTGTAAAGCCCTTTGTAGAGCTGAATGGAGGCACGTTCATACCAAACAGGCGTACAAGTGCAGCACTCTCCGAAGCATCGTTGTTGGGTGTTCCTGTGCCGTGAGCATTCACATAGTGGACTCTCGCGGGCGTGATACAAGCCCTTGACAATGCCTCGCTCATAGCCAAGTAAGCACCATTACCCGTAGGAGATGACGCTGTCTGGTGGTGGGCATCATTACGGTTGGCATATCCCGCGAGGTGGCAGTAGCACGACTCCACATCCTCGCTACGCTGCAAGACGATATATCCCGCGCCCTCGCCGAGGTTTAGACCGCCACGGCTCGCATCAAAGGCGCGACACGACCTTTGGTCGAGTATCATCAGCGACTTGAAGCCATTGAGAGTAAAGGCACTCAACGCATCACTGCCTCCCACAACAACGCTATCTACGATGTTGTGCTTGAGTAGTCGTGCGCCCGCGATTATGGCGTTGGCAGCCGACGAACAGGCTGTGCTGATGGTTGTCCGATAACCCGTGATGCCACAGTATCGGGCTATTGCATCTGTGCTTGCAGCGCAGTCGTGCATACGCACGTCGCGTAAGCGTCCTGCGGAGTAGTTGTCGTTATACTCGGCGTAGAAATGCTCCGTCAGATCCATTCCACCAACCGATGTCGATGACACCAAGCCTACACGCTGCGTAGGGTCTATCCGTGCATCTGTTAGCGCCTCGCGTACAGCTAAAATACCGAGTAGTGCCGTGCGTGATAGGTGCTCGCGGCGAGGTATGCTGCAGATGTCGTGCAACGTGTCGTTTGCAAGTTTTAGCTCGCCTACGGGCAGCAGGTTACCTGTACGTAGTATGGTGGCAGCGGGCGAAATGCCGCTTACTCCACTACGCATCGACGCAATATTACACTCGACACCTATGCCGAGTGCTGTGACAATGCCTACTCCCGTAACTGCGATACGCATCTCTACTTACGGTTTTGCAAGATATACTCCGCGAGGGTGCGCACCGATCTGAATACGGGCTTTGCCTCTGCCGAGTTGGCGAGTTTTACGCCGTAGTACTTCTCCAAAATCAAGATTATCTCAAGAGCGTCAATTGAGTCGAGACCCAGACCCTCGCCAAATAGTGGCGCATCAGCGTCGATATCTTCGGGGGTAATCTCCTCCAAGTTGAGTTCTTCAATCAAATGCTCCTTTAACTCCTGAATAAGCTGCTCCATATCTAATTATTTTTATATAGTTTAATATCTACGTTCCAACTCTCCTGAAGTAGATCGCACCAGCCGCATATCACAGCATCGGCGCGTCCACTCTCTATAAGGTGTTGTGCCTGCTGATGCACCATCTCCGAGTGAGTGTTCTCAATAAAAAAGGTGTTGTCGCCCTGTATCTTATGTCGTATGCACATCTCGCCCGCTGCAACATTTGCCAACGTGTAGACAAATACCGCGGGTGATGCCCCCTCGGTGAGGTGCTGGTTTACAATGCGCTGGTGTGCTACATCAGTATCAAGCGATGCTGAGCGGTTAGCAAGTATTATGGCACGACGCGTAGGAGGCACATCGCCAAAGTCCTCTATGCGCAGCAACTGCTCCACTGCGACATACAGAGCCTTGCACATATCGCTCATTTTATAAAACTTCATATTGCTCTGGTCGAGCGACTTAAACTCGCTGCGTATAAACTCTGCGAAGGGTTGCTCTGCGTGGGGCAGGGTGTACTCTGCGGCAACTCGCCACGCTCTCCTGTCGCCCACCGTGCCACGCTCTCTATACTCCATATCGAGGACTATGGCAGCGTTGCAACCGCCAAAGCCCGAGGCACTCTTCACACAGCATCTCTTATCGAAGTGCTGCTCCGTAGCCGATACCATAAGCTGGTGCGGGGTGTCCGACGCGCTAAAGCCCATTGTGCCGAAGATATAACCCTGTTTGAGCTGCTCTACGCATAAGATAGTCTCCACAACGCCAGATGCACCGAGCGTGTGACCAATATGACCTTTAAGGCTGTTTAGTGGCTTACTGTCAAGTTGTGCCCAAGCCACAGCCTTACTCTCCATCTCGTCGTTGTAGCGTGTAGCCGTGCCGTGAGTATTCACAAAGCCGACATCCTCGCTGCTTACGCCCGCCTCGCGCATAGCCTCGCTAATGGCATAGTACAGTCCATCTCCCGTGCGCGAAGGCCCTGATATGTGGTTAGCATCGTTTGTGATAGCACCTCCCGCCAGGAATATGCGAGCCGCGTCAGCCTTTACGCAGTCTGTCGTCAGCAATACTGCACCTGCCGCCTCGCCAAGCGTAAGACCGTCACGTGCTGCATCATAAGGACGACACGGCTGCGCACTTATTGACTTAAAAGATGCGAAGCCCGATGTTATAAACTCACACAATGCATCACCGCCTGCAACGATAATATGCTTACACTCACCGCGCAACAGTTTTTCGCGTGCCACAACAAATGCCGATACGCCAGATATGCAGGCGTTAGAGATGACGATGGCTCTATTAGCGGCATTGAAATAGTCGCTTATAGCCTCTGCCGAGGTATATAGAAAGGCGCGTGCAGCGATATTCTCACAGTCATCGGCAAGTAGCTCGACATTTCCCTTTGTGGTAGAGATAATGAGCTGTGTGTCGCCACTCATCAGCGTAATACCAGACTGCTGGACAACACTCTCAATTTCAGCTATAAGCATCGACTCGAAGCGAGTATACCCCTCCTTGAGTGTAACATCTACTTCGCCTGCGTACATAGCGTATCTGTCGCTAAAGCGCAGACCGCACTCGCCACGATGCATACCATCTAACGTAGCGCGCTTGTTGCCTAATGCCGTTGTGAGCGATGTCGCTCCAATGTAAATATCTACTCCTTTGTTAGCCATCGTCTCTTCCACTCTTCAAAAAACTCGGGGTTATTCAAGCACATATTACCCTCCGCATCTATAAACACCTGCACCGAGCTGCCACGTGCCACAACCATATTGTCGCTCTCGCGGCTAATGACATACTCAAAGCACAGTTTGGCTGCGGGTGTGTCGATGAAGCGCGTCTCAATCACAGCTACGTCATTAACCGTTAGTGGCGTTATATACTGCAACTGCAAATCGACGATGGGTGCTGTGTGCCCATTGTCGAAGAAGTCCATATAGCCCACACCAGGGTACTCACGACCAAAGCTCTCACGACCATCCTCAAAGTAGCGCACATACTCTCCGTGCCACACGACTCGCATTGAGTCCACCTCGCTAAAGCGCACGGTGCTACGTGTGATGTTTGTCAAAGCTGGCTCACTCCTGCCTATTTTTCGATTACGCCTCATTTTGATCCAAAAATATCTTCATTCTGCACGTGGCAATCTCCCTATTATCAACCACGCAATGTGCCTCGATAAGTGTTATATTAAAGACCTCTTGTAGCACCTCCACGTTGGTCGTTATCGTATCGCCCACGTGCGGATGCTCCGTGATGGTGAAGTTGTTGACAGAGCCAATATAACCGATGGGTATAGGCTGATTTTGACTCTTGAAGATGTAGCCTACGCGGGCTGCTGCCGACTGTGCAATATGCTCAATCAGACCACACTCCGAGAGGGTGTCGTCATCAACAAAAATGTTCTCCTTATATACGGTAAAACGAGTCCTCGACATATTATCCTCAATGCCAAGGAACTCATCTACCATTACAATAGGAGCTCTCTGCGGAATAAGTTCCAGTATGTTATCCATTTCGTCTCTTACATATCATTATTGAGTGCCCCATACCCAGATTGTCGATAATTTCTTCGACCTCCAAACCAGCATTATTTACACAACGCGCCATATCGTCCGAGTGGTACATCTTGCTATTGCCATTGGCAAGAGCTGTGAAGTAGATGCTTGTAAGTGTCAGGCAGTATGCCGCAGTCTCATATCGCTGTCTATCCCAAAATGTCTCCATAATATAGAGGCGCGAATCTTCGTCCATAGACTCTGCGGCACGCCTACAGATGCTCGTTACCTCCTCCTCGGAGAAGCAGTCGAGGAATTGACTCATCCAGATAGCATCATAGGCGGGTGTGGGGAACTTGACACTGGGGTCAAGCAAGTTGCAGCCGTAGCCGTGTATGCGCTCTGCACCCTCCTTGCCTACTGTGGCACGTCGCATAAGCTCAAGCTGCTGCGGCAGATCCATTATGGTAACCTCCACCTCGCTGTTGTGACCTACGCACTGCATAGCCCAACGTCCCGTGTTGCCACCAACATCCAGTAGACGGCGCACCTTGCGCTTATCGTCAAAGACAATCTTCAGAGCCTCGCCAAAAGACTCGTCAGAGTAGAAGTGGTCGAAGCCGAACCAGCTCTTCTGCACCTCTTCGGGCAGGCTCGACAGACCCTCATATATCGTATCCCACTCGCCAAAGACCTTCAAGCCTGCGGGATGTCCCTCGCGCAGTGCCTCCTCCAGGTGGAAGAGTCCCAGGTAGTTGACATCGTGGTTGAAGTTCATATTAGCACGTGCCATAGGGTCATTTATTAGAAACCATCCCGCTTTTGAGATAGTGTACTTATCCTCATTGACCTTTACCGTGCCGATTGATAGCGACGCCTCCAACAGCACCTGCACAGCATACTGTGAGAGCCCAGTGTGCTCAACAATATCTGTCTGTGTCACGCCCTTATGGTTGTTCGAGAGGTACTCCAATATGCCGAACTTAACCATAAGTCTCGACACCTGAAATACCATCGGTGCAAAGGCTATCTCCTGTGCGAGGCGTTGTGCCTCAAGCGCAGTCTGGTGCTCCTTGCAGTAGACATCTTTGAGTGGTTGCGTAAGTTTCATATCTTATGCATTGTTTGTGTTCCAGAAATCGTAAAAGTTGAACCACTGGCGCGGGTATTTAGTTATTAAATGCTCCAATGATTCGATGTATTGTTGTATGAGGCTATCCACAGTCGTCGACCGATCTATTGTCGGCATCTCGAAGATAAACTTATACGTGCGGCCCCTCTCTCGCATAGCGTAGTAGAAGACAATAGGCACGCGACACTTCAGCGCAATCCTAAATGGCCCTGTAGGTAGTAACGCTGGCTTATGCATAAGCTCCACCGTCGCGGCACTATGCCTGTCGAGGTATCTGTCGCCGTTGAAGCACACGTACTCGCCATTGTTGAGGGCTATCTTTATCTGCAACATTGCCTCAATAGGATCCCTGTTTATAGCCACTATCTTGAAGTCGTCGTGCTGCACTGCACTCTCCTCGATAACCTCCTTTATCGCCCTATGCTCGGCATCAAACATCACGATATTAATCCTCTTGCCATACGTGCCGAAGAAGCTCGTTCCAGCCTCCCAGCACCCTACGTGAGCACCTATCATAACCACGCCTTCGCCGCTGTTTATCATCTCAAGGAAGCGGTCATAGTTGTCAAACTTATAGTTATAGCGTGATGCCAATCCAGACTTCATAGCACACTTATCAATGAGCGTCTGCCCAAAAACAAAGTAGTGGCGATACAGCTCAATGACTGCCGCCGCTACTCCCACACCGCGTACTCGGCGGTGGTATCGCCATATAGCCTTCGTGGCTTTGGGTGCAAAGGGAATAAAGTAGATAACAATGAGCGATAGAAAGCAGTAGGCACAGCGAATGCCAAGAAGTCGGATGATGTAGACAAAGAATTGATGTCCAAAACGTCCGCCTCGTGACTTGCCACTCCACTGCTTATTCTTGCTATCAGCCATTTATCTTGCTGTTGAGCAACTCGTAAAAGTCTTTGAATGTGACAACGCCCACGAAGTCGGGGCCCTTGAGCGTTACGCCAAAGTGCTGCTCGATGAGGACAACGATATCAACAAGGTCGAGGCTGTCCAAGCCAAGCGTCTCCTTCAGCGAGGCCTCGGGTGTGATCTCCGCCTCGTCAATCTCAAACTCTTCAGCAAGCACTACTGTTGCTTTCTCAATAATCTCTTCAATTGTCATAAATTGGGTTCTATTTTTTAAATTTTGTTAATCGCTTTGCCAACGATGAAAAACACTTTGCGATACGACCCTCGGGCGTATAGTCCTCCTTGCCAGAGTGTCCCTTGACCGCAATTTTGCAGATTGTCGCACTCGTAGTAATCTCCGTTATCTCCATCTCGCCGTGCACAAACATACATAGTCTGCCATATAGCGAAGACATCTGCCATATCTCCAAGTTGGTAATATGAAAGACAAGCTTATATTTAGCACCCTCGGGGTTGGTAGACATCTTCAAACCTTGAGAGTTCTCGTTGAACGCTGCCACAAACTCATTGAGTGATAGCCCCACTCTTGCCTGATAATCCTCGCCACAGTGCTCCTCGTAGCTGTTGGATATAAACCATCTTGTTGCGGAGTAGTCAAACTCAACATAGATTGTTGCATCCTCATTCTTTATTGACACCCAGCTACCTTCGACAATGCGCAGAGCACCGACAGTGTGGGCACTTACCTGAAAGCCTACAAATAGTAGTGACAGTAGTAGAATAATCCTCTTCATAGCGGCTATTTGAACTTCCTTATTACGAGTGTTGAGTTGGTGCCACCAAAGCCAAACGAGTTGCTTAAGAAGGTGTCAAACTCCATATCAACGCGCTGTGTTGGGATGTTTATGTTGGCAGATGCCTCGTCGGGCTCCTCGAAGTTGAGGTTGGCGGCGATAAAGTTGTTGTGCATCATAAGCATTGAGTACACCACCTCGCTCGCTCCTGCCATCCACATCTCGTGACCCGTAAAGCACTTTGTCGATGCCACGTAGGGCTTATGCTCGCCAAAGACCTCGGCTATGGCGCGTGCCTCATTGAGATCGCCAACGGGTGTCGATGTTGCGTGGGCGTTGACATACTTTATCTCTGCAAGGTCGACACCAGCATCGCGTATAGCCATCTGCAACGAACGCTTGGGACCATCCACATTTGGCACAGATATATGGTCGCCATTTGACGAGAAGCCGTAGCCTATAACCTCGCCGAGTATCGTAGCACCACGGCGCACTGCCGACTCATAGCTCTCAAGGATGACCGACGCGGCACCGCCACTCGGCACCAAGCCATCACGATTCTTGTCAAACGGGCGAGATGCCTTTGTTGGCTCATCCTCGCGTATTGAGAAGGCGTTGAGCGTGTCGAAGTTACCCACCGAGTACTTGTTAACCTCCTCTGCTCCTCCGCATATCACACACTCTTGTAACCCCTGCTTGATAAGCATATAGCCCATACCTATCGCGTGCGAGCCGCTGGCACAAGCTCCCGATATTGTGAAGTTGATGCCGCGCAGGTTGAATATTGTCGATAGGTTCATCGTAATTGTCGAGTTCATCGACTGGAAGATATTGCCCGAGCCTACAAGTGCTGTGCTATGCTTCTCACGAATGATGTCGACGCCATTGATGACGGCCTCGGCACTACTATCGTTGCCGTAGAGGATGCCCACCTCGTTGTTTTGCAAAAAGTCGCTATCTATGCCCGCCTGTGCCAATGCCTCGACTGTGGCGAGATAGGCATACTGACCATGTTCCGATAGGCATAACCTCTGGCGACGATCTAACTTGCCCTTCAAATTGGGCTTTTCCAAGATGCCACACAGCGACGAGCGGTAGCCTAACTCCTTGCGCTCGGGGTCGATGCCAATGCCTGATCGACTCTCATATAGCGACTGTAAAACCTCCTTTTTATTCTTTCCGATGCAGGAATAGATGCCCATTCCTGTAATTACCACTCTCTGTGACATATCAGGTATAAATTCCTCCGTTTATTGATATTACCTCTCCAGTGATATATGCTGCGGCATCCGACACAAGGAATGCCACAAGCTCTGCCACCTCCTCTGCCTCGCCGAAGCGACCAGCAGGAATGAGCCTCTTCAACTCTGCCTCATTCAAGTCGGCAGTCATATCGCTCTTGATAAAGCCTGGGGCTACGGCATTCACCGTAACACGCTTCTTTGCTACCTCCTGTGCCAAAGCCTTTGTAGCGGCGATAAGACCACCCTTTGCTGCCGAGTAGTTTGCCTGCCCTGGCATACCCTTGATGCCGGAGAGCGATGCGATGTTGACGATACGTCCCCACTTCTTGATAAGCATACTCTTGAGTAGCGGCTGTGTGACGTTGAAGAAGCCGTCGAGTGATATGCGCAATACGCGGTGCCACTCCTCCTCGGGCATCCACATCATAAGGTTGTCTTTACGTATGCCAGCATTGTTCACCACAACGCTGATATACTCTCCTTCGTGGTGTGCCTGCCAAGACTCTATGGCGGCAGCCGTCGCCTTGTTGTCGCTCACATCAAATGGGAGCAGCTCCGCCTTGCCTCCATTTGCTGTGATGTCGTCGAGGGTCTTGCGTGCAGCCTCCTCGTTTGAGGCGTAGTTGATCATCACGCTGAAGCCCTGCGCCGCCAGCTTGAGTGCTATGGCGCGTCCTATTCCGCGGCTCGCTCCTGTTATTAGTGCATATCTAGTCTCGTTCATCTCTCGTAGGGTTCGTTTATCTCTTAAGCAACTCTATTACAGCGGCTATATCCAGGTACTTGGGTGTATCCTCAATAAATGTGGGGACGATGCCGCGTATTGTGTCGTATAGCTTGCGTGTCGCGGGTGACAGCCTGTCGGCAATCTTCAGGCAGTCCACAGCTTGCACCAATGTCATCATCTGTATAGCCATCACCTGATAGCTGTTCTCGATGACGTGCTTGCAGATAAGTGCAGAGTTGGTGCCCATAGACACGATGTCTTGGTTGTCGTTGTTGTTGGGTATAGAGTGTACATACATCGGGTTGGAGAGTGTCTGACACTCCGCAGTTGTCGATGTAGCGGTAAATGCTGCTGCCTGCATGCCGTAGTTCAAGCCGAGAACGCCGAGGTTCACAAATGGAGGTAGTATGCCATTTATGCGGTCGTGCAACAGGTAGTTCATCTGTCGCTCGGTGAGCATCGTCAGCTTGGTGATAGCTATCTTGAGCTTATCCATCTCGAATGATACATAGTCACCGTGGAAGTTGCCGCCGTGGATGACACTCTGGCTCGCTGGGTCAACTATGGGGTTGTCGTCAGCCGAGTTTATCTCGTTCACAAGTACACGTTCTGCGCACTCTATTGCATCCCATACGGGACCGAGTATCTGGGGTATGCAGCGTAGCGAGTAGTAGGGTTGCACCTTGTGTGTGAAGGTGCTCTCGTTGCTCTTATGGTATAGCTCCACCTCTCGTTTTAGGAGCATCTTGCTGCCTGCGGCTATCTCGCGCATAGCGGCTGCTACCCTCTGCTGTCCTGCGTGATGTTTTGTTGCGTTCAACGTCTCCGACATAAGGTCGTCATACGATGATGCAATCTCGTTCATCAGCACCGATGCCTTTATTGATAGGTCGAGAAGACGCTTTGCGTTAAAGAGGTTGACAAAGCCGATACCCGTCATTACAGCCGTACCATTGGTGAGTGCCAAGCCCTCACGAATATACATCTTCAGTGGTTTGATACCCGTCTCGGCGAAGACATCGGCGGTATTACGACGTGCGCCCTTATAGAATACCTCGCCCTCGCCTATAAGTGCAAGAGCAATGTGAGCAAGCTGCACAAGGTCGCCACTTGCACCTACGCTACCGTGCTGCGGTATTACGGGGTATATGCCACGATTAAGGAACTCTACAAGCTGTTCGCAGGTCTCGCGGTTTACGCCAGAGTGTGCCTGCAGGAAGGTCATCAGACGGGCAAGCATCGCTGCACGCACGCACACCGTGTGGAGTGGCTCGCCTGCGCCAGCAGAGTGGCTGCGTATGATGTTGTACTGCAACTCCATAAGGTGCTGGTCGTCAATACGCCATTGGGCCATCGGACCAAAACCAGTGTTTATGCCATATATGACCTTATCTTTTGCGAAGGAGTCTAAAAAGCGGAAGCAATCATCTACGCAACACACGGTGTCGCCATCTAACACGATTTGCTCACCATCCTCGATAATCGACTGGATGTCACGCAGTTGTATATTGTTGTTAACGACCATTTCTTTTGTCATTTCTCACTTTTAACCGATTGACACAAACGCTATGCGCCCATATCGTCGATACGGGTGTCAATAATATTTTGCAAATATATGAAAAAAAGTTCAAAATGAAATACATATAGTACAAAAAAAGGTGGCAATCACGCCACCTCTTATTTTTAGTATATCAGGCATTAACGCCTGGAATGTAGATTAATACTCCTGACCTTTGTTCTCGTAAGAATGTTTTTTCTCTGTCTGGATAACAACGGTATTCTTGTACTCTGCCTCGGTTTGGATAATCTCGTTGCGAAGTTTGCGGATGCCGCTTGTTACAGAGATAGACTTGGTATAAGCATTATCATTGTAGAATGAGATGATGTTGAGCTGCTCCTTAACCTCGTACAAGTCCTCAATAGTCTTGCACTTGTAGTATGCTTCTCTTGCACACGAGATGAGATAGTTGAGTATCTCTGTCTGATTCTGTGCGGTAGCCTCCATAAACTGGTTGAACGATGCATCCATAGCAATCTGGTCGTACGACAGAACAACATCATTGCGGCTCTGTGCAGCAGCATTCTCCGTGAAAGCAAACATAGCCACAGCGGCGATGATAATTGCAATAAAACGCTTCATAGTTTACTCGATATTTTATTGTTTGTTTTCGATAGGTGGTGAGTGATAAGCACTCACCACCAAAGAGTTGTGTTGTCGAAATATTAATACTCCTGACCCTTGTTCTGATAGTTGGTTCTCGAAGCATCCACGTAAGACTCCTTCTTGTAAATAGCCTCGGTCTGTAGAATCTCGCTGTCGAGCTTGCGGATAGCATTTGTCACAGAGATTGACTTCTGCTTTGCCTCGTTGTTGTAGAACTTAATCATATTAAGACCCTCCTTTACGTTGTACAAGTCGTCGATAGTCTTGCACTTGAGGTACTCCTCATTAGCGCGAGATACGAGATAGTTAAGGATCTCAATCTGATTAGTCTTGGTAGCCTTCTTAAACTGCTTGAATGAAGCGTCCAAAGGAAGCTGCTCGTATGTGACAACAACATCATTGTAAGTTGCGCAAGATGCCATAAACATTGCTGCGATAGCAACCATAATAGCAGTAAAACGTTTCATAGTTGTAAAATGTTAATTGTTAAATTGTTAGTTTCTGTAAATGTTTTACATTAAGGCGTTATCCGCATTACTCCAATACGGGCTTTGTAGCCTTGTTCTTGTTGATGATAGCGTTGAGGTCGGGCTCCTGCTGTG
>JAEIGA010000091.1_pt1 | contig 118091 bp, 88 predicted proteins | sample 9270691 | NCBI WGS metagenome assembly JAEIGA01 (sample SAMN17057246, study PRJNA624740) | gut metagenome | biome: biome; isolation source: fecal sample | host: Bos grunniens | place: China: Xizang | collected 2019 | reverse complement strand
GGCTTGCGGGCTTGCACGCAGAAGACAACAAGCACACGACAAGCAGAGCGTAGCTCTCCGCTTTCTCGCCACAATGCCGCAACAAAACAAAAAAAGGATGACCTTTCGATCATCCTTCCTGGCGGTGCGTAGGGGACTCGAACCCCTGACCCCGTGCGTGACAGGCACGTATTCTAACCAGCTGAACTAACGCACCATTTTAAGAACTTGCAACCCTTTATCTCTCGATTGCGGTGCAAAGGTAGTGCTTTTTTTTATTCTACAAATATTTTAGCTGCTTTTTTTTAAAAAAAAATTACACTTTTTTGAAGAATGAAAACTGAACACTACCGTAACTTCTTGATTGCCAAAAATTTGGATGTTCTGTAAAATTTTTATCTTTTGAGTGCTCGAAAATCAAAAATCCATCCTCACGAAGCAAGTCATTCTCAAAAACAAGCTTGATGACCTCCTCGCTACCCTCCAAATCGTATGGGGCATCCGAGAAAATCAGGTCAAACTGCTTTGTGCAGCTCTTCAAATAGAGGAACACGTTTGCCTTCACAGCATAGAAATTCTCAAATTTCAGCTCCTTGGCAGTCTGGCGTATGAAGTTGTGATGCACACTATTCACCTCGACAGAGGTCACGCTACGTGCCTCACGCGACGCAAACTCATAGCTTATCGAGCCCGTACCCGAGAATAGATCGAGGACATCGAGCTCCTCGAAGTCGACGAGGTTGACAAGGACATTAAAGAGATTCTCCTTAGCAAAATCTGTCGTAGGACGAGCTCTAAGGTTACGTGGTGGCACAATTGTACGGCCACGATATTTTCCACTAATTATTCGCATTGCAAGTTGGTAAAAAGATTCTGAAAACAGCTCTTAAGGCGAGCGACATCGCCCTTCGCACGCACACGCATATTATATATATGGTATACCTGGTTGATGCTCTCCACTGCGAAGAGCAAATCTGCATCGTTACTTACCTCTACGGTCTCACCAAAGAGCAGGCCACCATTGAATATACGGAGGTAGAGCACATCGCCTAAAAGCTCAAGCAAAACACCATCCTTAGGCTCACGGCCCAAGATGAGAGGTGAGACAAATACTACGGCGTCGCCATAGGTTAGGCTAAGGTGTGCAAAGCACTCTTTGTTGAGGGCCATAACCGCCACCCTATCGTCGATTGCAGGACTGAATACCACAACTTCAGAGATTGAGGGTGCGAGGCCCACCATCTCGAGATAGCTCGTAGCCGACTCGGCACTAAACGCTGCGGCAGGCACGAGAGTTGTCTTAGGCGTTATGAGCTCGACTACATAGCTGCCATCATCGCTCTTGATGCCTCGGCTAATCTCAGCAGCTGAAAAAGAGTGTCCACCCGACATTAGGCGGATGGACACTTTATTTTGGATTGAGAAACTCATCTGGTCATTACTCTAAGCGACCATCCTCCCAGCTACCCTTATCAGAGTTCTCCTCGAGGCTACCGAATGTAACACCAAAGAACTCGATATCCATTGGGATAGGCACAACGTCACCGATAAAATACTTAGCAACCATCTTACCTGGGTTCTCCTTATCCTCGACCTTCTGGATTGCCTGCTTGAGACCATCAGCCTTCATCTTCTTCATCTGGTCGCTTGCCTCAGCATTAGCGATATAGAGGTCGAACTTAGTCTCGAGCATATTCCAGAACTGCTGGTTGTACTCATCAGTATTGAGGAAGTGTACGTATGGAGCGTGGCAACGCAAGAGGTGAGACTTGTAAGTACCCATCACATAAGTCACAGTATCGAGCTGGAACTCCTTGTTGTCAGAGAATGGGATGTAACGGAGGTTTGCAATCTCCTCTTCGTTATCAAGACCTGCGTGCTTGAGGATACGCTCACGAACCAACACTGAGTCTACCTTCTCGTTCTTCCAAGTTGGATTAGCCTTACGGATAGAGTCGAGCTTAGCCTTGTTGTCGAGGTTGTTCTCGTCGTAGATCTCGCTCTTCTCTACGATATAACCATTCTTAGCGAACTCTGTGATAGTATCCCAGTTAGTGGTATACTTCTTGTCTGGGCGAGAATCCTTATAAGCCTGAACAAGGTCACGGATTACCTGAGCCTTCTCGATAACGATCTTCTCACGCTCCTTAATCTGATTCTCAGCATTTACGTTAACCGCAATCATTGAGTAGATCCAATAACCGAGGCCTACGATAGCTACAAGCAACAAAAGTTGAAATACTCTTTTCATTTTTGATTATTTGTTATTAAGTTTGTATCGTCGTTTAACACTAAAAAATTTTGGGGCTCTATGCTTAAAACCCATATATCGCAACAAATTTACGCAAAATTATCGTTTGAAGCAACAAATAACCAAAAAAAAATTATCGAGAGTCTATCATCGTGGCTCTCCGACGAGGATTTTGGTCGCATATTTTTGCTTAACGGCTATGCAGGTACGGGTAAGACGACGATAATTGCCGCCCTTGTTGCAGCACTTAAGGAGCTGGGTATCAAGCCAATACTCCTCGCACCTACGGGACGTGCGGCCAAAGTACTAACACGCTACTCTCGAGAGGTGGCATACACCATTCACAAAAAGATTTATCGCGAGCGAAGCATCACCGACTACGAATCACGCTTCTCTCTGGACTACAACCGCGAGCGTGACGCACTATTCATCGTCGACGAGGCCTCTATGCTCTCGGCATCAAACAGCGATGGTGCTACGTTTGGTTCGGGCAATCTGCTCGAAGACCTTGTGTCGTATGTGCGTAGCGGCAAGCGTTGCCGCCTTATGCTCGTGGGCGACGATGCACAGCTACCACCTGTAGGCGACGACTTTAGCCCAGCACTCGAGCCCTCGACACTACTACCCTACGGCGATGTTGAGTATGGTACGATGGACGAGGTTGTGAGACAGTCACACGACTCGGGTATATTGTTTAATGCCACCATGTTACGCTGTATGCTCGAGAACAACATCTTCGAGACTCCCCACTTCGATATGTCGTTTCCCGACTTCCGCAAGGTCGAGGGTAGCGAGCTTCTCGAGGAGCTTCAAGATTGCTACGACAGGTTTGGTCGCGACGAGACCATTGTCATCACACGCTCAAACAAGCGTGCCAACCGCTATAACGAGGGCATCCGCCGTTACAACCTCTCGGCCGAGGAGGAGATTGAGAGTGGCGATATGCTTATGATCGTGAAAAACAACTACTTCTATGCCGAGCAAGACAAGGATTCACCTATGGCCTTTGTTGCCAATGGCGATGTGGCACGCCTGAGACGCATACGCCGCTTCGAGGAGTTCTACGGCTTCCGCTTTGCCGAGGCTGTGCTCGAATTCCCCGACTACGACAACTATGAGATGCAGGTAAAAATCTTGTTGGATACCCTCACCTCCGAGTCACCATCACTCACACGCGAGCAGAGCAAAACACTCTTCTACGAGGTGGAGAAGGACTACGCCGACATCACAGTTAAGTCAAAGAGATACAAGGCAATACGCGAGAACGCACACTTCAACGCTATGCAGATAAAGTTTGCCTATGCCGTGACCTGCCACAAGGCTCAGGGCGGCCAGTGGCGTGCTGTGTTTGTCGACCGATGTCTCTTTGGCGACGAGCAGATGTCGCGAGATATGCTTCGCTGGCTCTATACAGCCATTACGCGTGCCACGGAGCGTGTCTACTTGGTGAACTTCGACGAACGCTTCTTTGAGTAATGGAGTCATCAAATAGTTCATAACACACGCACATATACCGCTATAAATCAAGGAGCTTAGACTCTATCGAGTTCCCTGCATCATCACAAGCGACAGCAAATGGCCCTGCTGCCACAAACACAAGGGGCTGACAGACTCAATGTCGGCCAGCCCCACAAACATAATATCGTAAAAGAACTACCATTTCTCACCTAAATCGTTTAGGAGTTGCTGAGCACCCTCGTGGCCATTCTCAGCAGCAATCGTGAGCAACTTGACACCCTCCTCATAGTTATTCTCGACGCCATCGCCATAAATAAGACAGTAGCCCGCATTGTAGTGTGCCAAAACACTGCCGCGCTCAACAGCGAGCATAAAGAGCTCGAAGGCCTTCTCGTAATCTTGGTGCACACCATTGCCATAGTAGTAGCAGTCGCCCAACTTATTCAGTGCTGGATCATAGCCCTGCTCTGCCGATAGCGAGTACCACTTAAAAGCCTCGTAGGCATCTGCATCGACACCGTAGCCATACTCAAATAATATACCCATCCAATACTGAGCGACGTCGTATCCCAGTTCAGCCGAGAGGCTATACCACATAAACGCCTGGGTGTAGTCTTGCTCGACACCATCGCCATTGAAGTAGCACTGTCCCAGGTTTGACTGAGCATAAGCGTGACCCTGCTCGGCAGCAGCCATATACCACTTCACAGCCTGCTCATAGTTCTGGTCAACGCCTTCGCCATAGTAGTAGCGACGACCCAAATGGTTTTGAGCCTGGGGGTAGCCCTGCATTGCTGCGAGCTTATACCACTTTACCGACTCTGCATAGTTCTGTGTGACACCTAAGCCGTGGTAGTATAGTATTCCGATGCTATCCTGTGCCTCAGCATTTCCCTGTGCTGCTGCCAGCTGATACCATTTCATAGCCTCGACATAGTCTTGCTCGACACCTTCACCCCAAGCATAACGGTGGCCTAGTGTAACCTGAGCAATATCTAAACCCTGCTCGGCGGCCATTCGATACCATCTTGTAGCCTCGAATGCATCGACCTCTACACCTTCGCCCTCTTGGTAAGCATAACCCATACTCATCTGAGCACGCTTATGACCCTGCTCGGCAGCCAGCCTATACCACTTTACCGACTCAACATAGTCTATATCGACGCCATAGCCATAGTAGTAGGCATTTCCTAATCTGAACTGGCCCACAGCATCACCCTGCTTTGCAGACTTTTTGAACCACTTAGTAGCAGTTTCGACACTCTTCTTCACGCCCTCGCCAAAGAAGTAAGATAGGCCGACGTTGGCCTGAGCATCAGCATTACCCTGCTTTGCAGACTTCTTAAACCACTTGAATGCCTCGTCATAACTCTGCTCAACCCCATCGCCGAAATAGTAGCATACTCCCAAGTTGAGCTGAGCCTCATCATCGCCTTTGCGGGCCTGAGACTCTATCTCGTCAAAAGTTTGTGCAAATAGCGTCATTGGTGCAAACAACATCACTGCCATAGCAGCAAATGGTCTAAGTAGAGACCCAGTAAAAGTTAGCTTCATAATAGTTTAAGTTAATTATTTGTTTCATTTGTTTTAGATATAGAGGAGCATAGTCGTCAACTTCTAACAAAGGTATAGATTTATTTTATCATTTACAAGCCTTTTTTTTTCGTACTTTGCACCCAACTCTTGCTCTATAAAATAGTAGGGCTGCCAGGCAATTCGTCCAGCAACCCCTCACTATAACACATTTCTAACCTAACACATTTTACACTAATCTTTACATACTTTTTACTCGACTTTAGCTTACTGTTTTTAACCTTTGTTTACTACATAGAGCCAAGTCCACAAACAACTCTATCACGCTGCCACACATTTTTTTCACCCTTCACGAAGCAGAGAATCTTGCGGCGATTGCCAACACTCAACCGTCGTGTAACCATTGATATTGTTCGCTTTGCTCAGAACGATAGAATCAATCAATCTCATCCCCTCGAAGAGTTGCATTTCTGGCAAGAGGCAAAGAGGCAAAAAAGAGGATGGTCGCGAGTTACATAACGTAACTGCGACCATCCAGCCCCTAAATGGCGACAAAGCTGCCAATGTAGGCAATCCTCTATCGCTTCTCATCGACGAAATGCTCCAACGACTTCATAATGTTTCTCGAGTGAAGAATCATAGTCTTGGTCTCGGTCAATATATTGAAGAAGAGCATATTGGCTGATGATGAGCCGCCAGTATCACGAAGACGTCGCAGCTGGTTCTGCATAACCTCATCAATAAGGTCGAACATCTCGTCACGCTTATTTAGGATTACCTCCATACTATCGAACGAGCGGGTGCGAAGCATAGTGTTGATCTCGCCAAAGATCTCCTCCACACGATCGTTGATGCACTTGAGGTCGTAGACCTGCTCTTTAGTCAAGCCAGTATGGTTGTTGTCGACGTGTTTATAGCAAGGACGTGTGATATGAAGGAGTGCCTTGCTGGTCTCGGAGATATAGTCGACAACCTGAACATAGTAGTGGCCTGTGCTCACGTCGCTATCCTCTAGCGAACGCAACAGAGGCATAATCTCGTACTTCTGCTGGCGTGTAGAGTGGTAGAACTCCTCGGCCTCACGCACCATATCACGCAACACCTTACGGTTCTCCTTGAACACCGCAACGATTGTGCGGTCGTAGATGAGTGTCACCTTCTCCATCGACGAACATACGTGCTCGGTATAGGTGATAAGTGCCTCCTCTGGACTCTTCTTGAGGGCATCCTCGATGCGGGCTACTGCCGACTCCTCGCCCTTCTCCTCCTCCTTCTTAGGCTTCACATTGCTCTTAATTACAAGACCCAAGCAGATGAGTGTGATGATGATGATGGCAACACTACCGCCATAGACCAAGGCCAACGTAACACCAAGAGCGATGACAAAGCCACCAACAGCGGTGATAAACCAACCCATAATGACCGTAGTAACGCCTGTGATGCGGTAAACAGCACTCTCACGACCCCAAGCACGATCGGCAAGCGACGTACCCATAGAGACCATAAATACCACATAAGTTGTTGAGAGTGGTAGCTTGAGCTGCGTACCTATAGAGATCAAGATTGCGGCAGCTGTGAGGTTCACCGTAGCACGAATCAAGTCGTAGTTCACATCGCCACGTTCCTCCTCGGGGAGTGCCTCGAAGCGACTATCGATAGCATCACGCACACGCTGAGGGAGTATCGACTGAATAGCATCGTTCATTGCACGAGCACCACGCACAATACCACGAGAGAACATTGTTGCCTCGCTATTTGTAGGTGCCTCCTCGCTCTGCGACGAGAGTTTACGCTCGGTCTCGATGACACGCATAGCCTTCTTAGAGGTGAACAACGTAATGACCATCACAAGGCCCGCAGCACACATAATCCAGAAGTTTGCTGTAGTAGGCTTCGCAAGGCTCGACATCGACTCGATGGGCACATCCGAAGCCTGGGCAATCATATACGAGTCGTAGCCAGCGTATGGTACACCGATAAAGTTAACAAGGTCGTTACCAGCAAATGCAAGGGCCAACGAGAACGTACCCGCAAGGATTGACACACGCAAGATATTGACCTTAAGACGCTGCAAGATCCAGAGCAACACGCTACTTATAGTCCAGAGAACGAGCAACGAAACAGCGATGTTATTATTCACATACTCAATGAGTTCTGCCGGGATAAGGCCCGAGCTCTTGAGGCCCTTAAACACTGTAAAGTAGATGATACCCGCGATTGTAACACCACACCAAAGAGCACCGTAGCGGCTGAAAATCTTATGGTAGCGGAACGAGAAGATGACTCGCGAGATATACATTAAGAGGTGTCCCGTTATGAATGCCAAGACCACCGAAAGCAGGATACCCGAGACAATGGTCAGGGCATTGCCTGAGTTGATATACTCACCCACGCTATATTCGGAATTCCCACCCCAGACATTGTAGAAGGCCAGGGCGAGGGCCGAACCGAGCAAGCCAAAGACGAGCGACACGGTGGTTGATGTTGGCAAGCCAAGCGAGTTGTAGATATCCAGGAGGATGATGTTCGAGAGCATCATACCCAGGAACAAAATCATTATCTCTTGATATGAGAATCGCTCTGGATAGAATACACCACTACGTGCCACATCCATCATACCACTCGAGGTCATAACGCCGACCATAACACCAGCACCCGCAATAGCAAGGATAACATTCTTCTTGGCTACCTTTGAGCCAAAAGCAGAATTAAGAAAGTTGACAGCGTCGTTCGAGACGCCCACAATGATACCCATAACTGCCAAAAGGGCAAGGGTAATGACTATAAATAGATCCATAGAAAAAAGGTTTCTTCCCACAAAGATAACACCTTTTTGTTACAAAATTGTTACATATCTGTTACAACACCGCAACTTTCGGCAACTGTCACGTAACAAATAGGCCAAAAAACATTTTTTGCACAACACTTTGCAATTCGACAAAATATTCATATATTTGCAAGTATATATAGATAAAGCGTATGAACAAGTTTCATATTTTGGTGGTCGACGACGAGGAGTCGTTGTGCGAGATTCTAAAGTTTAACCTCGAGCGCGAGGGCTACAACGTGACTACTGCACTCAGTGCCGAGGAGGCTCTGACACTCAACCTCTCGATCTTCGACCTTATGATCATCGACGTTATGATGGGCGAACTCAGCGGCTTTGGCTTTGCACGCATATTGCGTAAAAAGAGCGAGACTGCCGAGACGCCTATAATCTTCTGCACCGCTCGCGACAGCGTGGAGGACAAGATCAAGGGTCTCGACATCGGTGCCGACGACTACATCTCGAAGCCCTTCTCCGTTGCCGAGGTTGTGGCCCGTGTGCGTAGCGTTCTACGCCGCTCGAAGCGTAACACTGCATCGGAGGCTGCCACCACCCCACCTGCAGAGAGTGGCATCATAGCATTCGAAGGCCTCGAGGTCAACACTATGCGTAAGACGTGCAGTGTCGATGGCGAGGAGGTGTCGCTCACACGCAAGGAGTTCGACATCTTAGTGCTTCTGCTCGAGGCACGCGGCACGATACTCTCGCGTGAGCAGATTATGAAGCGTGTGTGGAGCAATGAGGTGGTAGTCCTCGACCGCACCATCGACGTAAACATCACACGTATGAGAAAGAAGCTTGGACAGTATGGTAATTACATTATAACACGAACAGGATATGGCTACGGATTCGAAGCGTAAACTCAGCTATCGCGGTGGAATGTTTCTGCTGCTGGCACTCCTCATCATCGCACTCATCTGCGGATTTATCATCCACCACTTCTCGGTGGTGAGCTCACTTGCCGTGTCAAAGCACACCGACGAGGGCACCTTTGTGCTCATCATCTGTGTGGCCATCGTGGCGACTATAATCTCACTTGTGCTCTCGGTGCGTCTCAACCGCAACATCCGCAACCTTAGCCAGATTGCCGAGGCTATGGAGAATGGTGCCGACATCGAGTCTATGCCTGAGTTCTCACGCGACGAGCTCGGTGACCTCTCACGCCAGTTTATCGACCTATACCGTCGTCTGCGTCACGCCTCGAGCGAGGCTGAGCGTGAGCACGACAACGCTATGCACGAACAGCAGGAGAAGCTCCGCATCAAGCGTCAGCTCACCAACAACATCAACCACGAACTCAAAACACCTGTGGCAGCCATCCAGGGCTACCTCGAGACTATCATCACCAACCCCGATATGACCGAGGAGGAGCGTCGCTCGTTTATCGAGAAGTGCTACACACACAGCCAGCGACTCACGCAGTTGCTCACCGACGTGTCGACAATCACACGTATGGAGGATGGCAGCAACCGCATCGAGTGCCAGGATGTTGACCTTCGTGCTATCATCGAGGAGATTCGCGACGACATCGCACTGCTGCCCGATGTTAAGCGTATGCGTGTGCATCTCGACCTCCCTGAGCCAATGATGGTGCGTGGCAATAGCTCGCTGCTCATCTCCATCTTTAAGAATCTCACCGACAATGCCATCGCCTACTCTGGTGGTCGCGACATCTACATCAAGGCTATGGAGTCGGAGGGTGGAATGTACGCCATTACCCTCGCCGACAACGGCATCGGCATCGACGACGAGCATATCGGCCATATCTTCGAGCGTTTCTACCGTATCGACGCTGGTCGCTCACGCAAGCTCGGAGGCACGGGTCTCGGCCTCTCGATCGTTAAGAATGCTGTCTTGTTCCACGGCGGCAACATTGAGGTGAGCAATCGCAAGGTTGGTGGCCTCGAGTTTAAGTTCACACTACCAAAGGCCGAGGTCAAGAGGTAGCGTGAAGAGATCAAAAGGGATATGATACCAAAATAATAGAGGGTTGTTCGTGTGAACAACCCTCTATTATTTCCTACTTAGTCGACCTACTTGAAGATAGTCTCAAACAGGCCACCGTCACACTTAACCTTCACGAAAGCAACACCCTCATTGAGCTCAAATTTTGCATTTGGAGCCTGGAGAGCAGTGTGTGACAACACGTTGTTATCCTTATCCAAAAGCTCTACATAGGCACCCTCAGAGAGTTTACCGAGCAACAACTGGACAGATGTAGCACCCTCCTTCACGGCTACGGTAACAGCCTCACGAGCATCGACAACGGTGAATGGATTAGCATCCCAACCATACTCCGACTCTGCCACAGGGTTAATCTCGAACGAGCGGATAGCGAGCCAGTTACGCTTCTTAGACTCGAGCTTACGAATACCCACATAGCGAGCCTCAACGGCCTCACCACGCCACTCGATGTCGTAGACACCCTCCATAGGTTCCATCATAGCGACCCATTCCTTGCCATCGACCGAGTACTCCAACACACAGTGATCGAAGTAGTCGACATCATCCACCGAGTTACGGCCCTGGATGATACGTACCTCACGCACCTTGCGTACTACGCCAAGGTCCACACCCACAAAGTCGTCGGTACGCTGGCCATCGCCCGAGTGATAATAGGTCTCAATGTCGTTATCGAACATATACTTAGCCTGTGGAGCACCAAGTGAGCGATAGCTACCGCAAGCTGTCAGCACAGACGACTTCTCGCCAGTGAGTGCCTCGTAGTATGCCGCAGCCATACCATCCATCAAACGCTCATAGAATGGCTTAAGCTTCATCGTTCCCGAGCGGTGAGCGTCGTACATCTCTATTTCCTTTTCGGTCATAAGATTATCGACATAAGCTGCCCAGAATGCCTCATAGTCGCCTGCACGGAACAACTCCAATGCCTCCAATGCCTTACGACAGCGTGTGCCGAGCTTTGCAAACTCAACCAACCAAGGGCGAAGCTCCTCAAGCAAAGCCTTATTCTTCATAGCCTCCATAGCCGCTGGCACTGCCTCGATACGCTTAAACTCGTCGATAAGCTTTGCAGCAAGCTCCGCATCGTAGCTCTCGAAGTCGAATGTCTCAGTCTCCCACGACTCATAACGGCGGTAGCCAGTCTCTGTGTCGCACGAGTGGATGGCGAAGAGGCGGTAAGCCTCCTTAACCTCTGGTGCGATAAACTCAATGGCACGCTCCCAGCTATCGATGGCGTTATAAGCCTCAACGTTCCAAGCGTAGTCACCCACGCTATAGAGAGCGAGCTTCGAAGCCTCGGCGTGCTCCATAGGGTTGCTCAAGATACCGCGAGTCTTAGTCTCGTCCATTGTGTTTGCAAGACCATAGACAGGACCCTGCATAATGATGTGGCGAGCATAGTCCGTAACGGGGAAGTTCCACCAGAAGAGTGCAGGACGCTGTATGCGTGACGATATCCACGCCATAGTACTCTCGGTCATATCGCTACATACCGCATCGCCAGTCCAGAATACGTCGCACTCAGGGTTGAGCTCGTTACCATATATAATAAGGCTACCACGCTCAGTAGGGTTAGCCCAGAGACGTGTGTACTCCGTAGGACACACAATCAGAGGCTCAACATCGCCCTTTGCCTTAACAAAATCATCAGTGAGGATGTTCATCAACTCGGTCTGGTAGTATGGGTTAGTACCAGCACCCTCAATATCGTCGAAGTGAACAGCAAAGGCACGCACACCGAGTGCATACATAGCATCAAACTTACGGATAAGATTCTGAATATCAGACTCCTCCCACTTGATATCCTTACCTGGATGAACAGCCCACACGAAGTGTACGCGATTACGCTTGCAGGCCTCAACGAGCTCGCGAATCTCGGCTGCCTCGTCAGCAGGATACTCCTCACGCCAGTATGGTGACGAGTGGTATGGGTCATCCTTAGGGCCGTAGACATAGTAGTTCATCTTGAAGCGGCCGTAGAAGTCGATAAGCGACAAGCGTGCCTCGTGTGACCAGGGCTCGCCATAGAATCCCTCGACAACACCACGATACTTCAAGTCGGGCCAGTCGCGAATAACAAGGGCAGGGATAGTGCCATCCTGAGCACGCTCGCTCTCCACAACCTGACGCAGTGTCTGGATGGCATAGAAGGCACCAAGCTCATCATAAGCCTCGATGCTGATGCCACTTGCGTGGTTTACCTTGAGGATGTAGGCACCCGACTTATTAGGGGTCTCGTCATCCTTATCAAAGCCACGCTTTGGATATGTGATTGTGAGTTTAAGGCCCTTTTTGTTCTGCGGCAAGAAGCTAAGCTCCTCGGCAAACATCTTAGCCTCACCATTGAGCACCACACCACGCGAGATGTCGGCAGGAATGCTACGAAGCAGATATAGGCTCTGGGGCGTTGGATTGATTACAAGACCTGCGTGGTCGACACGATGACCAAGCAACGAGCCCAAGTCCTGAGACTCACCACGTTGCGACGACAGATCCTGAGCATTGATTGTTAGCGTGGTGCATACCGCCACCACAACTGCAAGCAAAGTTTTAAGTGTTCTATTCATAATTCTAAAGGTTTCTCAATGATTACAACGGACAAAGATATGAATTTATTTCGAAAGCACCGCCCTCAAACTAAGAGGAGTTTTATATGCATATATAAAATCGGGGAGTTTAACAAGCAGAGCCACGCCCCAAACTCATTAAACTCCCCAATATTCTATGCTAAACACCCTACTTATTACGGTAGGTGATTATGAATTCTATTTGTGATGTAGGTGCAAGATAATCACCTGAATAGACTGTCTGCTCAACTACATTTCCCTTTTGGTCGTACTTATAAGTACACTTTCCACACACCTTGCCACTACTATCGTATTCAGCCTCCTCGACCATATTTCCAGATGAATCGTATTTATAGATAAACTTCTTTAACAATGAGTTGTCTGAGTCGTATCTTGCCTGCTCAATCTTATATCCCAACGAGTCATATTTGTATATAGCCTTAGCTCCCCACAGCGAGGTACAACCATTTCCAGTCAGAGTCTCTTCAATCAGATTTCCTAATTCATCATATTTATAACCACTCGTCCAAATCAAGCAATTCTCTACCATATCATAGTTGAGCTTTACGATTTTATTTCCAAATGAGTCATATTTATAAACATACTTCACTTCAGACCAGCCCTCGGGACTACGATCAGACATTTGAACCATATTCCCAGATGAATCATACTTATAGATATACTTCCAACCCAACGAACCGTTCGAATCGTAAGGAGCCATCTCAATCAGTTTTCCTGATGAATTATATTTGCATATATACCTGCAAGTCAGCAAACCATCCAACGAGTAATCATCTCTACCAATCACATCTCCATCAGCATTAAAATAATATTTTTTACTACATTGAACATTATCTCTAACTACAGCTCCATATTGATCTTTAACTCTATACTCTGTTACAACGACAGATGCCACATCGCCATATAGAGCAGGATAATTCTCATCTACACCATAAAAATTAGGATAGTATATTTCATTCCAGCCCTGACGTTTAGGGGCCTTAGGTTTCGACGTAGAAGACACCTCGTCTACCTCATTACGACCACTTTGTACCGAATCTGAGTTAGAGGAAAAAGAGGAGCCACAAGCTGTAATAAACAAGACAGCAGAGAGTAAAAATAGATGTTTCATAGTATTTATAACTTGCTAATGTTTTGCAACAAATGATTAATCGCCAACAAATATATAAAAAATATAATAAAAAGTGGCCATTCTGACCACCTTTACTACAGCAGACGCTTAATCCACCTAAACCATCGGTATGGCATATACCTAAATGGCAGGTCGATACGTGTTGAGGTCGTGAGCACCGAGCGGCGATGAGAGAAGGCGTATAGCGAGTCGCGACCGTGGTAACGGCCCATACCAGAATTACCAACGCCACCAAAGGGTAGATGCTCGTTTGCAATATGCATAATCACATCGTTGATGCAAGCACCACCCGACGACGTTTGGGCAATCACTCTCTTTGCATCCCTCTCATTAGCAAAGACATATAGAGCCAACGGCTTCTCTCGGCGATTCACAAACTCGCAAGCCTCATCGAGGCTCGAAATCTCGACCATAGGAAGCACAGGACCGAATATCTCCTCACGCATCACTGGGCTATCAAGTGCCACATTGTCCAGCAGAGTAGGCTCGATGAAACGCTCCGAGGCATCTACCCTACCGCCACAACGTGCCGTGCCATCACCAAGATAGCCACTCACACGCCTAAATGCCGCATCCGACACCATACGCACATAGTGCGAACTGAGGCGTATATCCTCGCCGTGTAACTCCGTTATTGCCAACTTAAACTCCTCAACAAAACGCTCCTTAACATCACGATGAATGAGCAGATAGTCGGGAGCTATGCAGGTCTGACCAGCATTGAGCGTCTTACCCCACGCCACACGTTTTGCTGCGAGACGAATGTCGGCACTACGGTCAATAATCACGGGACTCTTGCCTCCAAGCTCGAGAACAACGGGCGTGAGATTTTCGGCTGCCGAACGCATCACAACACGTCCCAGGTCGGGCGAACCAGTGAAGAATATTAGGTCGTAACGCTCCCTGAGCAAGGCTGCATTCACCTCTCTATTACCCTCAATCACAGCAATATACTCCTCTACAAAACACTCTTTGATAAGTTCACTCAACACCCTCGACACATTGGGCACATAGGGCGATGGCTTGAGCACAGCAGTGCATCCTGCAGCTATCGCACCTACCAGTGGATTGAGCAGCAGCTGCACGGGATAGTTCCACGGAGCGATGATAAGTGCCACGCCAAGTGGCTCGGTGACTATCACACTCTTCGAGGGGAAGAGCTTGAGTGGCGTACTCTTCTTTGATGGTGCTGCCCAGCGAGTGAGATTTTTGAGAAAGTTGTCGATCTCGCCCAGCACGATGCTTATCTCCGTAAGGTAAGCCTCCTCGTAGCTCTTGTGCAGGTCAAGATAGAGGGCATCCGATAGTCTCTGTTCGTAACACACTATCGCACTACGAAGCCTGCGTAGCATATCGAGACGATACTCCAACGGCTTTGTCTTGTGCGTAGCAAAGTAGAGCCGCTGCGACGCTACAATCTCAGGAATACGCTCAACGGGAGTGTTTACAACTGACGGCATAGATTAATTATCAATGGTTTATATAAGTTAAAATGGGTTAAAATGCTTTAAAAACATAGAAACCCATTAAAACTCATAGATACTTATCTTAACTCAGAAAAGGGCTGGTATAACACCAAAGGGCCCTATTGTCACAACAAATTAAATTATGTCGAAGGCAATCTTCATCATATTAGTAAACGATGTCTGACGCTCCTCGGCCGAGCAGGCTGTGCCGTGAACAAGTGAGTCGGAGATTGTGCAGATGCAGAGGGCACTCTTACCCGCACGTGCAGCGTTCATATAGAGGGCCGTAGCCTCCATCTCAACTGCAAGGACACCCATCTTCTGCCACTGCTTCCAGCTCTCGGCATCGTCGCCATAGAATACGTCGCTTGCAAGGATGTTACCCACCTTGTAGCCAATGCCCAGCTCCTCAGCCTTGTTTGCCGCAGCACGCAAGAGCTCGAAGTCGGCAATTGGGGCAAAGGTACCTGGGAGGTTAAACTGAGCACCATAGTTAGAGTCTGTGCAAGAGCCCATACCGAACACCACGTCGCCAAGCTGAAGGTCTGGGTGGAAGGCACCTGCCGAGCCACAGCGAATGATACGCTTCACGTCGTAGAAGTTGAAGAGCTCGTAGGTGTAGATACCAATTGAGGGGATACCCATACCGTGACCCTGAACAGAGACACGCTTACCCTTGTAAGTACCTGTATATCCGAGCATACCACGCACATTGTTGTACTGCACAGGGTTCTCCAAGAAGTTCTCGGCCATAAACTTAGCACGCAGCGGATCGCCCGCCATAATCACTCTATCGGCTACTTCGCCATACTGAGCACCAATGTGAGGTGTAGGAACTTTTCCTGCCATAATTCTATTATATTTTTGTGTGATTCTACAATCATATCCTTACAAAGTTAATACAATTCTTCGGGATGCCAAAGCCGAAGGCCATTTTTCTTACAAAAATAGTTATCTTTGTATTTGAAAATCGAACTACAGATATGAAACGACGAGTATTTTTGACTGGTGCAACAGGCGTTATGGGCTCCGCAGGTCTCAATGAACTTATGGCTCGAAGCGATAGATACGACATCACGGTATTGGTGCGTGACACAAAGCAAAATAGAGCTAAGATGGCCTGCTATGGCGATGCAATACGCATAGTGTGGGGCGACCTAACAAACTACCGCGATGTGCTTGAGGCGACTCGCGGTGCCGACTATGTATTGCACGTGGGAGGTATGGTATCGCCCAAAGCCGACTACCAGCCACGAAGCGTTATGAAGGTCAATGTTGCAGCTGCCGAAAATATTGTCAAGGCTGTTAAGGCACAACCCAACAGAGACTCCATCAAGGTGGTCTACATCGGCAGTGTGGCACAGACGGGCGACCGCCGCGAGCCACTACACTGGGGACGCACTGGCGACCCCATCTTCCCCTCGATATTCGACTACTATGCCATCTCGAAGTGTCGTGCAGAGCGTATCTTTGCCGAGTCGGGACTACGCTACTGGGTAAGCCTACGTCAGTCGGGAATACTCTACCCCGCCATCCTCAAGAATATGGACCCCATAATGTTTCACGTCCCCATTCGTGGCGTATTGGAGTGGGCAACCGTCGAGGATTCGGGCAGGCTTCTGGCAAACGTCTGTGGCGACGACATCCCAGAGGAGTTTTGGTGCAAGTTCTACAACATAGGCAGCGGTGTAGAGTATCGCCTCACAAACTACGACTTTGAGCGATACCTCCTCAAGTCGATAAACTGTCCTGCTCCAGAGCGAATCTTCGACGTAAAGTGGTTTGCCACACACAACTTCCACGGCCAGTACTACCTCGACTCCGACAAACTCGAGGAGTATCTGCACTTTAGAGCTAACACCCCAGTTGTCGAGTATTTTGCCAATATGGCGAAGTCGCTACCCTGGTTCTACTCATTGGCTAAGATAGCTCCAGCATTTGCAATAAAGCCCTTTATGCGACACATAGCCTCCGACAAGATCTTCGGCACTCTCGGCTGGCTTAAGAGTGGCAACGAGGAGCGTATCAGGGCCTATTTCGGCTCTTACGAGCAGCGTGAAGCAATAGGCACGTGGGAGCAGATGAGCAACATCAACCTCGCTAATGAGGCTGAGGCTGAACGTCTTAACCACGGATATAACGAGCAAAAGCCACTATCAGAGCTCGACATCGAGGATATGTGCTCGGCGGCTCAATTTAGAGGTGGCAGATGCCTATCGCAGAGTATGACACGCGGAGACCTTCGCACAAAGCTCGAATGGGAGTGCTCGTGCGGACACCGCTTCGAGGCCTCGCCAACGCTGATACTGCTCGGTGGACATTGGTGCGAGGAGTGTATGCCCGCACCGTGGCGATATGATGAGCAGGCCAAGCACAACCCTTTCCTTGCACAGGTATGGAACAAGATGCACCCGCTCAACGACAATCAAGAGCCTATGACCTACGACACAGCCACGCCCGAGGATTATAGATAGAGGAGATTATACGCCAAAATAAATCTGCAATTTGCTTGGCAAAACGAAATAATATTCACAACTTTGTCTGAGATATTTTCAGACGCAAACAGGGTAATTATGAAGCATTTACTATCAACAATCTTTGCACTACTTATCGCATTTAATCTTAGTGCCCAAAACACTCATAACGGCCACGAATATATCGACCTCGGTCTAAGTGTCAAGTGGGCGACACATAATGTCGGTGCAAACACTCCTGAGGAGTGTGGCGACTACTATGCCTGGGGCGAGACAACGACAAAGAGCACCTATTTCGCTAGTAACTGCACCACATGGAAAAAGGATATAGGCGATATTTCGGATGCTCCACAATACGACGCGGCAGCCGCAAATTGGAAAGGTAGTTGGCGTATGCCGACCCTAGCGGAGTTTAATGAGTTGCAGGAGAAATGTACTTGGGTGTGGACCACTCGCGGAGGTGCGAATGGCTATGAGGTGACAAGCAAAATCAATGGTAACAGCATCTTCTTGCCCGCTGCGGGATATTACGCAGAGGAGTCGCTCGAGCACAATGGTGTGCGCGGTATGTATTGGGTAACTACGCCTGCAGCTGAGGGCACTCAGTATGCCTATAACTACTACTTCGACAAGGGTTATAAGTGTGCATATTGGATTAGTCGTGCCGACGGACACTCAGTACGCCCTGTCATAGATATCGATAGTGACAATACAACAAATTGCAGCGAAGAGAGTGGCAATAAAGATAGTAACGATCATCGCACAAAGCGAGGGTCTGCCACAGAAAAGCCCGCGAATGAGGAGTCTACAAACGAGGGGTCAGAGAACAAGGAGTATGCGGATAATATACCGTCAAAGGCGGTTACTCAGAACACCCATAACGGCCACACATATGTCGACCTCGGCCTTAGCGTTAAGTGGGCGACATACAATGTCGGCGCAAATGTTCCTGAGGAGTATGGCGACTACTACGCTTGGGGCGATACCGAGACAAAGAGAGACTACACGTGGGAAAACTGCAATACAGCAGGAGAAGAGATTGGCTATATTGGAGGCACAAGTCTCGATGTGGCTCGTGTCAAGTGGGGCGGCAATTGGCGTATGCCTACTAAAGCAGAATTTGAGGAGTTGCAAAATGGTTGCAAATGGGAATGGAATACTCTAAACGGTGTTGATGGCTACAAAGTTATAGGCCCTAACGGCAATAGTATCTTCTTGCCTGCTGCAGGTTCTCGATTCGGAAATGAGCTCGACGGCGATAGTTCGTTCGGCTACTATTGGGGCTCTACACCCTCCTCGGAGGAGACTCGCAGTGCGTACATCCTCTACTTCCTTTACGAATATCAGAGTACAAACAGGTACTATCGCTACTTCGGCCTCACTGTTCGTCCAGTTTTAGAATAGCAGCGAAACATATTTAACTAACTTCTGCGGGCACAACTAAAGCCCGCAGATTTTTTTTTGTTGTTGCAAGCGGAGACTATATCAGCACGTCACAGCCTTGCCCGAAGATTATAAATAGAAATGCCCATTTCGCAAAAAGAGGGCTTGATAGTCATAAAAATTGGGCAAGTTATTGGAGTTTTAATTTAAAATTCGTATCTTCGTACGAATATTTTCAACATCGAGTAAGAAAACTAAAACTATACTTAAAATATGAACTACCAATTTACTACTGAGGAGCGTAGAGAGATCATCGCCCTTATGAACCGAGAGATCATCCCAGCAATCGGCTGTACAGAGCCTATAGCTGTGGCATTGTGTGTAGCTAAGGCTACCGAGACACTGGGTTGCCGTCCCGAGCATATCGAGGCACGCTTGAGTGCCAACGTGCTCAAGAACGCCATGGGCGTTGGTATTCCTGGCACAGGTATGACAGGTCTTCCTATCGCTATGGCTCTTGGTGCCCTTGTAGGCAAGTCAGAGTATGAACTTGAGGTACTCAAGGATGGTGATACTGAGGCTGTTAAGGAGGGTTGTCGCTTTATCGACGAGAAGCGTATCGGCGTAAGCCTCAAGGAGAATATCGACGAAAAGCTCTATATCGAGATTGAGGTTCGTGCAGGCGAGGATAAGGCCGTTGCTATCATCGCTGGTGGCCACACACGCTTCGTACACATCTCACGCAACGAGGAGGTACTCCTCTCGCTCGAGGCTGGCAATACCACTGCTGGTGCCACCACCGAGGAGCCTAAGGACCCAAAGCTCTCGCTTCGCCACGTTTGGGACTTTGCGATGACCGCACCACTCGACGAGCTTGAGTTTATCCTCGAGGCACGTCGTCTTAATATGAATGCTGCCTACGAGTCGCTCAAGGGCGAGTATGGCCACTCTATCGGCAAGCTCTTCCGCTCGGAGTCTGAACGCAACGTTATGGGTGACACTCTTCACTGCCAGATTGTGGGTATGACAACCGCAGCCTGCGATGCACGTATGGCGGGTGCTATGATACCTGTTATGAGTAACTCTGGTAGCGGTAATCAAGGTCTTACATCGACAGTTCCTGTTGTCGTTTACGGCGAGCAAACAGGTGCCTCACACGAGCAGATGGTGCGTGCACTTGTCCTTAGCCACTTGACAGTTATCTACATCAAGCAGAGCCTCGGCCGTCTCTCGGCATTGTGTGGTTGTGTGGTTGCTGCAACTGGCTCATCGTGCGGTATCACCTACCTTATGGGTGGCGGCTTCGAGGAGGTTACAAAGGCCGTCAAGAATATGATTGCCAACCTTACTGGTATGATTTGCGATGGTGCCAAGCCATCGTGTGCTATGAAGTGTGCATCGGGCGTATCTACAGCCCTCGTATCGGCACTTATGGCTATGAACAACCGCTGCGTGAAGTCGGTTGAGGGTATCATCGACGACGATGTGGATCGCTCTATTCGCAATCTCACAGACATTGGTCGCGACGCTATGAACCAGACCGATGCTATGATTCTCAAGATTATGACATCGAAGAGCTAAACACCCAAGACTACATTAACTAAGAGCTGTTCAACCGCCGTTGTTGGACAGCTCTTTTTACATCTTAGAGAAAACCCCGTCACTCCCCCGAGCCAAAGATCAAAGGCTCTTAAACAGGCTAAAAATGGGCAAAACGGCGATATTTTCAAGAAATTGACTCCACACTGGGCAATATTTTAGCACAAAAAGTTGTTAGAATCGAAAATAAGGCGTAAATTTGCACACCTATATATATAAATATATAGCAGCTACGAAAACATAAAAAAGGATGCGGCACACCACCGCAAACCAAAAGAAAACTATAATAATGACAGAAGCAGAAAACACAACAGGTCTGACCGGACGAATAGTCAAGGTCAATCTTGAAGAGCAGATGAAGTCGGCATATATCGACTACTCGATGTCGGTAATTGTGTCGCGAGCACTGCCCGATGTGCGTGATGGTTTGAAACCCGTGCACCGTCGTATTTTGTACGACATGTCGGCAGAGTTGAACCTTACTCACGACAAGCCTACTCGTAAGAGTGCCCGTATTGTCGGTGATGTACTCGGTAAGTTCCACCCACACGGCGACAGCTCAGTCTACGAGGCGATGGTGCGTATGGCCCAAAGCTGGTCTATGCGTTATCCACTCGTTGAGGGTCAGGGTAACTTTGGTTCTATGGACGGTGACTCTCCTGCGGCTATGCGTTACACAGAGGCTCGTATGCAGAAGATCACCGACGAGGTTATGGCCGACATCGAGAAGGAGACTATCGACTGGGGCTTGAACTTCGACGACACATTGAAGGAGCCTACGGTGCTTCCTACGCGTATTCCTCTCTTGCTGGTTAACGGTGCAAGCGGTATCGCGGTAGGTATGGCTACAAATATGGCACCTCACAACCTCTCCGAGGTCGTTGACGCCTGCCAGGCATATATCGACAACCCAGACTGCGAGTGCGAGGAGCTCTTGAACTATGTCAAGGGTCCCGACTTCCCTACTGGAGCCATCATCTATGGCTACGAGGGTGTGCGTGAGGCGTTGCTCACAGGTCGTGGACGCGTGGTTATGCGTGCTAAGACCGAGATTGAGCACACAGCATCGGGTCGCGAGTGTATCGTAATCACCGAGATCCCATATATGGTCAATAAGGCCGAGATGATTAAGCGTATCGCCGACCTCATCAACGAGAAGAAGATTGAGGGTATCTCATATATCAACGACGAGTCTGACCGCCACGGTATGCGTATCGTGATCATCCTCAAGCAGGATGCAGTAGCAAGCGTGGTGCTCAACACTCTCTACAAGAATACCCCACTCCAGTCGTCGTTCGCTGTGAACAACATCGCCCTGGTGAATGGCCGTCCACAGCTGCTCAACCTCAAGGATCTTGTCCGCCACTTTGTCGACCACCGTCACGACGTTATCTTGCGTCGTTCACGTTTCGACTTGCAGAAGGCCGAGGAGCGTCTCCACATCGTCCAGGGTTTGCTTATCGCCCAGGATAATATCGACGAGGTTGTACACATCATACGCTCGTCGAAGACTACCGAGGAGGCACGCACACGCCTTCAGGAGCGTTTCGAGTTCTCAAAACTTCAGACAGCAGCCATCCTCGAGATGCGTCTGCGTCAGCTCACAGGCCTGCAGCGTGAGCAGCTCGAGGCTGAGCGTGACGAGTTGGTTAGGACTATTGACTACCTCAACGCAGTGCTTGCAAATGTCGATATGCAGATGCAGATCATCAAGGACGAGTTACAGGAGATCAAAGAGAAGTATGGTGATGAGCGTCGCTCGGAGATCATCTACTCTTCTGAGGAGTTTAACCCCGAGGACTTCTATGCCGACGACGATATGGTCATCACAATCTCGCATATGGGCTACATCAAGCGTACCCCACTTGCCGAGTACCGCACACAGCATCGTGGTGGCGTAGGTGCTAAGGGTAGTGCAACACGCGACGAGGACTTCATCGAGCATATCTACGTGGCATCAATGCACAACACAATGATGTTCTTCACAGAGATGGGTCGTTGCTACTGGCTCAAGGTTTACCAGATTCCAGAGGGCACACGCTCATCAAAAGGTCGTGCAATTCAGAATGTTATCCAGATTGATCCAGGCGATAAGATTCGTGCATATATCAACGTTAAGAACCTCAACGACAAGGAGTTCGTCGAGAACAACTACCTCGTAATGTGTACAAAACGTGGTATTGTCAAGAAGACAACTCTCGAGGCATATTCGCGTCCACGTACTAACGGTGTAAATGCAATCGTTATTAGAGAGGGCGACCAGCTCTTGGAGGTTAAGCTCACCAGTGGACAGGCCGAGATTATGATTGCTGCTCGCGAGGGTCGTGCCATCCGCTTCAACGAGTCTACGGTGCGTCCTATGGGTCGTGTCAGCTCGGGTGTACGTGCAATCTCTATCGAGGATGACAACGAGGTTATCGGTATGATTGCTATCGAGCCAGACTCTAAGGAGGATGTATTGGTGCTCAGCGAGAATGGCTACGGTAAGCGTACAGACCTCGATGAGTATCGCATCACTAACCGTGGTGGTAAGGGTGTCAAGACTATCAACGTTACGGAGAAGACTGGCCAGCTCATATCTATCCAGGCCGTGACCGACGATAACGACTTGATGATTATCAACCGCTCGGGTCTCACAATCCGCACCTCTGCTGACCAGATTCGTGTGGCAGGCCGTGCAACACAGGGTGTTAAGGTTATCAACTTGCGTGAGGGCGACTCTATCGCATCGGTAACTGCAGTGCCAAAGACCGACGAGGAGGAGGTTGTAGCACTCGAGGGTGTTGTCGAGACTTCAGCACAGAGCACTGAGGGCGGTGCTGAGGTGGCTACCGAGGCTCCAGCAACAGAGAATTAATAACAAATAATTTATCAATAGACTATTAACAATGAAAAAGTTTTTGTTTTTGGCCTCAGCGTTGCTCGTAATGGCTACGCAGGTCGCAAATGCACAGAGAGTCAACACCTCTAAGGAGGTTGCTAAGCTCGACAAGGCTGATGCTACTCTTGTTGACGAGAAGAAGAATGGCAAGGCTGCCACTTGGAATGCACACGGTAAGGCTTACACCGATGCCTATATGCTTCCTACTAAGGAGTTGCTCCGTAATAGTCCTGTTCAGACTCTCCAGATGAATGTTGGTCAGCCAGATCAGATGGTTGAGGGTATGTTTATGGATGCTCCAGTTGTTGTTTGCAGCTACGAGTATGTAGACGTATTTGTTAACCCACAGACATATATGATCGTCGGTTGGGAGCAGAAGAAGTCTATCAAGGAGAACTTGGCAGAGACTGCTATCGCATCATACAAGAAGGCTTACGAGCTCGATCCAAAGCTCGGCTCTAAGATCGCTGCCAACGCTATGACTCTTGCTAACGCACTCGCAATTCAGGGCGATGCTCTCAGCCTCTGCGGCAAGAACATTGAGGCTGCCTACTGCTTCGAGCTCGCGTACCTTGCACAGCAGGTATGCCCTGAGGCTAAGGCTAACCCAGGCAACGCCTACAACGCTGGTTACCTCTACGTTCTCGTAGCATCTACACTCTCTGGTGACGAGGCTGTTGCAATGTTTACTAAGGCTGAGGCTATGCTCTCTGAGGCTGTAGCAGCTGGCTACAAGGACGAGACTGGTAGTGCATACTACTACCTCTTCCACTGCTACTACGGCTTGAAGGAGCAGAACAGTGCCGAGATGCTTGCAAAGGCTAAGGACGTATTGTTGGAGGGTATCAAGCTCTATCCAAAGAACTCTCTCATCCTCGATGGCCTTATGCACCTCTACACAGCTGAGGAGGGTGTTGGTGACCCAGCAGAGCTCGTATCAATGTTTGAGGCATCATTGAAGAATGACCCTACAAACTACGATCTTTGGTTTGGCCGTGGCCGTCTCTTCAACGCTATGAAGAACTACAAAGAGTGTATCGTATCATTCAAGAAGTGTGCTGAGTTGCGTCCTAACGACTACGATGCACACTACTGGACTGGCTACTTCATCGTTGAGGATGTAAACTTGGTTATCGAGGAGGTCAACGCTACAGGCACCACAGATTATGAGCTTCAGCAGAAGCGTCTCGACGAGGCTAACCTCCTGTTTATGGATGCTCTTCCTTGGTTCGAGAAGGCTCACGAGATCAACCCAACAGATATTGGTGCTATTGACTACCTCAACAAACTCTGCTTCCGTCTCCGCGATGTTGAGGGTATGATGGAGAAGTACAACAAGTACCACGAGTTGTATATGCAGATGCAGTAATATCGCTTAACGCAGATAAACTCCAGGGGCGTCCACAGCTTGTGGACGCCCCTACGTTTTTGAGGTAAAGATAGTGTCTCGAGAAATTAGTAACATCCAACCTCTAAGCATCTTCCCTCCACCTCATCCTATACCGTTTGAGAGCTAATTTCACATATTTGGATAAAAGAGATCGACATTAGCAAAAAAATCGTACCTTTGCTAAAAGAATCATCAACAGCTAAAACGAAAAGTTATGAGACGACTATTCATAGTTTTTGCACTCATTCTCCTTGCAGCGTGCAGGCCAGAGCCACAGCCCATACTCACAGAGCCTGTGCTGAGACTCACCTCCGAGGCTACCCTCGAGTTTAAGGCCGCGGGAGGCAAGGGCGTCATCACCTACACGCTCGAGAATCCAACCTCAGATACTACGCTTGAGGCTACTTGCCCTGCAGAGTGGATACAAGACCTTACAGTTGGTGAGAGTGTAACATTTAGTGTCGATGCAAACGACTCCTCTACCCCACGCGAGACGACGATTACTGTGGCATATAGCTATCTCTCGTTTGAGGTTGCTGTGAAGCAGGCAGCCAAAGATACCACACCACGACCAGAGCCCGACAGAATAACTCTTGACCACCTCTCAGGCATCTACTATGGCAACTATTATGGTGCTACAGACAACGACTATAACTACTCGTTGGTGCTCTCCTCTGCTGAGAACTGCCTCGACATCATCACTGGCGAGGTGCTCGTTGCCGAGAACAACACCTACCTCTTCCTCGACCTCTACGCAGGGAAGCCAGCAGAGAATCTCAACATATCGTTCGATGTACCTCAGGGCGAGTATAAATTAGATGTTCGCAATAGTGCCCTAGCTGGCACAATTGGAGCAGCACACTCTTCGCTCTACATCACCAACGAGCGTGTGGGCCAGGAGATTTCCTTCGTCGATGGCAGCGTATATGTCACAACCGAGGGCATCGAGGCTATGCTCTACGACGAGGCAGGCAACGCATATCACTATGTCACGAAGAGCACAAGTGTCGACAACAGCAACAATTTCGGCCCAAGATGGGCACCCGCCGAACAGTCTACACTCACCGAAAACATCACAATCTCATTTGATAACGGCGTGATATACGCGGAGTCCTACGACGATTACTACGTCGTAGGCAAGAGGTCGTGGATGTACTATGTTGATGACTACGCCACACTCCAGAGCCTCAGCTTTGAGCTTCTCACAGAGCTAAATGACGAGTATCCTGTGGGTAGATTCCCACTATCTTGCAACCTCAACAACACGCAGATGGCATTGCCCGGATATGTTAATGGCAACGGAGAGGCTATGTGGTCGTGGTATAACTGCTACGATGCGGAATATAACATCATCGGCTCGGCACCTATCGCGGATGGCGAGATTACTATCGAGCATAATAGCGACGACTCATTCACCGTAACCCTCAACCTTGTTGACGATCTAGGATATAAAATTAGTGGCAAGTGTACAAGCATCTTATGGCTCATCAAGTAACACTCTACTACTAAATCAATTAGGGAGGCTAACACAAGTTAACCTCCCTAATATTTTTGGGACTACGGTCTACAAACGCTCCAGACGCTCCAAGAGTGGAGTGAAGTCGGAGTGAGCATCGGCAAACTCATCGTAGGAGTGCTCCGAGTGGCCAGCCTCGGGGACATCAGAGACATACTTAACAGCCACAACAGGGATGTTGTCGTAGAGCTCAGCGACCTGACATAGAGCTGCAATCTCCATATCGAACAAGCCGCACTCCACACCAAAGCGGGCCTTAATATCACGCACGATATCGGCATTCACAAACGAGTCACCAGTAAACACCGCCTCGGGATCTGTACCACGCAACTGACGTGGATCTGTGATCTCTGGGCAGAAACCATCAGGGATGATGGCATCGTGGTGGATGGCACGCGAAGGCATCACGATATCGCCCTGCTGGCGACCGAGTGCCGACGCAGCAAAGCCCACAACGGCCAACATATCATACTTAACACCCTCGGCCTCAGCAAGAGTCAACGCACGAGCAACACCTGCCGACGACAATGCCTTGCCGATACCTACCTCACGAAGCTCATACGAGTGCTTTAAGTTCTGAGCCTTGTCGAGAGCAACACGCATTGCACGATACTCTCGTGTTGTGGGGGCACAAATAAGAATCTTCATACTACCACCACTTCTCATAGACACTACCAATACCAAGTTCTGCAGCCTCATCTGCCGTAAAAAGTGTACGCATATACTCTGCCATAGCGGCATTTGTAGAGTCAATAGCATACAAACCAGGGTTGCCACACTGAATCTCGTTGAGACCTACAATATCCTCCGACGACTTGAGAGGAAACACCTCTTTGTAGACCTTAGCCAGTGCCTGACGTACGTCCTCAGCCTCGACATCCTGCATTGTTGAGAGGTAAAAGCCTGTCTTGCAACCCATTGGACAGAACGAGACGATAGACTTGCCGATCTTCTCGTCAAGACGCAAGTAGTAGGCCATAAGGTGCTCAATGGTGTGCACCTCGCCTGAGCCAAGGGGTGCGTGAGCCATAGGGGCACGGAAACGCAAATCCCACGAGCGTACAGCGAACTCATCATTAATATTATATACCGAACGGAGGTACAAACCTGCGTCGAGCGTGCGATGGTCGACATCGAACGACGAAACAATATTTTTCTTCATATTCATTCAGTTTTTCGAATTGTTAAACTACAGGTTGCAAAGTTACTATTTTTTTTCATCATTAACATAAAATATTGTATCTTCGCAGACACAAATCTACAAAAAATATAAGAATGAAAATCTCAGTCACAGATAACCGAGTCTACTTTCTCGACTACCTACGTGTTTTAGCCTGTTTTATGGTTATTCTAGTGCACTGCATAGAACCCTTCTATCTGGGCGATGGAGGCACACTTATTGCCTCTCGAAGCGATGCTCTGTGGGTTACGGCTATCGACTCACTACTACGCATTGCCGTGCCCCTATTTGTGATGATATCGAGCTATCTTCTTGTTCCCATCACAGGCTCCACCACAGAGTTCTACCGCCGACGTGTGGAGCGTGTAGCGATTCCATTTATTCTCTTCTCGCTCGCCTATGCACTAATCCCTGCGTGGGGTTCGGGTGGTGAAGTTGATATAATCGACAACATCAAAATGCTGACATTTAACTTTTTGCCACTTAGCGGTCACCTATGGTTTGTCTATATGATGCTCGGCGTATACCTCGTTATGCCAATTATCTCCCCCTGGCTGGAGCGAGTGTCAGCACGTGGCGAGCGTATGTTCATCGCACTATGGTTATTAGCTACTGCTGTGCCCTTTATTCGAGAGCTTAGCGAGGCGGTTCGAGGCAGCGAGGGTATATGGGGCGAGGCAAGTTGGAATGAGTTTGGCACGCTCTATTACGTTAGTGGCTTCATAGGCTATGTTGTTGCAGCACACTACATTCGTTCTTATGTTGACTGGAGTGTTAAGAAGACAATATTCATATCTCTACCAATGCTCATCGTGGGTTATGCCATCACAGCCATACCATTCTACAGTGCTATCCCAGATAGCTATCCTGTTAAGGCGAGCATCGACCTGGCAATAGATATGGAGCTAAGCTGGTCGTTTGCCTCGCTCGGTGTAGCACTACAGACACTTGCCGTATTTCTACTCTTTAGCCTTATTAAGCGACCTTGCAGGCTCTATCCGCTGTTTGCCCATATATCGAAACGTAGCTATGGCATCTACCTTGCCCATATGTTTGTGCTTGTGCCCGTATTCGGATGGGTGCATAGCTGGGGCATAGAGACTCCTCTTGTTATGGTTATCTCTGCCATACTCACGATGATAATTACTGCTATTGTCGTTGAAATATTATCACTACTCCCAAAGAGTAAATATATCGTTGGCTAATATGATATTTCGCACCGAACTAAAGCTTAAACCCTGGGCCAAACGCCTCGACTACTCAAGTCGTATTGTGACTCTCGGATCGTGCTTTGCAAGTAACATAGCACAACGCCTTGTTAAGAGCAAATTTAAGGTCACTGACTCACCTACTGGCATACTCTTCAACCCTGCATCGATAGCACGCAGCGTAGAGCTAATGACAAGTGATGCAACTATTGCTAAGGAGTCGCTCACGCAGCTTGGTAATAGGTATGTCAGCTACGAGGCACACTCCTCGCTATCGGGGGCTACAATGGAGAGTGCAACAGATGCTATAAACACTGCGTTACGCATTGGTGGCGAGGCTATTGCCCAGTGCGACATAGCCATCATCACACTCGGCACAGCGTGGGTATATCGTCTACGCTCCACAGGCCAGGTTGTGGCCAACTGCCATAAACAGCCAGCCTCGCTGTTTAGCCGCGAGCTACTATCGGTAGATGAGTGTATCGAGGCTCTTGAGCAGATCGTGACACGCATACCACGACGTGTGCTCTTCACGCTAAGCCCAATACGCCATATTGCCGATGGTTTAGAAGATAACTCACTGAGTAAGTCGACACTTCGTGTGGCCATAGATCGTGTTTGCAAGGCACATCCCGAGCGTGTTCAATACTTTCCATCGTTCGAGATTATGCTCGACGACCTTCGCGACTACCGCTTCTACTCCTATGATATGCTCCACCCCTCAGACATTGCAGTTGAGTATATCGTTGATAAGTTTTTTGATATGGCCCTCAGCAACGAGGCTAAAGCACTGAAAATAAAGGTCGACAAGATTGTACAAGCGGCGGAGCATCGACCTTTTGATCCTTGTTGCGACGAGTATCAACACTTCTGTCTCCAACAGATAGAGGCTATAAAAACTATCTCTGGTGTTGATTTAAGCAAAGAAAGCGAATATTTTGGTAAGATGTTACAAATAAATTTGTAAATTTGCCGAATATTTCGACACTATGAACCGACTTTTAACACTCTGCCTCGCACTTATGGGGCTAAGCACAATATCTCTCTTGGCAGTAGAGCCAGCAGCAGCCAACGAGCCACCACGCCTTGTTGTCAACATTGTCGTAGGCTCTATGTGTGGCGACGACCTCGACCGCTATGCTACCAACCTTACCGAGAATGGCTTTCGACGCCTAATGCGTGAGGGAATAACCTACACCGAGGCATACTACAACTTCTCAGCGATATCGACAGCCTCAGGCCTCGCGACACTCACAACAGGAGCCAACCCCTCGGTTCACGGCATTGTGGGCGAGAGATGGTGGAGCCACACAGATGCATCAGCCGTATGGCTCATCAACGACTCTAAGGCCTATCCTGTAGAGTTCAGCACAGGCTCGGGCAACCACTCGGCCCATCGCCTCACAGCACCCACCTATGGCGATATGCTCCTCAACACCTCGCCCAACTCAAAACTCTACACCGTAGCCCTCGAGCCACTATCGGCAATTGTGCTCAACGGCAAGCAAGGCACAGCACTCTGGGCCGAGAAGAACCAGACATACTGGACCACATCGTCGGCCTACTCCGATAAGCTACAACAGTGGATTACGGACTACAACAAGGCTGACAAACACAAGGCACTGGCCGAGAATCGCTGGCAAACACTCTATAAAGCTGCCACATATCGCAACAGCGAAGTAGCTGTAGTTGAAGGCATTAAAGATAAGTCAACGCATCTTATAACCGACGTAAACCTCAATCTTGTCAATACCCTCCACGACAAGCTGATGTACACCCCAGCTGGCAACACAGCTACCCTACGCTTTGCCGAGGAGCTCATACGTCGCGAATCACTCGGTAGCGACACCGAGACCGACATACTCAACATCTACCTCGATGCGGCTCGCAACATTGCCCAGACATATGGCCCAGAGTCGATCGAGTATGAGGATATGCTCTACCGCCTCGACAAAGATATTATCACACTCATCGACACCATCTACAATCAGGTGGGCGACCCTTCGAGTGTAATCATTGTTGTCACCTCGGACCACGGTACATCGCCATCGTACAATGCGACAACGGCCTCTGAACGCCACAGATTCAACTACCGACAGATGGAGGTTATCGTCAATGCCTACCTCGGTGCTCGCTACGGTTCAGATAGTTACGTTGTGGGATATGCCAACAAAAACCTCTATCTCAACCACGCGACTATTGCCAACAAAAAGCTCGTATTTAGCGACATCTGCGATGAGGTCGCCTCGTTTCTGCTCCAGCTTCAGGGCATCTCTACTGCTATATCATCTACCTCGATGCGTAACTCATCGTTTGACCACGGACGCACACGCCTGATGCAGGAGTCCTTCTTCGGAGCACGCAGTGGCGATGTCATTATCGACCTTGTGCCTGGCACGATAATCGAGGATAGTGACTACCGCTCACTACCCTCTGGAGGCTACAACCACGACCGCCACGTGCCACTTATCATCTCGACAGGTCGAGGCGACAATCGCCGCGTTACACGCACTATCGACATCACCGCATTAGCCCCCACGCTCTGCCACCTTATGGGCATTGCGCAACCTTGGGCAAGCGATGTTCTACCACTTCAAGAGTTTTAACAGCATTGCTGATTTACAATATTTTACGAATTTATAAGCATAACATAAACCTATGACACAAGACGCAATACAGGAGAGCATCATCGAGGAGTTCTCGATGTTCGACGACTGGCTCGACAAGTACGACTACCTCATCAGCCTCAGCGACTCACTTCCAGAGATCGCAGCCGACAAACGCACCGAGCAATACCTCATAGAGGGTTGCCAGTCACGCGTGTGGGTAGCCGCAGAGATGCGTGATGGCAAGGTGTACTACACTGCCGACAGCGACGCCATCATCACCAAGGGCATCATAGCCCTGCTCATTCGCGTGATGAACGGACGCACAGCAACCGAGGCAGCAGCCATCGACCTCTACTTCATCGACGCCATCGGCCTCGGCGAGAACCTCTCGCCAACACGCAGCAACGGTCTTCGTGCGATGATTCAGCAGATGAAGCTCTACGCATTGGTATTTTCAAAACAGCAGTAACCGATTATGACACCAGAAGAGATTCTACAAATTGAGAAAAACATCGTTCTCACACTCAAGAATATATACGATCCCGAGATCCCTGTAAACATCTACGATCTCGGCCTCATCTACGAAATTAACTTTGAGCCTACGGGCACTGCCGAGATCATTATGACGCTCACAGCACCCAACTGCCCAATGGCCGATATGTTGCTTGCCGACATCAATCGTGAGGTGGGTAAGGTAGATGGCGTTGAGAAGGTAAACATCACCCTCACATTCGATCCCCAATGGGACAAGTCGATGATGTCTGAAGAGGCACTCATTGAGCTTAACCTTTTCTAATAGGGAAGTTTATGTCTACACCCAAACACACTCTCGAGGAGCTCAAAGTTGGTGCTGCATCGCAGGCCTGCACCCACTTTATAAAAGAACTTCGCAGTGTAGACTACGAGTCGCTCATCACACAACTGACGTGTGAGCGTATGGCTCGCAAATATAAGGAGGTGCTCCACCTCTTTGAGAGTGTTGCCGGCAAGAACTGGAACGAGACCTTCCACTTGATGCTCTTCAGGGTGCTTGGTGGTATGGACAATCGCCAGGCGATGACCGAACTTTCGAGCCGCATCAATAGCTTTATACTTATGCGTGAACGTGGCTCGATTGTCAACCTTGAGGCTCTGCTCATCGGTGGCTCGGGACTCTTGGATCTCTACGACGATAGTGACTACACCTACCGTCTAAGAATTGAGTTCGACCATTTAGCGGCAAAATACAACATCATCCCAATGCTTCCCGGCGAGTGGAACCTCTCGAGCTACTATCGTTATAACCACCCCACACTCCGCTTGGCACAGATTGCCGCCTGCATTCACAACAAAGAGTTCACCATTCAGAATGCCCTCTCGTGCAAAAGGCGACTGGATGTCTACGACCTCTTCAACGGCAAGGCATCGCAGTATTGGATCGACAACTTCGCGGCTAAACCTCAAGGGCTAAGCATCAACGAACGCATAGGACAGATCAAGAGCGACCTGATGGGAATCAACCTCATAGTTCCAATGATGTTATCGTATGGCAACTATTCGTCCAACAATGATATGGTTGAAGATGCTATGAACCTTCTTGAGGATATCGCAGCCGAACATAATCGTTTCACAAAGCCCTGGTACTACGCAGGTATTGAGCCTCGTTCTGCCTTCGTGAGCCAGGCTCTTCTGCAGCTGGCCAAAGAGTATTGCACACCTCGTCGCTGCGAGGAGTGCCCTCTTGCACAACACCTCATAAAAGTATAGTTTACAAGCACTTATAGTTTGTATTTACTACTAAACATCTATTGATGACATTTTGCAATGCAAAAAGGATGGTAGTAAAATTTTGTCATTTGAAAAAGTTTGCGGATATTGGTAGCAGTAAACAGAACTTACACATTAATTTAATTACTATTATGAAGAAACTATTAGGTTGCTTGGCAATGGCTATTATGGCCTTGATGCTTACTGGTTGTGGCATCTCATCACACCTATCATCTAACGTAAACAACAATGTTACAAACGTTATTTTGCAGGACAACAACTATGAGATTGTTAAGACTGTAGAGTCTGAGATTTCACAGACCTACTTTTTGGGTATCGGTGGTCTTAGTGCAAAGGCTTTGCAAAACAATGCTGTATCTGAGTTGACAAAGAAAGCTAACCTTCAGGGTTCACAGGCTCTCATCAACGTTACAGTTCACGAGGACTACAAGTTTGCTTTCATATGGGCAAAGCGTACAGTTCGTGCATCAGGTACTGTAGTAGAGTTCAAGTAGTCTTGCAATGCTCAAAAGACGAGTCCCATCTCCACGATGGGACTTTTTTTTGCACTCTAAGCAACCCATTTATAGCACTTCACGCATACACGCACACGCAAAAACATAGGTTTTAATGTTGTATCTTACATTTTAATTTAGTAACTTTGCACGAATTATGTGTTGCTTTGCCTCGCGTGTACGCGTGTGAAGAGCAAGACAGCCTACAAATATGTGCAAAATAACTATTTGAACTATGGATATAGCATCGAAAATCATTAAATTCTTCTTCGGCTCAAAGGCCGACAAGGATCGCAAGGAGATTGTCCCCTACATCGACAAGATTAAGGCCATCTACCCTACGATCTCTGCACTCAGCAACGATGAGCTTCGTGCCCGCTCTGCGGCCCTTAGCAAGTCGATCACCGACTTCATCGCCGACGACGAGGCATCAATCGTAAAGAACAAGGAGCTCTTGGAGCGTCCCGAGACATCGCTCAAGGATAAGGAGCGTATCTCGAAGGAGATCGACGACACAACAAAACGTATCGACGACAAGATTGAGCAGAAGCTCGAGGAGATTCTCCCCGAGGCATTCGCCATTATGAAGGATACTGCTCGCCGCTTTGCCGAGAACGACACCGTGGAGGTTACTGCCACAGACTTCGACCGCAACCTTGCAGCAGCACGCCAGGACCTCGTGACTATCGAGGGCGACAAGGCTATCTACAACAGCGTCTGGACAGCTGGTGGTAACACCATCAAGTGGGATATGGTTCACTACGATGTTCAGCTCTTCGGTGGTGTTGTATTGCACAAGGGTCGCATCGCCGAGATGGCTACTGGTGAGGGTAAAACTCTGGTGGCTACCTTGCCAGTCTTCCTCAACGCCTTGGCACATAAGGGTGTTCACGTCGTAACTGTGAACGACTACTTGGCACGTCGTGATGCCGAGTGGATGGGTCCTATGTATCAGTTCCACGGCCTCTCTGTAGCTTGCATCGACAACACACGTCCTAACTCTGAGGAGCGTCGCCAGGCCTATATGGCAGATATCACGTTCGGTACCAACAACGAGTTTGGTTTTGACTACTTGCGTGATAATATGGCCTCAGCACCTAAGGACCTCGTGCAGCGTAAGCACCACTTTGCAATTGTCGATGAGGTCGACTCAGTGCTTATCGACGATGCTCGTACCCCACTTATCATCTCAGGTCCTGTGCCAAAGGGTGGCGACCAGCTCTTCGCCGAGTTCCAGCCATCAGCAAAGTATATCTACGACCTACAGAGCAAGATGTCGTCGTCAGATGTTGCCGAGGCTAAGCGTCTCTTCAACGAGGGTGACCACGTCGAGGCAGGTAAGCTTCTGTTGCGTGCCTACAAGGCTATGCCTAAGTATAAGGCCCTCATTAAGTTCCTCTCTGAGCCAGGCGTTAAGGTCTTGTTGCAGAAGACCGAGAACTTCTATATGCAGGACAACGAGAAGCGTATGCACGAGATTACAGACGACAACTTCGTGATCCACGACGAGAAGATGAACTCGTTGATTCTCACCGACAAGGGCCACGAGGTTGCCTCACGTCGTTTCAACGAGGATGGCTTCTTTGTGCTTCCCGACATTGGTGCTCGCATCGCCGAGATTGAGCATAGCGACCTCACACCAGAGGAGCGTGCTCAGCAGAAGGACACCCTTCTTGCCGACTACTCTACAAAGTCGGAGCGTGTTCACACAATGAACCAGTTGCTCAAGGCCTACTTTATGTTCGAAAAGGAGGTTGAGTATGTACTCATCGACGGCAAAGTTAAGATTGTCGACGAGCAGACTGGTCGTATTATGGAGGGTCGTCGCTACTCTGACGGCTTGCACCAGGCTATCGAGGCTAAGGAGAATGTTAAGGTTGAGGATGCTACGCAGACCTACGCAACCATCACTCTTCAGAACTACTTCCGTATGTATCACAAGCTTGCGGGTATGACCGGTACAGCTGAGACTGAGGCATCGGAGTTCTGGAGCATCTATAAACTTGATGTTGTTGTAATCCCAACAAATAAGAAGGTTATCCGTGACGACCGCGAGGATCTTGTCTACAAGACTGCTCGCGAGAAGTATAATGCTGTTATCGCAGAGGTTGAGCGTCTTATTGCCGAGGGCCGTCCTGTGCTCGTGGGTACTACCTCTGTCGAGATTTCGGAGTTGTTGAGCCGTATGCTCAAGATCCGTGGCATCAAGCACAACGTGTTGAATGCCAAGCAGCACCAGCTCGAGGCACAGATTGTTGCCGAGGCGGGTCGCAACGGCCAGGTTACCATCGCTACCAATATGGCGGGTCGTGGTACAGATATCAAGCTCTCTGCAGAGGTTAAGGATTGTGGCGGTTTGGCCATCATTGGTACTGAGCGTCACGAGAGCCGTCGTGTAGACCGTCAGTTGCGTGGTCGTGCAGGACGTCAGGGTGACCCAGGCTCATCACAGTTCTTCGTATCGCTCGAGGACGACCTTATGCGTCGCTTTGGCTCGGACCGCATCGCTAAGATGATGGATAAGATGGGCCTCCAGGAGGGTGAGGTTATCCAGGCTGGTATGATGACCAAGGCTATTGAGCGTGCTCAGAAGAAGGTAGAGGAGAACCACTTCGGTATGCGTAAGCGTCTGTTGGAGTACGACGATGTTATGAACTCACAGCGTGAGGTTATCTACACACGTCGTCGTCACGCACTCTATGGCGAGCGTATCGATATCGACCTCAATAACTTGCGTCAGGACTTCGCACTCCGCTTTGTGGAGTCACACGAGGGCTGCTCGTACGAGGAGTTCAAGTTCGACCTTATGCGTGAGGTAGCTATCGAGACCTCTATTACCGAGGGCGAGTTCGACGCTATGAAGCCAAAGGATATTATCGACTCTATCTGCCGCGACCTCACCGCACACTACGAGCGTAAGTCACGAGCTATTGCCGATATCGTTCGCCCAACAATGGAGCGTATCTATAAGGACCGCGAGGGACATATGGACACCCGCATCGCCTTCCCTATTACCGATGGTCGTTTGCGTTTTGCAATCCCTGTGGAGTTGCAGAAGTGCAAGGATAGCGACTGTATGGAGATCTATCGCGAGTTTGCCAAGGTGGCACTCTTCACCACTATCGATGATGCTTGGCGTGAGCACCTCCGCGAGATGGACGACCTGCGTCACAGCGTTCAGAATGCTACCTACGAGCAAAAGGATCCACTCCTCATCTACAAGCTCGAGTCGTTCCAGATCTTCGCTAAGATGCTCGAGGATATCAACCGCAACGTCTTGGCATTGATCAACAAGTCGGGTATTGCCATCCGCGAGAACAACCCCGACACGATGAAGGAGGCTCAGGAGCAGAAGTCTAAGATCGACGTCAACAAGCTTCAGGCATCGCGTATGGCGGCAGCTGCAGCAGCGGGTCAGGGCGAGAAGGGCAAGACAGCACCTATCAAGGTCGATAAGTCTGTGGGCCGCAACGATCCTTGTCCTTGTGGCTCAGGCAAGAAGTACAAACATTGCCACGGTAAGCTCGCATAACGTAATCTTGCTACAGATTTATGGGATACAAAGAGCAGAAACAGCGTCAGTTTGATGTCCGCTACTTGCAGATGGCACGCGTATGGGCCGAAAACTCATACTGCGTACGCCGCAAGGTAGGAGCACTGCTGGTCAAAGATAAGATGATCATCTCGGATGGCTACAATGGCACTCCTGCAGGCTTCGAGAATATCTGCGAGGATGATATGGGCAAGACAAAGCCATACGTTTTGCACGCCGAGGCCAACGCAATCACAAAGGTGGCCAAGAGTGCCAACAACTGCGATGGCTCGACGCTCTATGTCACCGCCTCACCCTGCATTGAGTGTGCCAAGCTCATCATTCAGGCGGGTATTCGACGCGTAGTCTATGCCGACCCATACCGCTCGGACGATGGCATTCGCCTGCTCGAAAAGGTGGGTATCGAGTGTGTTCAGCTCGATGTAGAGTAACAAATAAGGCTACCCTCGTGGTAGCCTTATTCATTATAGATAAAAATCCTCGGTCATTGCTCTGCACTCCTCGGAGCCCATCAACATCACGTCGCATCGTGGCATTCGAGGCTCTTGCGTGAGGCAAAACTCCATCATCGTGCGTCGTGGCAGCTCCCCTTGCTTGGTGATAATGTCGACTTGACGTGTGAGCCACAGATGCTCAAAGGCCTCACGACGAAACATCGAGGCCACGTCCGAGGGGAGAATCACACTAAGGTGTCCCCGAGGCTCCAAGAGTTGCTCGGCAGCTGCAATGATATCGGAGAACGGTAGCGACGAGGCGTGGCGTGCAGTTGTACGTGCAGCATTAGGCGAATGTAGCGAGTCGACGAAGTATGGTGGGTTGGTGACTATGTGCGAGAACTTTTGCTGCGGACGATAGTCCAAGATGTTGGCATTCACAACGCCGAGACGAGAGCTCCAGGGTGAGAGTGCAAAGTTATGACGTGCCTGAATAGTGGCACCCTCATCTATGTCGAGAGCCACAATCTCGGCCACTGCATTACGCTGTGCGAGCATCAAGGCTATAAGGCCGCTACCCGTACCGAGATCCAAAATGCGGCTGTCACCCTCCACATCGGCCCACGCACCAAGCAACACACCATCGGTGCCAACCTTCATTGCACACAGCTCGTCGGCAACGGCAAACTGCTTAAACTGAAACATCTGATCTATAGTTTATCGCCCGAGATACCGAGGCCAAAGAGCGAATAGTCATATCGTGTAGGGTCCTCAGGGCACATCTCACGAAGCGTAGCTGTGAGCTCATCGACAGCCTTCCAGTCATCCTGCTTACGTTTAAGGAGTCCCATCTGGCGACCAATGCGGCCAGTGTGAATATCGAGTGGAATGTAGAGAGCCGACATAGGGATACCCTCCCAAAGGCCGAAGTCGACGCCACGGTCGTCGCGACGCACCATCCATCTTAAATACATACACAATCGCTTGCAGGCAGCACCACGGTCGATCGACGAGAGGTGCTTCTCGCAGTGTGGGTTGTGCTCTACAGAGAAGAACTCGCGACGGAAATCTGAGAGCACACGACGCATATCGCCACTCTCCGCAAAGCTCCTCTCGAAATAGCCACCCACAGAGCCCCAACCCTCGATGATGTGGCGAAGCGAGAGTACAAAATCACGAAAATCCTCACCATTGAATGTGCGGTGCACGTAGCTACGGAGTTGGTTTAGATCACCATCCGACGCATTACGCACAAAATCCTCAGGCGAGTTGTCCATATATTGCATCATACGGTGAGCACTCTTGACAATAGCCTTGCGGTTGCCCCAAGCGATAGTCGCAGCCATAAATCCTGCAATCTCGCGGTCTACCCTACCCTCAAACGAGTGTGGAACGCTTATGGGATCAGGCTCGATAAACTCCACGTTGTTATATCTGTCGTGCAGCGACTCAAGGAGATCATGAAGCTCCTCACGAGAGAGTTCACTATTGAATACGTCCATCGCTCATCACAATTTTTCTATCAGACATCTGGGCAAGTGTATCGTCGTGCGTGACGATTATAAAGGTTTGGTTTCTGCGGTCGCGAAGCTCAAAGAAGAGCCTCTGAATATCATCGCGTGTCGCAGAGTCGAGGTTTCCTGTAGGCTCGTCGGCAAGCACCACCGATGGGTTGTTGGCCAGGGCACGAGCTATGGCCACACGCTGCTGCTCACCTCCCGACAGGGCAGATGGACGATGCTCCGCACGGTGCGACATTGCCACAAGAGCCAAAAGTTCGTCGGCACGACGTGCAGCCTCCGAGCTGCTAACACCGGCAATGAGCATAGGCATCATAACATTCTCACGAGCCGAGAACTCCTCAAGAAGATGGTGGAACTGAAAGACAAAGCCTATGTGCTTATTGCGAAACTCCGAGAGCTCACTATCGTTCATACCCTTTGTATCAACTCCGTCTATAGTCACACATCCAGAGTCCTGCTCCATAAGTGTGCCTATGATCTGAAGTAAGGTGCTCTTACCGGCACCGCTTGCTCCAACAATAGAGACAATCTCGCCGCGAGAGACCTCGAGCGAGACGCCGTGGAGCACCTCCAAGTCGCCAAAACGCTTGACAATATCTTTAACATTAATCATCCTACGCCCTATTATAGTGGTTATAGAGATCAACAATCTGGCGTGTTGGTGCCACATCGTGAGCACGTATAATCTTGGCACCCGCACGCAACGCCTCCCAAGCAAAGGCCAACGACCCGGGGAGTGCATCCTCAGCCGCAAGGCCAAGGGGTTTGTATATCATAGATTTTCGAGAGACACCCACCAAGAGCGGATAGCCAAGCTTGGTGATTGCATCGAGATTAGTGAGCAACTCGTAGTTCTGTGAAGGGGACTTAGCAAAGCCAAAGCCTGGGTCGAGAATAATCTTATCGCGACTAATACCTTGAGCCACAAGCTCGTTGACACGCATAAGGAAATACTCCTCGACACCTCGCACAACACCCTCGCTATAATTATTGAGTGTCTGCATAGTCTGCGGCACGCCACGCATATGCATAGCAACATAGAACAGATTGTATCTAGCCACAGTCGAGAGCATCGCCTCGTCGAGCTCACCTGCCGAAATATCATTGACGATAAAGTCGCCAAACTCCTCGTAGGCCCTACACACAACCTCCGAACGAAAGGTGTCAATCGAGACAAGCACCTCGCCACGTAGGCTACGCACAGCCTCGAGACCCATCTTAACCCTACGCCACTCCTCATCAAGCGACACATCATCGGCACCAGGACGCGACGAGTAGCCTCCAAGGTCGACAATCGTAGCACCCTCCACAATAGCTCGCTCAACACTCTTAGCCACAGCTTGTGACGTAAGGTTACGGCTTGAGGCATAGAACGAATCGGGTGTGAGGTTGACGATGGCCATCACCTGGGCCACGTCGAGATTAAGGCCTTTGGTGTCGAGCATCATAGCTTAGGCGGCGGTGAAGTTGCTCGACATCCTCCTCGAGTTCGTCGAGATCGATATTTACAATGGCATACTTAGAACGTGAGCAACGCTCATCGTCTGAGAGTTGGTTACGCATACGCTCCTCGACCTGCTCACGACTGAGGCCATCACGCTCGATAGTACGCTCAATACGAAGATCTTCGGGAGCCATAACGGCAACAACCGAGTCTACAATCTTGTCGATGCCCGACTCGAAGAGAATTGCCGACTCGATAACGACATACTCCGACTCCTGCTGCTCGGCCCACTGCTCAAAGTCGCTCAACACACGAGGATGAACAATGGCATTGAGGGCAGCAAGCTCCCTCTCATCGACAAAGACACGCTCAGCAAGGTATCGACGATTAAGCACTCCGCCAGCAAAGACCTCGGCACCGAAACGCTCTGTGAGCTCACGACGGATAGTATCATCCGAGGTCATAAGCTCCTTGGCACGAAGATCCGAGTTATAGACCTGGGCACCTCGCTCAAGCAACATACGGCAGACAACGCTCTTTCCCGAGCCGATGCCACCTGTTACTCCCACCTTATACATATATTATATATATTAGAGTGAATACTTTCTCTTGCTACTCACACATCAGTGTGTAGCGGATTGGAGGAATCGAGCCTACAGATATCACCTCGACACCCGACATACGGGCAGCAATAGCCTGCTGCAACGATGTGGTGGCGATGTGGTGCATAGGTGTGCCATCCTCTGCAATACTCTCCATATCGAAGGTAAGCTCAGTGGAGGGGATGTCGAAGACCTCCTTCTTTGAGAAGAGAGTGTAGCCAATAAGGTTAGTACCCTTGCCACGAATAGTGCAACCCACCTCGAGCTGCTCGCCATCGACAACAACGACAATGTGGTGGTCGGTGGTATATACCTCACCGAGCTTTGTTATATACCACAAAACAAAGGCAGCGAAGAACATCGCAACATAGATAGGTGAGATGTAGCTAACCACCCTTTTGAATCCATCAACAAACTTACTCATAGTCATTTGCTTTTTAACACTTCGCAAAGATAAAAAAATAAGTCGCAACCACAAAGGTTGCGACCCATTTTCTTATTCCAAAGGCCAATTTCTTAGCCTCAGACCCCGATTACTCCTCAAGCTTTGCAGCATTCTTACGCTGGAGATCGTAAGCGATAGGAGTAGCGATAAATACTGAAGAGTATGTACCGATAACCACACCAAGGATCAAAGCGAAGACGAAACCACGGATTGTCTCACCACCAAAGATGAAGATTGACAAGAGGGTTACAAGAGTAGTACCAGATGTGTTGATTGTACGTGACAATGTAGCACAGATAGCTGAGTCGATGTTCGACTTCATATCACGCTTTGGATAGAGACCGATGTACTCACGGATACGGTCGAAGATAACCACTGTATCGTTGATAGAGTAACCGATGATGGTCAAGATCGCAGCGATGAATGCCTGGTTAACCTCCAAGTTGAAAGGCATAACAGCATAGAGCATTGAGAAGAGACCAATTACCAACAAAGCGTTGTGTGCAAGGGCTGCAGTAGCACCCAAAGCCCACTGCCAACGGCGGAAACGGATAGCGATGTAGAGGCCGATAGCAACGAGTGAGAATACAACTGCGAGAATTGAGTTAGCAGTCATCTCGCTTGAGATTGCACTACCCACCTGCTCAGATGATGTGATACCCTTACCGTTGTCTGGGTTGATGAATGTCTCACGGTCGATAGACTCAGTGAAGAGATCCTTAGATGCCTCGTAGATGTAGTTTGAAACGATGTAGTTAGCATCGATATCGTCGTTACCAGTAGCTACGCGTGCCTCAGCAATCATAGCCTCGGTAGGCTCGAACTGAGTGATGATACGAACCTGATCCTCACCACCGAACTGCTTAACCTCGAACGATGTGTTAGCAGCATCCTTCAATGCTGAGAACTGAGCATCAAGGTTTGCTCGGAGCTGATCCTCGTTAGCTGCCTGGTCAAACTTAACAACATATGTACGACCACCAGTGAAGTCGATACCCTTGTTAAGACCAAGTGTAACGAATGAGATTACTGAGAGAACGAGGAGAGTACCAGACACGATGTAAGATACCTTACGCTTAGAGATGAAGCTGAACTTAACATTCTGCAAGAAGTTCTCAGTGAACTTTGTTGAGAATGAGATAGAGCCACGACGCTCAGCACGAGCCTCGAGAAGAAGGCGAGTGATGAAGATCGAGCAGAACAACGATGTGATGATACCAGCAACCAAAGTTGTTGCGAAGCCCTTAACAGGACCTGTACCGAAGAAGAAGAGAACGATACCAGTGATGATAGTAGTAAGGTTACCGTCGATGATCGCTGAGTAAGCGTTGCGGAAACCATCCTGGATAGCCAACGAGAGGCCCTTACCTGCACGAAGCTCCTCCTTAACACGCTCGAAGATGATGACGTTAGCATCAACGGCCATACCCATAGTAAGTACGATACCCGCGATACCTGGGAGTGTCAACACTGCACCGAACGATACGAGAACACCCATAAGCAACAATACGTTGAACAACAACGCGATGTTAGCCATCATACCTGCACCCTTATAGAAGAATGCCATATAAACCAACACGAGCAAGAATGCCAATGCGAATGATACGAGACCATCGTTGATAGCCTTAGCACCGAGTGATGGACCTACAACCTCAGAGTAGATGATAGTTGCAGGTGCTGGAGCCTTACCTGAATTAAGAACGCTTGCAAGGTCCTCAGCCTCCTGAACGTCGAAGTTACCAGTGATTGATGATGAACCACCATCGATACGGCCGTGCGACATAGGAGCAGAGTATACATAGCCATCCAACACGATAGCAATCTGCTTGTTAGTGTTACGCTCTGTGATGTCAGCCCACTTGATAGATGTCTCAGAATCCATTGTCATAGATACCTCGAAACCACCATTCTGACCACCCTGAGCACGTGAGTTAGTGATGCCAGTACCATCCAAAACTGGAGCAGCAACACCATTCAAACCACGCAATGCGTAGAGTACGAATGCACCCTTAGCACTGTTGTTAACGCTCTCGTTAGACCAAGCGAGCTCAACATCTGTTGGGAACAAAGCCTTAACAGCTGGCAAACGGAAGTACTCGTTGAGAGTTGCGATGTTCTCCTTCTCTGCAGCACCAATCTGTGGAGCGTAAGCCATAGATGTCTGAGTCTGACCATCAGCAGCTACAAAGTCGAATGAGATGCTAATGAGGTTGCGTGGCAACTTAGCCTCGATCTCCTCCTCAGCAACACCATTGAGCAAGAGGTAGTCGCGAACTGCCTCGTTGAACTCCTCGCCGTAGAGCACTGAAGTAACCTCGTTGATATCCTCCTGTGGATATACCTCCCAGAACTCAAGGTTAGCTGTAGAAGCCAAGAGCTTACCTACACGCTCAGGCTCCTTAACACCTGGAAGCTCGACTGAGATACGGTTAGTACCTGTCACGAGCTGGATGTTAGGCTGAGTTACACCAAGCAAGTCGATACGGTTCTGCAACACGTTGAAAGCAGCACCTACTGAACCCTCGATGAGATTCTTGAGGTCTGTTGTCAACACTGCAACGTCAGTTGCGTTGAAGATCTTCTTGAGGTCAGCCTCGTCCATTGCTGCGATGAACGCATCAACAGCTGCTGAAGCACCCTCAACCTGCGAAGCCTCATACAACGCCTTCTCCATACGAGCGTTGAGCTCAGCATCGGTGCGAACAACACCCTTGCTGTCGGCATTTGCACGGATAACATCCTCTGCCTTGATCTCAAGCATAACGTTCATACCGCCCTTGAGGTCGAGACCGAGGTTCAACTCACGGTTCTTACAATCTGCGTAAGTGTACTTCACAAAACCGAGATTGTAAACTACATCATCCCACTTCTCATCGAGATAAGCCTGTGGGTTCTCCTGCTTCGCAGCATCAGACTCCACCTTGCGTGTTACGAAGGTGAATGAGAGCTGGAAGACGCAAGCTAACGCTAAGAGCGCTGCGAGCCACTTAATAATACCTTTACTCTGCATTGTTTAAAAGTTTTGAATTATTTGTTTTTGTATCGTTCAATGCACTACGCGATGCCACAAGTCGCATTCGCGAATTAATCGTGCAAAGATATAAAAAAAATCGCAATCCACAACTGCGGACTGCGATAATTTTCAGTAGTTTCCCCTCTTTTTGCGAATAATTTCGCCCTATTTCTTAACGGGTACGCAACTCAACGATATAATCTGTAGTGTCAGCCACCTTGCCAACCTCAAGAAGTACACCTCCAGTGACCTGCTTAAACTTCACCGGTGTGCCATCGACAAAGACCTTTGCAGATGTCACCTTGCACTCCAATGGGAGGTACAACACGTCGTGGTCGAGCTCGAAGATATGGACAAACAAGCGATCACCCTTGCGTGTTGTGCAGCCCCACTCCTGCTGCTTTATGTCACCAGCCTTGGTACCATAGACAGTCTCGCCATTGGTTGCGAGCCACTCGCCCATCTCCTTCATACGCTCAACAGCAACTGCGGGAAGCTCGCCATTAGGCTGAGGGCCTACATTGAGCAACAAGTTAGCACCCTTAGCTGCTGTGCTCACAAGGTAGCGAATTAGGGTCTTGGTTGACTTGTAATCCTGGTCAACAATTTTGTAGCCCCACATACCATTCATCGTCTGACAGGTCTCCAAAGGCAACTGGCTAATCTCCTGACCCGAGAGACCGTGAGTATTCTCGCCTGGAAGGTCACGCTCGAAAATCTGAACATCCTCGCCCTCGAATGGTGTAACGTGATGGTTGTTAGCCACAAGACACGCTGGCTGGAGCTTGTGAATCATAGCATACTGCTCATCGAATCGCCAGTCGAAAGGTGTTGCATCCTCCTGGTGATCCCACCAGCCATCAAACCATATACAGCGAATAGGGCCATAGTTTGTAAGAAGCTCTGTAATCTGCTGATTCATAAAGTTGAAGTATGCATCGTAGCTTGTCTTAGATCTGTCACGACCCTTGACATAGTAACCAGTGCGACCCTGGGGATAGTCGTCACGCGACCAGTCAGCGTGCGAGTAGTAGAGGTGCAAGGCGATACCCTGCTTCTGACACTCATCGCTAAGCTCCTTGATGATATCACGCTTGAATGGTGTAGCATCGACAATGTTGAAGTCCGACGCCGCAGTATCCCACATAGAAAAACTATCGTGGTGACGCGATGTGATGCAGATGTATTTAGCACCTGAGGCCTTCACTGCAGATACCCACTCCTGGGCATTGAAACGATGAGGATAGAAGGCATCAGCAGCCTTGGCGTACTCATCGCGGTCGAGGCCAGCATTCTGCAAATACCACTCACCCTGAGCAAACATACTATAGATACCCCAGTGAATGAAGATACCGAAGCGGTCGTTTGAGAACTCCTCGCGAGTCTTGAGATTCTCCTCCGTAGGCTGGTACCACTGTGCCGACGCACCCACCACCGAGAGAAGGGTTAGAAGTGTTATAAAAATTCGTTTCATAGGTTATTGGTTGGTTAGTTTTTCAATGTTAATGTGCTGACACTGCGTATAACAAAGACCGACACTGCTGGAATATTTCCCCATTCGGGGCAATGAGCCAGACGACGCAGATAGCCCATTATCACTCTGCAGACATTTTATCGTCAGAATGGGTTAGCTGTGGGGATGGCCGAAATTGACACGGATGGGGACATACTCAACGTATTTCCCCATTCGGGGCAATGAGCCAGACGACGCAGATGACCCATTATCACGATAAAATTACTCCATTTTAAGAACAGCAAGGAAGGCCGACTGCGGCACCTGAACCGAGCCAATCTGACGCATACGCTTCTTACCTGCCTTCTGCTTCTCGAGGAGCTTACGCTTACGAGAGATATCACCACCATAACACTTGGCAGTCACATCCTTACGCACAGCCTTAACAGTCTCACGAGCGATGATCTTAGCACCGATAGCCGCCTGAATTGCGATATCGAACTGTTGGCGTGGGATAAGCTCTTTGAGTTTCTCACACATCTTACGACCGAAGTCGTAGGCGTGGTCGGCATAGATTAGCGACGAAAGAGCATCGACAGCCTCGCCATTGAGCAGGATGTCGAGCTTTGCAAGCTTACTTATCTGATAGCCAGTGCGGTGATAGTCGAACGAGGCGTAACCCTTAGAGATACTCTTGAGTTTGTCGTAGAAGTCGAAGACGATCTCCGAGAGTGGCATCTCGAAGTTTACCTCAACACGATCCTGCGTGATGAAAGTCTGATTCTTCATCACACCACGCTTGTCGATACAGAGCTTGAGCACGTTGCCGAGGAAGTCTGCCTTGGTGATTATCTGTGCGAGGATATATGGCTCCTCAATCTTTGCAACCTTGGTAATCTCTGGAAGGCCCGATGGGTTGTGCACCTCGAGCTCCTCGCCCATAGTCGTTGTGATGTGGTACGACACGTTAGGCACGGTAGTGATTACATCCATATCGAACTCGCGATAGAGACGCTCCTGGATAATCTCCATATGAAGCAAGCCGAGGAAGCCACAACGGAAGCCGAAACCGAGGGCCAAAGAGCTCTCAGGCTCGAACGTGAGTGAGGCGTCGTTGAGTTTGAGCTTCTCAAGCGAGGCACGAAGATCCTCATACTGGTCGGCCTCAACGGGATAGACACCGGCAAAGACCATTGGCTTAACATCTTCGAAACCGGCAATAGCCTCGGTACAAGGGTTAGCCACAGAGGTGATGGTATCACCCACCTTCACATCGGTAGAGTTCTTGATACCCGAGCAGATGTAACCCACATCGCCCGCCTTAATCTCGTTGCGAGCGACCATCTTGAGTTTTAAAACGCCAATCTCATCGGCATCATACTCGCTGCCTGTGTTGAAGAACTTCACGTGGTCGCCCTTGCGGATAGTACCGTTAAAGACACGGAAGTAGGCAATGACGCCACGGAATGGGTTGAAGACCGAGTCGAAGATGAGGGCCTGGAGCGGAGCATTCTCATCGCCCTTAGGTGCTGGAATACGCTCGATGATAGCCTCGAGGACATCCTCGACACCCTGACCTGTCTTACCCGAAGCGAGCAAGATATCCTCATCCTTGCAGCCAATAAGGTCGATAATCTGATCCTTAACCTCATCGATCATTGCCGACTCGCAGTCGATCTTGTTGAGCACTGGGATAATCTCAAGGTCTTGGCCGAGGGCGAGATAGAGATTCGAGATTGTCTGAGCCTGGATACCCTGCGTTGAGTCGACAACAAGCAGTGCACCCTCGCACGAGGCGATAGCTCGCGACACCTCATACGAGAAGTCGACGTGTCCTGGAGTGTCGATAAGGTTGAGGGTATATGTCTGACCATCGCGAGCTTTATACTCCATCTGGATTGCGTGGCTCTTGATGGTGATACCCTTCTCACGCTCAAGATCCATATCATCGAGCACCTGGGCCTGCATCTCACGCTGATTGAGCGTGTTGGTCTTCTCCAAAAGGCGATCGGCGAGGGTACTCTTACCGTGGTCGATATGGGCAATAATACAGAAGTTGCGAATATTCTTCATCTCGTATCTAAATCTCTTAAATTACTTACATAAAAATTAGCGTACAAAGATACAACAAATTTCCCAAAAAATCGAAACTTTACACCGATTAAGCAAATAAAACAGTCATCAAAACAGAAAAAAGGTTGCCCGACAATAGTGGGCAACCAAATATCTTAGCAAATAGCACGAAGCAGAGATTATCTCTTCATTGACTGCTGATCACGCTCAAAGGCCTTATACTCCTCGGAGATCATCGACTCAAGAGTCTTATCACCATTCTCAGAGTTTTCGCCGGCAACATTCTCAGCCTTCTCCTCAGGCTTGAGCCAAAGATAAATCTTCGACTCCGTACCATCTCTTAGACGTCCGATATTCTTGCGATGAGTCCACACAAGAAGCACAGCAACCACCCATGAGAAGACGATAAATGGGAGGCTAAGGAATGGCGTTGCAGGATTATAGGTCATCGTCGCAAAGATCATCACAAGCAGCGGATAGCAGCATCCAGCAACCATCGAAGCGAGCGACACATAGTGCGACACAGCGAATACTAAACACCAGACACCGAAGCACATAAGCATAATTGGAGGATAGATTGCAGTACCAGCACCAAGCAGCGTCGCAACACCCTTACCACCACGGAAACCGGCGAAGATTGGGAAGATGTGACCAAGCACTACAGCGACAGTGGCAATGATACGCATATTGATGAGCCACGCCTCGCTCACAGCATCGTCATAACGCAACAGCGAGGTAAGCATAACGCCACCAAAACCCTTAAAATAGTCAATGACAAAAACAGGAAGTGCAGCACGCTTGCCGAGCACGCGAAGCATATTGGTAGTACCCGCATTCTTAGAGCCGTGCTCACGAATATCTATGCCATAATATTTCTTACCAATCCACACCGCACTTGGAATAGAACCAAGCAGATAGCCAATAACGAGAATTGTGAATGCACAATAGAAGGTTAATACTCCCCAAGTCTCCATAAAATTGTTTATTTAGTTGATTTTAAACACATTACACAAAACAATGCAACGCATCATAAAGACAAAGATATAAAAAGTTTTTTAAATAACCAAAAAACACTCTCACTATAATGACTATTCATTGAGCAAAATAGACTATACGAAAAAAAATAACACAAGCTCTTTGTCGTTTCCAAAAAAAAGTGTATCTTTGGTAGCTATTTAATGAATAAAACTATTCTTTTTGCATATTTATGAATCTTTCAGCTAACCTCTCGAAATTGGCTGTATCAGCCAAAGAGTCAATCACCGACATTAAATGGTGGTCATCAATGGGACAGATTGTTTTCGGTTGCTTTATGGTTGCCGTAGCCTTCGTTGTCTTCATCAACCCCTACAACTTGGTACCTGGCGGTATCTACGGTCTCGCCCTGGTACTCCACAACCTCTTCCCATCAATCCAGGTAGGTACGTTTGGTTACATGTTTGATGTACCATTGATCTGCACTGCTCTCCTACTCTTTGGTGGAACATTTGGCGGTCGCACAATCTTTGCCTCATTCATCACACCAGGTATTATGAACCTCTTGGACTACCTCGTATATCCATCACAGGCAGCTATCGAGGCTCTCGACCCAACACAGCTTCTTGGTGGTCAAATCAACCTCTCAGAGCACCTTATGCTCGCTGCCATCATCGGTGGTGTATTTAGTGGTATTGGTGTGGGTATTGTGATTCGCAACAACGCTGCAACAGGTGGTACTGATATCACAGGTATGCTCCTCCACAAGTTTGCCAAGATGAAGTTTGCAAACGGCGTATTGCTCTCGGATGCTATCATCGTGCTCTCTGGTTTGATTGTTATCGGCTTCGGTGTCGGCATCGAGGGTCCTGGTGCAGGTGTTATGCTCTCGCTCTACTCAGGCGTTTGTATCTTCGTCAATGCCAAGGTTTTGGGCTACACTATCGACGGTGCATCACGCGACAAGCTCCTCTACATCATCTGCGAAGAGCACTCTGACAAGATGCGTAACTACATTCTCCACGACCTCAACCGTGGCGGTACATATCTTAAGGCTAAGGGTATGTACACCGACAACGACAAGGAGATGATCTTCCTCGTTGTCAACCGTAAGGAGGTTCGTAACGTACAGAGCAAGATTAAGGAGTTCGATCCTAAGTCATTCGTTGTTGTAACAGATGCTTACGACACCTTTGGTCAGGGCTTTAAGCCATTCCCAGAGGAGAATGGTATGCCTACTGAGTAACCTCGCGAGTTGAACATATGAATATCTCAGTCAACAACCTGCGTCCACTCACAGGTAGTGGCCGCAAGCTATATATCGAGACATACGGTTGCCAGATGAATGTTGGTGACTCGGAGATTGTTGTCTCAATTATGCAGGAGGAGGGCTATCGCTACACCGAGAGCCTTGAGGAGGCAGACATTGTCCTTATCAACACCTGCTCAATTCGCGACAATGCCGAGCAGCGTATCTGGGGTCGTCTGAGCGAGATGCGTCGTATGCGTAAGCTCAAGCCATCGCTCATCATCGGCATCATTGGCTGTATGGCCGAGCGTCTCAAGGATGAGCTCACCAAGGGAGGCACAGGCGTAGATATCGTTGCTGGCCCCGACTCGTACCGCGACCTCCCACGCTTGGTGCGTGAGGTGGACAACGGCTCTACGGGTGTCAATGTCGAGCTCTCGAAGGAGGAGACATATGCCGAGATTGCCCCTGTGCGTCTCGACCGCAATGGTGTGAGTGCCTTCATCGCCATTATGCGTGGTTGCAACAACTACTGCTCATACTGCGTAGTGCCCTACACTCGAGGTATAGAGCGTAGCCGCGATGCTCAGACCATCGTCTCTGAGGCACGCACACTCTTCGAGAATGGCTACCGCGAGGTGACGCTCTTGGGTCAGAATGTTAACTCGTACCGCACTGGCGAGGTGGACTTCCCAGAGCTACTGAAGCAGGTGGCCGAGATCTCGCCACTATTGCGTGTCCGTTTTGCCACATCGCATCCTAAGGATATCAGCGACAAGCTGCTCGAGACAATGGCGTCGATGCCAAACATCTGCAAAGCTATTCACCTCCCAGCACAGTCAGGCTCTACGGAGATGCTCAAGCGTATGAACCGTAAGTACACCCGTGAGTGGTACTTGGAGCGTGTCGAGGCTATCCGCCGCTATATGCCCGATTGTGCCATCACCACCGACCTCATCGCGGGCTTTGCCCACGAGACAGAGGAGGAGCACGAGGCAACACTCTCGCTTATGCGTGAGGTGGGCTACGACTTTGCCTTTATGTTCAAGTACTCGGAGCGTCCAGGAACATTTGCACAGCGTAACCTCGGCGACGACATCCCTGAAGATGTCAAGACACGCCGCCTCACAGAGATTATCGACCTTCAGAATAAGCTCTCGGAGGAGAGCAACAAGCGAGATATCGGCAAGGAGTTTGAGATATTGGTTGAGTGTACATCGAAGCGAAGCGAGGAGCAGCTCTCTGGCCGCACATCGCAGAACAAGATGGTGGTATTCGACCGTGGCGACCACAAGATTGGCGACTACGTAAAGGTTCGCATCACAGGTTGTTCGTCGGCAACACTCTTTGGCGAGGAGATCAAGTAATCATCGTCTATAACAGACAAACAAGGGAGTCGTTTAGCGTGACTCCCTTGTTTTGTTATACCTCCAAATCTGATGGCTATTTATCAGGTTCTGCCAGACGATATAGGCCGTAGGTGCTATCGAGGCCACAGGATCGAGGAAGTTGAGCGATAGCCATATCGCAAAGATGGTATTCTTCTGGCCCACCGACTGTGTCGAGGCCACCACATCACCCTCGAAGCGACCCATCCACCTACCCAACGAGAACTGAGCAACGCACAAGACAAGGGCGATCACTGCGAGGAGAATCTCGACATATAACTCGGCAGAGGAGTTCATAATAAATAGCGTGGTGCGACCCATAACAAGGATGAGCGAGATGAGCCACAAGTAGAACGAGATGATAGAGTGCGAGGTGAACCACCCTGCCACCTTAGGTAGCAGCCAGCGACACAGCTGTGCCACAACAAAGGGGGCAATGAGCGTGGGTGCCACACGCGAGATAATCTCAAGAAAGGTACAGCTTCCGTTGCCAAAGGCGTGGAGCATAGGAGGCACAACGAGGGCTGTCACAAAGTTGCATATAAGGCTATATGTGACCATTGGAGCGACATTTGCACCGAGCATACCCGCAATCACAACTGCTGCCATTGCAATAGGTGCCAAGACACAAATCATAGCACCCTGGGCCACCATTGCACCAAAGAGTGGCAGAGATATGTAGTAGACCACCACAGCTCCGATGAACTGCACTGCGAGCATCGCGAGGTGTATCCACCTGAGACGCATCTCGCGGATATCGATACGGCAGAAGGTGATGAAGAGCATTGAGGCGATAAGCAGCGGGGTGAGCATATTGCCACTCGCCACCTCCACGGCAGCAAGAGGTCGACAGAGGAGAGCTCCCACGACCATAGCCAGAGGCATAAGTATTGTTTGAAGGTTGTGTCGTGAAATTGCCATAGACTACTTAATCAAGAATTTAAGCACCTCTTGCATCATCTTATCACGCTCCTCACGCTCGATGATGGTCTCGAATGGGAATCCTGCCACAAATGTGCGATAAGTGTTGCCATTGTAGGCTATGGCAGCACCCTGGTTGGAGGTGCGATAACGCATCACAGTATAGGCACCCTTGCCCGCAGGACGGACAATCTCGGGCGACTCTACACAATAGATCTTATCATTGAGCTCGGTATTAAACTTCACCGAGAAGGTCTCCTTCATAAAGCTCTGCGAGAGACTCTTAACATCGCCACGTCGTGTTGCCATCGCTCCGCCAAACGTGGCGTGCAGCACACTTTCGACAAACTTCTTATCGCTATCCTCGGCCACGGGCGATGTCCACGTGTCGGTCAAGAGGTAACTACCTGTGACCATTACAGATCCACCCTTAGCGGTGTAGGCTGCAAGCACCAACTGGAGGGCATCGGGCATAGCCTCAAAGCGATAGCCACCCTCACCACGACCCACAGCCGTAGCACGCTGCTTACCCAATATAAGGTCGACGGCCGAGTAGCTGTCGAGCGACACACGTCCATTGCCAACAGCCTTATGCGATGCCGAAGCAAAGGAGTAGCCCGCAGCAAGAATCGACTTACCGTGCAGAGCAACATAGTCGAAACTGTTGCCGGCTATAATCTCCGCCTCATAGTCGTTGTACGACTGTCCGAGGGCATTGTTGTCGTCCTGCGACTGGTAGAGTTCACGCGAGAAGTTTGTCTGCTCACCGATAAACGATATGTCATCGCCCCACGCCACACCACTATCGTAGAGGTTGTAGAAGCCGGCGTTCACATCGTCACGACGGCTCTCAGGGGCTGCCACTCGGTCAAATCCGTTGATGACCAACACCTGTTTCTTCGACTTACCCACAGCGGCCGACAGGATCTCGGAGTCGAAGCTCTCGCCACCATCGTTTACGGCCGTAACGCGGTAGCTATAGATGACGCCATCGCTCTGCTCTACCTCGACCGAAGTGCCATCTACCCTACGACCAGTGTCGAAGCCCGCGTCGCCTACACGCGTATATATAATATAGTAGTCGGGCTTAGCTGTTGGCTCCAACGCATCCTCCGTTGCCGACCAACTTATGCGTGCCTTATTTCCGTCGAGCTCCACAGCGAGGTTCTCGACGGGTAGCGGCTGCACAACATAGTCTACACCATACTGACTCGACAAGTAACGCAACACACCCTTGTATATAGCACGGCTCACATCGAAGCGGAACTGAGGGTCGAGACCATAACGCATATCCGAGAAGTTCTGGTGCGAAAGCAACTCGAGAAGCATCGTAGGGCACCACGGAAGGCGTGCCTCGTAGTAGGCCTTATCCCACATACCACGACGCACCCAACGCTTATCGTAGCGAGCACGCAAGTCGCCAACAATCTGAGTCATAACGATATCCGTAAGATCACGCGAGCGAAGACGCGAGACATCATCAGTAAACTCACCACCATTGTCCTTGGTGCAGTATATACCCAGCGTGCCGATTACATTATCGCTCTTACGCACACCTGCATCGGAGTGGAACGCCAGAGCGAGGTCGAGAGGTATCGACTTACCACTCTGCTTCTTAAGACGTTCCGAGCCACCCATCAAGGCATTCACCCAACGAGCACGCGACATATAGTCGTCTTTGTAGTCGTCTACACCACCCTTAGGGGCATAGACATCTGTCGAAAAACCCGACCACTGCAACCAGTAGCGTGAACCCTCAGTAAAGCGTGGATAGCCACTTGTCGACGACTCGTAATAACGCTGTGAGCTACGCAACGACGCGTGCACCTCACGCTCGACATTGCCCATACCACCACCAATCTTCACAGCATCGGAAGTTACGACACCAGACGCCAAAGAGATATTATCGAGCGATACCAACACCCGCTCCTGATCAGCCTCGAAGTAGAACTCTCCAAGCGGAATCCACATACCGCCACCCATACGCTGGTTGACCAAAAACTCGTGGTCGCCACCAGAGGCGTGAACGGTGTAGTGGGCATCTGTGACTGAGCGTTTATGAGTGAAGTATGAGACATAGACTGTATATACTCCAGACTCCTGAACCGTAGCACTCCACGTTGCACGAGCAGCAGACTCCTTATCTGTAGTTGTAACAACCATTCGTGCTGAGCCATCTGCAAAGGGGTTATGTCCCGAGGGATAGCACCCCTTGAGATGAGCAAAGCCTGCACCCGCACGACTCCACTCACTCTCCTCGCAATAGGTTGTCGAGTCTATACCACTATCATTGTCGATGATAATCTCCTCGCGACGCATACTACGCTCACGAGGCAGCAACACAGAGGCACCAGCACGCTCAAGCATAGGGACAAGAAACGGCACGACGTAGCTCTGCGTATATAGATCTTCGACAGTCTCCCAGAGACGGGCACGCTGCCAACTCCACTCGCCGGTATTGTTATTGAAGTATCGACCGTGGCTTTGCCAGAGGGCGATATGTCGGTTGGCAAGTCCACGCTTGGGCTGCGACACACGACTCAGGCGTGTGACAAGAGGTCGCTGCGACTTATAGGTAAACGACGCTCCCTCACGCTCCTCGGCATAGTACTGAGGCACAAGTTTCTCAATAGAGCGTCCATCGGCATAGAGCTTTAGATCATACTCCTCGAAATCGCTAGGTAGCACCTTACGCACCTCGTCGTAGAGACGCTCGAGCGACTCAGGACGCATAGGATAGTAGGCCAACTCGACAGATGCTCGAATCTCCATTACCGGCTTCTCGGCATCCTCTGATTCTGCAGCCTCACTATCACCCAAGAGCTTTATCGACTCGACCTTGACATAACTTCCCGCAACCTCCTGAAGGGTCACGCGACGCAGAGCTGCAGCCACCGAGTCAGCTAAATATTTAGGCACCTTGCGGCCTTGAGCCACAGCACTAAATGAGGTTACAATCGTAGTAAGCACTACGACAAAAAGCATTAGGATATTTCGCATCGATCTCATCATTTACTCGATTAATAATGGGCAAAGGTACAAAAAAAGTGGAATTGCAAAGGGCTTTGGTTTGGGAAAAATTAGTATCTTTGTCGGCGACAGAATTTAAAACCTAATAAACCATATGAAACGACTACTTTTACTCACACTTTCACTCATCGTGATGCTGGGCGTAGCATCTGCCCAGGAGTTTGACAAATGCTTCGCAGACAAGACATTGCGTATTGATTACACCTTCTTGGGCAATAGTTCAGAGCAGTATATCGCCCTCCGCGAGTTGTCGGCAACTGAGGGCTGGTGGGGACGCCGCGTAAACCTCGACAACGTACCTCTAGAGGGCAATGGCGACCTCACGCTCTACGACACTGCAAGTGGTGCGGTACTCTACAAGACATCATTCTCGTCGCTCTTCCAGGAGTGGATCACAACAGCCGAGGCTGCGAAAATCACCAAGAGCTTCGAGTTCACGCTCCTTGTCCCTATGCCAAAGAGCGACGTGATTGCCGAGGTGGTATTGCGTGACAACACTGGCAAGGAGAGCAAGCTCCGCCACCTCATCTCGCCTGCCGACCGCCTCATTCGCGACCGTGCTAAGCAGCAGCCACTACCCTACAAATATATGCACCAGGGTGGCGACTCAAAGGAGGCTATCGACGTAGTAATCTTAGCCGAGGGCTACACAGCAGACGAGATGGACATCTTCCTCGAGGATGCTATGATTACAACAAACGAGATTCTTAACTACGAGCCATTCAAGAGCCACAAGGAGAAGTTCAACTTTATTGCAGTGCTCAGCCCATCTATCGACAGCAACGTGAGCGTGCCTCAGGATTTTGCTTGGCGTGAGACTGCCGTGAGCTCAAACTTCCTCACGTTCTATATGGATCGTTACCTCACGTCGGGCAACGTATATGCAATGTACGACTTGGCTACAAACATCCCTTGCGAACACTTTATAATCTTAGCCAATACAGACACTTACGGCGGTGGTGGCATCTACAACTCATACACACTCACAACAGCACATCACCACGACTTCCGCCCTGTTGTTGTTCACGAGTTTGGCCACTCGTTTGGTGGTCTTGGCGACGAGTACTTCTACCTCTCGACCGACAGTAACGACGAGATGCACTCACTTCAGCACGAGCCCTGGGAGCCTAACATCACAACACTCGTAGATTTCGACTCTAAGTGGGCAGATATGGTTGACAAGGGCATCGAGATTCCTACCCAGGTTACTGAGGAGCGTACAAAGAACTACACCGTAGGCGTCTACGAGGGTGGTGGCTACCGAGCTAAGGGCATCTACCGCCCAACGGATGTGTGCCGTATGCGTAACAACACAGCCGAGCGATTCTGCCCAGTATGTGAGCGAGCACTCGAGAGAGTGATACTCCACCAGACTGTCGCAACAAAATAGTCTTAAAAAACACCCCAGGCAAGGGGTGTTTTTTTGTATAATGAATTTAAGCTACGCTTTTTTGAAGAAATTATTTGTTTTTTGGAAAATAATACTTAAATTTGTTATTCGAACAACAGAACAACAGAAAACAACAACTAAAACTAACTAAATAAACCTTATTAAACTATTATGACAAAGATCCTGAAAATTCGTGACCTTACATTGCGTGACGGCCAGCAGTCGTCTTTCGCAACACGTATGACTCAGCAGCAGGTAGACCGTTGCCTTCCTTACTACAAGGATGCTGGTTTCTATGCTATGGAGGTTTGGGGCGGTGCAGTGCCCGACTCTGTGATGCGTTACCTCAACGAGAACCCTTGGACTCGTTTGGAGACTATCAAGAAGGCGGTTGGTGATGTATCGAAGCTCACAGCTTTGTCTCGTGGCCGTAACCTCTTTGGCTACGCTCCTTACACCGACGAGATTATCGACGGTTTCTCACGCAATGCTATCGAGAGCGGCTTGGGTATTATGCGTATCTTCGACGCCTTGAACGACGTTGACAACGTTAAGTCAACTATCAAGTATATCAAGCAGTATGGCGGTATTGCTGACTGTGCTGTCTGCTACACCGTAGATCCTAAGTACTCTGACGGCGAGGAGCACGAGAAGGTATTTACCGACGAGTACTTCCTCGACAAGGCTCGCCAGATGGCAGAGCTCGGTGCCGATATGATTACTATCAAGGATATGTCAGGTTTGATTCCTCCTGCACGTGTCGCTGGCCTTATCAAGCTCTTGAAGAAGGAGCTCGGCGTTGTTGTCGACTTCCATACACACTGTACTCCAGGCTATGGTCTCGGTTCTGTATATGCAGCTATCGTAGCTGGTGTTGACATCGTCGACACTAACTGCTGGTGGTTTGGTGGTGGTACTGGTGCCCCAGCTGTTGAGCTTGTTTATCTCTTCTGCAAGAAGCTCGGTATTGAGCTTGGTGCAAATATGGAGGCTGTGGCTAAGATCAACGAGCAGTTGAAGGATATCCGCAAGGAGCTCGAGTTGTCAGTATTTGGTGCTGAGAAGCCTCTTCCAAAGCCATTCAACCCACTCACTGACGAGACCCCTGCTGAGGTTGACGCATTGCTCGACCGCTGCGTGAAGGCAGCTCAGGAGGAGAACTGGGACGAGCTTCTCGTAGCTTCACAGGCTATCGAGGCATACTTCGGCTTCCCAGCTCCTAACAAGCTCGTTCAGGATGCTGAGATTCCAGGTGGTATGTACTCAAATATGGTGGCACAGCTCAAGCAGCTCGGTGCTGAGGACATCTTGCCACGTGCTATGGAGCTTATTCCTCCAGTACGTCTCGCTGCTGGTCTTCCACCTCTCGTAACTCCTACTTCACAGATCGTAGGTGCTCAGGCAGTAAACTGTGCTATGGACGAGAAGGCAGGCCGTGCAATGTACACAAACAAGTCGGCTCAGTTCGTAGGCCTTGTTAAGGGCGACTATGGCCGCACACCTGTTAAGATCTCTGAGGACTTCCGTGAGAAGATTTGTGGCTTCCGCGAGGAGCGTCCTTACGATACATCTAAGTACCAGAAGCAGCCTAACCCAGTATTGGAGAAGGCTGGTGGCGTGCTCTTGGCTGAGAACGAGAAGGAGGAGCTCTTGCTCGAGTTGTTCCCATTGGTAGCTAAGGCATACTTGACAGGTATCAAGGAGGCAGCATATGCTGAGAAGGTTGCTGCAGACCCATCACTCAAGAAGGAGGAGGCTGTAGAGCTTCAGCCTATCACTGGCGACACTATCCTTGCTCCACTCCCAGGCCGTGTTATCGAGCTTAAGGTTAAGGTTAGCGACACTGTTGCTGTAGGCCAGGAGGTTGCTATCCTCGAGGCTATGAAGATGGAGAACTCAATCACTTCAGACTTCGCTGGTCGTGTTAAGCAGATCATCGTTAAGGAGGGTGACACCGTTCAGGCTGAGGGTGTTATCATCGAGATTGAGAGTGCTAAGGCTGGTGCAGGTGCTGCTGCGAAGCGTCCTGTTACTGGTAAGACAGTATGTGCTCCACTCCCTGGCCGTGTTATCGAGCTCAAGGTTAAGGTTGGCGATAAGGTATCTGCAGGTCAGGAGGTTATGATCCTCGAGGCTATGAAGATGGAGAACTCTATCACTACCGACCACGCAGGCTTCGTTAAGCAGATTTTGGTTGCTGAGGGCGACACTGTTGCTGCTGACGCAATCCTTATCGAGGTTGCTGACTCAATGGAGGATAGCGGCGATGCTGCTACAGAGCACAAGGTTACAGCTGCTGATGGCAAGACTGTTAACGCTCCACTCCCTGGTCGTGTTATCGAGATTAAGGTTAAGGCTGGCGATACAGTGACTGTCGGTCAGGAGGTTATGATCCTTGAGGCTATGAAGATGGAGAACTCTATCTCATCTGACTACGCTGGTAAGGTTCTCGGCTTGCTCGTTGCTGAGGGCGACACCGTAGCTGCTGATCAGCCACTCGTAGTCATCGAGTAACAACCCTCGACCTCGGTCGTAAACAACAGATGGTGCTCCACCGCGGGGCACCATCTTTTTTTTGCCAACACTACCCTACTTATGAAAAAAGCGGTCTTTTCAAGACCGCTTTGTGGTAGCCCCTCCGGGACTCGAACCCGGATTTAAGGTTTAGGAAACCTTCGTTCTATCCCTTGAACTAAAGAGCCAAACAGTGCTCACATAACGAGCATAATAGACTACAAAGATAAGAAAAAAAAGTGAATCGCAATAGCTAAACAAAAAATAATTAACTCAACCATCGAAATTTGGCAACAACGATACTCTCGCACCACCACACAATAGAAAAATAAAACAAATGACTAACACGTCAACTCTCCACATATAACACTAACACACAAATACTTATAAAATATAAAACTACACAATCGCCCTAAGCAATAGTAGAAAATTAGTGGAAATTTGTGAATCTCGATTTATTTCGTTATCTTTGCAATGCATTTTGATTTTAACATATCAAACAATATATTATGTTGGAGAAAAACTTAATCAAGCTTTACGAGCAGAGCTTCCGCGATCATCGTGAGATGTCGGCACTCACCGACTACTTCAAGGGCGAGAAATTCTCGTACTACGAGTTGGCAAAGGAGGTTGCTAAACTCCACCTTATGTTCAAGGAGATGGGCATCGAGCAGGGCGACAAGATTGCTCTTATTGGTCGTAATAACACTCGTTGGTGTATCAGCTACATTGCAACAATCACCTATGGTGCAATCATAGTCCCAATTCTTCAGGACTTTAACCCTAATGATGTGGTAAACATCATCAACCACTCTGAGAGCCGTCTCTTGTTCCTCGGCGACAACTTCTGGGACGATATCGAGGCAGATCAGATTCCTAATATCGAGGCAGTACTCTCACTCACCGACTACCACGTAATCTACGAGCGTGAGGGCGACAAGTGCACAGAGTATATGCAGAATATGACTACGCACTATCGCACAGCATATCCAAGTGGCTTCACAAGCGACGACATCAAGTATCCTGAGATACCAAATGACGCAGTCTGCCTGCTCAACTACACATCGGGTACTACAGGCTCATCGAAGGGCGTTATGCTCACTGTGAATAACCTCACAGGAAACGTTACCTTCGCAATGGATATGGTCAACCCTAAGAATGGTACACACTACTTCCGCAAGGGTGGTCGCACACTCTCGTTCTTGCCTTTGGCACACGCCTACGGCTGTACGTTCGACTTCCTCTCGCCTCTTGCGTGCGGCGGTCACATCACACTCTTGGGCCGTATACCATCGCCAAAGATCTTGATCGAGGCGATGAAGCAGACACGTCCAACAATCGTATGCTCAGTACCTTTGATTCTTGAGAAGGTATACCGCAAAAGCATCCTTCCAATGCTCGAGAAGGCTCCAATGAGCATTGCGATGCGTATTCCATTGATCAACACAGCTATCTACTCAACCATCCTCTCACGCCTTATGGAGCAGTTTGGTGGTTGCGTCGAGATCTTTATCGTTGGTGGTGCAGCACTCAACCAGGAGACTGAGGACTTCTTGCGTACTATCAAGTTCCCAATCACCGTTGGTTACGGTATGACCGAGTGTGCTCCGCTCATCAGCTTCGAGGTGCCATCAGCCTTCAAGCCAGGCTCTTGTGGTCGTGTGTTGCCAAAACTTCTCGAGGCTCGTATCGAGTCGCGTGATCCTAAGAATATCCCTGGCGAGCTCCTCATTCGTGGTGAGCACGTGATGAAAGGCTACTTCAAGAATGAGGCTGCTACAAACGCAGTTCTCGAGGGCGAGTGGCTCCACACAGGTGATATGTGTACTATGGATGAGGATGGCACGCTCTACATCCGTGGTCGTTGCAAGACTATGATCCTTTCTGGTTCGGGACAGAACATCTACCCTGAGGAGATCGAGGAGCGTCTGAACAACCTCTATATGGTTGCTGAGTCGTTGATCATCGAGAACAATGGTCGCCTCACAGCGTTGGTTGTTCCTGACTACGAGCTCGCAAACACTGAGGGTATCGATATGGAGCGTTTGCCAGAGATTATGGATCAGAACCTCCAGCAGCTTAACACTATGGTTGCTTCGTACGAGAAGGTGGCAAACATCATCATCCACCGCGAGGAGTTTGCTAAGACTCCAAAGCGAAGCATCAAGCGTTACCTCTATAGTGCAGAGCGTTTGAACCTCAACTAAGAGGCAATAGATAGTTACAAGAAGGGCCAGCTATATGCTGGCCTTTTTTGTGGGTTCTGGCGGGTTCTGATAGGTTAGAATGAGTAATAATGGGGTGAGATAAATAAGATATACATCAGAACCCACAAGAACTCATCAGAACCCACAAGAACTCATCAGAACCCACAAGACCCCCCATCCCCCAAAAACAAAATCTCCCGACAACGGGCGCACCGTGTACGCTCATTGTCGGGAGTTATCGTAAGGCGGCATTGAAGCCGCCCTATTCTCAATACATTACAATGTACCTGGTGCCCAGAGGTCAACCTCCTCACCAGTAAGAGGATCGATTGCAAATGGCTCGCAGAAGTTGCCATCCTCACCTACCCAAGTAGTGTAGATGAAGGTCATATCTGCAGAACCATATGGGAAGAAGATATATGGTGCATCACGCTCTTCAGAGTGGTAAACCTCCTCGAGGTAGTTGTCACCATCAGTATCCTCCCACTCTACCCACTCACGAAGGTAGATACCTGACTCCTGCCACTCGAAGCTCTTACCCTGCTCGTTCATACCACCAGTATCGCAGCAAGTCATAATCTCAGCGATAAGCTTCTCCACAGTGTTTACATTAGTGTTGAGCTCCTCGTTGATGAGGTTGTCACGATACATTGCAGCAGTGTAGATCTTAGTATGTGGTGCTGGAAGACAAGACCAGCTGAATGACATAAAGAGGTGTGGGTTATCCTCAACAGAAAGGATTGTCACTGTAGGCTTAGACTCTGCCCACTGTGCCTGGTCGCGAGTAACGACAGTACCGATGTTTGCGATAGGCTTGAAGTAGCAAGAAGTAGCCTCAGAGTATGTACCATCAGCAGCGTAAGCAATAGCTACAACAACATACTCTACATCCATCTCAAGGCCTGTAAGGGCGATAAAGTCCTCCTCAGTCTTGTAGACATTGCTTGAATCCATATTCATAATGATATACTCGCCAGCCTTCTTAACTGTGCCACCATAAACCTCTTTCCAATCTGCATCTGATGTCTTACATACGATGTATGCGTAGTTTGCAGCGCCCTCGCAAGTGAGGTTGATAAGGGTGTTGTCAATCTTGTACTCCTTAAGCTCGGCAGTAACCACGAGGTTAGTATTGTACTCAATGCTCTTTGTTGTGAACTCCTGCTTGAAAGGCTTACCAATCTTACCCTCAGCATCGACTGCCACAGCAAAGAATGTGAGCTTAGTGCCAGGCTTAACACCCTCGTAGCGTGCTACGACAGCCTCGTTAGACATAACCTGATAACCCTCCTCAAGGAGCATATCGATAACGTAGTTGTCATCAGGGTATGCTGAAGCCATATACGATGGCATAGCGTTGTAGAACATCATAATGTGTGGCTCTGCGGTATTGAGCGTCATCTCAACATAGTCGTAAGCAATTGAAGGCTCACCAACTACGCTAACCTCCAAACTACCATCACGAGTGTAGTCCTGAGTTGAGAATGTCCAGTAGATCACGTTATCCTCGAGGTATACGTGCTTAGAGTTCTGAGCGAGGTAGTAAGCAACGTACTCGGTACCATACTCAAGAGCTGCACCCTCAGTGAAGAGCTCAACGAATGAACCTGTGTAATTCATATTCTCGTTAGGAGCATAGAGGTAGTCAGGATGCTCAGTGTAGTAAGCTGCAATCTCAGCCGCGTTGAACTCCTCAGCCTTAGCATAGCCAAGCATATAGTTTGCAGAGCTCTCTGTCTTGAATGTTACATTAGCGTCGAAGAACGATGTAGTGTTAACCTTGAACGATACAGAGCTGTGAACATAAGACTCAGTGAAGAGCTCATCAGCAGATACATAGAGGTCGCCCTCCTCGTTTGTGCGAGGAACGATATACCAGAAGATATACTCAGTACCAACCTTCACGCCCTGTGAACGCAACTCAGAGTATGAGAGGTATGCTGATGTGCCCTCCATAAATGTAAGCTGTGTAGCGTAGTTTGAAGTACCACCACCAACAACAGTTGTTGCATAGTTGAGAATTGTCTCAGTCTTGAATGAAGATGCTGGGTAGAGACCGCAAACCATATAGTTAGTGCCGTAGCCAACCTCGACGTAAGCACCCTCCAAAGTGAAGTAAACCTTAGCAGGGTTAGTCGACACCTTGATGCTTGCGATAGCCGATGAGCCATTGTTGAATGTCACCATAAGCTTAACAACGCCATCGCTCACAGCAGCACCCGACTCGATAGCCTCAAGCTGAGGAGCAGTGAAGTAGAGCAACATAGTACCCATCTTCTGGTTGTGCTCAACCTCGCACTCCCAACCCTTAGGAGTTGTAACGAGGAAGTCTGCAGCATCCTCTGCATCGAGTGAGAATGGCATAGTCTCGCCATAAGCAGCAAAGATTGAGTCGTAAGGGAGGATGATGCGGCCATTCTGCATACCTACCTTAATTACTGAGCCGTCAGCCAAAGTAACCTTGCAGTAGAGAGCCAACTTGTTGCCATCCTCGTCTGTACGCCAGTCAGAGTAGACAACCTCAACATCCTTGATGATGCTATCTGCAACCGACTCAGTGTAGCCAGTCTTAATCCATGTGTTACCGCCATCGAATGACACCTCGATAACACCGTCAATAACCTGAGTCTTAGGTGCGATTTCGGCAACAGGCACCGCCTTGCCATCGACATAGATAGGCTGAGCATTGCCAAGACCGTCGTAAGTAGCCCAGCAGAGGACACCATCAACCAATGTTGTAGTCACGATGTTTGCAGGAACCTTATCAGCCGCTGGATAGACATTGATCTTAGTGCCATCAGAGAGGATAATCTGCTTGCTACCATCCTGCTGCTGCTTAACATCAGTAACGGTCACAAGACCATTAACCATATTGGTTAGGGCCTCAAGCTCGGCCTCAACCTGAGCACGAAGATCTGCAATCTCCTGCTCAATCTCCTGGAACTTTTCCCAGACAGCTGTGTCGTCGTACTGACACGACACTGCCGAGATTGCTACACCTGCAAGCATCGAGAGCATCACAAGCGTAGACTTAATGTTTCGTAAAACTTTTCTCATAAGTGTAATATTAAAAATTGTTGTTTTCAGTAAAGGAGTACAAAACCATTTAACGTACAAATATACAAACAATTATCACACTTAGCAACTTCACTCTCCAATTTAACCCATTTTTTTACATATAGAACTATTTATGCACAAAAAAAGGGTTGTCCACAAAATTAGCGAACAACCCCATATAAGGATAATTAACAAGTGCTACTTTGGCATATTGGCCTTAGCCTGAGCAATATTAGCCTTAGCTCGAGCCACATCGCTCTTACGCTCAGCAACCACAGACTTGCGGTTAGCCTTGGCTACGGCAACCTCCTGCTTAGCACGGAGGACCTCCTCCTTATAGCTCATAGTGGCATTCTTAAGCTCACGCTTAGCAGCAGCTACACGCTGCTTCTGCTCAGAGACTACTGTCTTATAGTTACGCTTCACGGCTACAAGCTCGCCCTTGGCCTCCTCGACGCGACGATCGGTAGACTCGACCACACGACGCTCCTCGTTACGCATATCAATAACAGCACGCTTATATGCCAAAACTGCCTCGTCGTATGCAATCTGAGCCTCCATAAGGGCTCTATCGGGCTGCTGGGCATAGCTCACACCTGCGAACAAAAGTGCCACCAAAAGTGTAAAAAAACGCTTCATATTTCACAAAATTTTAAGATTCGGGTAGACAAATATAAGAATTTTTGGCCCAATATCCAAAAAAGAATAAAAAAATTAGACCTGCACAACCATTTTAGGGTCGTGCAGGCCAATTTTCAAAACCAACAACTATCGTTTGAACTCAACAACGAGCGACGACATTGGCTCGACAGTGAGATTGGTCATATCAACACTCTCACCTGTGAGAACATCGACACCAGTGGTAAGTCCAGAGTTAATCTCCGCATAACGCGACCAGGGCACCTTATGCTTCTTCAGGCTGTTGTTGACATAGACAAAGACTACCTCTGAGTCGTTATAGCGGAAAAAGGCGTAGGTGTTGTCGCGGTCGATGAAGTGAAGCGTCTTACCCGAGTGAATCACCTCTTTCGACTTACGCCAATTCATCAAACGATGTGTATAGTCAAAGACCTCCTTCTGGTCGCCTGTGTGTTGCGAGCGGTCAAAGAGGTTGACCTTGTCACCCTCCCAGCCGCCAGGGAAGTCAACACGCAGAGTTGGATGGCCACGACGACGGTCTGTAGAGCGGAACATAAGCTCATCGCCATACAAAATCTGAGGCATACCACGCATTGTGCAGAGCAACGTAGCAACAATCTTCATACGTCGAGGATCACCCTCGCACACATCGCCAATGCGATCGGTGTCGTGGTTAGCCGCCATAATCATCATATTTGAGAGGTCGTGATATACGAAGTCGTGCGATACAACATCATAAATGCGAGTCATACCCTGACCCCAGCCACCATCACCACTCTCGCACATTGCTGCACGGATGGCATCGTGGAGAGGGAAGTCCATAATAGACTTGAGGTTTGAGTCAAATCCATCCTTGTTGTAGTTGCCTCCCTGCCAATATGCAAGCTGAGGGATCGACGATGTCCACACCTCACCAACGATATTGAAGTTTGGATACTCCGCCATAACGGCCTTGCACCACTGGCTCATAGGACCCTTCTCGTTATAAGGATAGGTATCAACACGGAAGCCATCGAGGTTGGAGTACTCTATCCACCACACAGCCCACTGCTTGAAGTAGTTGAGCAAGAACTCGTTGTCGAGGTTCATATCGGCCATCGAACGGTCGAACCAGCCGCTCTCCATCTGGTACAAGTCGGCCTTAGAGGCATTGAAGTCCATATTAGTTGAGAATGTCCAGTTCGACTGGGTGTAGCTATCCCACTGGTGTGTCCAATCCTCGAATGGCTGGTCGTTGTACCACCAGTGCGATGTCGACGAGTGGTTAGGCACGATATCCATAATCACCTTAAGATCACGCTTGTGACACTCCTCAACATAGGTCTTAAACAACTCATTAGAGCCATATCGAGGGTCGATACGGTAGTAGTCGCTGCACGAGTAGCCGTGATACGAGGCACCATTCTCATTGTCGAGCAACAACGGAGTCGACCAAATTGCCGTAGCACCGAGGTCAGCGATATAGTCGAGGTGAGCAATCATACCCTCAAGGTCGCCACCGTGACGACGGCCAGGATTTGATCTGTCGGCCTTCTCGGCAGTATCCGACGTGTTGTCGTTCGCGGGATTACCATTAGCAAAGCGGTCAGGCATAATGAGGTAAACAAAGTCGGCTGTTGTGAAGCTCTCACGCTCACGTGAACCCTCACGACGCTCGGCAAATGTATACTTATAGTCGACCTTTGTCTTGCCCGACTGGAGGCGGATTGTGTAGTCGCCAGCCTTTGCATCGGGAGCAACAGCGACATCGACAAATAGGTAGTTTGGGCTATCGGCCTTATGCACAGCTGTAACCTCAACACCCTGACCTGCGGGCAGAATCTCTACACCATACTCTCCGATATTTTCGCCATTAATCATTAGCTGAAGTGGTGTTGTCATACCCACCCACCACGACAAGGGCTCTACGTGCTTGATGCTCACACGTGGTTTTGCAGCCATAGTCGCACCGCAAAGCACAAGAGCCAAGAGTGTCAAACAAAAAAATCTCTTCATACTCACTATTTTACTAATATCTGATACTGCCACGGTGCGATATCACGCTCCACGTGGTCGTCCAAAACTACCCTCTCACCCGAGAGAGCATCATAATACTTGCCCGCATAGATTCCTGTGCGGAAATCTGCGTGGATGGTATATGGCGAGAGGTTAACTATAGCCACAACGCGGCTGCCGTCGACCTCACGCACGAAGGTCATCATACAATCCTTGGCATTGTTCTCAATCTCTATCATCTCGCCACCACGCTCGCCCGCATCTAAGGCACGCTCTTTATGTTTTAAAGAGGTGAGACGGCGGTAGAGCTCCGTAGTGCGATTCTCGACATAGGCTTCACGAGGTATGGCATCACGCTCGAAGAACTCAAACGAGTGGTTGTAACCCACCTCCTGGCCAGTATAGATAAGCGGCATTGTGGATGGCATAAGGAATGTCATAACGCTCATAACGTCGAGGGCTGAGCCAAAACGCTGCTGCTCAGAGCCACTCCACGAATTCTCGTCGTGGTTCGACGTGAAGCTCATACGCATAGCCTCACGAGGGTATCTCGCACGCTCGGCGTGGATAGCATTACGCAGGTCCCACACGCGACGAGCACCCTTAGCAATGTCGCACATAATGTGGTGGATGTTCCACTGATAGCTCATATTAAATGCCCTGTCGAAGAGGTTGTCCTCCTCAGCCTCGGCAAGCATAAATATATCTCGCTTTATGTGGTGCAGCTCCTCAGAGGCCTCCTGCCAAAACTCGATAGGCACCAGCATAGCCATATCGCAACGGAAACCGTCGACCTTAAACTGCTCAACCCAGTAACGCATAGCGTCGATCTGACCACGCCACACATCGTGGTTCGCGTAGTTGAGCTTTGCTGTGTCGGTCCAGTCCCAGGGCACCTTAGCTGTGCCATCCGCCTCACGCTCATACCAATCGTAGGGCTTATCCTCGAGCCAACGAGCATCGCGAGCGGTGTGGTTAGCCACCCAGTCGAGCAGGACACGCATACCGAGCGAGTGTGCCGCAGAGATAAAGTCACGAAGATCTGTCTCTGTGCCAAACTCATCGTTCACGGCCTTATAGTCGCGAATCGAGTAGTAGGAGCCGAGCGAACCTTTGCGGCCCTCTTGGCCAATAGGATATATAGGCATAAGCCAGATGGCGTCGATGCCTAATGAGCGAAGAAATGGCAATCGCTCGCGTGCAGCAGCAAACGTACCCTCGGGGGTAAACTGACGCACGTTGAGTTCGTATAGCACAGCCGAGTAGCTCCACTCAGGATTTTTGTACATCATCTTTTCCTATAGATTAGGATGTCCAACGAACTCGTTGGACACCCCATAAATTAAAATATGTTCTAAATCTTACTTAGACAAGAGCATAAAGCCCCAAGCTGGAAGCTCGACAACATCGCCTGCCTTGAAGCTCTTAGTCTCGCCGCAAGAGCAGTTATAGTCGCCAGCCTCAGCCTCAGTAAGTGTGAGTGTTGCAGGCTCAGCAGAGAAGTTGAACATACAGAGAACCTTGTTCTCCTCCTTCTCGCGTGTGAATGCCAACACTGTCTCAGGAGCACCCTCAACATATACGATAGGAGCTACATTCTCACCAGCAGCCAACGCCTTGTTCTCGTGGCGGAACTTAGTGAGCGACTTGTAGAAGTCACGATACTCCTTGCCATACTCGAGGTCTACCAACTCAACGATTGGGTCCTTCTCGAAGAACTGCAAACGACGCTGAAGAGCGATCTCCTGGCCTGTGTAGATGAGTGGCTGGCTCTTTGGCAATACGAATGTAAGAGCAGCAAACGCCTTGTGAGCATCGCCCATACGCTCAAACTCAGTACCTGCCCAAGAGTTCTCGTCGTGGTTAGATGTAAACATAAGACGCATTGCAGGTGCAGGGTACTTCTCATCGTCACGTGCGAGATACTCCTTGAGGTCTGCTACGGTCTTAGCATCTGTCTTGATTGTGCCATCGCCAGCAACATTCTTAGTCTCGCTGCCACCCTTAGCCATAGCGTTGAAGATGTGGTGGAGCTCCCAAGCGTAAGTAGCCTCGAAGCCTGCCTCGTGCAACCACTGCTCCTCACCCTCAGCCAAGAGATAGACATCTGGGTTAATCTCACGAACCTGCTTCCAAGCCTCAGCCCAGAAATCGCAAGGAACATTCATAGCAACGTCGCAACGGTAGCCGTCAACACCCTTCTCAATCCAGAACTTGAGGGCATCGATCATAGCAACACGCAAATCCTCGTTCTTGTAGTTAAGCTTAGCGATATCTGTCCAGTCGTACTCTACGATAGGAAGGCCTGTAGCCTCGTCCATAACATACCAATCAGTCTTACCCTCTTTCCACCAGTTAGCATCGCGTGATGTGTGGTTAGCAACCCAGTCGATGATAACCTTGAGACCGAGGTCGTGAGCTGTAGCGAGGAACTTATCGAAATCCTCCATAGTACCGAACTCAGGGTTCACGGCCTTGTAGTCGATGATTGAGTAGTATGAGCCAAGGGTACCCTTACGGCCATCAACGCCGATAGGGCTAATTGGCATCAACCATACGATATCCACACCCATAGCCTTAAGCTCTGGGAGGTACTTCTCTGCAGCAGCAAATGTACCCTCCTGGGTAGCCTGACGGATGTTAAGCTCATAGACAACAGAGTTAAACTTGTCGAATGTTGGAGCCTCCTCTACTTTCGCAGCAGGAGCAGTGCAGCCTACCAATGTCGCTACGAAAGCGACCAATGCAAAAAACTTCTTCATAGTATTGTTTATTAGATTATTTGTTTACGATAACATAGCCACGCTCAGGGATATTGAGCTCGATACGGCCCTCGCCCAAGCACTTAGCCTCGCCACCCTCCGAAGCAACAGCCACCTTAAGCTCACCACACTTGGCAAACTCTGGAAGTGAGACAGTTACGTTTGCAGCGTCGTAACGGATGTTGAGTGCAACCATTGTCCACTCACCCATATAGTGACGCAAGAATACCCACACTGCATCGTCGACATACAACGTGCGAAGATCGCCATACATCAAAGGCATTGAGCTACGACGTGCGTGCAAGAGAGCCTTAGTTGCTGCGAGCTGCTCTACCTGGTAGTCGTTCTCGCACTGGAAGGTCATCATATCGCGGTTATCTGGGTCGTTAGCACCAGGAACACCATACTCATCGCCCTGATAGATACAAGGAACGCCAGGAACAGTTGTGATGATAGCCTTTAGGAGCTCGAGACCAGAGTGGCCCTTGAACATATCGCCAACAACGATTTCACGATGCCAGCCTGGAGCCTTATCGTCATACCAGCCCAATGGCATATCGCCACCTGCAAGGGTGATGAAACGTGGCTTATCGTGGTTACCAGTGATGTTACCCATAGTGTGGTGTGAGCCATAGGCCGCCTCCGACTCCTCAACAACTGCTGCGATGTCACGCATAGAGCGGTTCTCATCGACGATGACGTCGCGAGATGTGTGGTAGAGGTTGAAGTCGAACTGCGAGTCGATCATACCCGACTTAACATACGAGCCGATGAGCTCAACATCGCCATATGTCTCGCCAATCTGCCAGAGCTGACGGTCAGGCATCGATGACTTCATCTTGTGAGTAAGCATACGCCAGTAGTCGAGAGGAATATGCTTGCACGCATCGTGGCGGAAGCCGTCGAAGTCGAAGTTACGCACCCAGTGCAATGCTGAGTCGGTCATAGGATCGCACACCTCCTCACGCTCGAGGTCAAGGGTTGGGATATGCTCATCAAACCAAGTTGTGAGGCGTGTCTCACCATCCCACTGGCCGATATTCTTGCGACCATCAGGCAACATAAGCTCCGTAGTCCAATCGGGGTGAGCCTGGAGCACTGGAGAGTTGATGTGGAGGTGGTTAGCCACATAGTCGAGGATTACGTTAATCTCCTGGCCGTGAGCCGTAGAGAGCATTGTATGAAGCTCCTCGTCAGTACCGAAACGCTTATCAACAACGGTGCTGTAGATAGGCCAGTAGCCGTGATAGCCCGAGAACTTAGTGTCGGGGTTGTGGTTCTGACCCCACGCATCGTAAGGGTTCTGCGTGATAGGCGAAATCCAGATTGTGGTAATGCCGAGGTCTGAGAAGAAGCCATCGTTGATTTTTGACGTGATACCTGCGATATCGCCACCCTGATAGTCAACCTTATCCAACACCTCTGGCGAGTTAATCTTCCAGTCATTGGCTTTGTTACCGTTGTTAAAGCGGTCAATCATCAACGAGTAGAGAATCTGTGAGTGGAAGTCCTTGCGACGGATGTCGTCTGCATTTGTCACCACCACGCCCTTCTCCAAAGGCAAGAGGATGTCGTTGAAGCGGCCAGTATCAGATAGAGCAAAGACACGAATCATCGAGCGGTCGAGCTTCTTGGCAACAGCAGGAATCTCGACAGTGATGGTGTTACCCACGACCTTCACATCGCGGATGACGTTGTTCTGCCACATAGCCACAGCCTCCATAACGGGCTTAGTAGCCTCGATAGTGATCTCCTCCTCTGTGGCTGAGACTGACGACATATAACTCTGGGCGGTATCACGCTTGCCACCAAGCACCACAATAGAGAGCTTCTCGTCGCCATGCCATACGTCGATAGTTGAGACCAAAGCATCAGCCTCTGTAGTGATCTCGAACTCCTTCCAAGCATCATCCTTAGCAGTGAGTGTGAGACGAGCATCATCGCAAGTGACATTGTCGGCACCCTCCCACTGTGGGTAGTAGTCGGTCATAAAGTGGGTAGTAGTACCCTTCTTGATTGTCATAGGGATTACCGTAGAGGCATCGCCCAACTTAAACTCGACAGCGGCTGGCGAGCACTGCACAAGCAGCAACACTGCAAGCGACAGGATAGCCGCCGCAGCGATGAAAAGTAGTGATTTTAGTCTCATTGTATTGTGTGTTATTAGTTAATTTACTCAATGTCCATCATCCAGTCGATACCCTCGTGGAGATTGTTGTCGTTGGTGAAGTCCCAGTAGGAGTTGTTCTCCCACGTAGAGCCATAGCCCCAAGCAGCAGGATAGGTGTATAGACCGAGGCCGTGGCCCTGGGCCTTGCCCTCCAAGAGATCAGGCAGCGACTCCGTGCCCCAGGTGATAAGGCCAATACCACCACCAGCCTTTACATCCTCGGCTAAGGCCTTAAGCCAGGCACGCTGCTTGGCAGGGGTGTAGTTTGTGGCATTTGTCGCATCGTTCCAGTCGGGATAGTTGTACGAGTTATCGCACCAGTCACCCATCCACACTCCGTCGACCGTGCCCGTAGTAAACGAGTGTGCGGTCTCGAGAATCATTATTCGCTTGCCGTGCTTCTTGAGCATAGCCTCACCCAACGCCTCAAAGTTTGAGTACGAGCCCATAGTGTGTCCGATGTTCGTACCAGGATACCACGACAGGGCGATGATGTCGTAGTTGGTACAACCGCTCTGCTTGTATGTGTCGACATATCCAATCTTCGACGGATTGGCAATGTGGAGTGCCGACAACACCTCGACATCGCAGTCGCGAGCATAGTCGCGTACGGCACTATGACCGTAGTTCAGGAGGCGTGCTGTGCGTGCTCCGTCGTGAGAGCCATTGAGCAGAAAGCCGATGTTCACCTCGTTGCCCACAGCCACGATTACGGGGTCGATGCCCTCGTTGTGGAGTGCTACGAGCGAGTCGTAGACCCATTTATACAGCTCGCCACCAAGCGAATTCTCGTCGAGCGACTTCCAATCCTCGGGGATGTTATTATGCTGTGCCGAGGTCGACGTATACTTGTCATAGTCGGGCTTTAGTGTGAGCATAATATCGAGGCCCTGGGCCTTGGCACACTTAGCATCCTCCACGACACGCTCCCACTGCTGCCAGTCGATAGTAACGCCATTAATCTCCGAAAAAGCTACCCTATCGAGCTGCAATCGCACGATATTTGCACCGTGCTGCTTGATAGTGAGGTATGGGTCCTTCACCTCGCCATTCTCACGGTATACAAGGCCGAAATCGATGAGATAGTTTGCAAACGACATAGTAGTGCCCTTGTAGAACTTCTCTACCTCTGGCACGGGGTCTGGAGTTGGCTCGGGCTCGGGTTTAGGCTCTTCCTGATTTGGACCATCGGGGAAGAGTGGCTCTTCGTTGCCACCACACGCCACAAAGGCAAACATCGCCAAAGGCAATACTCCCCAAAGTAACTTTTTCATACTCTACATCGTTTTAATTAGGGGTCGGGAGGCCGATCAAAGCCGCCCGACCAAAGGCATACCACGCACGCACGTATGCACGCGTGGTATTAATTAGGAATTAGATAGCAGGCACCTCACCAGCCACCATAACATACATTACACAAGTGGTTGGATTGAAATAGATATCGTAAGTGCCAGAAGTTGGAACAGATAGGTTGTCGCTATCGCCACCGTGCTTAAGAGTCATTGCCTCACCAATAACAGTTGAAGCACCTCTCTCAAGAGCATAGTCACCCTCAGAGTTCCAAGATCCATCGTTATAGAAACGAACCTTGAAGCCCTTACCTGCCTCCAAAGCTACATTGGTAACAGCCAAATAACCGTTCTGGTAATCTGTGAACAAGATATCGCTGCTACTACCCCAGCCATTGAATTCACCAACCAAGCCGTATGAGATTGAAGCTACCAAACCAGCTGTAGGATCCTCATCGCCAGCGTTAACCAAGAACAACTTTGAAGATGATGGGTTGAAGTAGAAGTCGTAAGTACCCTCATCAATCCACATATCTGCACCTCCATAAGTCAAGGCGTTCTCACCGATAACGAGTGTAGAACCATCGTTACCGAACTTCTCGTCCCAAGCGTCGTTCAAACGAATAAGTAGTTTGTTCTCAACAACACCAGCATCATTGAGATCGCCAGCAGGGATATTCAAGCCAGTAGTTACGTACCAACCATCACCACGAGCTACGAGATCTACATCCTCACCCCAATCGTTGAAATTACCGATAAGACCGTAAGTAGTCTCAGCTGGCTTCTCAGGCTCTACTGGAGCCTCACCGTTGATAGCTGCGAGCCACTTGCCGTTAGCATCCTTTTCAGTAAGAGTGAAGATGTAATCCTTATCAAGAACGATGTCCTTGATATCTACAGTCTGCTCAGAACCATTATTGAAGATAACAGAGATGGTCTTGCCAATAGCTGAAACATCGAAAGTATATGCGTAGTACTCCTTGCCATCAACAGTCTCTGTAGAGAGAGCTGTACCTGGCCAAGTGCCGCCATACTCACCAAGGTCACCCCAACCATAGATATTACAGTTAGTCCAACCTGTAGCTGTTACGTCAGCGTAGAACTTTACAGCCTTAACCTCAACACCACCAGGAGTCTCGCCCTGAGGCATTACCCACATCTTGTAGTTATCGATGTTGAAGTAGATGTCGTATGTACCAGCAGGAGCTGAGAGGTTCTTACCACCTGCAACAAGTGCCAACTCCTCGCCTACAGTAACTGCGAAAGGCTCAACGTCACCAGCAGCACCAGCGTTAACATCCCAACCGTTGTTGAAACGTACCTTGAACTGATCAGCGTCAGTAACAGTAACACCCATACGAGCATAGAGGTTCTCGCCTACCTCGCTCATATAGAGGTCAGCCTGACCACCCCACTCGGTGATAGTACCAACAACACCCCAACGATCTGGCTCAGTTACAGGACCCTCTGGCTCTGGAGTAGTACCACCACCATTAGCAGTATCCTCCTCAGTGCCATACTTGCTTGCGCTGAACTCGATAAGACCAGTTGCAGGGTTGAAGTATACACGGTAGTTACCAGCAGCAACAGGAATATTGTCGCCACCCTGAGCACAGTCAACACCCCAGTTGAGATCCCAAGCTGCGTCAGCACGGAACTTCATCTCAGTATCAGCTGGAGCCTCGATATCAGCATAGAAGCGAGTCCACTTAGGGTTGTACTCCATAACGATATCGTTATCCCAGTCGCCGTTCAAACCAATGATACCAATCTGATCAGCACCCCAAGACTTCTTCAATACCAAAGTAGTGTTGTCGAACTCGAAACCATAGAAACGCTTAGCGTAAGCCTTGATATCCTGTGAGCCACCACCAGTGATAAGCTGGAGCGATGCAGCCTCAGCCTCTACAGTAGTGTTATCCTCCAAGCCCCAGTTGCAAGTGTCATCCCAAGTAGCAACACCAGTAAGCTTGAAGCCGTTAGCAGCCTTAGATACACCATCAGCGTCAGCGAAGTCTACGATACCAGCGAATGTAGTGCCTGTAGAGTTGTAGTCGAACAAGAACTGAGTCTTGCTGTGATCCCAACCGCAGTAGTCACCGATAACCCATACCTTCTCGAACTTCTCAGTAGGCAAGATGTCAGCAACGAATGACTTGAAGGTAGCCTTAACAACGTTTGACTGAAGCTCAGTACCTGCTACAGCAGCACCCTTATCAGTGTTAAGGTTTGCAACAACTGCGAAGTACATATCAACCTCCTCGCCTGCAGCAGCAAAGTCCAAAGCAGCGATGTTGATGTCGGCCTGAGTCATTGTGATAGTAGTATCGCCGAAGGTAGCCTTAACCTTCTTCATATCGGCCATATCCTCTGACTTAGATACGTAGAGGTTATGAGCCTCGGCAGTAGCAACACCAAAATCAGCCTTGGTGTAGTCTACAACGATGTCAGCACCACCATCCTGGAGCTCACAGCCCTCAATTGCACCCAATACTGGAGCAACAGCATTCTCAGGAATGTACTGCACGTCGATATGCTCCTGGGTACACGATGCCATCGTGAGACCAGCAAGAGCCAAAATGCTATATAATAACTTTTTCATTTCCTGTTAGTTTTATTCGTTAAATGTGACTAACTATTTTGCACCTGCGTAACCAGGATTCTGAGTGAGGTTGCCGTTAGCATTAACATCAGCTGGTGGCAATGGGAAGAGATTGCGGTGGTTCTCAACAGCCTGGCCATCCTTTGCAGAGCCCTTGTACTCCCAGAGGTAAGCATCGGTAGTGAACTGGCCGAAACGAACAAGGTCAGTACGACGGCAACCCTCCCACAAGAACTCGCGTGAACGCTCGTCGAGAACATCCTGAGCTGTGAATGAAGTTACTGCCTCAAGACCTGCACGCTCACGTACAGCGTTCAATGATGCAAGACCCTTATCGTTGTCAGCCTTACCACGTGCAGCACACTCAGCCAACATAAGGTGAGCATCAGCAACACGGAACAATGGCCAGTCAGTATCAACGTGACCTGAAGTGCTTGCTGCAGAGCCATCGTGGTTAACGTTGGTGAACTTCTGCGACTTGTAACCACCTGAAGTAAATGTGAAGATGTCAACAATCTCAGTACCGTAGTCAGTGAAGAACATTGCACGTGCATCGCCATCAGCATAACGCTCAGAAACCTGCTTAGTTACTGACAAACCACCCCAACCAGAAGAGATACCTGCAGGAATCATATCGCCACCTGTACCAGCGAAGATGAGGAAGTTAGTACCACCGTAAGATGTAGTGTTGATACCATCGTGAGGAACAGCGAAGATAATCTCGTTGCGAGCACCGAACGTAGTGTTTGCAGTACGGAGGTGGTTATCAGCACAGAACAAAAGCTCGAAACCATTGATCTCAACCTCCTGTGTCTCACCATTCTCATCAGCAACCTCAATTGTAATTGACTGCTGCAAATCGTAATTAGCGATAAGATCCTCGCAGATTGCAGCACACTCAGCGTAGCGGTCCTCGCCAATGTAAACCTCAGCGTTGAGGTACAACTTAGCAAGAATCATCTTCACGAAGCCCTTGTCGCAACGACCGTAGATGTTAGTACCCTCAGCAGCGAGGTCATTGCCCTCGATAAGAGCCTTACACTCATTCTCGATGTAGTTGAAGAGCTCGGCACGGCTGATCTGGCGTGGACCCTCAGCACCTACAGAGTCGTTCTCTGCAGAGAAAGGCACGTTACCAAACATATCGATAGCGTGGTAGTATGACAAAGCACGCAAAGCACGAGCCTCAGCGATGAGAGCACCCTTATTCTGGAACACAACACCTGCAGGGTTGCTGTTAACCTGACGGATAAGCTCGTTGCAGAGACCAACCTGGTAGAAAATACGATAGTACATAGCAACGATAAACTGGTTAGATGCCTGCCAGTTCATATTGTGCATATCTGGCAAACCAGTATCGTTCCAGCAGCAAGTAGCCTCATCAGTAGTCAAGCACTGGAGGTTGAAGTAAGCACGAAGGTACTGACCGAAACCACCGTCAACACCGCTAATATCTGGACCACCGTTAGCACCATCTGATGATGAGCAAGCAAGACCCTGGTAGCACTTAGCGAGCAAAGCCTCGAATGCAGCCTCATCCTTCAAGACATCCTGTGGAAGCTGTACGTTAGGATCGATAGGAGTTACGTCCAAATCGTTAACGCACGAGCTAAAGCCAAGAGCACAAACTCCGGCAACAGCCAACATTAAAACTTTAATATTTTTCATAATACTTATTCGATTTTAGACGATTAGAAATTGAACTTTACACCGAGGATGTAAGTACGTGGACGTGGGTACATATTGTTGTCAATACCACCTGCGATCTCAGGATCGATACCCTTATAACCAGTGATTGTAGCTACGTTAGATACAGTACCGAATACATCGAGAGTGAGATCACGCTTCGCTGCCTGACCAAGGTTGAAACGATAGCTCAAAGTGATGTTATCGAGCTTCAAGAATGACGCATTACGCACGTAGTAGTCTGACAAGTACTGACCTGAAGAACGGAAGTTTGTCTGAGGTGCAGTAGCCACACGGTTGTTAGTAAAGTTGTTAGTCCAGAGGTCTGTCAAAAGCTCACCATTAGATGAGATATTGTCGTAAACATAGTTACCAATGTTTGCGTGAGCAGCAATAGCCAATGTAAGAGACTTCCAAGAGAGCTGAGTGTTGAAACCTACAGTCACATCTGGAGCAGCCTTCTTGTAGACATACTTATCGCTCTCGTTAACAACACCATCCTTGTTGCGGTCTACGTAGAGACCCTCGATAGGATTACCCTGAGCATCGTAGATCTGCTGGTATACATAGAATGAGTTAGTAGGCTGGCCTGTCTGGTGAACCTGGCAAGTACCACCAACACCACCTGAGTAACCACCAGTGTCAACACCGTAGTAACCCTCAGCCTCGTCGTCGTTAGTCAAACGAGTGATCTCGTTACGGTTCCAAGCAACGTTAGCACCGATATTCCAGTACCAATCCTTGTTCTGGATAGCGATAGCGTTCAACTCGAACTCAACACCGATATTCTTCAAGTCACCGATGTTTGCGTTGAGGTAGTTAGTGAGGTTAGCACCTGCAGGTACTGGAGTCCAGTTCAAGAGGTCCTTAGTCTCGCGGTAGTAAGCGTCAACGCTTGCTGTGATACGACCATCGATGAAACCGAAGTCGAGACCAGCGTTATAAGTAGTAGTAGTCTCCCACTTAAGGTCTGCGTTGTAGCCTACAGGCTTGATAGGATAGATGATGTTACCCTCGCCGTAGCCACCAAATGGGTAGTAAGAACCGAGCTGGTTATAATAATAGGTAGGAAGTGCGTCGTACAAGCCACCAACATCCTGCTGACCAGTCTGACCGTAGCTCAAACGGAGCTTCAATGCTGAAACTGCATCAACATCCTCCAAGAATGACTCGTTCTTGATGTTCCAAGCCAAAGCTACTGATGGGAAGATACCCCACTTGTTGTTAGCAAAGCGAGAAGTACCATCGGCACGCAATGTAGCAGTTACTGAGTAGCGGTTAGCATAAGAGTAGTTAGCACGACCGAAGAATGATACGAGGAAGTACTCAGACTTTGAGGTTCTAGGCTCAGAGCTGTAGTAGTTAGCAGCAGTTGGATCCAAAGCAACATAAGGCTCGCCGCTGTAAACATCCCACTTAGTGACATCAGCTACACGCATAGTCTCATTGAAAGACTCAGTGTAGAAGTGCTGCCAAGAGTAACCCAACATCACGTCGAATGAGTGGTCACCCAAAGTCTTAGCATAAGCACCGTAGAACTCCAAAGTCTGGTCGCGCTTGAGCTGTGAGTAGTTAGTGTGGTAACCTGAACCAGCATCGCCAGTAGAGTGGATTGACTGCTCAGCACCTGGAGCTACGTCAACAGTACCGTTCGACTTAGATACGTCAACACCAAGGTTGAGGTTAAAGCGAAGATCCTCCAAGCCGTGAACCTTATAGTCGAACGATGCGTTACCTACGAAACGCTTAGCCTTTGACAAGTCAACCTTCTCATTGAGCAAAGCAACAGGGTTCTGGTTAGCCATTGTGTTGTGCTTACCATCAACACCACGCCAAGAGTAGTAACCGTGGATACCACCCTCCTCGTTAGCCAAATAAACTGGCTTAGTAGGATCGAACTGAACGGCCTGAGAAATAGCAGTCTCGTTAGCAAAGCGGTTGTCCATAATCATACCCTTACCATTCAAACCAATAGTGAGGTGGTTGTCGAAGAATGATGGGTTGAGGTTAACAGCCAATGTGTGACGAGACATATTAGATGTCTTCAAAGTACCATCCTGGTTCAAGTAACCGTAAGATACGCGGTATGGAAGATTGTCCTTCTCGCCAATCTTAACGTTACCAGACAAAGCGATGTTACCCTCGTATGACTGAGCGAGCTGATAGATCTCACGCTGCCAATCAGTGCTTACTGGTCTGCCGTTAGCATCTACGTACTTAGTAGCTGAACGATAAGCATCTGTATCCTGAGTACCGTAGTACCACTCCAAAGCCTGACGCATCTCATCACCAGTCATTACATCTACATACTTTGAATTCTGGCTGAGTGAAGCGGTGAAGTCAACAGCAACGTGTGGAACAGCTGAGTCGTACTTCGAACCCTTCTTGGTTGTGATGATGATGACACCGTTTGACGCACGTGAACCGTAGATAGCGGTTGCAGAAGCATCCTTGAGGACGGTGAACGACTCGATATCTGATGGGTTGATTGATGCCAAAGCATTACCCATACCTGAGATACCAGAGTTCGAGATAGGAAGACCATCAACAACTACCAATGGATCGTTCGAAGCGTTGAGTGATGAACCACCACGGATACGAATCTGTGCTGCAGAACCTGGAGCACCGCTACCAGAGGTGATAACAACACCTGCAGACTTACCACGAAGCAAGTCGGTTGGCGAAGTTGCAAGACCCTTGTTAGTCTGGTCAGCCTTAACAGTTGAAACCGAACCAGTAAGGTCGTTCTTCTTCACAACGCCGTAACCGATAACGACAACGTCATCGATCATCTCAGAGTCCTCCTCCAAGACAACGTTGCTAAGTACGCTCGATGAAGCAACGAGCGACTGAGTCTTGTAACCAATAAAGCTGATTACAACGATAGACTCAGAGCTGTTAACACGCAGTGCATACTGACCGTTAACATCGGTGGTGACACCGTTAGTCGTACCCTGCTCAACGACAGAGGCTCCGATAACCGGTGTTCCGGTAGTATCAACTACCACACCTTTAACCTCGTATTTGCTCTGGGCAAACACTTGGGCTGGAATTGCCATTGCAAGAATAGCAAGACCTAAACACATAGTTAAGAATTTTCTCATAGTGTTTTAGTGTTTAGTTAATAAAAGTTAATAAATTGATTGTATGTAGATTTGTTTGTTTTCGCATTTCACTACTCCTCACGCTTAGCCTTGATGCCGAAGACTGACACAGCACCCAACAGAAGGGCTACACCAGCAACAACGAGCATTGCAACCTGGCCTGTCTGCACGCCATCGACAACATCGCCGCCAACAAGGCCAAGTACAAAACCACCGACAAGCGACGCAACAATCTGAGGCAAGCAGATAGTACAGTTGAACAAGCCGAGGTACGAGCCCATAGCTTTACCCGAGAGCGAGCTTGTGAGCAGTGCAAAAGGCATTGCCAACATTGCTGCCCACGCACAGCCGATAAGCACGAATGAGCCGAAGAGCAAGTACTGATTTGTGATGAAGTAAGTAGAGATGAAACCTACAGCACCAAGCACCAAGCTGAGTGAGTAGGCAACCTTTGTATTCTTGAACTGAGGCAAGACCATAGCCCAGAGGATTGAGCCAATAGCCTGAACGGCGAACAACACACCTGTCCAGTCGCCCGCAGCCTGATATTCAGCTGAGGCAGGGTTGACAGTACCCCAAACAGTCTCGGCGATACCTCCTGTGGTGTAGGTCCACATATAGAGGAAGGCAAACCACGAGAAGAACTGAACAAGGCCAATCTGCCAGAAGGCCTTAGGTGCAGAGATGAGCAGCTGCAACAAGTTCTTCTTCTCTTCGTTATCTTCCTTCTTGATACCATTGTACTTAGCATAATCCTCAGGATTCCACTCCTTAACCTTAGCACCTGTGTAGAGCACACAGAGGATAAGGATAGCAGCACCGATATAGAACGACCAGGTCACAGTATCTGGAACCTGACCCTCAGGAGCTACACTCTTGACACCAAGCCAAGTGAAGATGTATGGGAACAAGTAACCCACCAACGAACCTGCGTTGCACAAGAGGCTCTGGATAGAGTAAGCCTTGGTCTTCTGCTCGTCGTTGACCATATCTCCGACCATCATCTTGAATGGCTGCATCGCCATATTGATAGACGTGTCGAGCAACATAAGCATAATTGCACCGAAGGCCAATGCTGCCTTGACTGTCATCTCGAAGCTACCAGAGTTTGGCAACAACGCCATAACGATAACGGCAACGATAGCACCGATGTAGAGGTAGGGCTTACGACGACCCCACTTACACCAAGTCTTGTCGCTCATCGAACCCACAATAGGCTGAACGATCATACCCATCAATGGAGGTAAAACCCAGAAGAAACTCAACGTGTGGGGGTCAGCTCCCAACGTCGCAAAGATACGGCTGATGTTAGCACTCTGCAGTGCATAGGCAATCTGCACGCCGAAGAATCCAAAGCTTAGATTCCACATCTGACCAAAGGAGAGGTTTGGTTTTTGCATATCGAAAAAATTGTTTGTTAGTTACGTCCAAAAGTTTGTCAAGGTGCTCTTTTTGAGAATATTATTAAAATATTTTAATAACTATACACCCTCGACATTACAAATTTTGCAAAAATTACCGAAATAAGCAAATTAAAAATACCCAAAGGGTATAAATTTATGACGAATTGCTTGTTTTTAGGTCCGAATGGCATATTTGACCACTCTGCAACTACCTCGATTTTGGCCAATGTACGAACAACATCAAGAGATTGGGCAGAGCAGTAAACTACTCCAAACTGATAGATTTATAGTCAAAACTTCGCATCTTATCACACAGGATGGATGATAGTTTTGTAGTCAAAACCTTTCTTTTACACAAATTTTGACTATATTTGCAAATTAACCCAAATTCAAGTGATGAGACACTCAAGAATCGCAAATATCATAATCGTGCTACTCTTTGCCCTGCTGCATTGTGGCGTGGCGGTGCTGAGTCGTGCTCTGCAGTATCAAGACGACATTATGCTCACTGTGCTTACCATAACGATGGTGATAATCGTCTCGATGCGTAACCAGACACGTCTCGATGTGATGGCCATACTAACCCTTGTGGCCACCCTATCGGGCTACATCATCGGCTCGTGGCTTTGGCACCCCATCGAGCAGCTTATCCACAACGACACGATAGCTCCTGGCGTGGCAACATTTTTGATCACCACCGTACTGGGCACAGCCATAAGCGAGCTCACGCAGCGTGTCAAGCGTCTTAGAGCTCCTCTCGACGCCTGGACTACATCACCACGCAACATTGCAATTGTGGCACTCTCTATACTAGTACTGAGATTGGCCTATTTCGCACTATTTAGTTCGACACACTCAACCGAGGGAGCACTAATGAACGATGTGACGAACATCTTGGAAAACACCTGGGCACTGATCACCATTGTGGTGGGTAACGTCTTTGTAGCTATGCATCTGCAGCTGCCAATAACTCACAAAGATGAAAGGGCTAAGATACATCTTAGCATTGGTCTTTCGGCACTCACACTCACAATCGTCGTAACACTCTTGACATACTACGACATCCCAACCTACAACAACACTGCGTTTGACATTGTAACCTTCATACGCACACTCTCGGCAGCTCTGCTTCTAAACCTGATAGTCATTACCATCTGCATCTTGGTACGACTATCGTCAATCACCAAGCAGGAGCTACGTCTCGAGCGTGAGATGAAAAACCGCTCGGAGTATCGCTACGAGCGACTCAAGCAGCAGATAAATCCCCACTTCCTTTTCAACTCACTGGGCATCCTCGACTACCTCGTGCAGGAGCAGGAGACAGAGCGTGCAAGTGCCTTTATCCACAAGCTGGCGGCCATCTACCGCTATATGCTCAACAACGACCAAAAACCCCTTGTAAGGCTCGCAGAAGAGGTGGAGTTCACACAGCGATACATAGATCTCATCAAGGAGCGATTCATCGAGGGTCTAGAAATCGAGATGAGCATTGAGCCAACCCTACTCGACAAAATGGTTGTGCCGTGTTCTTTACAACTTTTGGTCGAAAATGCCACAAAGCATAACATCGTCTCGGCCGAGCTTCCACTACGAATTGAGATAACAACACATGAGGACATGTTAGTGGCCCGAAACACGCTTCAACCACGCACCCACGGACAGCCATCAACACGCCTTGGATTGGAGAATATTCGACAGCAATATCGCGACATAACAGGTCTCGACATAAGCGTTGAAAAGACTGATAATGAATTTATTGTAAAACTACCAATAGTATGATTAATGTGCTAATCGTAGAGGATGAGATCCCCGCACAGATCAACCTCAAAAAGCTCATCGACAGGTGCTGCCCCAACAGCAACATTGTAATGACTATCACGTCGGTGCGACAGACCATAAAATGGCTCGAGGAGAACCCCGATGGTGCTGATGTAATTTTTATGGACGTGGAACTTTCTGACGGCATATGCTTCGAGATTTTCGAGCATTTAAACATCACACAGCACGTCATCATCACAACGGCTTATGACAACTATGCCATTAACGCCTTTAAAATCAACAGCGTCGACTACCTCCTCAAGCCCATCATAGAGGAGGATATGAAGCGTGCCTGGAGTCGCTGTATGGAGCGTCTCGAGAGTCGCCTATCGAACGAAATGGAGCGACTAATGAATATTATGTCGAGAACAAATACCGAGACACCCAAGGAGTATAAGAAGCGATTTACGGTGAAGGCTGGCGAGAAGATTGTGATAATCCCCGTCGACGAAATAGCCTACTTCTACTCCAAGGACAAGAGCACCTATGCTGTGAATCGCAACGGCAGCCAGCGACTCTTGGACTACTCGCTCGATATGGTACAAGAGATGCTCGATCCGAAGGTATTCTTTCGCATATCACGCAGTTACATAGTCTCGATAAACTCTATCGAGAACATCTCTAAGTACCTCAGCACACGCCTCAAGTTGCAGATTGTTCCACACACCGACGACGAGGTAGTGGTGAGCCGCAGCCGCACATCCGATTTCTTGGAGTGGCTCGACAACAACTAAAAAAGCGAATTAAAGGACAATACCCAACGGGTATTGCCAAATTTTTCTTATATTTGCACGATTTATGCACCGATGTCGCGTATCGGCTCGGAGCATATAGCTCAATAAAAAAGTGCAAACAGGGAAAATATCAATAATATATGAAGCACCTCAGACTACTTATCGTTGTTGTAGCACTCCTCTTCGCGAGCTGCAATGTACACCAACGAGTGCTATATCTTCAAGATGTTCAGAACGGCAGCGAGATTACGCTCCCCAAGAACTACCAAATTCGCATTAAGCCTCTCGACCAAATCACAGTGGTGGTAAATAGCAAGGATCCCCTTCTTGCCCAGCCATTTAACTCGTCGACAAGTTATCAATCGCTCTCTAACGGCACAGGCATCACAAATGCCACCGAGAGCAATCTTCAGGTGATGACAGTCGACAATGATGGCTACGTCACCCTCCCAATAATTGGCCGCATAAAGTGCGAGGGTCTCACACGAATGGAGCTTGCACACGAGATTGAAAACCGCATCAAGGAGAGCAACTATATCGCTGAACCACAGGTAAATGTGCGATTTGCAAATCTTTCGATCTCGATTCTTGGCGAGGTAAATCGTCCTGGACGCTACGACATTGAGCGAGACCAAATCACAATTCTTGAGGCCCTGGCCTTAGCCGGTGATCTCACGATATATGGTGAGCGTGATAATGTTGCTGTGATTCGCGAGGTTGGTGGCAAGAGCGTGGTCACAAAGCTTGACCTACGCTCGAGCGACATCTTCGCATCGCCCTGCTACTACCTTGAGCAGAACGATATTATTGTGGTGAGCCCTAACAAATACAAGGCAGCAACATCTGAGATCAACCAGAACCGCACATTCTGGATCTCGATAGCCTCTACAGGCATAGCACTCGCCACCCTACTCATCACCATTTTAAGGTAAGAAACTATGGCTGAGAACACAACAAAAGATAACGAAACACGCAACGAGCAGCTATCGCCGAGCGACATACTACGTCTCGTGCTATCAAATTGGTATTGGTACGTCGTTGCCATAATCCTCTTTGTGGCCTGTGCGTGGCTCTACCTGAAGGCCACATCGCCAGTATATCAGCGTACTGCAACGGTACTTGTCAAGGACTCACGCAAGGGTTCGAGTGCCGAAGTTACGGCATTTAGCGACCTTGTTGGAGGCATCGGCCGCCGCTCAGTAGACAACGAGGTCTACATCTTCGAGTCGCGACGACTAATGGAGCAGGTGGTTAAGGATCTTGACCTTGCAACACGCTACACCACAACTCAGGGACTAAGAAGTATCGACCTCTACGGCCGTGTGCCAGCTGCCGTGAAGTTTGTAGACAACAACCCAAACATAAAGGGAGAATTTACATACAATATCAACGACAACAGCCTGACACTCAGCAAATTTACCAATAGTGAATTTACGTGTAGGGCATCGTTTGGTGACACCATCACAACACCACTCGGCAAGATTGTAATCACTGCCACACCATATGCCGAGACTGCAGAAAATAGCGACATCAGAGTGAGTCGCAACACGCTAAACAACTGCGTGGAGGCCTATCGCAAGAGGCTTAAGTGCGAGATTAAGAATAAGCAGGCATCAGTCATCACACTCACTATGTCGGACGTAGTACCAAAGCGTGCCGAAGATGTGATCAATGGCATTATCGAGGCATATAACATCGATGCTATCGAGGATAAGCGTGCGATATCACACCTCACAGAGCAGTTTATCGACGAGCGTCTCACAATCCTCAGCCAGGAGCTTAACCTCGCTGATAGCGACATAGCCACATTCAAGCAGAACAACAAACTCTACAACCTATCGAGCCAGGCTACGATAGGTGCTCAGGAGCTGCAAGAGCTTAAACGTCAGGAGCTGTCGCTTGAGGCAAACCTCGAGATGGCGAACTACATACTCGACTATACGACCACAAACTCTGAGCTCAGCCTCATACCCGCATCGACAGTGGCGATGAGCGGAGCATCAACGGCCTTAGCCTCTCAAATCGAGGATTACAACCACGCTGTGCTCGAGTACAAGCGTCTGCTCTCAGAGTCGTCAGAGAGCAACCCCTCAATCATCGAACTCAAAGCAGAGATAGTGGCAATACGCGACATCATAGTAAGCTCACTTAAGTCACATATCGACGGCCTTAAACTTCAAATTAAGAGTGTCAACCGCGAACATAGACTCGCCGATGCACGCCTCGACCAGACACCTGCCAAAGAGAAGGAGCTGCTCTCAAAGACACGCCAACAGAAGGTAAAGGAGGAGCTATACATCTACCTTCTCACAAAGCTCGAGGAGAACTCTCTGATGGGTGCCACAGCCGAGAGTAATGCCCGCGTGATTGACTTTGCATTTGGTGCCGACAAGCCTGTAAGTCCACGAGCATCAATACTCTATATGCTTGCGATGATGATGGGTTGCATAGTGCCATTTGGCATACTCTACATTCGAGAGGTGCTCAACACAAGCGTACGCTCGCGACGTGACATTGAGCGAACATTGACAGCCCCATATTTGGGCGATATACCCCTTGTCGAGCAGCGATCAACACGCGGCATACAGGTCAAGGAGGATGGTCGCGACACACTCTCGGAGTCGTTCAGAATGTTGCGTACGAACCTTAGCTTTATGTCTATAAACCGCAAGGTTAAGGTGATGATGCTCACATCGTCTGTCCCCCACAGCGGCAAGACATTCGTAGCAACAAACCTCGCGGCAATACTCGCCACGTCGACAAAGCGTGTGCTCCTTATCGATATGGACCTACGCCGTCGCACGCTCACCAAGAGCCTCGGTCATCGCAACAACCGCAGAGGATTGTCGTCGTACCTTAGTGGCAGCTTTGACTCGTGGGGAGATATTGTACTTAAGTCGGATGTTGACCCTCGCCTCGACGTGATTTATGCTGGACCTCAGCCCCCAAACCCATCGGAATTGCTTATGGCAGAGCGTCTCGACTCGCTCATTGCCGAGCTTCGCGACATCTACGACTACATCATCATCGACAGCGTGCCAGCAATGGCTGTGGCCGATGCTCTGATTGTTGACCGCCTGGTTGATCTCTCGATATACATCATTCGCGAAGGCCTACTTGACCGTCGACAACTACCAGATATCGAAACACTTCACACTTCTGGCAAGCTACACAATATGTGCGTAGTGCTCAACGGCACAACAACAACCAAGCACAGCTATGGCTATGTCTACGGTTACGAAGATGAGCCAAGAGGATTTCAGAAGTTTGTACACCTATTTAAAAAGCGATAGCAATGGCACGAAGTGAGTCAAAGATCATAGCTGTCGACTTCGACGGCACCTGCGTAGAACACGAGTACCCAAATATTGGACTTGAGGTTGAGGGTGCCGTAGATACACTCCAAAGGCTTGTCAAAAAGGGGCACAGAATCATACTCTTCACGATGCGTTCGGGCGATAAGCTCGATGCCGCAGTGAGATGGTTCAAAGAGCGTCGCATAGAGCTATGGGGCATCAACCGCAACCCGGAGCAGGAGGAGTGGACATCATCGCCAAAGGTATATGCACACCTCTACATCGACGATGCAGCATTGGGCTGTCCTGTGCGATTTATAGATGGCGTGGTTCGCCCTGTTGTAGACTGGGCGAAGGTGAGCTCAGAGCTCGAATATCACGGCATACTATAATATAATTATCGTAGATACCGAATAGATACAAAAAGTCCGAACTCAACGCACTATGGCGTGAAGTTCGGACTTTATTGTGCAGTGTGCACTCGCTACATTACCAAGCAATCTTGCAGTAGTGAGCATACTTGCTCATAGCGAGCTCTACAAAGCCCAACGTCTCGCGGCTTCCATTGAAGCGACCTGCCTTAACCTCAGAGCGAGTGTAGTAGGCTGGGTTGGCCTTGAGCTTGAGATAGTTGCTCACAACGGCCCAAGAGTTGGGGTTTGCACCGTCAGCCTTAGCCAAACGGCGTGCATCCTGAACGTGTCCCAAGCCAGCATTGTAGCTTGCGAGGATGATGCTAAGACGGTCGCTCTCGGGAGTAGACTCCGGAATACGCAATGTCTTCTCAAACTCGGTAAGCAATCGACACGCGAGACGAACATTTGTCTCAGTGTTGTGAAGATGGCTTACAGGAACCTTAAAGTGGCGAGCAACGATAGGCATTACCTGCATAAGACCTGTGGCACCGCACCTTGAGACAAGACCCTCAGTGAAGCGTGACTCACAGTAGGCGATAGCACTTACAAAACGCCAATCGTGGCCCGACTCAGCACCGACTCTCTTCATAAGAGTGTCGTACTTAGAAATCTGCTGCGGCAGCGTAGCCGTCACGGCAATCTGCTCGCTTTCGTTAGTAGCTTGGATGGCCAACGAGTCGACCATAACCATTGTTGTATCTGCCTGCTCTACATTCTCAGCCTCACTGCGAGGCTCATCAACAAAAATTGCGGGTGCAGCAACAGAGCTACCCAACGATGACTCAAACCCTGCAAGAACTACAAGGGAGAGAATCACAAAAAATACTCTTTTTAACATTGTTTGTTGTTTTGTGGGCTGCTAACCGAGCACAAAACACGCCATTAGTCGTAGAACGACCACGAGATACCAAACTTAAACATTCGAGGATTGAGCGGATAAAGAGCCGCCTGGAAGTACTCTCCGTTACCGAATAGGTTGTCGTTGAGATGCTGAAGTTTAAGCAAGATACGCATACGCTTCCATTTTGCCGATACAAACAGGTCTAGGTATGGGTAGTTACCCACCTTCACCTCACGCTGGTTGTAGAATACCGAGAGGGCAGGATTGTATCCTGGGGCGTAGTAGGACGTATTGAAACGGCCATCTACACCAATTTGCACTCTTAGCACATCGCGTTTCACCCAAAACTCGTAGTAGTACGAGAGAAAGGCACTCAATGTGGGTACAGGAAGCACACTCTCATTGGACGTGATTTGCACCAATGCCCTGTGATCCAGATGGAATCCCGCAATGCGGAAATCCTTGCGAGCATACAAACTCGTGAGGCTAACTGTTCCCGTATGTTGCTGAGGTCGGCTGTCGCTACCATAATATATGGTGTTGCCGAGCACTCCTTGCCACACACCAACCTCAAGGGCGATGCTGGGAACCTGGAAGTTAACTTCGAAACGAGTTTCAGACTCCTTATCGAAGGAGTTAAACCAGACATAGTGGTTTGAGAATAGATTCTCCTGCCAATAACCTGGCGAACGGAGCTCCTGACGGAAGCGTCCGCTGAGAATCAGAGGTCGTTCATTGATGAAGGCTCTAAGGGTGATGTTACCACCAATAGAGAGATCACCACCACGATAGCCTGAGGGGTAATACTTAGCATCGACACCCCAGTCGGCATATCGTTTAATCATACCGCCCGTCGAGCCATAAACATACCACGACGTGCGTTTGTCACGAGTAATTCGTCCGCGGACATAGTCCTCAAGACGAAGGTAGGAGTAGGTGTGCAGGTCAACGCCCACACCACCATCGATTGTTGAGACTACACCATTACGATCCCAGGGCTGCACCTGGACGTAGACTCTATTTGAGAGAAGACTCTCCGAGATTGAGTCACGCGTCACTGATGGGTTGATAAACCAATCGTCGTAATAGCTATGCTCTGTGCGAATATAGCTGCCATCATCATTATAATCGCCACGATCGTTAGTGTATTTGGCACGGATATCCGAATAGCTCTTCGTCCAACGATTATACTCGATTTGATGGCCAATATATACTGCCGACAAGTCGGCAAGCGAGAAGTCGTACTCAGTTACACGCTGTAGAGGGATGGCATAGGCCTGCTTGACAAATACACCGATGTTGCGGTAGGTGTTCTCTGCCTTCGACGATGCCAGACGCATAGGCACACCCGAAGGCATTTCGAACGTAGTATCGGCAATGGCCCACTTACCCACAGCACCACCATTCTCGCGTGCAGATATCATATTATGCATAAAGCCGGCGTGGATAGAGTAACGCTTGCCAGTATGTGCCACACCCAACGAGAGGGCGTGGTTCTTAGTACGCTGCCAGTCGTAGAGGCCCATAGTGCTACGAGCCTTATAGCTAAGGTTTGCCGATGTCGAAGGGTTGATATTCTGCGAATGTACCAACTCGAAGTGCTCCTCGCGGTAACGCTTCTGTCCCGACTCGAGATACATAGCGTTGGTATAAGGACGCTTAGCATTATAGAAGGGGAGATTCTCGAGACGTGCGGTGTAGGCATCGTAGCTGCGAGCAAAGGTAAAGTCCCTATCTTGGCGACGATCGAACCAGTTTATTGGCTGCGACGACTGACCGAGGCCACCAAGAGCCATATCACCTACACCCTTGCGGTAGAAGACATAGTCGATACGCCAATCAGAGAGCGTAGTATCGAGAGGCTCGACACGCACACGGTTATAGTCGCGATCGACAAACCACTTCCAGTTGGGCAGAGCACGCACTGTGTCGTTGAAGTAGTATGATTCGAGCGGACGGCGTGGACGACGTTTTCTGACGTTTGTAGTGTCGGCAGTCTCGCCCTCAACACCCTCCTGGTTCTCCATCCCCTCCATACCTGGAATTGTGGAGCCAACACCCACATTCTGGCCCTCACGCTGAGCACGAGCAATAGATGCTGCGTCGAGCTGTGCATACGAAGCCTCGGGCAGCAGCAGTGCCACCACAAAGCCCAGAAGCAGAGTTATATTACGCAACATCTTCATCTTTTCAGTCCATTTTTTAGTTCTCAGCATCGACCTTGCGTGGTAAGAATATCCAACGAAGAGTCGAAAGCACAATATAGAGAACGATTATTGCAACAATTGAGTATGCAGTAAAGAAAATTATAAAGTTAAGCGACGCAAGAAGAAATCCAAAACGAAGCTTATTATCGGCAAATTTGAAGTTCTTAAACTTGAGAGCGAACATACGAATAGGGCTCACCAACAGCAGAGATACTGCAATCGAGATGAGGAGAACGTGCTCCTGGAAGAGCGACACCTCGCCATTGGCATAAAGCACTGCTAACGACATAAGCAACAGTGCATTAGCAGGCGTGGGAAGGCCCTCAAATTCGCTACTCTGCGTTGTGTCGATGTTGAACTTTGCAAGACGCAAGGCCGAGAATGCCGCAATGATAAATACTGCATAACCAAGATACTGCATAACCGACGCATCGATGTTGTAGTACGACGTGGTCTGATAGTAGATATCGAACATCACCACAGCAGGAGCAAGGCCAAACGAGATATCGTCGGCCAAAGAGTCGAGCTGTACACCCAGCTCTGACTGCTGATGGAGCAATCGAGCAACAAAACCGTCGAAGAAATCGCACACCGCAGCGGCGATAATCAACCAGAATGATACCTCGTACTGATGCTTCAAGGCAAAGATGATTGCGATGGCACCTGAGACAAGATTGGCCAATGTAAGTGCATTTGGCAACGTGAACAGTCTGATACTCTTAGTGTTACTCATAACATTTTACTCCTCAATACGCTAACTCGGGACAAAAATAAGACCCCAAATATTTTGCAAAGATACAAAAAAATTTTATCTTTGTGTAAATTTGTAAAATTTAAAGAGCAAAAAAGCCGTGGACAGCAACAAATATTGCGTGATTATGGCAGGTGGCGTGGGCACACGATTCTGGCCTATGAGCCGCCAAGCTATGCCGAAACAGTTTTTAGACATACTCGGAACAGGACGTTCGTTCATCCAACATACATACGAGCGATTTGCAAAAATTGTCCCTAAAGAGAACTTTATAATCGTTACAAATAAGCGTTATAAGGAGCAGGTTTTGCAACATCTTCCAGAGATTAGCGAGGAGCAGATTTTGTGCGAGCCTATTGGTCGCAACACCGCCCCTTGCATTGCATATGCCGCCTATACTCTCAAGCAGAGCAACCCCGATGCCGTGATGATTGTATCACCCTCCGACCACCTGATACTCAATGAGGTGGAGTTTCAACGCATCATTGCCAACTGCACTGATTTTGTGGAGTACAACGACGCCCTGATGACCATTGGAATCGAACCCAGCAGACCCGAGACAGGCTACGGATATATACAGCGTACAGGCAACGACGAGATAACAAAAGTGAAGTGCTTCACCGAGAAGCCAAACGTCGAGATGGCACAAGCATTTTTGGAGTGTGGCGAATTTTTGTGGAACTCAGGAATCTTCATATGGAAGGTCAAGGAGATCATTAAAGCCATCGAGGAGCACCTTCCCACCCATAGTGCCCTCTTTGCCGAGGCAGAGTCGAAGCTCGGCACCGACGAGGAGACGAAGGCTATCGAGCACGTATTCTCTGAGTGCAGACCGATATCCATCGACTACGGCGTAATGGAGCGTGCCGAGAATGTCTACGTTCACCGTGGCGACTTTGGCTGGAGCGACGTGGGGACGTGGGGATCGGCCCACCAACATTCACGCAAGGATCGCTATGCTAATGCCTTAAACAGCAAGACAATACATACGTACGACACACGCAACTCACTCATCTTTGTACCCCAAAATAAGGCCGCCATAGTGAGTGGCTTAAAGGACTATATCGTGGTCGACACCGACGATGTGCTGATGATCTGTCCACGTAGCGAGGAGCAGAACATCAAGAGTTTCATCGAGGATATCAAATACTCGATAGGCGACAAACATATCTAAGGCCCAGGAGTCGAACATTCGCAATAAAGAGCAATCGACGCCGATAGGGACAACAATTATAGCAAAGCACAAAGACCTTATGAGAATACGAAGAGAGGACCAGAGAGGTTCTCTCTTTCTATTTTTTCTATTTAAAGTCGATTCTTCCAGATAACATTGTCGATAAAATGTTATAAATCTATTGGCAAGGCACAATTATTTCTAAGAAATAAGCGTTATTTTTGTCGCATATAATTATACTTGAACTATGAGCAAGAAAAAAGATATAGAGTTTGACGATATGGGTTTGGTGCCTGAGCTCTTCGACGGCAAGCACCAGGTGATACCCATCATCTCGGGTGGCGACGATGTTATCGAGGAGGTACAGCTACCCGAGGCACTTCCAATTTTGACACTGCGTAGCTCGGTGATCTTCCCAGGATCGGTGACACCAATCACTGTGGGTCGTACCAAGTCCATTGCACTTGTGCGTGCCGTGGAGGCTGGCGACGGCCTGCTTGGTGCTGTACTCCAGATTGATGGCGAGGTGGAGGATCCTAAGCCCAGTGATATGCACAAGATAGGTACCTCGGCACGCATTCTCAAAATTTTAGAGATGCCTAACGGCAACCTAACGGTAATACTTGCAGGTTTGGAGAAGATTGAGGTTGGCGAGTATATCTCTACCAAGCCCTACTTCACTGCTACCGTAACACCTATTCAGGACAGCACTCCCGACCCTAAGAACGTGGAGTTTATGGCCCTTGTGGACTCTATCCGCGAAGTGGCATTGAGCATAATCAACATCTCGCACTCGATGCCTAAGGAGGCAGCATTTGCCATCAAGAACCTCGACTCGAGCCGTGCTATTGTAAACTTCATCTGCTCAAATATGGAGCTTACCGACGACGACCGTCAGCATCTTTTGGAGGCTCCAGGCCTCTTGGCACGTTCGCGTCGTCTGCTCGAGATTCTCGTGCGTGAGCAGCAACTCGCAGAGCTCAAGAACGACATTCAGAACAAGGTGAAGCAGGAGATGGACAAGCAACAGCGTGAGTACTATCTCCAGCAGCAGGCACGTGTCATCCAGGATGAGCTTGGTGAGGGCACCGATGCCGATGTCGATAAGCTTCGCGAGGCGGCAAAGGGCAAGAAGTGGTCGGAGGCTACAGCTAAAATCTTCGAGAAGGAGCTCTCTCGTCTCGAGCGTCTCAACCCCGCCATTGCCGAGTACTCGGTGCAGATTAACTACCTACAACTTATGCTCGATCTCCCCTGGGACGAGATGACCGAGGATCGCCTCGACCTCAAGGCTGTACGCGAGCAGTTAGACAAGGACCACTTCGGTCTCGAGGAGGTCAAGGAGCGACTCTTGGAGCACCTTGCAGTAATCAAGCTCAAGGGCGACCTCAAGTCACCAATCCTCTGCCTCTACGGCCCTCCAGGTGTTGGTAAGACATCGTTGGGCAAGTCGGTAGCCGAGGCTATGGGCCGTAAGTTTGGCCGCATCTCGTTGGGTGGTTTGCACGACGAGTCGGAGATTCGTGGCCACCGCCGCACATATATTGGTGCTATGCCTGGCCGCATCATCGAGACCATCAAGCGTTGCGGAGCGTCTAACCCAGTAATCATCCTCGACGAGATCGACAAGGTATCAAAGTCCAACCACGGCGACCCATCGAGTGCCCTCCTTGAGGTGCTCGACCCAGAGCAAAACACCACCTTCCACGACAACTACCTCGACACAGAGTACGACCTTTCGAAGGTGCTGTTTATCGCTACGGCAAACAATATTCAGAACATATCTACGGCCTTGCGTGACCGTATGGAGATGATCAACATACCTGGCTATATCCTTGAGGATAAGGTCAATATCGCAACAAAGCACCTTGTCAAGAAGCAGCGTGAGGCTCACGGCATCGACGACGACAAGCTATCGCTCACGAACGAGGCTATCGTGCGTATCATCGAGGACTACACTCGCGAGTCGGGTGTGCGTAGCCTCGACAAGCACATCGCTAAGATTGCCCGCAACCGAGCCAAGGCTATCGCCCTCGAAGAGGAGTACAAACCTACGTTAGAGGCTTCAGACATCGAGCCAATCTTGGGCAAGCCTAAGTTCCGCAACGACCGCTACGACATCGAGGGTATGCGTGGCGTGGTGACAGGCCTTGCGTGGACTGAGGTTGGTGGCGACATTCTCTACATCGAGTCAATACTCACACCTGGTAAGGGCAAGCTTAACCTTACGGGTAACCTTGGCGACGTGATGAAGGAGTCGGCAACGATTGCCCACGAGTGGGTAATGGCCCACCACGAGAAGCTCGGCATCGAGCGTAAGATGTTCGAGGAGTGGGATCTCAACATCCACGTTCCTGAGGGTGCCATACCTAAGGATGGACCTTCAGCAGGTATCACAATGCTCACATCGATAGTGTCGACCTACACTGGCCGCAAGGTCAAGGATCGTATTGCTATGACTGGCGAGACGACGTTGCGTGGTCGTGTGACTGCCGTAGGAGGCATCAAGGAGAAGATCCTTGCAGCAAAGCGTGCTGGCATCACCGAGCTCATCTTGTCGAATGAGAACCGCAAGGATATCGAGGAGATTAAGCTCGAGTATCTCGAGGGCTTGAAGTTCAACTTTGTAGCAACAAACGACGAGGTTCTTAGCCTCGCACTCGAATAGTTATGAGACTTAGAGAGTATATCGCACAACTCGAGGCTGCGGGCGAGCTGCAACGCATAGCTACGCCCGTCAGCACTCGCTTCGAGATTACGGAGATCACAGACCGCATATCTAAGACCGAGGGTGGAGGCAAGGCTCTTCTCTTCGAGAATACTGGCACCGACTACCCCGTGCTGATGAATATGATGGGCTCTGATAGACGCATTGCGATGGCTCTCGGTGTTGAGTCGCTCGACGACATTGCTCGCCGCATCGACTCGCTTCTCAAGGGTGCTATGTCGCCCAAGAACACCCTGATGGACAAGCTCAGGATGTTACCCCTTTTGAAGGATGTTTCTAAGTGGTTTCCACGCAAAGTAAAGGGTCGTGGCGAGTGCCAGGAGGTTGTCATCGAGGGTGACGACGTTGACCTCACCAAGCTCCCTATACTTACATCGTGGGGCTACGATGGAGGTCCATTCATAACTTTTCCTATGGTGTGCACTGTCGATCCCGAGACGGGAATCCCCAACATCGGAATGTATCGTATGCAGATATTCGACAAGCGTACAACGGGTATGCACTGGCATCGTCACAAGACTGGAGCACGCCACTACGACGCCTACAAGCGTCTTGGCAAGCGTATGCCTGTGAGCGTAGCGTTGGGTGGCGACCCCGCATATACTTATGCGGCAACAGCCCCTATGCCCGATAATATGGATGAGATGCTCCTTGCGGGAATGCTTCGCGAAAAGCCAGTAAAGATGGTCAAATCGATAACCAACGATATATGGGTGCCTGAGGAGTGCGACTTCGTGATTGAGGGATATGTAGACCCAGCGGAGGAACTTGCAGTGGAGGGGCCTTTTGGCGACCACACGGGATTTTACTCTTTGACCGACCTCTACCCACGCCTACACGTCACAGCCATAACGTCGCGACGTGATGCCGTCTACCCCGCCACCATAGTAGGTGTACCACCAATGGAGGATGCCTACATTGCCAAGGCCACAGAGACAATATTTCTCGCCCCAATACGCCTGGCTATCCAGCCTGAGGTGCGTGACCTCTATATGCCTATGGAGGGCACTGCCCACAACCTCGCGATAGTAAGCATAGCAAAACGATATCTTGGTCAGCCACAGAAGGTTGCACAAGGACTATGGGGTGCAGGACAGATGATGTTCAACAAATACCTAGTCATCACACCAGAGAGCACAAATATACGTTCACGCGACGAACTCTTTGCTCTACTCAGACACTTCGACCCCGAGCGACACCTTATACACTCCGAGGGTATTCTCGACGTCCTCGACCACAGCTCGCCAACAACAGGCTACGGATCGAAGCTCGCAATAGACCTCACAGATATCGATCTATCGATTGAGCCACAGCCACTTACAAAACCACGCACAGTAAAACCTGCGGGTGGTGTAGAGCTCTTCAACACCGAGCTCTTCGACGAATTAGGACTGCTCATTCTCTATGCAGAGCGTGAGTGGCGTGAGAGGGTCGACGTAGTGGAGTATCTCAACAAAAACAACATCGAGGCACGCTTCGTGGCACTCTTTGACCGAGGTGCTGCGGGGGTAATGACGACAAGCGACCTACTATGGCTCGCTGCGGCAAACACCGACCCTCGACGTGACATATCACGCCACAACAACACCATCATAATTGACGCTCGCTCGAAGCGTCCAGGCTATGGCGACAACCCTCGCCGCTTCCCTAATGCTGTGACATCACTGCCCGAGGTTATACACCTTGTCGACGAGCGTTGGCCAGAGTACGGTTTAGGCGAGCTAATTGAGTCACCATCACGCCGTTATCGCAAGATATGGCTCTCAGATGGTGCTGAGTGGTAGGCATAAAAAGCTTGGGGCAAAACTAATACTACTAACTACACAAGATGAGCGTCAAACGAGAAAAATGGTGGAAGCGACACCTCGACAGCGTGAGCTTCGCGGTCATCTTGGGTATGTTATTTGTTAATGCCTCGATACTCTTCCCCGCGAAGAGTTGCTCGTCGAAGGTAGACATAGAGGAGCTCAACGAGACCTCAACAATCGCAAAGCAAGATAGCGTAGTCGCAACACCTAAACAGTTTGATCCCAACACCGCAACATATCGCGAGCTTATAGATATAGGCATACCACGCAAGATTGCTGTGGGCATAATTCGCTGGCGTGAGGCGGGAAAGGTCTACCGCATAAAGGAGGACTTGGCACTATGCTACTCAATGACCGACTCGCTATACTTCGCAATCGAACCACTGATAGTAATTGACGACAGATTCAGGTACCACCCCGAAGAGAGCTGGCAGGAGACAGATGACGATGAGCAGACAGAAGAGAAGAGAGACGAAAGGAGGTCGAATCGTAGCCGCGAGGCAAAGATTAAACTCACCCCTTTTAGCCTCGACACCGTGGGTGTGAGATACCTCACTCTTGTGGGCTTTACCGCTCGTGAGGCACAACTCATCATCCGCTATCGTGGCATCATTGGTGGCTACCGCATCTTTGAGGAGTTTGTCGAGTGCTACGCCGTAGATAGCATAATGGCACAGCGTCTTGAGCCATATATCATCTTTCCACCACTCGAAGTCGAGGAGCATAAAAACGAACAACGTGGCAGCGTAGAGCTCCCCATTGAGATAAATAGTGCCGACTCAGCCACCCTCTGCCGCGTGAGAGGAATAGGCCCGAAGAGTGCCCACGAGATAGTTATGTACCGCAAATTTCTTGGTGGATACCACTCTGTAGAGCAGATTTCTGAGATTTCGTGTATCACACCCGAAAATTTTGAGCAAATTTTGCCACAAATTTACTGCGATAGTGCTGAAATTAAAAAAATTAATATTAACTTTGCAGCCTCGAATGAGATGAAGACTCACCCATACTTAACGAGTCGGATGCTCAGAGAGATTATTGATAAACGCGTATTGAAAGGAGGTTGGAGTACCATTCAGGAGATGATTGATGATGACATATTCACAAGCGAGGAGGCAATGCGAATTGCACCCTATCTCGATTTTGGTACAGACTCTGAGTAGATACCAGCAATTAAGTACGGAGGTTGCAAGGCAGCTGAAGGCAAATGGAGGGAGGCTCACCACAAAAGAGCAGGGCGGCTAACCCATAATTAGCAATAAATAGGCGGCAATGAACCGCAGAAAATAGAGATTATAAATATTTAAAAAAGTATAAGATTATGATTATTATGCCTGTTAAGGAGGGTGAGAACATCGAGCGTGCCCTCAAGAAGTTTAAGCGTAAGTATGAGCGTACTGGTGTATTGAAGGAGCTTCGTCGCCGTCAGTACTTCACAAAGCCTTCAATCGCAAAGCGTGAGGCTATGCAGCACGCAATCTATGTTGAGCACACTTACCGTCAGGAGGAGTAGTTCAACTACGCTTTAAAGGCAAATAGGTCATCCATTCGGATGACCTATTTTTATTCATTTGCCTTCTTGGCATATAGAAATAGTGACGAAGGGAGGTGGCAATATCCGCCAGGATTCTTGTCTAAGTAGTCTTGATGATACTCCTCAGCATTATAGAAATTACTCAGTTGCTCAAGTTCGACAGCAAGCTCTGCACCCACCTTACTCTCTACCGAACGATAGACTCTCTCAATAGCTACCCTATCAGACTCGTCTCTATAGTATATTCCTGTGCGATAGCGTGTGCCCACGTCGTTACCCTGCCTATTAACCGACAGCGGATCTATCGAGTGAAAATATATCTCTACAAGACGCTCGAGCGACACAACCTCTGTGTCGTAGACAACCTTCACACACTCAACAAAGCCTGTCGCGTCGGTATAAACCTCTTCGTACGAAGGATTCTCGCCTCGACCATTGGCATAGCCCACCACTGTTGCAACAACGCCACGAATCTGTTTTAGATAGTGCTCCGTACCCCAGAAGCAACCACCTGCCAAATATATCTCTTTCATCGTAAAACTATTAATACTCGATAGTGTTAAAGATCCCCTGAAGTCTATTTAGGAATCCTGTAGATATCGGTCCGTCCATCTGCGTGTGATGAAACTGAAACGATATGGGGAGCGTTGTGCGGAAGAGGCCTTTACGATACTTACCCCACACAACAAACGGGTTGTTGTAGAAGCCTGCATAGATATTCACCACCGAGTCGAGCTCACACTTGGTGAGTGCTGAGGTACCTATAACCATATAGTCGTCGCCGAGGTTAAAATCCTCACCGCTCTTGGATGCCTGATGAGTAAGACGAAGATAGTCTGATGCGAAGGTGTAAATATCCTGCGAGTATGGGATGTCGCACGTGACGATATCGCCTCTATCTGTCATAACTATCGTGTTGACGGCCAAGTTGTCGAACTCCATAAGCTTGTCACCAACAGGTAGCAGGTAGAACTCTGCGAAGTCGCTTGCCGCACGACCTATGGCGTAGCACATAAGCATATTGAGCTTGAGACCTTTGCGGCGTGCCACACGTCTAAGATGCGTGATGTCGAATGTTTTGGTCATTGTCACCATAGGCATTGGCGAACGCATCCACAGGTCGAAAGCCTTGGCACGATTAGTCTCCTTTGGGTTTACCTCTCTCATAATAATAAATATAGGTGTTAGTGCAAAGATAGTAAAATGGTGTTAAAGGACAAAAAAAATAGAGGCCACCAATGAATGGCAGCCTCTGATTCTTGTCGTAAGACTAAGATTACAATGCGTTAACGTGCAAAGCGAGCGAGCTCTTAAGGTTAGCAGCCTTGTTCTTGTGGATGATGTTAGTCTTAGCCAACTTATCCAACATAGAGCTTACCTTTGGAAGCAAAGCCTCAGCAGCTGAACGCTCAGTAGTGTTACGCAAAGCCTTTACAGCGTTACGAGTAGTCTTGTGGTAAAGACGGTTGTGAGCACGCTTTGTTACTGTCTGACGGATTCTCTTCTTTGATGACTTGTGATTTGCCATAGTTTTAAATCTTTTATTTTTTACTTTTAATGTTTCTTTTGCTTTTCCGACTCTTCACAACACGTGTAGCCTTGTCGGGGGCATCGAACGGCCGTAGCCGCTTTCGGATAGGCTCAGGGCCCGCTCCTAAAAACTATTTTAACCGCAAGCACCACGCCGCAAGCGTGACACTCCAAGTGTAGTCCGTACGAGAGTCGAACTCGTCTTTCAAGAATGAAAATCTTGTGTCCTAACCGATAGACGAACGGACCATACCACTAATGTTCACTTTGTCAGTGAGCAATTTAGCGGTGCGAAGGTACATAAAAAAAATGATACAGCAAAATGTTTATTGAAAAAAATTGTTATTTCTCTCAAAATAGTGATATTAACGCATCTTCAAGCCAACTACTTGAGCCTTATTGAGCGTGTAGCTGGGTCGAAGCCCACAAAATCGCTATTAAAGAGTCGCTCAATATTGCCCGAGTTGATCATCTCGTCTGTTGCGAGGTTGACAAGCTGAGGCGTGTCGACAAGGGCAATAGTATCTGCCAACGAGAGGGCGATATCGAGCTCGTGGGTCGAGAAGATTATGCACTTATTCTGGTTGTGTGCAAGCTCTGCAAGCAGACGGCAGAGCTCATATCTATTGGGCAGGTCGAGGAACGAGGTAGGCTCATCGAGAAGTATCGCGGGCGTATCCTGTGCCAAGGCCCTGGCAATCATAACCCTCTGACACTCACCATCCGAAAGCGTATCGACAAGGCGATTTTCTAGATGTTCGACACCCGCCAAGGCTATCGAACGACGCACAACAGACTCATCATCACTACTCAGACGTCCCATCCAGTCAGTATAAGGTGAGCGTCCTATAGCCACGATATCGTAGACAGTAAGGGCCTCGACATCTACACGCTCGGTATTCACAAACGAGAGCCGTCGAGATAGCTCCTGCGAGCTTAGTGTTGCAATGCTATCACCACCCACAAACACCTCTCCCTCAAGGGGTCGCTGCAGCGAGGCTATGGTACGTAGTAACGTGCTCTTACCCGTACCGTTACGACCTAAGAGAGCAGTTATCTTGCCACGCTCAAAACGTGTTGTGGCAGCAGTGATAAGCCTACGCTGCCCGAAGCCAAGCGATATGTTACGAAGCTCAATCATTAGCGATGACGATTACGGATGACAACAAATATAATGATAGGCACACCAAGAAGTGCTGTGATGGTATTGACCGGCAACACCACAGAGCTATGTGCCACGAGATCTGCAATAAGCGAACAGACAACCATCGACAATGCACCCCATAGCATCGAAGCTGGCACGAGCACACGGTGGTCAGCGGCACGGAACGTGAGGCGTGCGAGGTGAGGCATAGCCAGGCCTATGAAGCCGATAGGGCCACAGAATGCTGTGACACTACCCGCAAGAAGGGTCGTTGAGAGGAAGAGAATGAGGCGTGATCGACCAACGTTTAGGCCCATCGTGCGGGCATTATTCTCGCCAAGAAGCAACATATTGAGAGGCTTTATGGCAACAACCGAGAGCAGCAGGCCAACAATCACAGCAGGGGCAAATATCGCGATGTCACCACGCGTAACTGTCGACAGCGAGCCCATAGTCCACACCACAAAGGCCTTGAGCGACTCCTCGCTACCCACATATTGCAGCACGCCAACAACAGCCGAGATAGCCGAGCCGAGCATCATACCTATGATGAGTATCACATTGATATTCTTAATCTTACGCGACAGCATCATCACGAGCATAAGAATTACTGCCGAGCCAATCCACGCCATTCCCGTAAGACCAAGACGCATCACCAGCGAGCCCGACATCACACCAAATATCGGCATCGCAAGTGTGAAGAGTGCCACACCAAGGCTCGCACCCGAGTTGATACCGAGGACGTAGGGTCCCGCCAGAGGATTGCGGAAGAGTGTCTGCATCTGCAAGCCACTTACCGAGAGTGCTATACCCGAGAGAATGGCAACGATAATCTTAGGCATACGTAGCTCTGTGATAATCTTTACAAAGTTGGCATTTGTCGACTCACCTACAAGCACTGCCCACACCTCATCGAGCGGTATGCGTGTGGTGCCAAGCAGCAGGTCGCCAAAGGCCGCTGCAAGAAGCAAGAGTGAAAGGAGTAAGAAGAGTGTTGTATGTAGCCTACGTTGCATCATTACTGGAGTTTATGGTGGTAGTAGAGCTCCTCGCTCCTGCCATTAAGGATGTTGACAAGATCCTGAAGCACTATGTCGGGACGCACAATGGCCGACTCCCAAAAGTCGCTGCCGCCACCATTGCCACGACGACGGTTGTTGTTATAGACCTCGCCACGCACGACGACATCCATAGTACTAAAGAGGGGTGCCGAGCTTCGCACCTCGTCGAGCGTAGTACACTGCCCCACATTGAGCCATACGTCTGCACACGACACGAGCGAGATAGCCTCCTCGAGGCTTATGCCACACGAGGCAGACGAGGTGTTCTTACCTTTATATATATACTCGCCACCAGCATCCTCGATGAGTTGCACCATATAGCTATCGTCCGAGGGCATATACCACACATCTTGATATGGCAAGTTGAACATCACTCGCTTGGCATTATTATCTCTTGTGACCGAAGCTTTGACAGCCTCGTAACGCTCACTTATTGAAGCAAATAGCTCCTCGCCACGCTCCCTTGAGCCCATAATCTCGGCAATAGCCACAACCCACTCAGCCTTGCCAAGTGGCGACTGCTCAGTATAGTCGCCTAGGTAGATATAGGGAATGCCTATCTCACGAAGTTTCGACGTCACAGCACTATTCTCGGCCGAGACGCCATAGAGTATCACAAGGTCGGCATCGACAAGCAACATAGACTCAAAGTCTAGCGACGAGTCGTAGCCTACGTCACGCACCTCTGTATTATTTCTAACTCGCTCATTAGTAACATACTGCTTACCAGAGACTCCCACAATAGCATCTGTCAAACCGAGAGCATCGAGCATAGCTACATAGCTTGTCGACATACATACGACATGCTCTGCTGGACCCACTATTGCCTGCCCATTATAACCTTTGGCAGCCTCACTATTAGTAAATATCGCAAGACTCTGTTCCTCAGGCGATTCACCCTGCCAGGGGCGTGTCACACGGAGCAGTTTATTGCCCTCGGAATCAGCATAAATTGCGAAACCCGTAGCCTTGGTTGGAGCATAGTCGAGGGTGGGAAAAAGGTCACATTTAGGCCCTTTATTCACACAGCAACACACAGATAACCAGGCGATTAACACAATCAAAAGTATATTGATATAGCGATTCATTCCACAAAGTTACATTTTTTTCTGAATTTAATTTGCAGATTTAGAGAAAATATTACTATCTTTGCACCGCAATTTTGCTTCGGGATGTAGCTCAGCCCGGTTAGAGTACACGTCTGGGGGGCGTGTTGTCGCAAGTTCGAATCTTGTCATCCCGACAATGCTGAGTAAGCAGAGGTCCTCAATCTTTTGATTGAGGACTTTTTTTGTTTTACATACCTCCTGATGCTTGCATCAATGGAGGTATGGAGAACAGAAAAGAGCTTGACTTCAAGCGTGTCTATGCTTACGAAAGCTTTGTGCAGACCACTAAGGGAATCACCAAGATGGGCGTTAAGCGAAGCAGACTTCGGTCTGCGTAGTAGCCAATCTTGTCATCCCACAGGAGACTCCAATCTCTCGATTGGGGTCTTTTTTCCTTTCTACACCTGAGATGCTCGCATCTTTCTGGCATAAAAAAAGGATATCCGTAATATTGGATATCCCATATTGTAGAACATTGACTCAAAATGTTTCCCTCAACCACAAAAGACAACAACCCCTACTATCTACCCTCCTTTGTAAGCCACCACTCGGCCCACTCCAAGTCGTCGGGCGTAGTTAGCTTGAGGTTGGCACGCTCACCCTCGACAAGCGATATTTTATGGCCGAGGCTCTCGACAACTGAGGCATCGTCGGTAAACGCGGCATTAAACGGTTGGCAATAGGCCTCACGAAGCAGCGAGGCACGAAAGACCTGAGGCGTCTGCACTATGCGAAGTTCCGAGCGAGGTACAATAATAGACTCCTCGCCCTCAACACGGCGATAGGAGTCAACTACATCGACGACAGGTATAGAGGCCCCGCTACGCTCGGCATCGAGCATCGTACGAATGATGAGCTTCTTGCTCACAAGAGCACGCACACCATCGTGTACAGCGACATACTCAACCTCGTCAGATAGTGCCTCCAAGCCACACTTCACAGAGTCGAAACGCTCTTTGCCACCAGCCACCGTGCGGTGTACAGCAACATCGAAGCGTGCGGCAAGGTTACGCCACATCTCGATATCTCCCTTTGGTAGCACGACAACAATCTCAGCACCTGGCATTGCCTCAGCAAAAGTATTGATGGTGCGTGCAACAACAGGCATACCACCAAGTATCAAAAACTGCTTAGGAACAACAGAGTGCATCCTACGTCCCGAGCCTCCAGCAACGATTACTACTCCTCGCTTTGCCATATAAGTTTCTTGCCAAAACCGAGCTTATTGTCGGTGAATTTCATAAACTCTGGGTGTACCATCCAGAGCGTGAGTGGAGCCACCACTGCATAAGGGAAACGCCTGAGATATCGACTCTTAGCCTCATCATCGCCACACTCCGCACGACCCGTAACTTGCAGACCCTCGATAGCTCCAACAATGCGAGTTTCACGCACAACAGAGAGTGCTACAGCAGGGTTTGCAGACATCTCAGCACCGTGGCGTGTTGCCACATCAGAGGTAAAGATAAAGAGGTTACGCTCTGCGTCATAGGCAAAGAAGCAGTTAGCGACATAGGGCTGTGTGCCACCCTCGGCCAGTGTAGCAAGGGTGAGCACGTGGTGCTTCTTGATAAACTTAACTATACGCTCATCGACAACCATACGCAACTACTTGCTCGATGTGCTATCTGACTTTGGGCGACGGAAGATGTCGTCGTCTGTGATATGGTCATCCTCAGGTGCTGTTCCCTGAAGCTCGGCGATCACGCGATCACGCACAAGCTCAAAGTCGGCACGATACTTCTGGGCGATAGGCTCCTGAGGCTGCTGAGTAACCTTGAGAGGGTCGATAGGCTTGCCATTCTGCCAGATACGATAGTCGAGGTGAGGACCTGTAGATGTACCTGTAGAACCCACATAACCGATGAGCTGTCCCTGCGATACTCTGCTTCCCACCTTGATGCCCTTAGCGAAGCTCTTGAGGTGGAGATAGCCAGTCTGAAGGCCTCCAGAGTGCTTGATATAGATGGTGTTACCACCGCCGCCACCCCAGCCAGCCTTGATGACAGTACCGTCGGCAACAGAGTGTACTGGAGTACCCATAGGGGCTGCATAGTCAACACCGAGGTGAGGACGATATACACGATGTACGGGGTGAAGACGCTTGTGGGTAAACTTCGAGCTGATGCGTGTATACTTCAACGGAGCCTTTAGCATCTGCTTCTTGAGCGATGCACCATCATAGTCCCAATATGCAATCTTGCCATTCTCGTTGACATATGGAATAGCGTACGTAGTCTTATTACCACTTGTGAAGCTCGCACCATAGATTCGGCCAATACCCACCGACTCGTCATCGGCAAACTTCTCGTCGAAGATCACAGCAAAGCTATCGCCCTCCTGAATACCGAAGAAGTCGACACTCCACTTGAAGATATCCTCAAACTCACTGGCGAGGGCATAAGGCATATTATGCTCCATAATCGAACCCCAGAGCGACGAGGTGATCTCTGCTCTTGCACACTTACGCTCGATGCGGATTGGAATTTCGCAAACCTCAACGTGGACAGAGTCACCCAAGAATGCAAAGGTCACATAGTCGGTCTTCGACTTATGGTAAACAAAGTAGTCGAGCTTGCTGCTACTACCTGTCGAGTCCTCGATAGTACGCTTGAACGTTGTATACTCCTTGTCATAGCGAATCTGGCGAAGTGGGAAGATTGAGTCAGCCTTTCTCTCGAGCTGATCTACCCTATTTGCCGAGATGCCGTGACGGCCAAGAAGCACACCCAAGGTTTCGCCCTGGCGAATGGTGTCGGTCACAACGTCATATGGTGTGATGTCGATACCAAAGAGATACTCTGGCTCAACAATCTCAACTGTATCTACAACCTCTGTATCATTATTCTCGTTATCGGACGAGCCACCGCCACACGCCATTGACAGCATAGCCATAATGGCTGCAGAGTACACATAAAGCCTCTTCATAATCGGCAAAGTTAGTAATTTTTTGCAAACAAAACGAATTATTTTGCCTCAATCTACAATATTTAGTCTAAACCAACCAAGATTTTTGCATAGCAAAACTCGAATCCGATAGCACAACCCACGCCTAACACACCACAAAGCCACACTCAAATTTCGATACCGCACCACTATCAAACGAAGAAGCAACTTTCTCCAGCCAAACTTTTTCAAAATATGCTTGGCTGTTTGGAAAATAATGTTTAATTTTGTTCTATTCAGTGATAGATGTCGCACTTTGGACGACCTCTATATCGGTGAGGCAGTGGCTCAAGAGAGAATCGAGAACAATAAAATATAAAACAATACTACTATGGCAATTATTAATGAAGTACATTGGGATCCGTCTGAGTCCCAAAATGTCTACGCGTGGAAGTATCCCGAGACAAATCTCAGCACCTACACTCAGCTCGTAGTTTATGAGTCACAGGAGGCAGTACTCTTCTCAAAGGGTCAGGTTGTTGGTAAGTTTGGCCCTGGCAAGCACACCCTCTCTACTGAGAACCTACCAATATTGCGTAGCCTCTACGGAATACCCTTTGGAGGCAAAAACCCATTCACTGCAGAGGTATGGTTTGTAAACAAGGTGCAGCCATTCAACAACCACTGGAGCATCAGCAACCTCTCGATTCACGACTTCGACTACAACGTGATGATTCCTCTTGCTGCCGAGGGTCAGTATGGTTTGCGAATTGTCGACACCGAGAAGTTCCTCATCAAGATTGTCGGCACAAAGTCGGACTACACTCAGAACGACCTCACACAGCAATTCTATGGCGAGATTTCGACAAAGACAAAGTCGGCAATTATGCAGTATATGCAGGCCAACCACATCGGATTCAAGCAGATATCTGGCTACCTTGAGGTCATCTCGCAGCATCTTGAGCTCACTATGCGTCCATTCTGGACGGAGCTCGGTTTGGAGCTTACCAAGTTCTATGTCAACAGCATCGGCATCGACGACTCTACTATGGAGGGTGCCAAGATTCGCCAGGCAATCGCACAGCAGGCCGAGCAGGCGATCACGGGACACACTTGGCAGCAGGAGCAGATGTTCGGCACGGTCAACAACGCCGTTGGCAGCTTCACGAGTATGGGTGGCGATGGCGGTACAGGCAGCCTCATTGGCGGCTTGATGGCTATCAATATGATGAACGGTATGAATATGGGTGGTGGTGGAGCCGCTATGGCAGCTACACAAGGAATGATGAATCAGGCCTATAACCAGCCCACATTCCACAGCCAGAATAGCGGACAGACACCAGGTATGGTACCCAATAACAACATTCCACAACCAGGCGTGAAGATGGTCTACTGCTCGAACTGTGCTAAAAGGTACCCTAACACCTCGCAGTTCTGCCCACAGTGTGGCGATCCATACAACCCTTGTCCAAATTGCGGCACCGACAATGATGCCAATGCTCGCCGCTGCATAAGCTGCGGTGTTCACCTCAATGGCGACAGCAGTGCTGCTGCAACGTGTCCACAGTGCCACGCTCCTCTTGTCCCTGGATGCAGCTTCTGCTCATCGTGCGGAACAAGGGTATCAGCATCCGACAACCAGTGTAGCCGCTGCGGTGCCACGTTTGCTCCAGGAGCAAAGTTCTGTCAAAGCTGCGGTAATAAACGATAACATAAAACTACTACTACAATGGGAAGAAAAATCTTAACTTGGGCAGCCATCTTGGCTGGTGAGGCTCTGCTCATTGCCGCATTTATGCTTTGGGGCAAATTTGAGCAGAACGTGTTGATTCTCAACATTGTCGTGACCTCGATTGTATATCTCTTATTCACCTTTGACCTACTGTTCCCCTGGATCAATCGCAAGGAGCGTACACAGAAGCGTATCGGCAGCCTCGGCATCTGGTGGTCGTCGGTATTCATCTACTCTATCGCCGCACTCGTGGTTGTATTCGTCTTCTCGAGTGGATGGTCGTTTGCACTCTCTGCCATTATTCAGGGAGCACTCCTTATCCTACTCATCTTCGGCCTCATAGCCTCGATGGGTAGTGCCGACACTGTTGCAGATGTATGTATCGAGCAGGAGATTCAGCGTGCAGGCATCGACGCTATGAAGAGAGCTATGCGTAAGCTCCAGACAAAGGTGGATTGCTGCACAGAGCCAATCTCTCCCGACCACCGTGGTCGCATCGCTGAGCTTGGCGAGAACCTTAGATATATATCGCCATCTAACTCACCCGAGGCGAGCGAGATTGAGAATGAGTTTATCGAGGTTGTATCGCGTATTGCCCTCCGCTTCGAGGAGTACTCGCTCAACCAAGAGACTATCGAGCGTGAGCTTCGTGAGGCTGAGAGCATCTACAAAAATAGAAAGAACATATACTCTAACTAAACTACTAATAAGCTATGGCTGGTAAAATTTTCAAAGACTCAAACAACATCTACCAAGATCAGGCGAGAATCCTATTCGACTACTATCGTCAGGCCGCCGAGAAAATTGTTAGCGAGGAGGAGCGTATAGAGCACGAAATAGAGCTTCTCAAGGAGCGTAAGGCACAGCTTGAGAAAGATAAATCGGGCTTGTGGGTATGGTTCCTCACCATCATACTCTTCTTTGTATACTTCATCAAGAAAAATGCCCTCGAGAAGGAGATTGCCGATATCGACAACCGCATCGCCGAGTTCGAGAAGCAACACGACGAGATCTTCCGCGACTACAAAGTATCGAAGTTTGGTCTTGCCTATGTTCCTGTTGCTGACCAGATTAAGTACGAGGATAAGAGCTTCATTGTCGACTACACCGACTCTCTTCCTGAGCAGGAGGTAACGCTTCAGATTTCTCGTCAGAACGACCTCTTGATCGACACTATCTCGAAGCTCAACGACCAGGCAATGGAGGCTCCAATCGTCGAGACATCGGAGGATGTCGAGAACGTGAGCACAGATAAGTACTCTACATCTATTCAGAGCGTCAACCAGCACGACTATATCGGTGGTTTGGACCGTTCGCTTCGCACAATTGCCTACTGTATGGGGGACCTCGACACAACATCGGTGTCACTACCACTCGTCGCCGAGAGAAGCGAGCAGCTTGGCTTCTTGAACGACTATGCCACAAAGGAGATTCCTGCAGGCTCACTCGTATTGAACGTCTTCAACAAGGAGCGTTACGCCGAGAGCATCAACAAGTTCCAGGAGCTCAACAAGCTCAAGGACTCACTCTCGACAAAGACTCAGCAGTTTGAGGATGTGCTCAAGTCGCTTATGACAACAATGGCCTCAACAGTGCAGACAATCTCTACACTCAAGATTTCATCTGTCGACAAGATGGTGCTCGAGTCGAACAAGATCTTGTTCAACATCCTCAAGGCTCCATACAACCACTACTCACCAGTGCTTGAGTATGAGGAGATTGAGCGTATCCGCCAAGAGAAGTTCGATTACTCTGAGAGCGTTCAAGACTACGAGCCATTCAATTTGCGTCTCAGCTCACGCGTTAAGTTCAACCCAGTGAGCGGTATGTGGACTGCCGAGGATGGTAGTGTGACAAACACACCATTTGGTGTTCACCAGATCTACGAGGAGATTGTGGCTCCTGTCGTGCAGAACCTTATGGAGGAGACTCGCATCGAGCGTCTCAAGATCTACAACCACATCAAGGATCAGAAGATCTCTTACCTCAACAAGTGGCACCAGGATACCGAAGCATTCTATCGTGCTAACAGAGCCGAGAGTGCCGACATCATCAATCTTATGCAGGAGAGCCTTCGTGAGTATGTCGCAGCATATAACACCCTCGCATCGTTGAAAAAGACCGAGAACTCAATGGAGACATCTAAGTCGCTCGACTCAACAGTTGTCAAGGGCGTTGATAATAGTGCAGATACTATCCTTGCTTTCGAGATGCAGTCGCAGGAGTTCCAGCGTGTGCAGACCGATTTCGAGGAGTATATGGAGCGTCTCAAGGAGGATATAGACTTCAAGGCTGAGAAGTTTGGCCACGTTGAGTACTACGATGCTAAGCTTCGCGATGGCTACTCTAACGAGGTTGCTGTGGCTGCAAGCGAGGTACGCGACTTGGAGGAGCGTCGTAAGGCGTTGGCAACAGTCAACCCATTGTTTGCCAAGACTTCAGACCTTCCACCAGTACCAAGCGTAGAGGATATCACCTTCGAGCATATTTCGCTCAACCTTCCAGTTATTGCCAAGAGTGCTTTGGCCGAGTTGGACAAGGTTGATGAACAGATCACTGCTACCGAGGCTGATGCTAAGGCTGCCGCTGAGGCAAGAGCTGAGGCTGAGGCTGAGACTAAGGCTAAGGCTGAAGCCGAGACTAAAGCTGCACTTGCCGCTGTGGTCGGAGCAGTTGCCGTGGCCGCAAAGGAGGCTGAGGCTGAGGAGGCTGTAGAGGCTGAGCAGACTACCAGTGAGCCAGAGGGTGACGACTCGATGATGAACGATCTCGAGGAGCTTCTCAATATGACAGACGAGGATGTGGAGCAGCTTAACGAGGATGAGGAGTTTGACGAGGATAAGGAGGAACTCGACGACAAGGACGAGGACCGCAACTAATCCACAAACCTCAAAAGTTTATTAGTTCAAACCCTTAAAAGAGATTGAAAGTATGGCAAATATAGATTGTGTAGTAAATACCACACCGATGGCCCAAGAGATCGACTCGGTGTCGAGACATATCAACCTCACTACCGCCGCTGTTGTAGGTATGAAGGCTGCTGTAATCTCGGCTGAGGAGGAGGCCACAACACAGGTCTGCAACAATGTCAATCGCGGCTTCTACACCCTGATCCACTCGCAGATCTCGCAGAAGATTGCCAAGCTTCAGAGCGAGGTGGATTCACACCTTATGAAGCTCAATCAGCATAGCAAGCAGCTCAACGGCATCAAGAGCCGTATGCAACGTGACTACGGTATGTTGTCATCACGTTACACCAAGCTGTTCAACGGTCTTAACAAGAATCTCGAGAACAGAGTATTCGCACTCGACAAGCCAACTATCGACTTTGCAGTCAAGGAGATTAGTGCCGTATCTAACCGCACAAAGCAGCTCTCGGCAATCGTGCCAGTGAGCCAGCTCGAGTCCTTGACAGCGAGCCAGAAGATGGTTGCCTCGTCGCTCAAGAGTAGAGGTATGAGGGTGCTTTCGTCGATGCACGACTTCCTCGGTGATATGAAGGCACAGGAGATCATCACCCACAGAATTCTCCTTCCCGAGCGTTGCAATGCTGAAATGCAGCCTATTATGGTTCCAGTCATCATCCGCGAGACAAACAACAGCCGCAATGACAAGCATATCGACATCTACGTAAACAACACTAACCTCCCTCAGCGTGCTCAGGACAGCATCAAGAATTGCGTTAACAACCAAAAACTTGAGTGGACCGAGCCTAAGAGCGGCTCTCAGAATGAGTTACGTAGTGAGTTTAGCAAGTGTATTTCAAAGTCTGACAGTTCACAGCGTGTGAAGGATATGATCGAGAGACTCTTCTCGCAGAGCAGCTTCCAAACCATCAAAAATGAGTAGCTATGAGTTATACCGAACGATTTTCAAAGACGATTGCGGTGCCGTATTCTACTACGGTAAGCTATCCGGCATCGGAGCACGGAGGCACTACCCACGTGTCGGGTGTAGCTCACGAGACTGTCTATGTTAACATCCACGTTAACACAACACCTTTCGACAGTAGTATCGGAAAGTGCAACAACCATATTACGGGACTAACAGGTGCTGTTACAGCCACCGAGTTGGCACAGGTGAAGTCTATTCACGAGAATGCAAGTCGCCTGAGCAAGACCATCACCGATGGCTTCTTCACTACCGTTAAGTCGGAGATTAGCCAGCAGATGTCTGAGCTTCAGCGACGCATCGAGGCCGACCTCATATACCTCAACGACTTGGCAAAGAGATGTAAGGATAAGCAGATACAGATGCAGCACGACTATCAGCGTATTGCATCGCGATACACAAAGATCTTCGAGGATCTCAACAAGGAGCTCGAGAACCGCATCTACGCCATCGACGAGAAGACATTCAAGTTCAAGAACACCACAAACGCCATCTCTGAGCGTGCCTTCGACAGCGATATGGTGACAACCGTGGTGGTGTCGGGCAATGAGAATAGCTCACTCGAGGCACGCCTTGCAGCATCGTTGGCCAAGAAGCGTGCTCTGGACTCTATCCAGCAGGCAAACATCTTCCTCGGCAAGCAGAAGAACACCGAGATGGTCATCGCCAAGAGCACCGTCAACGCACAAGGCGAGGGCACATACTTCTCACCAGTATGCTATATCGAGACCAACGAGAATGGTGTCATCAACCGCAGCGTGCACTCATCTGCAATGCTCAACAAGGTGAACCAGAAAACCCTACTCGAGGGTGCTCAGAAGGTCTCGCAGCATAGCGACAATGTCAAGGCCATTCAGCACCACTTCAACCAAGAGTTAAACAAGAAGTACTCTTCGGGCGACAAACACGCCGACAGAGTCTACGACTGTATAACTCGCCTTTTCAACAACAGCATTAAATCCTTGTAACTATGAAGAAAGAACTTAAAGAGATACGTATCAACGAAACAGATGTACTACTCCAGGACAACTTGGTAAGGGGCTCAATCCTTCCTCAGAAGATTTCGGAGCTCAACCGCAACATTATCTTCAAGGGCGACAACGTTGTCGAGGGCCCTATCTATGGCCACCGCATCGAGATTCAGCAGGGCGACCTTGAGGTCCAGGGAGCTGTATTCTCGCAACTCGAGCTCTATGTAAACTCTGAGGCTAAGGGTAACATTGAGTTTAAGAAGTGCGTTGGCTCGGCAAACTCTATTGTGTCGCGTGCTGCTGGCTGCCGCCTCGTGTTTAACTCTGATATCAACGCCAAGACCGTATCACTCCACAACGCATTTGTTGCCGGTAGCATCTACGCCGACGAGATCACTCTCGAAAACTGCGTGGTTATCGGCGGTGTGTTTGCAACTCAGAGCATTGAGCTTACAAACTCTATAGTGGGTACGTTCAACACTCCACAGATCAGCATCTCGGGTATCATCAACCTCTTGTTGCCAAGTGCATTCTCTATCGAGCGTATCATCACAACTGCCGATGCCAAGATGTACAACCTCTCGTTGGCAGACCTCGGCTCACTCTATCGTGGCGTGCCACAGGCCGAGAACTCAGGACGTATCGAGATCAACTCAAGCATCGATGAGGTTACCAGCAAGCTTGTCGACGAGGATATCCAGAAGACCATCCGCAGCTACACAGTAGTGGGCAAAGTACTTGCTGCCGACTTGATCGACACCGACAAGTTCCAGAACCACTTCCTGCTCACCGCAGCAAGCCTCGGTCCTCAGCTCCTTCGCACCTACGATATGGGCCTCGACAAGAATGGCAACCCTGCATCGCTCGAGATTGGCAAGATTCGCGACTTCTTCTTCGACATTCTCAACGGCAAGATCGAGATTAAGGATATGGACGGCAAGTTTAGCTTTGCAGATATCGTCGCAAACAACTAACTAACATACTGTTGCCAACGACGAACAGAGTGTTGGCAGTGATATTGTGAACTCAGAGATTGGCGGGTCGAAAGGCTCGCCAATCTTCCATTTTGGACATTTCAGGTCAAAAAAAGGCGATACAATTTGTCTGTTAAGAGAATTAATCGTATCTTTGACGAGATTGTATAACTATGTGTAGCCACTAACGACAGCTGATGAAGCCAATATTAACCATACTTTCGTGGATATATGGGGCGGTGATATCTATTCGCCATCGCCTCTATAACTGGGGTATATTCAAGAGCTACACCTTCGACATACCCATTGTCTGCATTGGCAATATAACCGTGGGTGGTACAGGAAAGACCCCTATGGCCGAGATGCTAATCGAGGGTCTCGCTGAGCGTTATACGATTGCCGTACTCTCACGAGGCTACGGCCGTAGCACGAAGGGCTACTACGAGGTGCAGACCACCGACAACTACCTTCGTGTTGGCGACGAGCCCCTGCAAATAAAGCTCAAGTTTCCCGAGACAGTCGTTGTCGTATCCGAGAATCGCGTGGAGGCCATCCATCGCATACGCAAGGAGCACCCCGAGGTGAACCTCATTATTATGGACGACGGCTTCCAGCATCGCAAGGTCAAGGCTAAGGTAAACTTAATCATCCTCGATGCCACACGCCCTGTAGAGAACGACCACCTACTACCCCGCGGTCGTCTGCGTGACTTAAAGTCGCGACTCAACAAGGCACACATCTTCGTTGTCTCGAAGTGCTCCGACCAGATGAGTCCCCTGGAGCGTCGCCTATGGCGTAACAAGCTCTGCACGGTGGCCTACCAGAAGATATTCTTCTCGCACATCGAGCCCCAAGATATTGAGCCACTCTTCTACTTCGAGGAGCGTGAGGAGGTCGACTACGGCTGCCAAGCAATACTTGTTGCTGGCGTGGGCAATCCCCGACCATTCATCAACGAGGCACAGGTGAGGTTCAACATCGTCGACAAGATGATTATGCCCGATCACCACGTCTACAACAAGCAGGATATGCAACGACTTGGCGAGATGCTCGCACGCCACCCTCGTGCCATAATCCTTATGACCGAGAAGGACGCCATCAAACTCTTCAGAGCCACAAGCCTGCCCGAGCCTCTGCGTCGTGCGATGTACTATCAGCCAATCAAGACCACGCTGCTCGATGGCCCCGACAAGGACTTCTGGGGCAAGGTTATTGACGACATCGAGTTCAAGTTTGAGGATAAGGCCGACAAGAAAAAGAGTAAAGAGATAATATTAGACGAAGAGATATGATTAATAAGGTAATTCTTTTAGGAAATGTGGGACAGGATCCCGAGGTGCGTACTCTTGAGAGTGGCGTGAAGGTTGTGCGTCTTCGCTTGGCAACTACCGAGCGTATCTTCAACCGCCAAACTAACGAGACAACCGACCACACAGAGTGGCACACTATCACGCTGTGGCGTGGCCTTGCTGACGTGGCAGATAAGTTCGTACGCAAAGGTTCTCAAATATATATCGAGGGACGCATCCGTAGCCGTGAGTGGGAGAAGGATGGCCAGCGTCACACCGGTATCGAAATCGTTGCCGACGAGATGAAGCTCCTCGGCCGCCGTAATGATAATGCTACACCACAGGGTGGTTATCAGCAACCACAGCAAAGCTATCAGCAGCCACAGCAGAGCTATCAGCAGCCACAACAGAGCTACCAGCCGCAGCAGCAGGGCTATCAGCAACCTCAACAGAGCTACCAGGCACCACAGTACCAGCCACAGCCACAGCCTGTGGCACCGCAGATACCTGCAGAGGACCCAGATGACTTACCATTCTAAATAGGCGAACATACGAAGGGTTGTCCAAACAGGACAACCCTTTGTCGTACTATGATTAGTCGCAATACCTATCTATAAATAGCCTCGTAACGCTGCTCGACCTTTGCCCAGTCGATAACCTTGAAGCAGTCGGCAACAGAGTCCTTACGCATATTGCGATAGTCGAGATAATAGGCGTGCTCCCAGACATCGAGAGCTATGAGCGGATGCAAACCTTCGACAAGAGGCGTACCAGCGTTTGGCTTTGCAAGGATGAAGAGCGTGCCATCGCCATCGGCAGCGAGCCACACCCAGCCAGAGCCAAATAGCGAGACGGCCGTAGCCACCATTGACTTCTTAAGCTCCTCCAACGAGCCAAACTGCCTCTCTATGGCACGCTCCAACCTACCCTCAGGATGGTGACGAGCATTTGGCGAGAACTGCTCGAAGAAGAAGACGTGGTTCCACGCCTGAGCAGCATTATTAAATATAGCTCCATCACTCTGACGCACTATCTCCTCAAGCGAGAGTGTTGCATAGCGTGTGTCAGCAATGAGCTCATTGAGCTTTGCTACATAGCCAGCATAGTGTTTGTCGTGATGAAAGTGCATCGTCTCGGCCGAGATGTAAGGCTCGAGAGCACCATAAGCATAGGGCAACTCCACAATCGAGATGAGTGCCGCAGCAACTGTTGTAAGTGTCATAGAAATGTTTTTAAGTGTTTCGATGACTATAATGCAACTTTAGAGCCAAAATAGACTTAATTTTTATCTCCACACAACTCACTGTGTAACAACATATTACTAAATAACACTAAAAATAGATCTAAAAAAAGTAAAAGTTTTTTACAAAAAAATTTGCAGATACAAAAAAAGTACTTATCTTTGCACTCGCTTAAGGAAAGTTAAGCACAAGATGATGGTGCCATAGCTCAGTTGGTAGAGCAAAGGACTGAAAATCCTTGTGTCCCTGGTTCGAATCCCGGTGGCACCACGAAGAATCACAGCAAAAAGATGAAAACCTCTGAATTTCAACGAATTCAGAGGTTTTCTTTTTGT
>JAEIGA010000090.1_pt1 | contig 118473 bp, 107 predicted proteins | sample 9270691 | NCBI WGS metagenome assembly JAEIGA01 (sample SAMN17057246, study PRJNA624740) | gut metagenome | biome: biome; isolation source: fecal sample | host: Bos grunniens | place: China: Xizang | collected 2019 | reverse complement strand
TCCACCTCTTCCCATTCCGAACAGAGAAGTTAAGCTCACTCACGCCGATGGTACTGCCTATTTAGGTGGGAGAGTAGGTAGCCGCCTCTTCAAGCCGAATCCAACAGGGTTCGGCTTTTTTATTGTATGTGCGTGGAGTGTATCATTTGTGGGTATTATCCAATAAAACGTATATTGATTGCAGCGAAACGGCCAATTCCATAACGGGTATATGGATCAATATGCTACATTTTTGCAAGTGTCTGGTGGTAATTTGGTAGAATAGGGCTGGATATGGTATGATATGCTTGGAGTTGCGCGGTATATGGCACGTAATATTTAAACGTTTGAAGCAGGTGAGATTTGTTATACAGTTGAATGTAATGTTGCATTACGTAATAAAATTTAGGGTCGGTGGTATAAACCTCCGACCCTCTCATATATGCGAGAATTAAACCCGCAATAACATCTCTTTATTAGCCAATAAGTGCCTCGTAACCAGCAGCATCCAACAAGCCGTCAACCTCTGCAGGATTAGACATCTTAATTTTAACAAGCCATCCCTCGCCATATGGATCCTTGTTAACGAGTGATGAGTCTGCCTCTACAGCCTCATTAAACTCGATAACCTCGCCGCTTACAGGAGAGAACGCGTCTGATACGGTTTTTACAGCCTCGATTGAGCCGAATACCTCGTTAGCCTCAATTGTCTCGCCTACGGTAGGAACGTCTACGAATACGATATCGCCAAGCTCTGACTGGGCATAGTCGGTAATGCCGATAACGGCAACATCACCCTCTACACGAACCCACTCGTGGTCGTTAGAGTACTTCAAATTAGCAGGTACATTAGCCATAGTTCTGATTGTATTAGATTGTTATTGTTGTTTCTTACTTACGCAACTACAAATATACATTTAATTTTCCGGTTTCAAAAATTTTGTTACGTTTTTTTGACGTTTTTTTGCATCTATTGCGCCATATTTTAGTGTGATAATACCCTTTATTCGCCCTTTAGTGTAGTATTGTTTCAATTGATATACCTTTTAAAAAAGAAAAGGGGCTACAGATTCTCGCTGTTAACCCCTTACCCTCCCTATGCGGGAGAACACCCAATAAAAACTAAAAAGATTCGAACTATTAATATCCCCATTACCGTCGCGGCTTTAAGGGTCTATTTTCATGTTGCAAAGATGCACACTTTTCTCATAGCCTACAATCACTTAATTTTGGTAATTTATGGCGTGTGTCATCCCATAATGTGGGGATTTGTGGTTTCAGAAATTATATGTATCTTTGCATTACAGATGTCACTGGGCATCTATATTGCAACATAAAGTGTTGAGAACCAATGAGGAATATATGTGTGGGCGATGATATTGCTTATCTATCGCCGAAAATGAAGATATTTGAACTTATAGACAGCAATAACTCTCTGTTGTCAATCTTTTCGCGCCTCAATATTAAGTTACCATTTGGAGATATGTCTATTGAGGAGTTGTGTCAGCGTGATGGCTACTCACACGAGCTCTTTATTATGTTGTGTCGTATGCATATATCGAGCAGTTACCGTCCATCGCACGACGAGTTTAGCAGTGAGATGTTGCCGCAGGTTATACACTATCTTCGAGCTACCCATAACTACTATATCGACTATATGCTTCCCCACGCTGAGAAGCATCTTGAGGAGATATTGGCATATTGCGACACCTTGTCTAATAAGCAGTTACATCGTTTTTATGGTGACTATGTGCGATGCATTGAGGAGCACTTGAAGCAAGAGGAGGATACACTTTTTACGGCTATTGATAGCGGTATGAGTGCTTGTCGTGCGCAGAAATTCGACCTCGATATGCCGCATACCGACATTGACGATAGAACGAGCGATATCGCCTCGCTTATTATCAAGTATCTGCCCGAGGAGGCACCTACACAGTTGCGCTGCGCGATGCTTAAGGATATATACAGCCTACGCGATGATTTGCGCCGTCACGCAGCCGTGGAGATGTACTTGCTCAAGCCATTGATGGATAAATTCTTAAAGTGCGACCAACAATGAAGTGCTATCACATTGCCATAGTTGAGTCTTCGCCTATCATTTTGGCGGGCGTTGAAGCCATATTGTCGCAAGGTGGCGATGTAGATGTTGTGTTGAAGTGCAGTAGCCTCTCGGAGCTTGCAGCGCGTATGCGCGGGGTAGATATTGATGTTGTGCTCGTGTCTGTTGTGCAATCATCTGAAATTACGTCATTTAGTGAGTTATACGATGTCCCGCTTGTGGGTCTGCAGAGTGCTCTTTGTGCGCCTGATTTATTACGTCGCTATGCAAGTGTAGTTACACTCTATTCATCGTATGATGAACTTATTGCAGCTGTGCGTCAGGCTGTCGATTCACCCGTTGAGAAGAGTCACGCCGATAGCCACGAACTTTCGGAGCGTGAGCGCGATGTGTTGGTGCTTGTAGCACGTGGGTATACAAATAAGGAGATTGCCTCGGAGCTGAATATCTCGCCCCATACGGTGATTTCGCATCGTAAAAATATTGTGCATAAGACGGGTATTCGCTCGGTTGCTGGCTTGACCGTTTATGCTGTACTTAACCGACTTATAGAGAGTGAATAGTATGAAGAAGATGGTGTGTGAGTTGTGCGCCTACTCTGTTGATGCTTGTCGCGTTGCGGCACGTCTGGGCGTGGATCGTGTGGAGCTATGTGCCTCGCCTGCGGAGGGCGGTGTTACCCCGTCGCGTGCGACGATTGAGCGTGTCTCGGCCATTGAGGGTATCGATGTTAGCGTGATGATACGTCCGCGAGGCGGCGATTTCCTCTATACCGACGATGAGTTTCAGACGATGCTTGCCGATATCAAGCACGCGCGTGAGGCGGGTGCTACGGGTGTTGTCTTTGGTATTCTAACCTCTGATGGCTGTGTCGATGTGGAGCGCACGCGTCAGCTTGTCGAGGCTTCGCAGGGTCTTGAGATGACGTTTCACCGCGCTGTGGATATGACTGCAGACTATGAACAGGCGGTGCGTGATGTAATTGCCGCTGGCTGCACGCGCATACTTACCTCGGGTGGCTACGATAAGGCTATTGATGGCATTGAGAATATACGTCGTGCTGTTGCTGTTGCCGAGGGTCGCATCGAGATTATGGCGGGCAGTGGTGTTGTGGCAGATAATGCAGCGTGTTTAGCTGCAGCGGGTGTCGACGCACTGCACTTTAGCGCGAAGCGTATGGTTATGGGCGGTATGAAGTACCGCAACCCGCGTATATCTATGGGTGGCTCTGCCTCTGTCGATGAGTTTTCGTTGCGTGTTGTAGACGAGCAGGAGGTGTTGGGCATATTCCAGCAGATTGGACGATAAAAGGTTAGTATGATAATCCAATAAAACAGAGAGATATGAGAAACCTATTTTATGCAATGTTAGCTCTTCTGGCTGTTGGTTGCAGCGAGAGCTATATGAGTGGTGTGCCAGAGGAGTATAGAGCCGACTTGGAGCGAACCATCGCAGCGTCCCCACGCGCAGAGGCTCTTGTTGAGCTCCTTGAGACCACCGAGGAGAGTATGCGTCGTGATATGGCATACCTTATTATCAATATGCCCGAGGGTGACCGCGACACTATGGAGTTGTCGCTGTTGAGCGAGAATGTCGCTTATGCTAACCTTGTACGTGAGAAGTATGAGTGGGCGAAGAGCCTGCCCGAGGATGTATATCTTAATGATGTTCTTCCATACTTCGTTGTCGACGAGGTGCGTGATGCTTGGCGTAAGGAGCTGCACGAACTCTTTGCCCCTATGGTCGAGGAGTGCCAGACAATGAAGGAGGCTGTGGATGCTGTCAATGGCAATATACCGCGCCTGACAGGTGTCGACTATAACACGCTGCGCGAGAAGACCAACCAGAGCCCTCGTGAATCTATGCGTCAGGGTATGGCTTCGTGTACAGGTCTTGCCATACTTTTGGTTGATGCCTATCGTGCTGTCGGTATTCCTGCACGCTTTGTAGGTACAGCCTCTTGGCACGATAATCGTGGTAACCACAGCTGGACAGAGGTATGGCTCGATGGCGCATGGCGCGTGACGGAGTACTACTACCCCTCGCAGCTCGACCACCTATGGTTTATGCCCGATGCTTCGAAGGCGAAGGCAGATGACCGTACCTATGCCATCTACGCTACACGCTTCGGCAAGTGTGACGATTGGTTTCCTATGGTATGGGCGGCAGAGGATGAGAAGACGCCTGTAGATAACCTCCCGCGCTGGATAGGTGCCGAGAATGTTACACAGCACTATGTCGACCTCGCTTACGACCAGTATACACGCCACCTTGAGGCGGGTACACACACCTTCTTGCGCATTGTAGGATATAAGGAGCGTGGCAAGACAGAGCAGTCGGGTGACCGTGTTGCTATGGGTGTTGATGTCTTCCGTGGCACCGAGCAGATGGGTGGAGGTCTTACAGCAGGCGAGCTACGCGATATGAATGATGTGTTCTCGGTGTTGTTGCCCAAGAATACAGAGTATGAGTTGCGCTACTATAATGCTGCGGGTGAGCTTCAGACAGAGAAGGTTATGCTTGGCGAGGAGCCTGTGCAGGTAGAGGTATATCTCAAGTAGCTGCACACAGGGTATAACTCAATAAATAGACCGACAAGTAAGATAGTATCTCGCTTGTCGGTCTATTTGTTTAGTTTGCGTCTTATTATGCTTCGAAGGCTTTGCCCATAAACCAGCGCGGTATGTTGCAACCAATGTAGTTGCCAACAATAGCCCACGCCCACGCGCCGAGCATAGCCACCTTAAAGTCGCCAGCTATGAGTGCTACGCCATAGTAGTAGGCATCTGCAACGCAGTGCGGCAGACCACACATAATAAAAACGGGTACACCAAAGAGTAGCGGCAAAAAGTTGTTGCGACGTGCGCCATATACCGCGAGTGTCATAATCATACCCGTACCTGCTGATGTGACTATCAGTGCGTGCCACGAGGCGGCAAGACGCGAGGTGAGTATCGCATCAAGGTTAGCTGCTACAGCGTCGTTAGCAACATAGCTTGTTATGTACGCCGCCAAGAGGCAGCCTACGGCATTTCCCGCAAGCATCACCACGAGTCGCACTACGTCGCGGTAGGGTAGGTAGCCCGCCTTGCCTGTGTATAGCTGTGCGCCACACATAACCACGCACAGCAGACCAAAGGCAAAGAGTATCGCGCCCGCAAGACCTCCCACACGCAGGTAGACAAGCCCTGCGATGCCTATGAGTAGACCTGCAAATACCGACATTGAGATAAACTGTTTCATCCGTAAATCTTAAGAATGGGGCTACCCTGCAGTCGCACGGATAGCCCCTATGTTTAGTTTTGGTTATCTCGTTGTGGCTACTACATCACAATATTGATAATCTTGCCCTTGACAACGATTATCTTCTTGGGCTGCTTGCCCTCGAGCCACTTCTTTGCGCCGTCAGTTGTTACGATGTGTGCCACGATATCCTCCTGCGCCATATCGAGCTGATACTCCTGCTTGAAGCGGAGCTTGCCGTTGATCATAACGGGGTACGCAAATGAGTTCTCCACGAGGTATGCCTCGTTGCATACGGGGAACGCGGCATCGCATACTGTGGTCTCGTGACCCAGCACGTGCCACAACTCCTCTGCCATATGTGGTGCGAAGGGTGCGATAAGTGCTGTCAGCGGCTCAAGTATCTCGCGCTTTGAGCAGTCGCCAAGCTCGTTAAGACATATCATAAATGCTGCAACCGAGGTGTTGAACGAGAAGTTCTCGATATCCTCGCGCACCTTCTTTATTGTCTTGTGCAGCGACTTAAGCTCGGCCGGTGTCGCCTTCTCGTCGTTTACGAGGAGCTTGCCATCGCGTGAGTAGAACTTCGCCCACAGACGCTTCAGGAACTTATGCACGCCGTCGATACCATTTGTATCCCACGGCTTCGACTGCTCCAATGGGCCGAGGAACATCTCGTACATACGCAGCGTGTCGGCACCGTATGTATCTACGATGTAGTCGGGGTTTACCACGTTGAACATCGACTTCGACATCTTCTCGATAGCCCAGCCACAGACGTACTTGCCATCCTCCAGGATAAACTCTGCATCCTTGAACTCGGGACGCCAAGCGCGGAATGCGTCGAGGTCGAGGATGTCGTTGCGTACGATATTCACGTCTACGTGTATCTCCTGTGTGTCATACTCGCCCTTAAGTCCCAATGATACAAACTTGTTTGTGCCGATTACGCGATATACGAAGTTTGAGCGACCCTGAATCATACCCTGATTTACGAGCTTCTTGAATGGCTCCTCCTCGCAGATATAGCCGAGGTCATAGAGGAACATATTCCAAAAACGTGAGTACATCAAGTGACCCGTAGCGTGCTCAATACCACCTACATAAAGGTCAACATTGCGCCAGTACTCGTTTGCCTCCTTGCCCACAAGTGCGCTGTTGTTCTTCGGATCCATATAGCGCAGGAAGTATGCCGACGAGCCTGCGAAGCCAGGCATTGTAGATAGCTCGTAGGGGTATCCCTCGTCGTTCTGCCAGTTTGCAACACGTGCCAACGGTGGCTCGCCCTCCTCGGTAGGACCGAAGTTCTCGATTGGGGGCAGTGTCAGCGGTAGCTTGTCGTCAGTGAGGCGGTATGCCACATCATCCTTGTAGTAGATGGGGAATGGCTCGCCCCAGTAACGCTGGCGTGAGAATATAGCATCGCGCAGGCGGTAGTTCACCAGTCGCTTACCAATGCCGCGACGCTCCACCTCCTTGAACATAAAGTCGATAGCCTCCTTTACATCCATACCATTTATTATCTCCGAGTTTATGAGCTTACCCTCCTTTGCGTCGTAAGACTCCACCTCGATATTTCCACCCTCGACAACAGGTATTATCTCTATGCCGAAGTGGCGTGCAAAGGCGTAGTCACGCGAGTCGTGTGCCGGCACCGCCATAATAGCACCTGTACCGTAGCCCGCCAACACGTAGTCCGAAACGTAGATGGGTATTGCCTCGCCCGAGAAGGGGTTTATAGCATACGAGCCTGTCTTTACGCCACTTACGCGCTTGGTGTCGGCTATACGCTCACGCTCCGAGCGACGCTTTGTCTCGGCTATGTATGCCTCTACTGCCTCGCGGTTCTCGGCTGTTGTCAGCTCCTCCACCCACTCGTGCTCGGGTGCAATCACCATAAATGTTACGCCATATATTGTGTCGGGGCGTGTTGTGAATATCTCCAGCTTGCGCTCCGAGTCCTTCACGTCGAAGAATACCTGTGCACCCACCGAGCGACCTATCCAGTTGCGCTGTATCTCCTTTAGTGAGTCGCTCCACTCGAGCTTCTCGAGACCGTCCAACATACGCTGTGCGTATGCTGTCACGCGCAACAGCCACTGCTTCATACGCTTCTGCTCTACGGGGTGACCGCCACGTACCGACAATCCCTCCTTCACCTCGTCGTTGGCGAGTACTGTGCCAAGTGCGGGACACCAGTTTACCATTGTGTCGGCGCGGAATGCGAGACGGTAGTTTTGCAATACCTGCTCGCGCTCTGCCTCGCCCATTGCTCGCCACTCGTCGGCGGTGAATGTGAGGTGAGCTGTCTCGGCAGCGTCAATGCCCTCTGTGCCGTGCTCTGCGAAGTGTGCCACGAGAGCTGTTATAGGCTCTGCCTTCTGTGTCGTCTTGTTGTACCAGTGGTCGAACATCTTTAGGAATGCCCACTGTGTCCAGTGGTAGTACTCGGGCTCGCAGGTGCGTACCTCGCGTGACCAGTCAAACGAGAAGCCTATCTTGTCGAGCTGCGAGCGATAGCGTGCGATGTTCTCGTCGGTTGTTACTGCGGGGTGCTGACCTGTCTGTATAGCATACTGCTCTGCGGGCAGACCAAATGCGTCGTAGCCCATTGGGTGCAACACGTTGAAGCCCGACTGACGCTTGTAGCGCGAGTATATGTCCGAGGCGATATATCCGAGTGGGTGTCCTACGTGTAGACCTGCTCCCGATGGATATGGGAACATATCGAGAACATAAAATTTTGGGCGTGACGGGTCTACCTCCACACGGTAGGTGCCCTCTTTCTGCCACTTCTCCTGCCATTTTTGCTCAATGGCTTTAAAGTTGTATTCCATAACTTACTCTATTTTAATTTGTTATTGTTTTATTCTGTCTATTTGCTTTGGTTATTCTTCTTCAAAGATGTTAGAAGCATAGTCGCTCCAATATTTTGCCGCTTTGTAGGTACTAACCGAAGCCGAGGGAACATATATATTGCGTCCAGAAGCATTGTCATCGAACATCAAGCTACCTCCAGTTGGCGGTGTTGTAGGCTTACAATATACTGTCGCAAGGCTGCTGCAATTATAGAATGCACAATTTCTAATCGCCGTTACGCTATCGGGAATAGTCACACTTGTAAGGCTACCGCAATAACCGAATGCCCAATTTCCAATCGTTGTTACGCTATCGGGAATAGTATATGTAGTGCCAGATGCTTCTGCATACGCGATAATTGTATTATCCTTAATCAAACAACGACCATTATCCGCAGCAAATTTACCCTTAAATTCTTTAAGGCTGCTGCAATTACGGAATGTCGCCTCTCCAATCGTCGTTACGCTATTGGGGATAGTCACACTTGTAAGTTTGGTGCAAATATTGAATGCATAATCTCCAATCGTTGTTACGCTATCGGGAATAGTCACACTTGTAAGGCTGGTGCAACCCCAGAATGCCGCATCTCCAATCGTCTCAACGCTATCGGGAATAGTCACACTTGTAAGGATGTAGCAAGAATGGAATGCACCATCTCCAATCGTCGTTACGCTATTGCCAATAGTCACACTTGTAAGGCTGCCGCAATCTCGGAATGCATAATTTCCAATCGTTGTTACGCTATCGGGAATAGTCACACTTGTAAGGCTATAGCAATTATAGAATGCCTGCTCTCCAATCTTTGTCACATTACCCTCAAAGGTAATAACACCCTTACCTGTTTCGCTATCCCACTCATTTGAAAGATACGTTGCACCAAACGCACCAGTGTCGTTAGGCTCAACCTTTGCGGTAGCGGTGTACCAAATCTCGTTATTTGCAGGTTTTGGCTCCTCCTCAAAGATATAATCAGCATAGCTACTCCAGTACTGTTTTGCCTTATACGCATTTATTATACTATCATTATCCGATGCTGGTACATATATCTTGCGACCATAAGCATTGCCGGTGAACATATCGTAACCTCCTGTTGGCGGTGTTGTAGGCTTACAATATACTGTTTTAAGGCTGTCGCAAGAAGAGAATGCATAATCTCCAATCGTCGTTACGCTATTGGGAATAGTCACACTTGTAAGGCTGGTGCAATTATAGAATGCCTGCTCTCCAATTGTTGTTACGCTAGCGGGAATAGTCACACTTGTAAAGCTGCGGCAAGAATCGAATGCAAAAACTCCAATCGTCGTTACGCTATCGGGGATAGTCACACTTGTAAGGCTTTTGCAAAAATAGAATGCACTACGTCCAATCGTCGTTACGCTATCAGGAATAGTATATTGAGTAACACCACAACCTATAGCAAAAGCATTTAGTACGCCATCAACAATCAAACAACGCCCACCATCAGCTGCAAATTTACCCTTAAACTCTTTAAGGCTTTCGCAAACACTGAATGCAGAATCTCCAATCGTGGTTACGCTATCTCCGATAGTCACACTTGTAAGGCTTTTGCAAGAATTGAATGCGAGACCTCCAATCGTTGTTACGCTATCGGGGATAGTAACACTTGTAAGGCTGTCGCAAAACCTGAATGCACTATCTCCAATCTTTGTCACATCCCCTGAAAAGGTAATAACACCCTTACCAGTTTCGCTATCCCACACATTAGAAATATATGTAGCACCAAACGCACCAGTGTCGTTAGGCTCTACCTTTACGGTAGCAGTATACCAAATCTCGTTATTTGCGGGTTTTGTTGCCTTGAACGTAAGTGACGCCATCGGCTTAATATGATTACGCTCGATAACGACCTCATTATCGGTAGACTTGGTCATCGCAGAGCCGTCAATAGCTGTAATCTCCACGGTGATACCCTTTGCAAAGGTCTGTGGAGGCAGCGCGATATAGAATGCTGTTGTCTCTGCGCCAAGCGCAACACCCTTCTCGGTGGGTGATGAGCCATCCAAGCAGTTAAGCGTAACCTCGGTAAGGATCGTGCCTGGGCGTACAAGCGTGCCGCTAACCTCGCTGTCGTCGTCGCTCTCTGTAAGCTGCGATGCGAGTGTTGAGGTGGCATCCGAGGTGTTGATATACAACTCGCCCGCGAGCTGCTCGCCACTATTTCCGCGCACGGTGATAGACTCTATCTCCTCGCCCGCGCCTGTAAGCTGCAACTTAAGCCAGCCGCAGACGCTCTTAAGCGAGATATTGTTATACTCGCTCGACGACACCATAATATTGCCATTTGTGCCATAGCTATCCTTGAGGTAGGTCTGCTCTGTGGGCAGCGATGCCTGAACATTCTTTGTGTCGCTATTGTAGAAGTAGCCATCGTTATAGGGGTAGACAACGACGATGTCGTTACCTGTGGCGGGGGGCACTATGCTGCTATCCAAGGGGAGGATATTGCCTGTGCGGTCACCCGTCTTACCCTGAAACTGCCACTGCTCGTTGACGGTGCTACGGTAGAATACCGAGACAAGGTCGCCCTCGTTCCAGACGGTCTTAACATCTTCATTTAGCTGGATGCGTGTCTCGTCGCCCTCCTCATCAAGCGACACAACAAGGCTACGACCCTCCACAGCGGGGCTGTTTGTGAGCTCGTCGACAGACTCTCGTGAGCAGCCCACAGCAACAGTCGCTGCAAGCACAAATAGTAGTAGGTTTCTCATATCTTGTAATCTTTTATTTATCGGTATATTTCAGGGTTTTATCTACTCGTCGTCGTCATCCAAGAATGCGTCATCATCATCCATATAGAAGCCATCCATAAGCGCGTCGATATCTCTGCGCTCCTTCTTCGTGGGGCGACCTGTGCCGCGGTCACGGAAGACAAAGATGGTCTCGTGTGGCACGTTGAGCTTGTCGAGCTCCTCCTGCGGCGTGCAGTTGAGGCAGTACTGCGGGACATTCTTCGCGCCCTGACGGCTCGATACAAGCTCCAGCACCTTATAGCTGTATGTCACGCGTTCGCGTCGAACACTTATCATATCGCCCACCTTGACCTCGCGCGATGGCTTGGCATAGGCATCGTTGACCAAAACACGGTTTTGGCGTATCGCGTCGGCGGCATCGCTGCGTGTCTTGAACACGCGCACCGCCCATAGATATTTATCGAGTCTTACGTCGCTCATCTTTTAGCTCTTCAAGTTTATTGGTACGGCTCACGCTGATAATCATACCGAGGGCTGCTGTGGTAAAGAGCAGCGACGATCCGCCGCGTGAGATAAACGGAAGGTTCTGTCCTGTCTCGGGGAAGAAGTTGACCTGCACGAGAATATGCAGCAGTGCCTGACACGTGATAAGGAGTCCCAACCCCACGGTCATAAGTGCAGGAAAGGCGCGCCGACAGTGGCGACATATCTCTATCGAGCGGAAGAAGATCCACAGATAGAGCAACATAAGTATAAGACCCATTATCAGACCATACTCCGACACGAAGAACGAGTAGGCATAGTCGCTCTCGGGGTGTATGACGACAGCACGCGCCGAGCTGTGTCCTGCACCCTCGCCCAAAGCGCCACCATTGCGTATCGCGACCATAGCGAGCTGCGTATCCGACATCTCGTAGGGGGTGTCAGCCTTGCCGCCATATATCCACTCGTTGACCCACGTTGTGAGGCGGTTGCCCGCGGTGTCGCCACGACCAATGCCTATGGCAGCGAGTGAGGCGATGCCCACAGCACCTATAAAGCCGATGACAACAACAAACTTAACGACCTCCGAGAACTTGACACGCCCGATATAGAGCATTATGGTCGAGACGATGAAGATAAGCATCGCCGACGAGGTGTGCGCAGGCGCGATGACGATGCACGCCAAGATAACGGGCCCAAGTATCGGCAGGGTGTTCTCGCGCAGTATCTTGCGCTGCTTGTCGCTGCGCAGACGCAGCGATGTGGGTAGCAGGTTTATCTTGTTGATGGTCTTTTGGCGCGACTCCATACTTCGCGCAAGCATCATCACGGTAAAAATCTTGAGTCCCTCCGAGGGCTGGAAGCGTATAGGGCCTATCGGCAGCCAGCGCGCCGCACCATTGGTCGTGCCACCCACAAAGTAGGTGGTGATGGTGAGTCCCACAAAGAGCAGGAAGAAGAGGGGTGTGATGCGGAAGAAGACTTTATGGTCGACCTTGCTCGCAATGAAGATGGTGGGTATGGATAGCACCACAAACATTATCTGGTCGCGCAGCGCATCTGTCGTCGTCATCTTCGACGAGATGTTATACGCCATCTTCGCTGTCGACGAGTAGACCACAAGTATCGACGTGACGAGTAGCACCGTGAATATTATCCACAGCGTGCGGTCACCCTCGAAGATGCGGCGACTGTTGTCTGTAAGCAGCTTTGCGGCACTCTCTGCGCCACTTGTCGTATTGTCCTGTTGTCGTGTAGCCATCCTTATATATCGCTATTTGAGTATATTCTCCTTAACCCACTCTTTGAAGAGTCTGCCACGCTCCTCGTAGTTCTTGAAGAGGTCAAAGCTGGCGCAAGCTGGCGAGAGCAGCACCGCATCACCGCTCGAAGCACACTCAAGCGCAGCACTCATTGCCTCGTCGAGGGTGTGGCAGTCGCGGATGACGGGAACTATGCCGTCGAAGTCGCGTACCAGCTTGCTATTGTCGACACCCATACATATCAACGCCTTCACCTTCTGGCGTGCAAACTCCTTGAGAGGCGCATAGTCGTTGCCCTTATCTGTGCCACCTGCAATCCATACAGTAGGTCGCTGCATACTCTCGAGGGCATACCATACAGAGTCGACATTTGTCGCCTTTGAGTCGTTTATCCAGAGGATGTTGTTTTGCTCTCCCGAGGGCTCAAGACGATGCTCCACGGGCGAGAACTCATATATCGAGTTCTTGATGATGCGTGGCTGAACGCCTGCTGCAAGTGTGGCAAGGGCTGCTGCCATAGCGTTATAGATATTATGCATACCGCTAATCTTCATCTTGCGTGTGTCGATAGTCACCGACTTGCTGCCTACCGTCGCTGTGAAGTTGTGACCCTCAAGCAGGGCATCTCCCGCGCCACTGGCAATGGCGGTGTTTATAGCAAAGGGAAGCTGTCGCGCGCGCAAGGTCGCATCCATCGTGTCGAGCATCTGCTGTGTCACAGGGTCATCTGCCGAGTAGATAAAGGCATCGGTGGATGTCTGATTTTGTGTGATACGCATCTTTGAGCGTGCGTAGTTCTCCAACTTATAGTCGTAGCGATCGAGATGGTCGGGCGTGATATTCATCAACACGCCTACATCGGCACGAAACTTAAACATGCCGTCGAGCTGGAATGAGCTTAACTCCAACACGTGCCAGAAGTATTTGTCCGTAGCCACAGAGTAGGCAAAGCTCTCGCCAATGTTGCCGCCCAATGATACAGCGCGTCCTGCATCCTTCATAATCTTGTAGATGAGCGACGTTGTCGTGGTCTTGCCATTAGAGCCTGTGATACATATAGTCTTGGCAACACCCTTATAGCGTCCTGCGAACTCTATCTCCGAGATTATAGGTACGCCCCTCTCGCGCAGCTTACGTACTATGGGTGCTGTGTCGGGGATACCTGGAGATTTTATAACCTCGTCTGCCGAGAGTATCTTCTCCTCGGTGTGTCCTCCCTCCTCATACTCTATGCTCCACTCGTCGAGGCGTGCCTTGAATCTATCGGCAATCTTGCCCATATCTGAAAGGAAGGTGTCAAAACCCTTCTTCTTGGCGAGTATAGCCGAGCCATAGCCCGAGATACCGCCACCGAGAACAACTATTCTACGTTTCATATCTTTAAGTTCGGTTTATTCTTGCTTACTGCATTTTCAATGTTACGAGTGTGAGAGCTGCAAGGAGCAGCGACACAATGAAGAAGCGCATCATAATCTTTGTCTCAAAGACACCCTTCTTCTGGTAGTGGTGGTGTATGGGTGACATAAGGAGTATGCGTCGACCCTCGCCATACTTGCGCTTTGTGTATTTGAAGTATCCCACTTGCACCATAACAGAGAGTGCCTCGACAAGGAATACACCGCACAACAGCGGCAAAAGCAACTCCTTGCGTATGCAGAGTGCAAACACAGCGATAAGACCACCAATGGTAAGTGAGCCAGTGTCTCCCATAAATATCTGTGCGGGGAAGCTGTTATACCACAAGAAGCCAATCAGAGCACCCGCAAAGGCTGCGGCAAAGACAATAAGCTCACCACTGTCGGGAATATACATTATGTTGAGGTAGTCCGAGTAGATAATATGTCCCGATAGGTATGCCAAGATACCAAGTACCAAGACTATTGGCACGGAGACACCTGTCAGCAGTCCGTCAATGCCGTCTGTGAGGTTAGCACCGTTAGATACCGCCGTGATGACGAATATGGCAACGACGATATAGAGCAACCAGGCTAATGCGTCGTGGTTGCCTGTGAAGATGCCATAGTCCAGCTCGGTATCCTTAAAGAAGGGTATAGATGTGCAGGGAGCCTTTTTGGGCGTGGTGCTTATGATACGATGCTCTGTGTAGTTATCTACCACCTCACCAGTCTTGTTGTCGGTGATGGTGTATGTGTATGTCTCGAAGCTCTTTTCACGTATCACGATATCCTCCGAGAGCCACATCGTAGTGCCTACGATTATGCCGAGACCAACCTGACCGACAACCTTGAACTTGCCCTTGAGACCCTCTTTTTTGTGACGGAATACCTTGATGTAGTCATCCAGACCGCCAATAAAACCGAGCCATAGCGTCGAGATGAGCATTAGCTGCGTGTAGATGTTGCCGAGGTCGCTAAAGAGCAACACGGGGAGTACTATGGCTAAAATGATGATAAGACCACCCATAGTAGGCGTGCCCTTCTTTTGGAGTTGTCCTTCAAGTCCGAGGTCGCGTATATCCTCGCCAATCTGGCGACGACGCAAAAACTTAATGACGTGCTTGCCAAAGACTATGGCAATGAGCAACGATAGGATGATTGCTGCCGCCGAGCGGAATGAGATGTACTCACCGATGCGCATTCCAGGGAGGTCGGTGTGTTCGTTGAGGTAACTGAAAAGCCAATAGAGCATAGATGTATTCTGTTTTTTAGGGTAATTTGTTTAAATTTGGGTAATATGGAGTATCTGTTGACGTAGACTGTTGCTCGTCACAAATGCTCTCTATTCTCCAGTTTTTGTTAGTTGTTATGTGTCGCATCAAATGCAGCACGTATCTCTTCGCGGTCGTCGAAATGGTGCTTCGTAAGACCCACTATCTGGTAGTCCTCGTGACCCTTACCCGCTATGAGTATTATATCGCCACGATGAGCCAACATTGCAGCCGCGCGTATAGCCTCGGCGCGCTCTGTTATGCGCAGATAGTTCTTCGCGTCGCCCACACCCGTCAACATCTCGTCGATAATGCTATCGGGATCCTCCGTACGCGGGTTATCCGAGGTAAATATCGCCGTTGTGCTACCCTTGACAGCTATAGCTGCCATCTCGGGACGTTTGCTGCGGTCACGATCACCGCCACAGCCACACACAACAATTAAGCGTTGCTCGGCGCGGCGTACCTCCTCGATTGTCTCGATGACATTTTGCAGCGCATCGGGTGTGTGGGCATAGTCTACGATAGCCATTGTGCCATCGCCAGCTATAATAGTCTCGAAACGACCCGCCACAGGGCTCAACATAGAGAGTGTGGTCAGCACCTCGCGTTTGTCTATGCCCATAAGCGTAGCTGCAGCATATACCGACGTGAGGTTATAGGCGTTAAACCTACCCGTGAACTTCACCCATACCTCCTGCGAATCCATTATAAGCTGCATACCGTCGGGCATCATCTCAAGAATCTTGGTGCGGAAGTCTGCCATAGAGCGTAGCGACATACGGTAGACCTTGGCGGCGGTGTTCTGCACCATTACCTCGCCGTTGCGGTCATCAATGTTGGTCACCACCCACGCGCTCTTGGGCAACATATCGAAGAAGAGTTTTTTTGCGCGTATATACTCCTTATATGTGCCGTGGTAGTCGAGGTGGTCGTGCGTAAGGTTTGTGAAGAGCGCACCGCAGAAGTGTAGCGCGTCGATACGATGTTGCACCACGGAGTGTGATGACACTTCCATAAAGCAATATTCACATCCCTCCTGCACCATATGTCGCATCATACTATTTAGGCGTATGGCATCGGGCGTAGTGTGTGTCGAGGTTATCTTCTGGTCGCCTATACGGTAGACAACCGTTGAGATAAGTCCTGCGCGATGACCCATAGCCATCATCATATCGTATAGCAGTGTAGCTGTCGTGGTCTTGCCATTGGTGCCTGTTACACCCACCAACTTAAGTTCGCGTGAGGGGTGGTCATAAAAGTTGGCAGCCATTTCAGCCATTGCCACATTGCTGTCGTCAACGACGATGTATGCCACTTGGTCGTTGAGCTTGTCGGGGAGCTGCTGGCATACAACAGCCACAGCACCGCGCTCAATAGCCGAGTCGATATATGTGTGTCCGTCGCTGGCTACGCCCTTTACGGCAAAGAAGCAACTGCTCGGCTCTACGTTGCGTGAGTCGTACGTGAGCGATATGACCTCGGGGTTGAGGTGCGGTATGTTATTTACTCGCACATTGGCGAGCAACTCTTGAACTCGTTTCATCACAAATTATGTTGTATGTTTCTTAATCTCTTCTCTATATCTCTTGTCGTTGTTATCTCTCCAATGTGAGGTGTATGCTGCGAGGACTCTTCTCTGCGGCTGTGCCTGCCACTACGCTTTGGCGCACTACGCGTCCTGCGCCCGAGTGTGTTACCTCCAAGCCTGCGCTCTCTATAAGGTAGATAGCCTCCGAGAGTCCCATACCCACAACATTGGGTACATATCCCTCCTTAACTTCGCGCGACTTAACGCTAACATTACCCTCGTTATCTACCGTTGCCACGCCCCAGTCGGTGAGCTGCTCGTCGGCAGTTGTTGACGATGCTAACTCGCGTGCAACAAGCGTAACATCGTCGCTGCTGCCGCCCTTGATATGCGTGGGCGAGTGTGCAACCTCTGCCTTGTCGATATGTGCGTGCAACGTCGGGTCGTTGTTGTAGACATACTCAATAATGTCGTGTATAATGGAGCCTGTGAGGCTTATGCCGAAGTATGTGGGGTGTGTTGGCGTACTCTGCTTTGTGATGCAGACCATAACGGTATATTTTGGCTTCTCGAGCGGGAATGTAGCAACCATCGAGCCCATATAGTACTTATCCTTGTCGTTCAGCCCATCTGCCTTAGACTCGATGTCGATGCGGCTCTTCGTCACGAAGTCACCCCATATCTGCGCCGTACCAGTTTTGCAACCCACCGTCACGGGCAGACCTCGTAGCTTGCCGAGCGTGCGGTCAGGAGCCGATGCTGCCTCCATACACTCGTGCAGAGCCTTAATCGTGGACTCCGAGCACATCTTGTCGATAAGTGTTACCACGGGCATACGCTCCACAACCTTGCCTTCGTGTTCTATGCGGTCTATGAGGCGTGGTGCCACCATACGACCATTATTAGCTACACCGTTGTAGAAGGTAAGTGTGTGTATAGGGGGTAGCTCAATCTCATATCCATAAGCGAGGCGCGGAAGACGGCTACTTGTGCTACCGCGTTTATTCCAGGCGGGGCTGTCGGCAAGAGGTAGGCGAGCCTTGGTCTCGCCATACTGCTGCAAGCCTACAAAGTCGTTAAAGAGCAGTTTTTCAAGGTATGAGGTATACTTCTCTGGTTCATCCTTAAATCGCTCGTATATCGCCTTGGCGAAATATACGTTTGATGAGTGCGCAAAACCCTCTTTGAGTGTCACCTCGCCGCCCGTTGTCTCGCCAGCGTCGTGCGAGTCGTAGATATTTGCTGCACCAACCCTTACCGAGCGTTTGCTGCTTGCGTGCTCTGTGTTTACCTTGGTGTCGATAGTATAGCCACCAATCTCAAGAAGCGCCATCGCCGACGCGAGCTTCATCGTAGAGCCTGGGGTCATAGCCGTAGAGAGGGCGTGGTTGTAGTGTCGCTCGCTATACTCAACACCTCGCTCAACGCCCGTCGAGAGGTTGACCAGGCAGAGTATGTTTCCTGTCTCCACCTCCATCACCATAGCGACGCCAAACGAGCCGTGCTCCGCCATAAGCTCGCGGTCAAGACGCTCTGTTGCCATCTTCTGTAAGCCAGCATCAATGGTCGTTACAACATTGCATCCATCAATGGGCATAAGGTTATCCTTATCGTCTACACGTGCCCAAAAGCCGTGGGCTATGCGCTGCTCAACAACAAAACCCTGCTTACCTGCGAGGCGGTTGTTGTACAGATGTTCGATACCAAATGCGGGGGTCTTTATGAGTCTGCCATCTGCCTCGTAGTGCTCACCACTACGCCCTATAATCTGGTAGGCGAGGTCGTCGTGCGGGTATATGCGGTCATCGTTACTCTTTTCGCTGTATACATACCCCAGGCTGAAGTTGAGTATGGGGAAACGCTTTTTCATCATACGCCACTCGTCGAGTGTCACCTTGCGCGGGAAGATGGCAGCACCACGCGCCTTGCCTTCGCGTATGTAGTCATAAAACATCTCACGATACTGTTTGGCGGTGATGTGTGTGTATCCCTCCTTTGCGGCATCCTCCTCCGAGAAGTACTCGGCAAGCATATCGCACAACGCATCTACATTCTTTGTAAGGTTCTCCTGCTGTGCATCCTTGATACCCTCTGCCGCGAAGTCAAAGAGTGGATAGTAGCGGAAGCTCGACATCGCCAGCGGCTCGCCACTGCGCGAAAGTATCGCTCCGCGGTGTGCCTCGACAGAGTCCTTGCGGTATACGCCCGTCTCCATAATCTTGGCGTTGTGCTTTACATCGGGGCTTATTAGTTGCACCCATAACAGACGTGCGGCAATACCGATGCCAACAAGTATGAAGATGCTATAAAGCACCCTCACACGGTGTAATATATCCTGTTTAGCGTTATTTTGTCTCTCCTTGTTACGCTCCATTGCCTACCTCTCTTTCTCTATAAGACGGCTGCTGTTTGACAAATCTATTAGCACGATGCCTCTCTCTTCGAGCATCCTCTCCACTTCGCTCTTTGACGATATGCTGTATCGCTTCTCGTCGATGATTATAGACCTTTCGCGCAGTATCTTTGCCTGCTCCTCAAGTCGTCGGCACTCTCTCTCGGCATTGAGCGACATAAACGTCAGGAAGATGCTCACAAAGCACATCGCGGCGATAGCTATCAAGAAGCGGTAGTAGAAGCCTGCGTCGCTGCTTGTAAGAAAGCTTCCTGTGGTGAGTAGTCTCCATAGTGAGCCCTCCTTTTTGCGCTGTTGCTCCTCTCGCTCTCGCTGCTCCTCTGCCTCCTCGTCCATCAGTCTGCGCTCTTCATCTATCTCGTCGTCGTGCTCGCCGCTGTTTACGCGAATTATCTCACGACGTATGCGACGCTTCATACGCTCCTCCTCTTCAGAGAGTCTGCGCCTCGCCACCTCGTCGGGTGCGAAGCTCTCCTCTTCGGGGTCGTAGTCCTCGTAGTTATCGTGGTTGTGTGTCATTTGTAGTCAGTTTTTGTTAGCTTATAAGCTCAATCTTCTCGGCTACGCGCAGCTTGGCACTGCGTGAGCGTGGATTGCGCTCCACCTCCTTCGCTGTGGGTACTATCGCCTTGCGTGTTATGACCTTTAGTGGCGAGGTGCTACGACCAAAGAAATCCTTTTCAATCTTTCCCTCGCTGTTGCCGCTACGCATAAAGTTTTTTACGATGCGATCCTCTAACGAGTGGTACGAAATCACCACAAGACGTCCTCCAGGCTTTAGTAGCTTGAGGCTCTGCTCAAGTGCCATCTTGAGTGCCTCCATCTCCCCGTTAACCTCTATGCGCAGTGCCTGAAAGAGCTTTGTGAGGAACTTTGCCTCGTCTTTAGGAGGTGTGCAGGGGCGTACCGCATCTACAAGTCCCGACGTGGTGGTTATGGGCGATGCGGTGCGTGCGCGCTCTATGCAGTTGGCAATCTTCCACGTGGTGTCAAGTTCGCCATACTCTGCAAAAATCTTGGCAAGTGCCTCGTTGGAGTATGTGTTTACTATGTCGGCTGCAGTGAGCTTGGCGCGAGTGTTCATACGCATATCAAGCGGGGCGTTGCCACGAAACGAGAAGCCGCGATGCTTGGCGTCGAAGTGGTGCGACGATACACCGAGGTCGGCAAGTATGCCATCTACCTGCTCCACACCTCGCAGGCGCATTGCACCTCGCACAAAGCGAAAGTTGCTTGCAACAAAACAAAAACGCTCATCCTCGGGCGCGTTTTTCTCGGCATCGGAATCCTGATCCAAAGAAAAAAGTCTGCCTCTTTCGCCGAGTTGTCGCAGTATTTCTCGCGTATGTCCACCGCCACCCATTGTGAGGTCTACATAGGTTCCATCAGGCTTTATTTCAAGGTGTTCAAGGCACTCCTCAAGGAGTACGGGAATATGGTATGTCTCTGCCATCTTTTTTACATAGTAAAAATAACGGCGTAAAGGTATAAAAAAAATGTTGATTTTGGCTCTCTCGTCCCCTATTTTTTATAAACTCCACAGCAGGTGCGTTTAGAGTGGTTTCGGGTGGGTGTTTTATTCGGGTGAGATGGTGTGGAGTGAGCTTGTTGCGGTGTGTTGTGATAAATAATCTAAAAGAGTTGAGATATAGCTTTTTATTTATAGTAAAACAGAATAAAAATATCCGATAAGGGAACATAAATTATGTCCCACTTATCGGATGGTTTATAGGTGTAAGAGTTGGTATCTCCTCCTCCTCACTTGAATATTTCGTTTAGTAGTTCTCGATAACTGCCTCGAGGTGTTGTTTCCAGATGAGTGCCGCGCCGCCAAGTATCGCCACGTTCTTATCCTGAATGCCGCTCATAAGCAACTTCACCTTGCCTTTGAACACAGCAAGTTGGTTCTCCTCCATATAGCGGTGAGTCGGGCGCATAATGTAGTCGCCAGCGTTAGCAAGACCACCGAAGAGGATGATAGCCTCGGGCGACTGGATAGCTGTGAGGTCGGCCAAAGCAAGACCGAGGGTCTTACCTGTACGCTCGAATGCTTCGAGAGCGATGGGGTCGTTCTTTGCTGCTGCATCAGAGAGCATCTTTGCCTCGAACTTATCGTAGGGCACTGTGCGCAACTCGCTGTCGCAGGTCATTGTCGCCATAAGCTCAAATGCTGTGCGCTTGATACCTGTTGCCGACACGTAAGCCTCAAGACAGCCCTTGCGACCACAACCACACTGACGACCTGTCTCGCGTGAGTCTACTGCGATATGACCGAACTCGCCTGCAAAGCCATCGTTGCCGTATACCATCTCGCCATTACATACGATGCCCGAGCCAAGACCTGTGCCGAGGGTAATCATCGTAAAGTCCTTCATGCCGCGAGCGTTACCAAACACCATCTCACCGATAGCAGCTGCATTAGCATCGTTGGTAATCATAACCTTTACGCCACCGAAGTTCTTGCCCAAGTCCTCCACGAAGTTGAATGAGCGGATAGAGTCGGGGCGTGGGTCTGTGGGATCCTCAAAACGCCAGAGGTTAGCTGGGGTCTCGATACGACCTGTGTGGATGTTGGCATTGGGTGCACCGATACCGATACCGATAAGCTCACACTCGGGCTGCGACGCGATAAGCTCCTTCATCGCCGATGCAAGTGTGTTGATGTAGGGCTTGTAGTCGTCAAAATATTTGAATTGTTCGGTAGAAATCTTACCCTCGGCAACTACGTTGCCATCCTCGTCTACCAGACCAAAAGCTGTATTGGTACCGCCAATATCGATACCCATCGCAAGTTTTTTCATCATAGCGTCTTTGTATTTTTAGAAATTTAATGGTCAAAGTTACCAAAATTATTTTAAACTATGCAAAAAAATTACTATTTTTGAGCCATAAAAGCGCAATGCAACAATATTTTGTTGTGGATGTTGGTTTTTTATGATGTTTGAAGATGTGTGAAACGAATAAATATTATAACAATGACCCATACTAACGATACTATGTTGGAGCTGTTTGAGTCGGTGTTGCGACAGATGCAGACTCCCGAGGAGCCTGAATTGCTATACGCTCCAATTATCTACTCGATGTCGGGCGGAGGAAAGCGTCTACGCCCCGTGTTGCTGCTACTCACCGTCGAGGCGTTTGGTGGCGATGTCGACGAGGCTATGTGCGCTGCGCAGGCTGTTGAGATTTTCCATAACTTCACGCTCCTGCACGACGATATTATGGACAACGCAGCAATGCGTCGCGGCAAGCCTTCGGTATTTGCCAAGTGGGGTGGTAATGTGGCAATATTGTCTGGTGATGCTATGCTCATCACAGCATATAAACTCCTCGCCGAGCTAAATCCCGAGAAGCTGCCCCGTGTGATGCGCATCTTCAATGATATGGCTCTTGAGGTGTGCGAGGGACAGCAGTATGATATGGATTTTGAGGATAAAGATAGTGTCTCTACGGAGGAGTATATACTGATGATCGAGCGTAAGACATCGGCTCTGCTTTCTGGCTCTGCTATGATTGGTGCTACTATAGCGGGTGCTACGGAGGAGGATGTGAAAAAGATATACCGTTTTGCTACGGAGTTGGGTTTGGCTTTCCAGTTGCAAGATGATATGCTTGATAGCTATGGCGACGAGGCTCTCGGTAAGAAGATTGGAGGAGATATTCTTGAGGGTAAAAAGACCTTCCTTATGGTGCAGGCAATGAGCCGTGCTACAGCCGAGGAGCGCAAGGTGCTCTGCACAACTCATACCAATAGTGCGTTGAGTGATGCCGAGAAGATTGCTACGGTGAAGGCTCTTTACGATAAGCTCGATGTGCGCCACGTCACCGAGCAGCAGATAGAATTGCGCTTCGAGCGTGCATTAGCTGTCCTCGATACACTCTCTGTGGGCAGCGAGCGTACAGCCCACCTGCGCGAGTTTGCTCGTAATCTTATGGGTCGTAAAAAGTAGTATGATGATCAGAAGAGAAGATATAGAGATAATGGCCCCTGTCGGCTCATATGAGTCGCTCAATGCTGCCATTGCTGCTGGTGCCGACTCGGTATATTTCGGTGTCGAGCAGCTCAATATGCGTGCCGCTTCGTCGGTGAACTTTACACTTGATGACCTTGCCGAGATTGTGCGCACTGCCCACGCCGCAGGTGTCAAGACCTACCTCACGGTAAATATCGTCATATACGACGATGAGATGGAGGTTATGCGCCGTATCATCGACCGTGCCAAGGTCGAGGGTATAGATGCTATCATCGCCACCGACCTTGCAGCAATACTCTACGCCCGCGAGGTGGGTATGGAGGTGCATATCTCCACGCAGAGCAACATCTCTAATGTCTCCGCTGTGCGCCACTTTGCACAGTGGGCAGATGTGGTGGTGCTTGCGCGCGAGCTGTCGTTGGAGCAGATAGCATATATCTCGCAGCAGATACGCGAGCAGAATATCTGTGGACCTCGAGGTGAGCTGGTCAAGATTGAGATGTTCGCCCATGGTGCTATGTGTATGTCGATGTCGGGCAAGTGCTACCTCTCGGAGCACGAGTCGCATAACTCGGCAAATCGTGGTGCCTGCCGACAGATATGCCGCCGTAAGTATACTATCACCGATAAGGAGACGGGACATCAGCTCGATGTCGATGGTCAGTATGTGTTATCCCCAAAAGACCTCTGCACAATAGATTTCCTCGACACATTTATCAATGCTGGTGTGCGTGTCCTTAAGATTGAGGGTCGTGCGCGTGGTGGCGAGTATGTAAAGCGTGTTGTAGAGTGTTACGACGAGGCTCTGCGCCTTATGGAGCGTGGCGAGTATAATGCCGATAGTGTAGCACCTCTCAAGGAGAAGCTGCGTACCGTATTTAACCGCGACTTCTGGGGTGGCTACTATGCTGCCAAGAGTATGGTGGAGCATAGTCAGCACTATGGCTCGTCGGCAACACTAAAGAAGGTGTATATGGGCAAGGTCACCAACTACTTCAAGCGTATCGGCGTGGCCGAGGTGCTCGTTGAGGCGTGCGAGGTGCAGGAGGGCGATGCACTACTCTTTATGGGTGAGAAGACAGGTGTTGTTGAGCAGAATGCCGATGGCATAATGCTCCACGAGCAGCCTACGCAGAGCGCAAAGCAGGGTGATTACATCTCGCTGAAAACGGTACAGGAGGTACGTCGAGGGGATAAGGTGTACAAAGAGGTAGCAAGATGATTTTCTTGTGATAAGGGCGCATCTGCGGCACCAAGCTCATTTTCCGAATGGGACGTACTTCAAGTACTACCCATCCGCAAAAATTTCGACTCACCACCACATCTGCACCCTTCTGACAAGAAAATTGGGTAGTGTGATAAGGGCACATCAGTTGCCGCTAACAAATTATCTCGTCAATGGGCAACCGTGGCTGGATAGAGTGATGAAAGTAAAATTATGAAACAGCTCTTCTTGATGCTATGCGCGCTACTGATAAGCTATGCAGCGGTGGCGCAGGGACATACAAGTACCATAAATGGTGGCTCGGTAAGTCTACCCGATGGCTGCCGTCAGGTGGTTGTCGTGGAGCAGACATCGGGTATCAATGCGGAGGTGCATTGGTTGCTCCTCGATGAAGACAACGTGTGGCGTGGTAGTGTTGTAAAGGGTGTTGTTGGCTACGGGGGTATTGCGCCCAAAGGTGAGAAGCGTGAAGGTGATGGCAAGACGCCACAAGGTCTATTTGAGCTTCGTCGAGGCTTGTGCTACGTGGAGGACTTTGTGACGACATTCCCAATGGAGCGATACGCCGAGGAGTATATGTGGGACGAGAATGTGAATAGTGCGACGTACAATACGTTGGTGCGAGCTCCAGAGCCTGGTACAAAGGGTGATAGACTTTGGGAGCGTCGAGATACGCAGTACCGCTACATCGTCGTAGTGGAGTATAACACCGACGAGATAGTGCGTGGCGCGGGAAGTGCGATATTTATTCACGCCTGGAGAGCCGAGGGTAAACCTACGGCGGGCTGTGTGGGTATGTCGGAGAGTAGCGTGAAGCAGCTCGTGGAGTGGCTCGATCCGCAACTAAAGCCACATATCGTAGTGCTGCCTGCGGGCGATAGACTTATCGATAAGCAATAAATAATTGATATGTAACAACCTAAAAAAATAATAATAACTTAAAACTATAACAACTATGTTCAGTAAAGAGATTTATGTTAGTCGTCGTGCCGAGTTGTGCCGTCGCGTGGGTAAGGGTCTTATTTTGCTTCCAGGCAACCCTGAAGTACCTAACAACTATCCCAATAACACATACTATTACCGTCAGGACTCTACATTCCGCTACTATTTTGGGTTGGATGTACCTTCGTTGATGGGTCTTATTGATGCCGAGTCTGGCGAGGCTATGCTCTTTGGTGATGACTTTACGGTTGAGGATATCATCTGGACAGGCCCTATGCCGACGCTGCGTGAGCTTGGTGCCGAGGTGGGTGTTGAGAAGACCTTCCCCAAGGCAGAGGTGCGCGGGGTATTGCGCAAGGCTATCGACCTTAACCGCCCTGTACACTACCTGCCTCCTTACCGTGCAGAGCTTAAGATGGAGCTTGCCGATTTGTTAGGCATCCGTCTTGCTATGCTACATGAGAGAAAGTCTCTCGATTTGATGTTTGCTGTTGCCGAGATGCGTGAGAAGAAGTCGGCAGAGGAGATTGAGGCTCTGGAGCGCGCCTTTAAGATTGGCTATCAGATGCACATTACCGCTATGCGTATGTGTCGTCCTGGTGTTGTAGAGCGTGAGATTGCAGGTCGTGTTGAGGGCATTGCCAAGTCGTATGGTCAGGGCGTGTCGTTCCCTACAATCGTAACACAGCACGGCGAGACCCTCCACAACCACAACCACGATGGCGTACTTGAGGCTGGTCGCTTGTTGCTTGTTGATGGTGGTGCGGAGTCTGTTGAGGGCTACTGCTCGGATCACACTCGTACATACCCCGTAAGCGGTAAGTTCTCGGATCGTCAGCGCGACATCTACAACATTGTGCTTCGTGCCCATAGCGAGGTTAAGGATATGATTAAACCAGGTACTATGTATCCCGATATCCATCGTGCCGCCTACCTCTCACTTGCAGAGGGCTTGAAGGGTGTGGGTCTTATCAAGTCGACTGCCGAGGAGGCTGTTGAGGCTGGAGCAATGTATATGTTTATGCCTCACGGTCTTGGTCACGGTATGGGTATGGATGTACACGACCTTGAGAACATCGGCGAGCGCTCTTTCGACTTCTCGACAGTGCTTGACCGCGCTGCAAAGTCGGCAACGTGCATCCACCGCGCGACTTGGCGTGTTGAGCCAGGTACGGTGATGTCTGATGAGCCTGGTATCTACTTCATCCCCGCACTTATCGACAAGTGCCGTGCCGAGGGTAAGTTTAACGGCATTGTAGACTATGATGCACTTAATAGTTATCGTGACTTTGGCGGCATCCGCATCGAGGATGATGTACTTGTAACCGAGACAGGTAGTCGCTTTATTGGCGATAAACTTCTGCCGTTGACCGTTGAGGAGCTTGAGGCTGTTATCGGCAAGGAGTAACACAATATTTAGTAGTATTTTAAAACAGTGAAAAAGTAATATGAAGACAGATATTGAGATTGCTCGTGAAACCGAGCTTAAAAATATTCGTGAGGTGGCTGCAAGTGTAGGCTTCCCCGATGACGAGGTATTTAACTACGGTAAGTATATCGCAAAAGTACCCTATAAACTTATTGACGAGAAGAGGGTTGCTAAAAACCACCTTATTCTCGTAACTGCTATCACTGCAACAAAGGCGGGTGTTGGTAAGACTACTGTGAGCATAGGTCTTGGAATGGGTCTTAACCATATCGGCAAGAAGGCTATCATTGCTCTGCGTGAGCCATCACTCGGCCCCTGCTTCGGTATGAAGGGTGGTGCTACTGGTGGTGGCTATGCCCAGGTGTTGCCCTCGGAGGATATCAACCTCCACTTTACAGGTGACTTCCACGCAATCACCTCGGCTAACAACCTCATTGCAGCCCTGCTCGACAACTACCTCTACCACAACCGCTCAAAGCAGGTTGGCTTGAAGAAGGTTATGTGGCGTCGTGTTCTCGATATGAATGACCGCTCGCTGCGTAATATCGTATCGGGCTTGGGTGGCTCGGCTAATGGTATTCCCACAGAGACAGGCTTTGATATCACTCCAGCATCGGAGATTATGGCTATCTTGTGTCTTGCGCGCAATGTCGATGACCTCTACGCACGTATTGGTCGCATCGTACTCGGTGTGCGCTATGACGATACGCCCTTCACCGTTAACGACCTTGGTGTGACAGGTGCTGTTGTTGCCCTTCTGAAGGATGCTATCAACCCCAACCTCGTGCAGACAACAGAGCATAACCCCGTAATCATTCACGGCGGTCCCTTTGCAAATATTGCTCACGGCTGTAACTCTGTTATCGCTACCCGTATGGCTATGACCTGGGCAGACTATACTGTCACAGAGGCAGGTTTTGGTGCAGACCTCGGTGCCGAGAAGTTCCTTGATATCAAGTGTCGTCAGTCAGGCTTGAAGCCCGACTTGACAGTGCTCGTGGCATCAACGCTCGCTCTTAAGATGCACGGTGGTGTTCCCGAGACAGAGATTAAGCTGCCCAACCCCGAGGGTCTCAAGCAGGGCTTTGCTAACCTCGACCGCCACGTTGCCAACCTTAAGAAGTTTGGTCAAACGGTGCTTGTATGCTTCAACCGCTTTGCCAGCGATACCGATGACGAGATTGCTATGGTTATGGAGCACTGCGAGCAGCTTGGTGTGCGCTGCGTGATTAACAACGCTTATGCCGAGGGTGGTGCAGGTGCTGCTGACCTTGCACGTGCCGCTGTAGAGCTTATCGAGAATGAGCCATCTGCGCCTATCAAGTTCGCTTACGAGCTTGAGGATAGCATCAAGGATAAGATTACGAAGGTAGCAAAGAATATCTATGGTGCAGGTTCTGTAGTCTTTGGCCCTCGCGCGCAGAAGGAGATTGCGCTGTTGGAGAAGTGGGGTATGGGTCATCTGCCTGTATGTATCGCCAAGACACAGTTCTCGTTTAGTGCCGATGCTAAACGTTATGGTAGCGTCGAGGGCTTCGAAATCAATATCAAAGATATTGAGCTCAACGCAGGTAGTGGTTTTGTCGTAGCGTTGGCTGGCGATATTATGCGTATGCCAGGCTTGAGCAAGACACCACAGGCAGGCAATATCCGCCTTGCCGAGGATGGTAGCGTTGAGGGTATCGTATAAGTTGAGAGAGGTTACACAATGTAACCAAACTACGGATAATAGCTATATCAGAGGTGAGTAGTAACCCTATATTTCTCTTTCCTACGGAGCTTGAGGCGGCGACACTTCGCCGCCTTCAGCCCGATTGGAATATTGTGGTCTGTGGCGTAGGTATGGCGGCAACGGCAGCAACACTCTCGCGCCTATATCGTGCGGGATGTTTTGACGAGGTGCGTTGCGTTGTGCTGTGTGGCATCGCGGGAGGCTACGACAGCCGTGTGGCTGTTGGCGAGGTTGTTGAGGTCGTATCTGAAAGATGTGCCGAGCTACCGCAACGTTTTCAGCGAGAGTACCGCCAAGAGCCATATACCACACTGCGTGGCGTAAGCTCAAATACGGTACACCGTGGCGTGACGGGTGCGACAGATGCCGAGATTGAGAATATGGAGGGAGCTGCACTCTTTGCTATGGCAGAAGAGCTTGGCTTTAGGGCTGTCGAGATACGTGGCATATCTAATCGTGTCGGAGAGGAGTTTAATTTGTGGCGTGTTGAGGAGGCTTTACAGGCTTTGGCTCGCGTGTTGATAACTATCTAATTACGCAGATATGAGTAGCAAAAAACTATTGTTTGTATATATCATAAGCATCATCCTCGCAGTAGGATGCTTGGTACTTGTGTGGCATTTCTTTAGAGATCAGATTGTTGTAGGTCTTGGCTGGACAGCACTCTTTGCGCTTGTCTTTGGCGCAGGCTGGGTTATTGGACGCTTCTCGCGTCGTAAACGTGAATAGGTCTGCAGATGAGCGAATTTAACCTTAAACTTGCCATCTCTCCGTGTCCTAACGATACCTTTATGTTCGATGCGATTATCAATCGCCGCATCGACCTTGGGGGGCTGTCGTTTGATGTCGAGTACCTCGATATCGAGCAGCTTAATAGCTGTGCTTTGAGCCATACATACGATGTTACGAAGTGTAGCACCGCGCTTATCCCTGCCATTAGAGAGCATTACCGCCTGCTTGACAGTGGCTCGGCTTTAGGTCGTGGCAATGGGCCATTATTGGTACGTCGCAAGGGTGATGTTGTGCCTATACGTCGAATTGCTGTGCCTGGTGAGCACACAACGGCTAATGCACTTGTTGGCAGGCTCTTTCCAGAGATTGAGGAGCGTGTGCCACTCCTCTTTTCGGAGATTGCTGCTGCCGTCGAGCGTGGAGACTATGATGCGGGCGTCCTCATCCACGAGGGACGCTTTGTCTATGAGCGTCGCTCGCTTGAGCTTGTTGCCGACCTTGGTATTGAGTGGGAGCGACGTATGTCGTTGCCGCTGCCGTTGGGAAGTATTGTCGCCGCAAGTTCCCTGCCTGCTGATGTTGTAGAGCGTGTCGACGAGTTGTTGCATCGTAGTATTGAGTACGCCTTTGCTCATCCCGATATCTCGCGACGATTTATCAAGGAGCACGCGCAGGAGATGGAGGATGATGTTATTGACAAGCATATAGCCCTCTTCGTCAACGACTTCTCGCTGTCGTTGGGTGTTGAGGGACAAAAGGCTGTGGAGAGCCTTTGTGCGTTATCTTTATTCTAAACTAAATTATGGAATTTATAACTCTTATCGGGGGACTTGTGCTGATTATCTTTGGCGCAACGCTCCTTACAGATGGCTCGGTGGCTTTGGCGGCTCGTTTCCGTGTACCCGAGTTTATCGTTGGTCTTACAGTGGTGGCTGTGGGTACATCTATGCCCGAGCTTGCCGTGAGCTTTGTCTCGGCACTTAAGGGTAGTGCCGATATGTCTATTGGCAATGTCGTAGGCTCGAATATATGTAACATCTTTGCCATACTTGGCATTAGTGCTATATGCTCCCCTATAATGTATACCGAGAGCAATATCCGTCGTGATATCCCCATCTGTATCGCAGCTTCGCTGGCACTGCTCGCGGTGACCCTTTTCGATGAGCAGATAGGTCGCATTGAGGGGTTATTGTTATTTATTGGCTACGTGAGTATGTTGTTCTTCACGATACGTGCTGACCGTAAGAGTATTGCCCAGGAGAGTGCCTCGGAGGAGACGGCGGCAGTGATGTCACCACTTCGTATCATATTCTATATAGCAATAGGTCTTGTGGGACTTATCTATGGTGGTCAGCTCTGTGTGGATGGTGCTACGGAGATTGCTCGTAGCTTTGGCGTGTCGGAGGCAACTATCGCCATTACGCTCGTGGCGGGTGGTACATCGCTACCCGAGCTTGCTGCGAGCCTTGCAGCATTGTTCAAGGGCAAAGCCTCTATGGCTTTGGGAAATGTCCTCGGCTCAAACATTGCCAACATACTTCTTATCTTGGGTGTATGCTCTATGACTACGCCGCTGACGATGGGTAATGTCGAGATGTCGGATGTCTATATGGCAGTGGCGGCATCTGTGGCCGTGTTGCTCACCGCCTTTGTGCTTGGTCGCAATAAGCTAACACGCATCGAGGGTGTGATATTCTTGGGGTGCTACGTTGCCTATGTCTATACATTGCTGTAGCGCGCCTAACTGTAATAAAATGAGATTGCTGCGAGGGGGCTTTTGTTGCCTGCTCGCAGCAATCTTATTATAATAAATAGGTAGGCTATATCGTGGCTATTACTTGGTGGCGACAATTCCAGAGTAGTATAGTGCTACGCTCTCGCCTGTTGTAAGTGTGAAGTGCGCGTCAACGATATAGTATATTGCGAGGTTGCCATCAATAGCTGTGATGGTGGTGCTACCCTCGCTGAAGTAGATAAGCTCGGCTGTCAAGTCGGGCATAAAGTAGCTATACTGCTCATAGCTCACGCCCGCAGCAAGTGGAGCTAACGGATACTCGCCAGAGGGCAGGAAGCTGTTGCTCGCATCGGTATATAGGTCGATAAAGAGCGAGTAGTCGTTCTTCGAGTCGTAGAATGAGAGATATTCGTTGTGTAGACCATCCACAGTGTTGATGTAGGATGTAACAGTAGTTGTCGCATCCATCACATAGGTCGCTTTAAGCTCGGGACGGAGTGTCTGCACAACTATTATATCTGACATCACGGGGTCGTTGTCGCGGTTACGTGCTACGGCACATATCTCGTATGATGTGCCCGCGTGAAGCTCATCTATGTCAAGCTCAAAGCTCTTGTTTGGCTCGGCAGTGATGCCCTCCTCCAAGACTCTATGCTCGCGTATAGAGTTTGTGTGCGCTACGAAGCATATCCACTTTAGCTCCGTTGCATTTGTTGACTCAATGCCTACTGTTATGCTGTTGTTATCGACGGCAATTGGAACTATTGCAACCGTTGGCACAGCATCCTCGGGTACGACATCATCCTTATTTTCAGGCTGCTCAACATCGTCTTTAGGTGGTGCGGGAGTCTCTTTCTCGCAGCTTGTTGCAAACGCTACAAGGTATAGTGATAGCAGTGTGGTGATTAGTATGCTTAAAAATCTCATCGTGGTTGAAGTTTTGTTTTCGTAAAGGTAGTACAATTTTGCTGATTGATAAAAAGGTGTGTGTTGTATCTACAAAATATAGGCTGACTAAAGCTTTTTAGCCAGCCTATATTGTCATTTAGCTCCGCCCATTATAGCTTGTTAAGCTCAATCTCGAAGTCTGCCAACACGTTCATATAGTTGATAAATGCCTCGTATGCCGAGCCATAGGGGTTGAAGTACGAGTGTACGTCACCATCCGAGAACCACTTGGTAGCCATATAGTAGAAGTGGTCGGAGTTCTGCATAAAGTGCCATACGTACTCGAAGTCCTTATTCTTTGCCTTTTTGATGCGCGGAGCAAGTGCATAGAGCTTGCTGAAGGCCTCATTCTGCAGGTCGTTGCCAAGCCACGCTGTAACGTCGCGCTCCTCGTCTGCCCACGACATAGCGTGAGGACAGTGAAGAACAGCTACTGGTTGCAACCTCTTTGATGCCTCGCTTACAGTGGCAAACTCAACCTCGCCTGTTGCAAGTAGTGCTGCGGGCAGTGCCTTCATAAAGTCGAAGATGCCTGTGGCAGCCTTCTGGTGCTCACCGAAGGTCTCATAGTCCATAAACAGGTTTACAACGTCGCCATTCTCGCCAGCTACCCACTGTGCAAACTTATCGGCAGTCATAGGCCACTCATCCCAGCCCTCGTTAGAGAAGCGGAATGCGATGTCGTCAGAGAGCTTATAGTTGCGCAACAACAGGCGTAGCTTGTTGTCAACAGCGTCTGTGTATACAAAGTTTGGTGACTTCCATCCGAGGACGTGCTTTGCACCCTCTGCCAACATCGTCTTGAAGCCCATACCCTGCACAGTGGCAGCGATGTCGTCAGAGTAAATAAGCTCGGTGTTGCGGAAGGCGGTTGGCTTTACGCCAAACTCCTCCTTGAGCATTGCAGTATGGAGCTTTACCTCCTGCTTGAACTCGTCAACAGAGTAGAGCGAAGAGAGCGAGTGTGAGTAGGTCTCGCCAAGGAACTCTACGCAGCCTGTCTCGGCAAGCGCGCGGAACGACTCGAGCACCTCGGGGGCGTATGCCTTGAACTGCTCGATAGCAGAGCCCGTGATAGAGAACGACACGCGGAAAGCACCCTTATTCTCCTCGATAAGGCTATGCAGCAATGCATTCATTGGAAGGTAGCACTCGCGTGCAATCTTCTGCATAATGGCGCGATTGGTGAAGTCATCGAGGTAGTTGTGGTCTTGACCCATCTGGAAGAAGCGATAGGTCTTCAAACGCCAGGGCTGATGCACCTGAAAGTAGAAACAAACGGTTTTCATATATAGCTCATTTTTTATTTATTACACTTGTCAATAGCCTGCTGGTATACATCCTTAATCTTTATAGCAGCGTTGAACCACTTGAGGTTGTTAACCTCCACCATACCCTTCTCCGAGAACATCTTGGCAAGGGCGGGGTAGGTGATAAGACCATAGATAGAATCTGCCATAGCGTCAACATCCCAGTAGTCAACCTTCACGGCATAGTCCAATACCTCGGCAACACCACTCTGCTTCGAGATGATTGTAGGTACGTTTGAGCGCATAGCCTCCAGGGGCGAGATGCCGAAGGGCTCTGATACCGAAGGCATCACGTATACATCCGAAAGTTGGAACATCTTCTGTACGTCGTCACCCTTGAGGAAGCCTGTGAAGTGGAAGCGATCAGAGATGCCGAGCTGTGCGGCACGACGAATACAGTGGTTCATCATATCGCCAGAGCCCGCCATCACGAAGCGCACGTTGGGTACGCGCTTGAGTACCTTTGCTGCGGCCTCAATAAAGTAGTCAGGGCCCTTCTGGAAGGTTATACGACCCAGGAAGGTGACAATCTTATCGTCCACGCCTCGCTCGGGTAGAGGATTGTCATTCTCGGCAAACTGCACAGCATTGTGCACGGCAACAACCTTCTCTGGCTCGATGTGGTACTTGTCGATGACGATGTTACGTGTGAGGTTAGACACGGCAATAACCATATCGGCACCAGCCATACCTGCGCGCTCAATCTCGTAGACACGTGTATCAATATTGTCGCTTGACGAGCGGTCAAACGATGTCGCGTGCATATGTACTACCAGCGGCTTGCCTGAAACGCGCTTTGCAGCAATACCTGCAAAGTATGTCAGCCAGTCGTGTGCGTGAATTACATCAAACTGACCCTCAAGCTGACGTGCCACCTCGGCAGCAACAACAGCGTAGCGGGCAACCTCCTCCATAATATTTGCTCCATACTTGCCAGAGAAGGTGTAACGCTGTGTCCAGCTGTCACCCTTACGCTCCCAGAACTTCTTTCCTGTACGCTCATAACCCTCGCGGTAGGTTGCCCACTCCTCGGGAGAGATGTAGGGAACCATATTCGAGTCGATATGGATGAACGAAATCTTGCGCATTATGTCATCTGCGCCCTCGACGCTTGAGTCGCAATAGCGTGCCTCGATGTCGCTGGCGTTGACAACCTTGACAAAGCTCTGATCTTCGTCACCCGATGCCTTGGGCATAACGAAGATAACCTCCACGTCGTTGCGAGCCAAGCCTTGGGTCATACCATAGCAGGCAGTACCAAGACCTCCGGCGATATGGGGAGGAAACTCCCATCCGAACATTAAGACTCTCATAACTTCTATATTTTTACGTTTTTACTTCTTTTCACTCTTCGCACTCTTGCGTACACACTTTCTCTTGGGTTTCTCCTCGGCAGTAGCCTTGGGCTCTGCCTTCTTGCAGGCCTTGCGTGCAGGCTTCTTTGCGCTGTACTGCTGGATAAGCTCATTTATTGTGAGCAGACCGCCCACAGATGTTGCGTGCGATACCGAGCCGCGGGGATTGTGTGGAGGATCGCCCTCGAAACGCTCCGAGATTGAGCCTACGCACTTTGTCTGAAGCTCATCGTCAAACTCATTAAGGATGCGCTCTGCGTCGGCAACGAAGTTTGCACCACCGAGGTCGAAGCACGCCTTGACATAGAGCATAAGTGGCCATACCCACGCCGAGCCGTTGCGCGATGCGAGATCCTGTGAACGCTGATCCTCATTGTAGTTTGACTTATAGAGCATATTACGTGGCGACAGGGTGCGCAGACCGCGTGGCGTGAGTAGGTGCTGGTGAATGGTATGAAGAGTAGATACCAGCTGCTCGTCATTGACCATCTTATAGTCCAAGCCGCACGCTACAACCATATTGCAACGTATAAACTTATTTACCTCGTCATAGTTAACATAGTCGGCGAGGTATCCCTCCTCTTCCAACCAGAACTTATTGATGAACGATGCCTTCGTGCGCTCAGGCATATCCTTCCACGCTGCAACAAACTCCTTGTCGCCCTGCTTCTTGGCAAGTGCGAGGGTGTACTGCACAGCGTTGTACCACAGTGCTTGAAGCTCTACGGGGTAACCACGACGCGGTGTGAGGGGCTCGCCATCAACCATTGTCGCCATCCATGTAAGAGGACGTGCTGCAGCTGCCCAGATAAGACCGTTGTCGTGGAGCTTAATCTCCTCGCCGTGACCACGACGGTATGCCTCAAGGATGCTCTTCATAGCCTCACCATAGCGTGCCCAAAGCTCCTTCTGCGTGATATGCTTCTCCAACTGCTGCAAGGTGTAGAAGAACCAGAGCGGGGCATCCACAGCCTCGTGTACAGAGCCAGAGCCTGCGAAGTCGCCATCCTTCATATCGCGAATTAGCGTGTCGAGGACATCCATACAATCCTCCTTATGCTTCTGCGAGAGGGTGATGCCCGGCAGTGCGATGAATGTATCGCGCACGAAGGGACCAAACCACGGATAGCCCGCGATAACCTCGGTGCGGTCACCTGGACGGCGGATGACAAACTGGCGTGCCGAGTGCTCCAGACAGCTCACAAAGTCAATCTTGTGTGTGCGGCGAGCAAGCGATGCCTCATATATTGAGCTGATGGTCTCCGAGGTTGCCATCTGGTCGGTGGCAGCAGAGAAGATGACGCTCTCGCCCTTCTTAATCTTAAACTCGAAGTATCCTGGTGTGAGCAGATCCTCGTGACCCTCATAGCCGCGAGCAAGCTCCTTGTGGTACTCAAAATTATAGTACCAGTCGGGTGCTGCGATAAACTCGGTGTCGTCCTTGTCTATCTGCATATGCAACCACGGGAAACCCTCATACAGGCGGCACTTGACACCTCCTGGGATGGGGTATGCTCTGCCGTCAGCCTCCATATTTGACTTTGATAGAGAGTGCTTGTCGCGGAAAGCAAGCATAGGACGCAGACGTAGCGTAGTCTCGGAGTGTGCATCTACCAGCGTGTAACGAATCATCAGCTGTGTGCGCTTGTGTATCCATAGTAGCTCCTTGCGTAGTACTGCACCACCCACACGGTAGGTGATGGTGGGTGTCGGGGTGTACTCGAAGTCTGTAATATACTTGTGACCGCGTGGCTCATACACACCGTCAAAGCGGTGTAGTGCGAGGTTAAACGACTGGTCGTGCTGGATAAGTGTCTCATCGAGCGATGACAGCAGTACGTAGGTGCGATCACTTTGGTCGATGGGTGCAACCATTAAACCGTGATATTTGCGTGTGTTGCAGCAAACAATGGTGGTGCTCATATAGCCGCCGCGACGATCTGTTGCCAGCATCTCACGATCCAATGAGTACTCAAGGTTGCCCAATTCTCGCTTGTCGAATGTTAGTCCTGACATAATGTTTACTGTATTTATTAGTTTTTTGAATTACAAAACCTTAATAAGGGTGTAATATCTTGATAATCAATGCCAAAGTAGCATTTGGATACTATAACCCCAATGTAAATAAACGTTTGATAAGTAAAGGTACGAATAATTTTGCAAAATTCAAAATAATTACACCAAATAAAGTAAAAAAGAGAGTATTATGGGCGATAAATGTTAGTTTATGGTGTAATTAGTCGAAGAGACTCTCTATGACCGCGTCTGATATAAGAAACTTCTCGGCGGGTATGGCAAGATTGCTGCCGTGACGTGTCAACACACCCTCCGTAAGCCATCTCTTGGATGCTTGCTCAATGCGCTGCAACTCACCCTCTCCAAAACATTCTGCGATGTAAGCCAGGTCGATGCCCTCAATGCGGCGTAGCGATGTCATAACATACTCGTTGAGGTGGTCGCGTCTGGTCAGCACCTCCCCCTCGTAGCGAAATATGCCGTTAGCATACTCCTTGGCTGTCGATACGCACCACGTGCGGCTCTTGCCGTCGAAGGAGTGTGCACCCGCGCCAATGCCAAGATACTCGACGCCCGTCCAGTAGGCGGAGTTGTGCTGTGCGCGACAGCCCTTGAGTGCGAAGTTAGAGACCTCATAATGCTCATATCCTGCCGCTGTGAGGGTGTGGTGAACTCTCTGAAACTCCCTTTCGGAGAGCTCCTCTGCTATGGGTGTGTATTCGCCGCGACGTGTCATAAGCCCTAATCGCGTGTTTGGCTCTATTGTGAGGTGGTATGCCGAGATGTGTCCTACGCCGAGAGCTATGGCGTGTTGTAGCGACTCTTCGAGACTCTTGCCACCGTAGCCCGCAATACCGAAGATAAGGTCAATGGAGATGTTGTCGATGCCCGCGCGCTTGAGGCGTGCAACAGCCTCTTCAGCCTCGTGGGCGTTGTGGCGACGGTTCATTAGTTGTAGTGCCTCGTCGTCAAAAGATTGTATCCCGAGGCTCACGCGGTTTACCGATGTCTGGGCGAGTTGGGTGACATAGTCGTCGTTGAGGTCGTCGGGGTTTGCCTCGATGGTTATCTCGGTAAGGTGGGTGCAGTCAAACAGGCGACGTACGTGGTCTACTATTTGCTCTATTTCGTGTGGAGCTACAAGCGAGGGTGTGCCACCGCCAAAGTAGATGGATGTAAGTGGTTTGTTGGCTATGTACTCTTTGCGCTGCTCTAACTCGACGTGGCTGTTGGCAATAACATCATTTATAAGCGACACTGCCCCCACGCGGTAGAAATCGCAATAGGAGCATATCTGCTTGCAGAAGGGTATGTGTATGTAGAGCGTAGCCATAACATAACAAAGTTAGTAAAAATATTCCGAATTGTGACTATGTTAGTAATAAAAATAGTACCTTTGTTCAGTCAATGATAAATAAAATATTGATATATGAAATCTATTAAAGAGCTATATCGCATTGGCACAGGGCCTTCGAGCAGCCACACTATGGCACCACGCCGTGCTGCCGAGATATTTCAGCGTCGTAACCCCGAGTGCAAAAATTTCCGTGTAACGCTATATGGTAGCCTCGCTGCTACGGGCAGGGGTCACCTTACCGATCAGGCGATACTCGATATTCTCAAGCCCCACGGTATGGTTGAGTTGGTGTGGGAGCCGTCAATATTTAAGCCGTTCCATCCCAACGGTATGCGCTTTGAGGCTCTCGCGGACGACAGTAACGTTGTTGACGATTGGACGGTTTACAGCGTTGGTGGCGGTGCATTGGCAGAGGAGGGTCAGCAGCCTATCGAGAGTGCCGATGTTTACCCGCAGACACAGCTTACAGATATTCTGAAGTGGTGCATAGACAATGGACGCACCTTCTGGGAGTATGTCGAGATGCACGAGGGTAAGGAGATATGGGTATTCCTTGCAAAGGTGTGGCGTGTTATGCGTGAGGCTGTTGAGCGAGGCATAGAGACAGATGGTGTTATCCCTGGGCCGCTAAATCTTGCAAGACGTGCTATGCGCTATAATGTGCGTGCTTCGGGCTACAACCAGAGCCTTAAATCGCGCGGTCTAATCTTCTCTTATGCCCTTGCTGTTAGCGAGGAGAATGCCTGTGGTGGTCGTATTGTGACCGCTCCCACGTGTGGCTCATCGGGAGTGTTGCCTGCGGTGCTCTATCACTTGTGGAAGAGCCGTGACTTCTCCGAGATGCGTATCTGCCGCGCACTTGCAACAGCGGGACTTATAGGTAATATCGTCAAACATAACGCCTCGATATCGGGAGCCGAGGTGGGCTGCCAGGGTGAGGTTGGTGTCGCTTGTGCTATGGCTGCCGCCGCAGCTAATCAGCTCTTTGGTGGCACTCCTGCGCAGATTGAGTATGCTGCCGAGATGGGTCTTGAGCACCATCTGGGTATGACGTGTGACCCCGTGTGTGGTCTTGTGCAAATACCTTGTATTGAGCGTAATGCCTATGCTGCGGCACGTGCGTTGGATGCCAACCTATACTCAATGTATACAGATGGTCATCATCGTGTGTCGTTTGACCACGTAGTCAAGGTCATGAAGCAGACGGGTCACGATTTGCCGTCAATATATAAAGAGACGGGCGAGGGTGGCTTGGCGAAGGACTTTATGTAGGGGTGTAGTCATCTGACGATAGCTCTTTGTAGCCACAGTTTTAGCCGATAGAGGTCTCTTCTCTGTCGGTTTTTTTTTGTGCTACAATGGCTGCTAAAACTGCTCGTGATGCACGAATTTTGTCTTTTGAAAGAAAATTGTTATATTTGTAAGCTAAATAAAATGTTGATACAGTATGATACACAGACTTGACATCAGCTACGAACACTATGACTCTTTGGCCGACCTAGCAGAGCAGGATCGTCTGCTTGTGGAGGAGGCAGAGGTGGCAACAGCATCGGCTAATGCGCGTTACTCAAACTTCCGTGTGGGTGCTGCCGTAAGGCTGAAGAGCGGAAAGACGCTCCGTGCCTCAAACTTCGAGAGCGAGGTATATCCCGCAGGTCTTTGTGCCGAGCGTTCACTGCTATTCTATGTTGAGGCAAACTACGCCGACGACCATATCGAGGCTCTTGCCATAGCCTCAAACCCCTCGGAGCGTGAGTGCTACCCGTGTGGTCAGTGTCGTCAGGTTATTGTCGATGTGGAGCGTCGTCAGCAGAGTCCCATACGTGTAATTATGAGTGGTGCAGGTACGGCTACGGTGGTGGATAGTGCCGAGAAGTTACTGCCCTTTACCTTTAAGCTATAATCAGATAACGTGTTTACAGTAAACGATATACTATACGAGGATAACCATATAATGGTTGTTAACAAGCACGCGGGTGACCTCGTGCAGAGCGATCCCGATGGCACAGAGGCTATCGAGGATCAGATAAAGGCGATGATAAAGATACGCGACCATAAGCCTGGGGCTGTATTCTTGGGTGTGGTGCATCGTATCGACCGCCCTGTGAGTGGTGCTGTGCTCTTTGCCAAGAGCTCAAAGGCGTTGACGCGTCTTAATGAGATGATACGCAGCGGACAGATAAAGAAGAGCTACTGGGCAATCACGGAGAGCCGTCCCAGTGAGGAGGAGGGTGAGCTACGACACTGGATAGTGCGCAATGCTAAAACCAACCGCTCGCACGCACACCTGCGTCCCAAGAGTGACGGCAAGGAGGCATTGTTGTCGTATCGCGTGTTGGGAGCATCGACAAATTATACGCTTGTCGAGGTTGACCTTAAGACGGGACGACACCACCAGATACGTGCACAGCTCTCGGCGATAGGATGCTCCATCAAGGGCGACCTCAAGTATGGCGCAAAGCGTTCTAACCGCGATGGTGGCATATCGTTGCACTCACGACGTATCGAGTTTAAGCACCCTGTGCGTGGCGAGCAGATGTCGATAACGGCACCTGTGCCCAAGTCGGACAACCTGTGGAGCTTCTTCGAGGAGGCGCAAGGGTAGAGTGTTGGGTAGGATAACCGTTGGTGAACTATGCGAGTGTTAATTCAGCGAGTAAGCGAGGCGCGTTGCCGCATTGCGGGCGAGGTGTACTCCGAGATAGGATCGGGTATGGTTGTGCTTGTGGGTGTCGGCTGCGACGAGTGTGACGACGACATTGAGTGGCTTGTGAAGAAGATACCTGCGCTACGCATCTTTGATGACGAGGCAGGTGTTATGAACCTGTCGGTAAACGACATTAAGGGCGATGTGATGATTGTCAGCCAGTTCACACTACACGCATCTACGCGCAAGGGCAATCGTCCGTCGTGGATAAAGGCGGCACCCGAGGCGGTGTCTCGTCCGCTATATACGCGCTTTGTTGAGCGTATTGAGGAGGCGTTGGGACGTGGGGTTGCTACAGGCAGCTTTGGTGCCGATATGAAGATAGAGTTAATAAACGATGGACCTGTAACCATCTGGATAGATACAAAAAATAGAGAGTAGGATGAAAAGGTTGATATATGTGGCACTCTTCGTGCTCTTTGCTGTGGCGTGCGACAAGGATGAGCCGTTTAGCTGTTCGTTGGTAGATATCTCTGTGGAGAGTATCTCCTCGGAGTCGGCTACACTTATGGCGACAATAAACGCCTCGGACTATGGCAAGATTGAGCGTATGGGCTTCTGCCTACGTAGACAGGGTGCTGCGGAGTATGATTGGCTCAATGCCGATATATCGCGCGAGGTGTCGCTGCGCGTCGATGGGTTAAAGCCCGCGACAAACTATGAGTATATGCTCTTTGTTTTTGCGGCTGATGACTCGTGGACATTTAAGCAGCAGAGCTTTAGAACGCTTGCTGTGGAGGAGCAGCCCGATATTCCCGATATTCCCGATATTCCCGATATTCCTGACAGCCCCGATGATGGTGACGACGACACCCCTGTTAGTGGTAAGGCTTATCGCGCAGCGTGGTATGAGCTTCCCGAGGAGTGTGACACAAATGGCGATGGCGTAGACGAGAACAAAGACACGTACTACTATGCCCACCACCTATGTGCAGGTGGCGAGCGCAATGCACAGCGCACGGCGGCAGCGCGTAATTTCTCGGTATGCTTCAGCAGCAAGCACCACTGCCCGCTATGGGTTGCAGCACCGCGCCACGCGATGTATGAGGGTGACGTAAACCGTACAAATGCCTATGCGCACGACCCACAGATACCTGTCAACATACAGTATGTGCGCAAGGATGCGGACAGCGGTTGCAATAATGGCCATCTGCTTGGCTCGGCAGAGCGCACCTCGACAACGGAGACAAACCGTCAGGTGTTCTACTTCTCGAACATTGCACCGCAGTACAGTGACACGTTCAACACGGGAGGTGGCGCGTGGAACAACCTTGAGGAGCACATCGACAAATTAGTATGTCGTGACACCCTATATATGGTCATTGGCTGCTACTTCGACAGCTACACAGATGCCTATGGCAATAGGTCGACGCCCAAGAAGATATCATTTGGCGGTCGCTCCGATGTGTCGTGTCCCACGATGTTCTACTATGCGCTGCTACGCACCAAGTCGGGAGCTACGGGCAAGAGCGTTGCAGAGTGCTCGGCAGAGGAGTTGCAGTGTGCAGCCTTTGTATTGAGCCACGAGCAGGATAAGGGACATAAGCCACAGGCTAAAGACCTTATGACAATAGAGCAGTTAGAGAAGATTACAGGCTTCAAATACTTTGTTAACGTGCCCAATGCTCCAACAAATGAGCTTAATAGCAGCGACTGGTTGTAGCGGCATAAAAAGGTAATTAGTATGCTTATAGCACTTCAAAAACGTAAGGAGAATATCGCCGAGTATGTACTCTACCTATGGCAGGTGGAGGACTTGCTGCGTGCGTTACAGTTCAGCCCCGAGGCTATATACTCAACATTGGTAGCCAAGACTACGGGGACAGATGAACAGCAGAAAGAGAACATATTTAACTGGTATATGCAGATTGTCGAGCTACTACGCAAGGAGGGCAAAGAGGAGAAGGGACACCTTGAGCACACGCTACATCTTATTGCCGATATGCACAACCTCCACCTTCAGCTGCTCAAACTGCCCCTTGGCGAGCATTATCGCGCGACATATTCGCAGCTTGTGCCAGAGCTGCCACGCCTACGCACACTCATAGAGAGCGAGAATATAAGCGATACAGAGCTATGCTTTAGAGTGCTGTATGCCACGTTGTTATACCGCCTTAAGGGTGGTGGTGAGCGTGTTGTGGAGGATACGCTGGCGGTGGTATCGCCTGTAATTGGCGAATTGGCAATGATGTATGGCAAGATTGAACGCGGTGAGATTGACCTTTTTGAGGAGAAGTAGCACTGTGCAAGGGCGTTAAAAGCCGAGAAAACAAAATATTTTTCGGGTTTTATTTGCAAATAAAAAAAAAGGTTGTACCTTTGCACTCCGCATAAGTAGCGTAAACGGGCGAATTATAAGAAAATAACAATAAAAAAACAGATACAACTATGGCAATGAAAAGAACTTACCAGCCTTCTCGTCGTAAGAGAATCAACAAGCATGGTTTTCGTCAGAGAATGGCAACAGCTAATGGTCGCAAGGTATTGGCAGCACGCCGTGCAAAGGGTCGCAAGAAGTTGACCGTATCAGACGAGGCTACATTCAAGTACAATTAGTATGTAGCAGGTCACACAGACCGATGTGTTATTAGCCCGAATGGGAGGTGTCTATGGATGCTACCATTCGGGCTAATTTTGTGTCTGCGCCTAAACACCGCGTCGAAGCATACCCGCAGACGAAGGAGGAGAGGGAGTTGCAATTTTCTTTTTTATAGGGAAAACGAAAGAAAGAAAATTACTCTTTATGCAGCAGCACCTCGGCTATCTCGCCCTGCAAGAGATAGGGCAGAGTATGGAAAGCCCCATCAAACCCTATCTCGTCCTATCTTTTACCCGCGCTGACCGAATAAAAAAGAGCTGCCGAGGATCCTCGACAGCTCACGCTATTTTGTGTCACACTATTAGTGGCAACCGTTGCAGTCGCAACCATCGCCGCACTCGTGCTCGCCACAACCGCCACCGCAGTCGCCGCAACCACAGCCACCCTGTGACTGAAGATCCTCGGGAGTGACGTCGCGTACCTCGACAACGGTAACATCGAAGTTAAGAGTCTTGCCTGCCATAGGGTGGTTGAAGTCCATCATCACGCTCTCCTCCTTAACCTCCTTGACAACGCCCATCATATGGTGACCCTCGGCATTAGCCATAGGAATTTGGCTGCCTACAAACAAGATATCCTCGGCAACCTTGCCGTCAATCATAAAAATTGTCTTGGGAAGCTCTACGATAGCCTCGGGGATAACCTCGCCGTAGCCATCCTTTGCCTCAAGGGTGAATGACACCGACTCACCAGGCTCCTTGCCCATAATCGCTGCCTCGAACTTGGGGAGCAACATACCCATACCGCAGATAAACTGCAAGGGCTGACCAGGCTGTGACTGGTCTGCAATCTGACCATCTACTGTGAGCTTATAGTCTACGCTCACCATCTTATTCTGTTCTACTTTCATACTTTATGATGTTTTTTTTTAATTTATTTATGCTTTGAGCCTACAAATATAGGCACTTCGGGCGTAGTTGCCAAATTTGAGAGCACTTTTTTAAAAAATGAGCTCCGCCTTACCACCCCACGCGGCGGTGATATCATTGCCACGGTCATCCTGTGCGCGTAGCGTCATACTAACATCGCCATTTGCAAGGTTCTTGAACACAAGCTCGCCACTGCGTAGCGGAGCTATATCGCCATCGTATGTCGTGCGATACCAGCTACCAAGCTGCAAGCTGCCGAGCAGAAAGCCTGCGTAGAAGATGCCACCGTCAATATCTGTTGTGCAGAGATACTCGCCAGCGAAGCCATTTGCCGTGCTGAAGTTTGTGGTGATGATGTCGAAGCATAGCTCGTCGCCTAACCCGCTGTTGGGCGAGATTGTTATCTCCCAGCCGTAGTAGGGTGTCTGGTAAGCGTTGGCATAAGCCTTTGCCGTGAGGTGGTGGTCGTCGAGCAGTACCTCGTAGTCCTCGCGCAGCGTCGAGCAGTATAGCTGTGTCGACGACTCATTCTTAAGCCAGCCACTGTCGTTATATACCACGGTGTGCACCTCGCCACTGATGACCACATTTAGCGTCATCCGCCCGCGCTCGACGACAAGCTCGCCCGACTCAAAGGGTGCGACCTCGCGGTTATTACCCTTGTTGTCGCTCTGCCAGAGGTTGCTATTACGGGCAGTAAATGTGCCACACGCACAGCTGCTCTCTGCATCAAATGTATATACGCCCTCGGGTATGGGGACGATGTTGGTGTCGTCGATAACATACTTCTCGCCGTATAGGTCTATGCGGTAGTATGTAGAGCTGGGTGAAGCCTGTCCGTACTCATCTAACCTATTGTCGCAGAGTATCATCCAGTAGTTGCCTATGCCATCTTTGAGCTGGTCGCCATAGTATGCTCCGAGCAACTCCTTCGCCTCAAATAGTATCTCTCCATCAGCGCGCTGCGTTACCACCACCTCTTCTTGCGAGGTGCCCACCTTCATTAGTATACGTGCCGAGCGCGGGTTGCCGCTATAATTGGGCATAACCTCCACAGTGACAACTCCGTATTGCGACTTGTCGATATGCGAAATCCACCAGTAGTCGCAGTTGACATACAGGCTTGTTGTGTCATCGGCGTTTTTCAACTCGTATGTGATCTGCGTTGAGCACTTATTGCGGTCAAGCTCTACGTGCTTGTTGGAGGTCAGCACTATCTTGGGCATCTCGTCAGATAGGCATAGCTGCGTGATAGTGAGCGTTATATGCTCGGTGTTACAGTGCAGCGTAACGGTTGTTGTGCGCTGTGCGTTGCTGATGTTTGGCTCGATGTATAGGCGTATGGAGCCTTGCGTGACAGCCTCATAGTGGCTCACCCACCTGTCGCCGCACTCGATGCCAATGGGCATAAATCGTGACTCGTCCTCAATAGTATAGAGTATCTCTACGTCGCCACCCTCGCTCGGTACGATAATGTCGCTCTCGGTCTGAAGAGCTATTATTGCCACAGGCTCCGCAGGCTCTTTATCGCGTTTGCAGGATGTAATGACCACACACAAGAGTATGACAACAAGCAAAAGTCGTCGCATAGTAGTATATTTATCTGTTACACACATTACCAGCACAAAGATACGAAAAAAATGCAATACGCCATACACTTGCGCCAACTATCACACAATTAAAACAATAAGGGCTGCTAACACAGTATGTTGGCAGCCCCATATTGCGGTTATCAGAGTTATTACTCCATACAACGGCAGATAAGGTTACGGTCACCGTAGCCGTTGTCAATCTTTGTTACGTAGGGGAAGAACTTACCCTCGCCAATCCACTCCAACGGGAAGGCAGCTTCCTCGCGGGTGTAGGGGTGCGACCACTCGCCAGCGAGCTCACGTGCTGTGTGCGGTGCATTTACCACAACATTGTCAGCGTTGCCATCTGCAGCAGCCTTCTCGCACTCGCGCTTGATGCATATCAAAGCCTCGATGAAGCGATCCATCTCTGCCTTTGACTCACTCTCGGTAGGCTCCACCATAAGTGTCTCGTGTACGGGGAATGAGAGTGTTGGAGCATGGTAGCCATAGTCCATCAGACGGTGAGCGATGTCGCCGCAGTCGATGTTATAGTCGTGCTTGAAGCGTGTGAGGTCGAGAATCATCTCGTGACCTACGCGACCAGTCTCGCCAGAGTAGAATGTGCGGTACTCATCCTTGAGTGCCGACGACATATAGTTAGCATTCACGATAGCCAACTCTGTTGAGCGACGCAGACCCTCGAAGCCGAGCATACGTATATAGCCGTAGGTGATGGGCAACAAGAGTGCCGAGCCCCAAGGTGATGATGATACAGCGGTGATACCCTCGTCGCCACCTGTCTCCATAAGTGAGTGTGTGGGCAAGAACTTAACGAGGTGCTCTGCAACGCATACTGGACCTACACCTGGGCCACCGCCGCCGTGAGGCATAGCAAAGGTCTTGTGGAGGTTGAGGTGACATACGTCAGCACCGATGAAGCCAGGGTTGGTCAAGCCTACCTGTGCGTTCATATTAGCACCATCCATATATACCTGACCGCCAGCGTCGTGTACAGCGTCTACGATGTCGCGTATACGGCTCTCGAATACACCGTGTGTAGAGGGGTATGTTACCATCAAACCGCACAACTCCGAGCTGTGCTCCTCTGCCTTCTTCTTGAGGTCGTCAACGTCGATGTTACCATTCTGGTCGCACGCTACGGTCACAATCTTCATACCTGCCATTGCAGCAGATGCGGGGTTGGTGCCGTGTGCCGATGAGGGGATAAGGATGATGTTACGATAGCCCTGACCACGACTCTGGTGGTATGCGCGAATTATCATAAGACCTGTGTACTCTCCAGCTGCACCAGAGTTAGGCATAAGAGTACAGCCTGCAAAGCCCGTGATAACGGCGAGGTAGTGCTCCAAGTTGCTGATAAGCTCCTTGTAGCCCTCTGCCTGGTCTGCGGGTGCAAATGGGTGCATATTCTGGAAGCCTGCCAACGACAATGGCTGCATAAGCTGTGCTGCGTTGAGCTTCATAGTGCAAGAGCCGAGCGAGATCATTGAATTCATAAGCGAGATATCGCGCAATTCAAGACGCTTGATATAACGCATCATCTCGGTCTCTGTACGGTATGAATTAAATATCTGCTCTGTGAAGAAGTCGCTCTCGCGCTTAATATCATTAGCGATAGCGGCAGCCTCTACGCGCTTAACGCTCTTTGCCTTCTTGCCACAAGCCTCTGCAAAGATCTCAACGATGGTCTCAATCTCGGCATCGGTAGTAACCTCGTCGAAGGCGATGCGTATGCAGTCATCAGAGGGGTAGAAGAGGTTGATGTTGCGTGCAAGGGCGATGTCCTGAATTACTGAAGCCTCGCCCTCAACCTCGATGGTGTCGAACATAGCCTTTGTGCGCACGGTGTAGCCCAAAGCCTCCAAAGCACCCTTTACGGTGAGAGCCGCTGTGTGGGCGTTGAGTGCTGCACGCTGCAAGCCCTCCTTGCCGTTATAGATACAGTAGAAACCTGCCATCGAAGCCATCAAAGCAGATGCTGTACAGATGTTAGAGGTGGCACGCTCACGCTTGATATGCTGCTCGCGCATCTGGAGTGACATACGAAGAGCCTTGTTGCCAAGACGATCTACTGATACACCGATGATACGACCAGGCATCTGACGCTTGTATGCGTCGCGTGTAGCCATATAGCCTGCGCTCGGGCCACCAAAGCCCATAGGACAGCCCAAACGCTGTGATGTACCTACTGCGATGTCGGCACCCCAATCTGCGGGTGACTTCATAAGTGCCAATGACAACAGGTCGGCAACGGCAGTTACGGTAGCACCTGCCTCGTGTGCAGCGGCTGCAAAGGCTGCATAGTCGCGTACCTCGCCATTAGCTGCGGGGAACTGCACCATAACACCGAACTCCTTGCCCGAGAACTTATATGTGGCGTAGTCGTCGCGGATAATCTCAATGCCGAAGGGCTCTGAACGTGTGAGCAATACGTCGAGAGTCTGTGGGAAGATGCTCTCATCAACGAAGAGCTGGTTGCGACCCTGCTTTACAGCCTCGCGTGAGCGCAGTGCATACATCATCAGCATAGCCTCGGCAGCAGCTGTTGCCTCGTCGAGCAACGAGCAGTTTGCAACCTCCATACCTGTAAGCGAGAGTATTGCTGTCTGGAAGTTGAGCAGAGCCTCAAGGCGACCTTGTGAGATCTCTGCCTGATAGGGTGTGTATGATGTGTACCACGCGGGGTTCTCAAATACGTTACGTGAGATAACGGCGGGAACAGCGGTGGGGTAGTAGCCCATACCGATAAATGAGCGCAGTGTGCGGTTCTTGGCAGCCAACTCTGCGATGTGGTTAGCATACTCATACTCGCTCATAGCCTCTGGAAGGTCGAGCTCCTTCTTAAGACGGATATTCTGCGGTATTACCTGCTGCAAAAGCTCCTCAACAGAGCCTACGCCAATTGTTGCGAGCATCTGTGCAAGATCCTCGGGTGAATTGAGACCTGTGTGGCGGTCTACAAAGCTGTCAAAGGTTTTCATAGGTTTATTAGTTTTTTATAGTTGTTAAATTTTATTCTTATTGCTCTTATGTATTGATTATCAGAGTCTTTAATTGCTGTATTACCATCTGTGGCACTCTTTCTCTAATACTTAAATGAGCTGCCACCGATAAACTCGCGCAGTAGTGACGTTGGAGGTATCTCGTCGGGCGGTATAGGCACAAATTTCTCCAGGCACTTGAGTATGCGGCGTGCCTCGGCATACTCTGGCACAGTGTCGGGTATCTCCTTAAGTGTAGGCTCGGCAAGGGCGCGTAGCACAGAGATCTCATAGAAGAGCGACGAGTTGAACATCACGTCGGCATTCTCCTGATAGGGGAAGATGTGTCGCTCCTCGCCACGACGTACCGATGACCACATACCGAATGTGCGCATTGCATTGTGTCCACGTGTCGCCTTATCGCGTATTGTGCGACGCAACAGACGGTTGTCCGTAGTTGGTATGCGTGAGAAGTTATCCATAGCAACAGACGTGAAGCACGATATATAGATCTTAAACTTCAGCCTATCGTCGATGCCAGGCGTAAGGCTTGGGTTGAGCGCGTGTATGCCCTCCATAATGAGTATAGAACGCTCGGTGAGCTTTAGTGGCTTATCGTGCCACTGTCGCTTGCCCGTGATAAAGTCGTAACGCGGTATCTCCACACTCTCGCCTGCCGCAAGACGCTTAAGGTGGTCGTTGAGTGTTGCGAGGTCTATCGCCTCGAGTGCCTCGAAGTCGGGCTTGCAATTCTCATCGACAGGTGTTTTGTCACGGTCTACAAAGTAGTCGTCGAGGGCTATTAACACAGGGTCATAGCCGCGTATGCGCAACTGCACGCCAAGACGTTTCGAGAATGTGGTCTTACCACTTGATGACGGGCCCGAGATAAGAGCCATACGCACACCGCGTTCACGGTTAGCCTCGGTGATGGAGCGCGCTATAGATGCAATCTTAAGTTCGTGGAAGGACTCCGCAAGCTTGATAAGTTCGCTGGCATCGCCCTCAAGCACGCGGCGGTTAAGATCGCCGACTGTCGACACGCCCATAATATCTATCCATTGCTGGTACTCGTGGAAAATATCGAACACCTTGTCGAGTTTGACCTCCGCAACAACCCTTTCTGGCTCTTTGCGGTTGGGAAGAGCCACATAGAAACCGTCGTCATAGAGTGCGAGATCAAATCTGTCGACATAAGACGACGACGGGGCGAGTGCTCCGTAGAAGTAGCCAGGCATACCGCCCATATAGTTTACCGAACTATATAGACGTGGTGCAGTCTCGAGTAGCTCAATGCGGTCGAAGTAGCCAAAACGTTTATACTCGTCGCAGAGCTCCTCGCTCAAAAGCTTGGTGCGAGAGATGGGTATATCAGCCATCACAATTTCGTGCATACGTGTCTTGAGGCTGTCGAGCTCGTCGCGCGTGAGCTTGCGTGACTCAAACTCGCAGTAGAAGCCGTCGCCCAGGGAGTGACGTATGCGTAGCTTTGATTCAGGAAACAGCTCCGTCGCTGCCATCTGCATCACAAACGAGATGGTACGCTGGTAGATGCGGTAGCCCTCAAAGTGGCGGATGTCGAAGAACTCGACGGTCACAGGCTTGTATACTCGGTAGGTAAGCTCCTTGAAGCGGTTGTTAACAAGTGCGCCGAGGATGGCGTAGGGCTTGTCGAAGGCGAAGCTATCAAGTATTGAGGCGAGAGTTTGTCCCATCTCAACGTCGATGGAGGTGCCGCTGTTGCGACATATTACTCTCATTGTTGGTAGCGACTTGCTCATTTTTTCATCAATTAGTGTGTAAAGATAGTAATTTTTTGTAATTTTGAAGCAAATAAACTAACGTTATGCGAAAACTTTTTATTGTTTTTACCCTTGCATTGCTATTTGCGACGGCTTGTAACGAGCAGAGAGCATCGGAAAGTACGCACCTATACATCGTTGCGACGAATGATATTCACGCCAATATATATGCGCTACCGCAACTTAAAACCCTTGTTGATGAATATGATAAGTTGGGCGAGGTGCTGCTTGTAGATGCTGGCGACAGGGTCTCTGGTAACGCCTTTATAGATGATGGCGATAGCCCCTATTTACCTATGATTGAACTTATGAACGCCATAGGTTACGATGTCGTCACGCTGGGCAACCACGAGTTTGATAAGGGGGCTGCGACACTTGGCGAGATGGTGGCAATGGCGGACTTCGACACCGTATGTGCCAATGTGGTGTCGCGCGATGGCTCGATAGAGTTCGAAGAGTATGTCATCAAGGAGGTTGCAGGTGCAAAGATTGGCTTTGTGGGAGTTGTAGATACAGACGAGCAGGGGCATCCTCTTGGTGATGATACGGTGTATGCCGATTTTATCTTCACTAACGATGTCGACACCGCCTACGCTATGTGCGACAAGATAGCAGATGCGTGCGACTATGTCGTCTTGCTCTCGCATATGGGCGATAACATTGACGAGAGCTTTATAGCACGCTCGCCGAGGTGCCATTGGGTAGCGGGTGGTCATACCCACGAGGTGCGAAACGACGTAATTCGTGGTGTGCAGCTTACGCAGAGTGGCAAGAATATGGCGCGTGTTATGGTTGCAGACCTTGAGATATGTGATGGCGAGGTGGTCTCTACGTCGTTTAGCCACGTGGCTGTGGATGACTATGTTGCTAATGCCGATATTGTTGATGTCGTCGCCGATATCAAGAGCCGTAATCCCGAGCTTAATACTGTCGAGGGCTATGCCGAGGCACAGTTCACGCATAACGGCGTTGCTAACTTCACAGTTGAGGCACTCAGATGCTATCCCTATGCAGATAAGTTTGTACCAGATGTTGTATTCTATCATTTTGGCGGTGTACGTCTCTCGGCGATACTTCCAGGAGAGATTACACGTGGTGACATATATAATAATGACCCCTTCAATTCTGTGATAATGATAGGTACTCTCACAGGTGGGCAGATGCGAGAGTTTATTATGCGCAAGTATAATAGCGTGGGCGAGGGTGGTCGCAAGGATAAGGAGTCGCACTACCCCTATTTCCGTAGCAATGTACCGTATGAGATTGTTGTAAATACATCGGGCGATGCCGATGATGTGCGCTTTGAATTGGAGGATGACAAGATGTATAGCGTCGCTGTATGTGACTATATTACAAAGAAGTACATTGATGCAGATGTCGTTGCTGCACAGTTTAAGCCCGCAGGCGTGTCGGTGCGTGAGGCTATGCTAAAGTATGTGCGCTCGTTTAATGGTGCGCCACTTAACCCCGACAATGTGCTTCACCAGCGCGAGGTACGTGCTGAAAATTAGCCGAGCTATGTTGGATAATTGCTATCAATACGACCTTATTGAGGCTGGCTGTGATGAGGCGGGACGAGGCTGTCTTGCTGGCTCGGTCTTTGCGGCTGCTGTCATCCTGCCGCCAGATTTCTACCACCCGCTACTCAATGACTCAAAGCAGATGACGGAGCGTAGACGCGATATGTTGCGAGAGATTATAGAGCGCGAGGCTGTGGCGTGGTGCGTACGTGAGGTTACAGCAGAGCGTATCGACAAGATAAACATTCTGAATGCCTCTATTGAGGGTATGAACCTCGCTCTGCGTGGTCTAACAACGCCGCCGCAATATATCGTTGTTGATGGTAACCGCTTTTTCACAGACCTCGATATACCGTATCGCACCATCGTTAAGGGCGATGGCAAGTATGCCAATATTGCTGCTGCCTCGGTATTGGTAAAGACCCACCGCGACGAGTATATGTGTGCATTAGCCAAGGAGTATCCGTACTATGGCTGGGATAAAAATAAGGGGTATCCCACGCGCGAGCATCGTCTCGCAATACGTGAGCACGGACTTACGCCATATCATCGTCTGTCGTTCAACACCTCTCCCGAGCAGCTGGAGCTCTTTTAGCCATAAAGTTCTTAAATAGGGCTTGTAATATGTTGCACGGCACACTTTGTGCTCTAAAAATTTGTCAATTCGAAAAATTCGTTCTACCTTTGTATTGCGTTTGAAGGGGTTCTAATCTTTAATCGGATTGGAATTCATTATTTTTTTATGCTTGTTGAAAACAAAAAAATAAAATATAAGCTATGAGTAAAGAGATTATATACCTTACACAGGAGGGTATGAACAAACTGAAGGAGGAGCTCAACCATATGTTGTCGGTTGACCGTCCTGCGGCAGCTGCAGCCATTGCAGAGGCTCGAGATAAGGGTGATTTGTCGGAGAATGCGGAGTACGATGCTGCGCGTGAGGCACAGGGTCTTCTCGAGATGCGTATAGCGCAACTTGAGGCTACTTTGTCAAAGGCGCGAATTATTGACGAGAGCAAGATTGACACCTCAAAGGTGCAGATTTTGAGCCGTGTTAAGTTGATGAATCACAACGTAAAACGCGAGGTGGAGTACACTATCGTTTCGGAGAATGAGGCAAACCTGCGAGAGGGCAAGCTCGCTATCGGCACACCTATAGCAAAGGCTCTTTTGGGCAAGAAGGTGGGCGAGATTGTCGAGGTACAGGTGCCCGCAGGTATACTTAAGCTCGAGATTCTTAACATCTCGATATAATAGTACTTTCGCTGTTAAATGCAGAGTGCGAATGAAGATTACTCATTCGCACTCTGTTTTTTTTGTTGGGCTCACACCGTAGCCTTTATATGCCCTCAAACTTTATCTCAATGTTATCGCCCGACCACTGATTTATCTCGTGGTGGCGGTTGTAGATGGTGTTGTCGCCGTGCTTGATGGTTACCCGCATATCAAAGGGGCGACACTCCTCGACGGTACGTGATAGCGGTAGGGTGTGGGGTATAACATATATATATAAGGTAATGGCATCGCCCGAGCAGGTTGTTAGCTGCAATAGCTTGGGGCGGTTGTATGTTTTGGGGCACTCCTCAAGATTTGAGCATACCGCCGCTACCTCGTCGAGGTGCTTGACAAACTCAACACGTCCGCCCGACTGCATTACCACGCCTGAAACGGCGAGATTATATCTCCAAAACTCCTCGTAGTTACACTCAATTATGATGCTGTATGGTGCCATTATTGTAGGTTGTTTTAGTAAATTTGCGTAAAACTTTGCTACAAAAATAGTAATAATTTGCAGATTTTGGTTTTTTGTTGTAAATTTGCAGACTAATTGTGCTGAAATGGAGCAGATTACGTTGTATAAGATAGCTTATAAAGGGCTTAAGGGCGGAAGCTATGACTTTGATTTTCAGGTAGATGACGCATTGTTTGAGGCGTATGACCGTGTGGAAATCAAGGGTGGACGCTGTGATGCCCACGTTGATATGAAGCGTAGCGACACAATGTTGGAGCTACACGTTAGCATCGGTGGCGAGGTAATTTGCGAGTGTGACCGCTGTTTGGAGGATTGTCCCGTGACAGTTGACTATGAGGGAGACCTCGTGGTTAAGTTCTCCGACGAAATTGATGACTACGATGGTGACGTGATGTGGATATCTCCTTCAGAGGACTATCTCGACCTCACGCAGTATATCTACGAGAGCATTGTGCTATCGTTGCCTTACCGTCGAGTACACGAGGAGGGTGGTTGCAACCCCGAGATGCTTGCCTCATTTGGTCAGATTACCGAGGAGGAGTTTGAGCGTATGGAGCGCGAGGCGGAAGAGTCAGATCAGGTGGGTCTCGATGATACTAACCGCCAGATTCTCGAGGCGTTGAAGCAACAGATGGAGGGTAGAGATTAACCCACAAAGTAGCTATTTGAGGTCTACGAGGCGGCTTATCCGTCAAGTTGTCGAGTGGGCAAAAGAAACATAAAACTTAAAAATTATATTGTAAGATGGCACATCCTAAACACAAAGTCTCGTCTACACGCCGAGACAAGAGAAGAACTCACTACAAGGCTGTAGTTCCTACTGTAGTAACTTGCTCGAACTGTGGTTCAGCAGTACTCTACCACCGCGTTTGCCCCGAGTGCGGCTTTTATCGCGGTAAGCTCGCAATCGAGAAGAAGGCAGAGTAGTCTTCATTTAATGTTAAAGAGCACAACCGCATAAGTGGTAGTGCTCTTTTATTATTGTTACATCTAAAACCAACACTTATGATAAAGATCGGTATAGATGCAATGGGTGGCGATTTTGCACCTGAAGTAGCTATCGAGGGTGCTATAATGTCGCTTAAGAAGATTGCACCTGATAGCCGTATTGTCCTCTTTGGCGACGAGAAGCGCATACGCGAGCTCCTCGAAAAGCACGGTTGCTCGGCTGATAACTTCGATATTGTTGCGACAACACAGGTTATAGAGATGGGCGATCACCCCGCCAAGGCATTTGTGGCAAAGAGCGATTCGAGTATTACCGTGGGCTTCAAACACCTCTTGGAGGGTAAGGTAGACGGCTTTGCCAGTGCTGGCTCTACGGGAGCTATGATGGTCGGCTCGGTGCAGGTTATCAAGCCTATCGAGGGAGTTATACGCCCTGTGCTTGCTACGCTCATCCCTACAATCTCTACGGAGAAGGGTGTGCAGCGAGCTGTGCTTATGGATGTAGGTTTGAATGTTGATGCCAAGCCCGAGGTGTTAGCGCAGTATGGTCTACTTGGCTCGATATATGCCAAGTCGGTATTGGATCTCGATAATCCACGTGTGGCACTCCTCAACATTGGCGAGGAGGAGGGTAAGGGCAATGCGCAGTCGAAGGCTACCTATGATCTTATGAAGGGCGATGGTCGCTACAACTTCGTGGGCAATGTCGAGGCATCGTATATCTTTACCGACAGAGTGTCAGATGTTGTCGTTGCCGATGCCTTTGTGGGCAATAGTCTGCTGAAGATGGGTGAGGCACTATATCGTATTAACAACCGTCTTGGCGGTAAGATTCCGAGCCTTCGTAAGATGTTGCGTCCTCTGCTTGGTCGCATCGTGCCAAAGCTCTATTGGCAGCAGGACTTCTGGGATGCTATGAATGCCGAGAGCGTTGGTGGTGTGCAGGTTATGGGTGTAAATGCCCCTGTGATGATTGGTCACGGCAGCTCATCGGCGCGCGCTATATGCTCGATGATACTCTCTATGGAGCGAGATATCAAGGGTAACTTCCCCGAGCATCTGCGTCAGGCGTTGAAGGAGGCGTAGATATAGAAGATACGAGGAGAGGTCGGCTAATAAGTCGACCTCTCCTTTGTTATACCTACTATCTTATAGCGCGCGGATATACTCGGCGTAGGTCTGCCAAGCATCGTCGCTCTTATATATCTCAACACTCTCTGTGGGGACATAGACGCCAAGCGACTCGCTACAACCATCGAAGATATTGAGCTCTGGGAGCTGTGCTGGCTCGATAGAGTATAGCTCCAAGCGCATAAGCGATGGACAATACGCAAAGGTGTTTCCTTGAATCTGCTTAAGGTGCTCGCTACGCACCGTGACACGCTCCAAGGAGTGGCAATAGGCGAATGCCGACTGGTTGATATATGTAACAGTGGCGGGCAGATCAATCTCCGTAAGGCTTGTGCATCCTGCAAACGCATAGTCGCCCACCATCTTCAACATCGATGGAAGCACCACACACTCCAAACTCTCGCAGCCTTGAAAGAGACCGCTATTAAGCTTGGTTATGCTCTCCGGAATATTCACCTCACGCAGCAACAAACAGCTAACGAATGCGTTCATTCCAAGCTCTTGGAGCGACTCGGGTAGAGATACTCGCTCTAACTTTGGACAGTCGCCGAAGCAGTTGTCGCCAATTGTGGTCACACCCTCGGGGATGTCAATCTCGGTGAACGTGTGGCAGCTCATAAAGGCATACGCGCCTAACGACTTTAACCCATCGAAAAGCGTAATATCGGGCAGAGCAGTACAGCCACAGAAGGCGTAGCACTCGACAACCTCCAACTTTGAGGGGATGTTTAGCTCTCGGAGGGCTGTACACCCGTAGAATGTGCTACCTTGGATTGTGGGGATATTATCCGATAGGCGTACACTCTCTAAAGCCTCACACTCGTCAAAGCATAGTGCGCCGAGCGAGGTTACGCTATCTGGCATCGTAACATTCTTGAGGCTGATGCACTTACGAAAGACGCCCCTTCCAATCGTAGTTACGCCCTCGGGGAAAGTTATCTCCATAAGCGACTGGCAATCCTGGAAGGCAACATCGTCAACCGTGCGTAACGACTCTGGGAGCACGATATCCTCAAGGCGGTAGCACTCGTTGAATGCCGCCAGTCCAATCTTCTCCACGTTATTGGGCAGAATAATAGATTTTAGCGTGTTGTTGTACGAGATGTAGAAAGCCTGCTCGCCAATTGTTGTGAGGGGTGCGTTAAATTCAATAATTGCACCATCATCAAAATATATGTTGTTGATTATTTGTGCGTTAAACGCGTCGGTTTTAGGCTCCAATATCTCACCGTTAGTTGTTGTGTAACGTATTATGTTCGTGCTGCTCGGCTGGCGCACTGTGAAGTTTATCGCCATATCGTGGTTGTCTACTGCACGTATCGTAACCACAGCCTCTCGGCTATATCCCGTGTTGTTTGTGGCAACCTCAAGTGTTGCATTGCGCTTACCCAATGCGCGTGACGGTGGAGTGAGCCACTCTTGCGCGTTGTTGGGTATGACAACTTCGCAGTCGACATTACTCTCATAGTTTAGTGTTGCGCTGCCGCCCTCGGGCATTACCCAATGTGTACCGCTATCAGATGTTTGCAGTGCGGGGACTCTCTTTTGTGATACGTACAGCTCGAGAGTTGTGCTACCCGCGCTAAAGCGGTATGTTACGCCTCGGTCATAGTCCGATGCCTCTGCGTGAAAGCGGACAATTTCGCCTTCAAGCGAGCCGCTACTGCTCTTTATAGATGGTGTACACCACGTCGTGTAGCCAGTGAGCACCCACGGCTGGTTGCTTATCACGCGCACTTCAACGTCTCCACCCTGTGCAGGTATCTCTAATGAATCCTGGTCGAGAGCAAACTGAAGAGTCTTGCTTTCGTTGTTGCACCCCACAAATATCATTGCAAGTAGTACTGTGAAGAGGTTCAATATAGGTCGCATAGGTTGATGAAATTAGTTATCACAAAGTTAAGAAAATTTATCTAATTTATCACAATGCTTACGATATAATATGTGTCTATAATTGACGGCGATGCGAAAGCTGCTATGTTATGCTCTGGTACGCTGTGGCGCGATATAAAAAAGGATGGACGATACTGTTGTACCGCCCATCCGAACTTTTAGCAGCAGATGCTGCCATATAGTTGCAAAGTATTAGATGATACCCTGCTCAAGCATAGCCTGTGCAACCTTCATGAAACCTGCAACGTTTGCACCCTTAACATAGTTAATAGTGCCGTCGGGCTGCTGACCGAACTTTACACAAGCCTCGTGGATAGACTCCATGATGAAGTGAAGCTTCTCGTCAACCTCCTTACCAGACCATGAAATGTGCATACAGTTCTGAGTCATCTCAAGACCAGAAGTAGCTACACCACCTGCGTTAACTGCCTTACCAGGAGCGAAGAGGATACCTGCTGACTGGAATGCGTGGATAGCCTCGGGAGTACAACCCATGTTAGAAACCTCAGCGCAGCACCATGTACCGTTAGCCAAAAGCTCCTTAGCATCAGCCTCGTTCAACTCGTTCTGGAATGCGCAAGGAAGTGCTATGTCACACTTAACTGACCAAGCCTTCTTGCCTGCAGTGAACTTACAAGCCTCGGGGAACTTGGTTGCCATATCCTCAACCTTGTTGCGGTTAGAAGAACGCATATCAAGCATATAGTCGATCATCTCCTTTGTGATACCACCAGGGATCTCGCAAACGCCGTCGGGACCAGAGATAGCAACAACCTTTGCACCAAGCTCGGTAGCCTTTGTTGCTGCACCCCAAGCTACGTTACCGAAACCAGAGATAGCAACTGTCTTATCCTTAAGATCCTTGCCAGCCTTTGCCAACATATGCTCTGTGAAGTACAAAGCACCGAAACCAGTAGCCTCGGGACGGAGGATTGAACCACCCCAAGTCATACCCTTACCTGTCAATACGCCAGTGTGGTACTTGCGAGCAAGCTTCTGATACATACCATTGAGGAAGCCGATCTCACGACCACCAACACCTACGTCACCTGCGGGAACGTCAGTGTCAACACCGATGTTGTTCCACAACTCCTGCATAAATGCCTGGCAGAAACGCATGATCTCGCCGTCTGACTTACCTACGGGGTTGAAGTCAGCACCACCCTTGGCACCACCCATAGGAAGAGTAGTCAAAGCGTTCTTGAAAGTCTGCTCGAAACCGAGGAACTTCAACATTGAGGGGTTAACAGCAGGGTGGAAACGCAAACCGCCCTTGTAAGGACCGATAGCAGAGTTGAACTGTACACGGTAACCGAGGTTAGTCTGAACCTCACCATTGTCATCAACCCATGTTACACGGAATGTGAAGATACGATCAGGCTCAACGATACGCTCAACGATCTTTGCCTTCTCGAACTCGGGGTGCTGGTTGTATACCTCCTCGATAGACTCCAATACCTCCTGAACCGCCTGCAAGTATTCGCTCTCACCGGGGTGCTTGGCCTCCAACTGGGCCATCAAAACTTTTACATCCATAGTTTTAGTTAAGTTAAAAGGTTATAAATTAATGTGATTATTCTGTGTAATAAATTACTCACGTTGGGGATTACCTCTCCGTTTAGCAATACAAAGATAACAAATATTTCGGAGTTTATACCCTTAATTGCACTTTTTTTTCAATTCTTTGAGTCTTTATCATAAAATACCCCCTTAAAAGTGTGGTCGGCACGCGAAAATACGTACCGACCAACAGGTAGACACCCTACTATAATGGGGTGTTATACTCCTTATACAAAGGGAAGGCGTACCACCTCTGCCTTGAGCAGACGACCACGCACCTCAACGGCGATCTGTGTGCCAGCCTTGGCAAATGCGGGCTTAACATAACCCATACCGATACCCACCTTCAAGCAGGGCGACATAGTACCAGATGTAACGTGACCGATGTGGTTGCCCTCGGGGTCGGTGAGAGGATACTCGTGACGAGGTACACCACGGTCAATAAGCTTGAAGCCTACGAGCTTGCGCTCAACGCCCTCCTTCTTCTGACGCTCCATAAGCTCACGGTCGATAAAGGGCTTGTTGTCCACAAACTTTGTGAGCCAGTTAAGACCTGCCTCGATGGGTGATGTGGTGTCGTCGATGTCATTGCCATAGAGGCAGAAGCCCTTCTCAAGACGCAATGTGTCGCGTGCACCGAGACCGATGTTCTTAAGACCGAACTCCTCGCCTACCTTCCACATAGCCTCCCAGATAGTGTCGGCATCCTCGTTGTACATATATATCTCGCAGCCACCAGAGCCAGTGTAGCCTGTTGTTGAGAGGATAACCTCGCAACCTGCAACCTTGCAGATCTTGAATGTGTAGTACTCCATATCCTCAACCTGCTCCTCTGTCATCTTCTGTACGAGCTTCATTGCCAAGGGGCCCTGAATAGCGAGCTGTGCAGTCTTGTCAGAGCCGTTCTCAAGCTCCTCGCCTGCCTTCATACCATACTCCTCACCCTGCTTGCAGATGTGAGCCCAGTCCTTCTCGATGTTAGCGGCGTTGACACACAGCATATACTTATTTTCGTTCAGACGATATACCAAGATGTCGTCAACGATACCACCCTTGCCATTGGGCATTGTTGTATACTGCACCTTGCCGTCGTAGAGGTCGCATACGTTGTTTGTAGTGATGCGCTGCAAGAACTCTGTGGCACGTGGGCCCTTAATCCATATCTCACCCATATGGCTTACGTCAAATACACCGCACTTCTCGCGTACGTTGATGTGCTCGTCGTTGATACCCGAGAACTCGATAGGCATGTTGTAACCTGCAAACTCTGCCATCTTGGCACCGTTAGCAAGGTGATACTTTGTGAAAGCTGTTGTTTTCATTTAGTTTTTCGGTTTTAGTTGTTATTGTAATTCTGTTATTATTCGCTCTTTGCGCTCTCTGCTGCTGGAGTCTCGCTCTTGGGGCGTGGCTTGAAGCCCACCTTTGGGCAGCGCGTAAACTCCTTCGTGCGGTCAAACAGATAGCGATATGTGGTGTGTACCTTATGTTTGTGTGCGCATATATAACGCTCCACCATACGGTTCATCACGGGGTTGAAGTCGCCAATCCACGCAAACTCTACGCTGCGATATTCGTTGCGATCTGTGCGCACGTAGTTGTCGAGCATAGCTTTCATAAAGCCAGACTCCACGCCCTTGCCCTGAAACTCGGGTGTTATGCCGAAGATGATGGCAAATATGCGGTCACACTTCTTTCTTACCTTCAAGTCCCACATCATTCGCAGCTTGTTGATGATGCCAAACTTACCGTTATACTTGCCGATAAGGCGGTTAAGGTCGGGCACCATTATAAAGAAACCTATAGGCTCGTCGTTGAAGTATGCGAAGTATATCAAATTTCTGTCAACAATGGGGCGCATTGTGTCTGCCATTGCGCGAGCCTCCTCAACGGTCATAGGCTGCACGCCTGTAAATAGTGACCACGCCTTGTTGTATATCACGCGGAACTTCTCCACAGCGTCATACAGATCCTCGTCGCCAATGGGCGAGAAGCGATAGCCTGGTGTTGACATTAGACGCTTCACGCGGTCAAAGACCACCTCGTTTACATCGTCGTCATATACATTCCAGACGTATGTGTTCTGATTAAAGTAGTTCTGGAAGCCGTAGTTCTCGAATAGCTCCTTGTAGTAGGGTAGGTTATATGGGTTTTCGAAGAGTGGTTGATACTCGTAGCCCTCCACCAATAGACCCCACCAGGCGTCGCGTGAGCCGAAGTTCACAGGTCCGTCCATCGCCTCCATACCGCGTGCTGCAAGCCACTCGCGCGACGCGTCAAAGAGCAAGTTGGCAAGCTCCTGATCGTTTATCGCCTCAAAGAAGCCGCATCCGCCTGTGGGCTGCTCATAGCTGTAGGCGTGTGTCTTGTCGTAGAAGGCGGCGATACGTCCTACGCACTCGCCCTCGCTGTTGTGTGCCACCCAGCGTATAGCCTCACCATCCTGAAATAGCTTGTTCTTTGCGGGGTCAAATACCGCCTTTATAGAGCTGTCAAAGGGGCATACCCAGTACTCGTTGCCCTTATAAATCTTCTTTGGGAGGTCGATAAACTCTCGCTCAAGACGCTTGTCGCCCTGCTTTACCTCCAAAAGAGTATACTTTGCATTAGCCATATATCACGTTTTTTATCTGTCGTCTGTCGCTTGGATATAGTATATCCATACAAAGATACAAAAAAAATTATAAATGCAAATTCTTTGGTTGCAAATCTATGATTTATTGCCACAATGGAACAAAGAGATAGGTAGGGGCTTGATGGCGAGTTTAGTGAGTTTAGTGAGTTTAAGGAAGTTAGGGAAAATCCCTATCTCGCCCTATCCGCCCGCTCTCGACACACAAAAAAACAACCCCACTCGAAAGTAGGGTTGTTGTCGTTAGTTGTGAGTAGGTTAGATTACTTATTTTTCATCTCCTTTGCTTTTTTACCGCCTCATCATAAGGAAGAATTTCTCCATTCAGAAGCTCGTCGCGCAAATCTATGTTGATAGTAAGCGGGTATCTAACATACTCCCTCTTTGCCCATACACCAGCCAACAGTCCCTCTAAAATCAAAACGTCATCTTTGAAATAAACGACCTTTGCACTATATCTTCTCGATCTAAAAGTTGTTGTCAATGTGTTGCTATCTGCATCATACGTAAATGTGTCAACATAGTAGCCCTTATCATACGGCTCCTCAACCAAGCAACCAGTTTTCGTATAACGACGATATGTTCCATCATTATTCATAATGTAGTAAAAGTCATAGGTGCCAAGTGTCCCATCTCTCTTCCATGTCTTATCCTCTTGTAGAACGTATGGTCTCGTCACTTCCATTGCAGATGAATATAGCGCATCAAGTAGCTCCTCGTCATCAAACTCTCCATTCTGCTCTGCTATAAGATTTTCCATCTCAAGTATTACGGGGTCGCCTATTGGATCAAGCTTATCGTCTGGGTTTAGCGATGTCTCGCACGCCACCAAACCACAGCAAGCTAAAACTAAAAATAGATAAATCTTTCTCATAACCGTAATATTTTAAATGTTAGATATAACGAGCCTGTCGCAAGATAGTACAAATAAATGAAATTTCCAAATATTTTGGCAAGTTTTTATGGGTTATATATAAAATAAGATGCCGCAAATAATGAGTAGACCACTCAAAATATGTACAATTTAAGATTTTCCGATAACAATTTTTAATTTTCAAAATTACATTGTACCTTTGCGCCTTAAATATTGAGTTACGCGAAATTAACACATTTATAAGATGGCATTAATCGACGAAATAACACGCCGCCGCACATTCGCGGTAATTGCACACCCCGACGCCGGTAAGACAACGCTCACCGAGAAGTTGCTCTTGTTTGGTGGTGCTATCCACGTGGCGGGTGCCGTGAAGAGCAATAAGATTAAAAAAGGTGCAACATCCGACTTTATGGAGATAGAGCGTCAGCGTGGTATCTCGGTGGCAACGTCGGTTATGGGCTTTGAGTATAAGGGTCTAAAAATAAACATCCTCGACACCCCTGGTCACGAGGACTTCGCCGAGGATACATACCGCACGCTCACAGCCGTAGACTCTGTAATCATCGTTATCGACGGTGCGAAGGGTGTCGAGACGCAGACACGCCGACTGATGGATGTGTGCCGTATGCGTAACACCCCCGTTATCGTATTTATAAATAAGTTGGATCGCCCGTGCAAGGATCCATTCGACCTGCTCGACGAGGTGGAGAACGAGCTTAAGATAAAGGTGCGCCCATTGGCATTTCCAATATCTTCGGGCGACACGTTCAAGGGCGTGTACAACATCTACGAGCACAACCTCTCGCTCTTCACATCCGATGAGCGACAGACGGCAGATGCCTCAACTGTAGATATAAACGACCTCGCATCGCCCGAGGTTGACAAGTATATAGGTGATAAGTTTGCAGCGCAGCTACGCGAGAACATCGACCTTGTGGAGGGTGTATACGATGCCTTTGACCGCGAGGCATATCTGCGTGGTGAGCTGGCTCCCGTATTCTTTGGCTCGGCAGTAAATAACTTTGGTGTGCGTGAGCTCTTGGAGTGCTTTATAAATGTAGCACCCTCGCCGCGCGTAGCACCCACCGAGACACGGCTTGTAGAACCACAGCAGGAGAAGATGACGGGCTTCATATTCAAGATACACGCCAATATGGATCCCAACCACCGTGACCGTATCGCATTTATGAAGATATGCTCGGGTAAGTTTGAGCGTAACAAGAACTACCTGCACGTGCGCAGTGGCAAGCAGCTTAAGTTCTCGTCGCCCACAGCATTTATGGCGGAGAAGAAGTCGGTTATCGACGAGGCATTCCCTGGAGATATTGTAGGTTTGCACGACACGGGAACATTTATGATTGGCGACACCTTTACCGAGGGCGAGAAGCTGAAGTTCACAGGTATCCCCTCATTTGCACCCGAGCACTTCCGCTATATCGAGAATGCCGACCCTATGAAGTTTAAGCAGCTGGCAAAGGGTATCGACCAGCTTATGGATGAGGGTGTGGCACAGCTCTTCACATCGTCGCTCAATGGTCGTAAAATCATTGGCACTGTGGGCGCACTCCAGTTTGAGGTTATACAGTATCGTCTTGAGCACGAGTATGGTGCGAAGTGTCGATGGGAGCCTATATCTATCCATAAGGCCTGCTGGATAGAGTCGAATAACGATGCGCAGTTGAGTGACTTTAAGCGTCGTAAGCATACCAATATGGCGGTAGATAAGCACGGTCGTGATGTCTTTCTTGCCGACACAAGTTATGCGCTTGCGTTAGCACAGGAGAACTTCAAAGATATACGTTTTAAATTTACCTCCGAAATATAATTTGTTGTGATAAGGGGTCATCTTCGACTCTTCAATCAAAGCCATGAATGGGACGTACGCCAAGTACTCCCCATCCATGGCTTTTTCATGTCATAGTCAAATCTAATCCCTTTTGACAACAAATTTACACTAAAGGTGTGTGACTAAACTCATAATAGAGGTTTAGGTGGCGCATAAATAAAATAGTTGGGCTGGTTAAGCCCAACTATTCTGTCGTAAGCGTGCTATATTAGCGTCGCGGTATTACCTCTTCGACTTGATATACTCATCTATAGCCTTTGCGCCCTTGCGACCTGCACCCATAGCGAGGATAACGGTAGCAGCACCTGTCACAGCGTCACCGCCAGCGAAGACGCCCTCACGAGAGGTAACGCCCATATCGTTTGCCTCGATACAGCCACGACGGTTGATGTTAAGGCCATCTGTCGTTGAGGCGATGAGGGGATTGGGTGATGTGCCGAGGGCCATAATAACAACATCGCAGTCGATGGTAAAGTCAGAGCCAGCCTTCTCCTGCGGTGAGCGACGACCACTTGCATCGGGCTCGCCAAGCTCCATCTCTACGCAGTTGATGCCTGTAACCCAGCCATTCTCGTTGCCGAGGATACGTGTAGGGTTGGTGAGCATACGGAATACGATGCCCTCCTCCTTGGCGTGGTGTACCTCCTCCTTACGTGCGGGGAGCTCTGCCTCGCCACGGCGATAGACGATAACAGCCTCGGCGCCAAGACGCTTTGCGGTACGCACAGCATCCATAGCGACATTACCGCCACCTACAACAACAACCTTACGACCTACATAGACGGGGGTGTCAGACTTCTCGGGGTTCCACGCGCCCATAAGGTTGACACGTGTGAGGAACTCGTTAGCAGACAGCACACCATTGAGGTTCTCGCCATCAATGCCCATAAAGCGTGGTAGACCCGCACCCGAGCCAACGAAGACTGCGTCGTAGCCCTCCTCGTCGAGCAACGAGTCAATGGTCATAGTGCGACCAATGATAACATCGTTCTCGAACTTCACGCCAAGACGCTTAACAGCCTCAATCTCGCGTGCTACGACACGCTCCTTGGGTAGGCGGAACTCGGGAATGCCATACACGAGCACACCGCCCAACTTGTGGAGTGCCTCGAAGACATCCACCTGATAGCCTAACTTGGCGAGGTCGCTGGCACAAGCCAGACCTGCAGGGCCACTACCTACTACAGCTACGCGGTGTCCATTAGGCTCAATATGTGGAGCATCCTCCTCGTCGGCGTGCTCCAAAGCCCAGTCACCGACAAATCGCTCCAACTTGCCGATAGCCACAGGCTCGCCCTTGATGCCGAGGACACACGAACCCTCGCACTGCGACTCCTGCGGACATACACGACCACAGATTGAGGGCAGCGAGCTATCCCTATGGATGGTGTCGGCAGCGGCACGTAGGTCGCCCTCGGTGATATGGTGGATAAACTCGGGAATGCTGATGTTAACGGGGCAGGCAGCCACGCAACGTGGGTTCTTGCAGTTGAGACAGCGTGTAGCCTCCAACGATGCCTCCTCCCAATTATAGCCGTAGCATACCTCGTCGAAGTTGGTAGCACGCACTAACGGATCTTGTTCGCGTACAGGGACGCGCGGTATCTTATTTGCCATAGCAGTTACACTGATGTTCGGTTTTACTATCTGCGCTCTTCTCCTGATTGCGGTACATCGACTGGCGGCGCATAGCCTCGTCGAAGTCTACCTGATGACCGTCAAACTCGGGACCGTCGACACACGTAAAGAGGGTCTTGCCACCAACAGAGACGCGGCAAGCACCACACATACCTGTACCATCTACCATAAGGGCGTTGAGTGATACTGTCGTCTGTAGCTCCCAAGTCTTGGTGGTGAGGCACACGAACTTCATCATTATCATAGGGCCGATACATATACACTCGTCGTAGCTCCTCTTCTCCACCTCGACAAGCTCCTTCATAAGACCTGTTACCATACCCTTGTAGCCCTCGGTGCCGTCGTCGGTGGCAATATGTACGTTACCCACCTTTGACATCTCGTCGATGTAGATAAGCATACCCTTGCTCTTTGCACCGATGATGACATCGCACTGCACACCGTGCTCGTGCAACCACTTCACCTGCGGATATACGGGAGCTGTGCCCACGCCACCTGCAACAAAGAGATACTTGCGGCTCTTGAGCTCCTCGAGGGGCATATGTACAAACTCTGAAGGACGACCAAGCGGTCCTGCGAAATCGGCGAGAGCGTCGCCTGCCTCAAGTGCGCATATCTTTCTTGTCGACAGACCGATAGTCTGCGTTACAATAGTCACTGTACCTGCCTCGGCATCATAGTCGGCAATGGTAAGCGGAATACGCTCGCCACCCTCGTCAACGCGTACTATCACGAACTGACCAGGCTGGGCTGCGCGTGCTACACGCTCGGCGGCAATCTTCATCTCATAGATGTTCTCCGCCAGCTTGCGTTTTTCAACAATCTTAAACATCTTGTTTTGGTTTAGTTTATCTAATTAGTTTTTACTCGTCGGGTGTTAATGCTACTCTGGTAGCGCGCTTATGCGTATCACCTGCATCGGCTTTATGGGGTCGTTGGTGATAAGTGTTATGCGTGCCACATACGGAGCATCGGGGTCTATATGTCGCGTGTTAAGGCGCACGACAACACTCACACTGCCCCCTGGTGCGATGGCTACATTACGCGCAATGTCGCACGACACAGCGTCGCCACTCACCTCTGTACAGCGCACAATAAGTGGTGTCTGCCCCACATTTTTTATCTCAAAGTCGTCTTTGTAAATGCTATTATCGCAGTTTACCTCCCCAAATTTAATAATTTTTTTCGAAACTTCAACTCTGGGGGCAGAAATATCATCTGTATTGTCGAAATTATCTACTGCAATGGCGTATGTAGAGAGCAGTGTCTCGGAGGGTATGCCATCTACAACTATGCGCATACGGTCGTCAAGCGTGCCATAGCGCGTGCTGCCCTCTGCAAGGCGATACGTTAGCGTTATATCGCCTGTTGCGCGTGGTGCAATATTACGCGAGTATGATGTGCGCAAAGTCCCAGAGCTCGCTACGGGCGTAAGGTGTATCTCGATATCGTGGTCGGAGTTGTTGACGTAGCCTATCTGTGTAGACACCTCCTTGCCGTGCTCAACGTAAGCAAAGGCGTGGAAGTTACTCTGCAGGCGTAGTCCACCACCCATATCAAACGGATATATCTCGTCTACGGTGCGGTTGCGCGGTGTTACGTTGCCAGTAATGCGAAGTTTTATCTTCTGCTCGCTGTCTGACACCTCTACATATATATATCTATCTATGCGCCCTGGACGGTTCATAGGGTCGTAGCTCAACTCCATCTTAAACCTTCCACCCGCCTCCACAGGTCTGCGCTCATAGCGTGCTGTGGTGCAGCCGCACGACGTGATGACGTTCATCACGACGATGGGCTTGTCACTGGTATTTGTCGCGGTAAAGATGCAGCTGACAGCACCGCCATCCTCGCGGATGTGTCCATAGTCGTAGGTGGTGCTATCAAAGTGTAGCTTACTCACTGTATCATCTTGCGCAGTTGTAGGCTGCACAGATAGTAGGGCGATGAGCGTGATGATATATGTAAATAGCTGTTTCATACCACAAATGTAATTTAATTAATCTAAACTACAGCCACATTGCCTAATTTTTGACAAATTTTGATTTTAAGGGCGTGTGGCACGATAATATTATGTAGATGGCGTGTTTGTGAAAATATTTATATTGTAGATTATATCCGTTGATATACAGTGTGTTATGTGTGATAGTGGTGGTGCGTGTAGTTTGTGTGTGTTATTTTTTTTGCATTTTTTTTGCGAAAAAATTTGCAGAATAAAAAATAATATCTACCTTTGCACCGCAATCGAAAGATAACGGTTCTTTTACAATGCCTGAATAGCTCAGTTGGTTAGAGCACATGACTGTTAATCATGGGGTCCTAGGTTCAAGTCCTTGTTCAGGCGCAAAAGTGCGAGGGATGCACGAAGAGGTGTCAGTAATGATGCTGCAAGGAGGGTAAGAGTTAGGCAACTGCCGATACGGAGCTCCATAAGACAAGCAGACGACGCAGCCGAGTTTCTAAAAAAAAGATGTCGAGGCTCTTAAAAAACTTGTTGGAAAATTTGCAGATTAAAAAATAATGTCTACCTTTGCAGTCCCAAGCCTTAACAATTTGGGAGCATAGCTCAGCTGGTTCAGAGCATCTGCCTTACAAGCAGAGGGTCAGGGGTTCGAATCCCTTTGCTCCCACAACACAAAGCAGACGACTTTTTTAGGTCGTCTGTTTTTGTTTTATACCGTGTCTATGTGTGCAATCCGCAGGTGCGTCACAAAGTGGATCAGTCCGAAAAACCAGTGGGAAGGTTTGTTGCTATATGATAAAAATTCGGATCATTTCGAAACTCTGGTGGGGCATTATAAAGTTGTGGGTTTAGCTGTAGGTATAAAAAACAAAAAGATGTCTTTCGACATCTTTTTGCGTTGTGATTTGTAGTGGATAGGGGATTCGAACCCCTATGTCATGCGTGAGAGGCATGTATCCTAGCCCTTAGATGAATCCACCATTATTTGTTTGTCACCTTTCGACGATGCAAATATACGGCAAAAATTTTATTCTCCAAACTTTTTTGCAAAAAAAATGCAAATATTTTTCATTTTATAGTAAAAATTGCTAACTTTACGCTATAAATAGTCAAAATATGAGAGTTGTAAAGAGTTTTTCCATAATGTTGCTACTTGCCGTGGCGGTAGTGGCGTGTCGTTCAGAGAGGGGAGATGTGCCCCTTCCAGAGTATGAAGATTTAAAAATTTCGGAGTCAGGCAACCGTTTTAGCGTCGATATACTATACAAGCGTATAAAGAATCGTGAAAAGAGCGATGCTTTATCGGCCATAGAGAGCACCAATTATGCAGTTACCTTTGATGAGTATGCTGTTGAGCCTGCCGATGTGCTGGGCTCGGCACAGCTGCTTATAGACGAGTATGCTGCGGCTGCACACGAGTACGCCGAGTATGGTGGCGAGTATTACTACACGCTTGTTCAGGATGTCTCGTTTTCACGAGATAATAGTGTGGTATGCTACGAGAGCTTTGTTGAGATACTCTCGGGAGGTGCGCACGGTGCGCTGTCGCTTATGTATGACTGCTACGATATGGAATCGGGGCAGATGTATGACTTAAGTTATCTATTTGATAGCGAGTGGGCGCAGGCTCTGCGTATGCTTATCTACAACAGACTTAATCTACTCGATGGCGTCTCGCTTGTAATAGGCTCTCCTGATGAGGTGCCTGTGACACACAGCATTATGATAACAGATGAGGGCTTGCTCTTTGCATATCAGCCATCTGAAGTGGCGCACACTACGGCGGGTGTGCTGACAGTGGAGCTTACAGATGCTGATATCGCAGCTACGGGTGCTCCGCTTGTATGGGTTATGGAGTAGTGCCGTCGGAGCAATGAGATGGGGTGTCAACCACAACGTGTTGACACCCCATTCTGTTACATATATGTTATTGTTACTCCACAATCATATAGCTCGATGCGCGACCATTGGGATATATGCCATCTATGGAGCTAATCTTCTCGGTGAGGCGGTCGAGCTCCTCTACGGATAGTACCATCTTGTCGTTGATATGCGTGATAATAAATCCCTCCTTTACGCGGGCGCGCTCCAAAAGACCGCCACGGCTGATGTGTGTAACCTGCACTCCACCACGTATATCAAGCTGGTCACATAGCTTTGAAGAGGCTGTGGCAAACTTGCCACCCAGCGCAGCTGTTACATCCACATCATCGCGTGTAAGTAGCTCGGTGCGTCCCGCCTTGTTGCGAAGCGTTGCTGTGAGATTAATAGTCTTGTCGCCACGGCGCACCTCAAATGTCACCTTGTCGCCTGGACGCTGCTGTCCCATCTGCTCAAGGAATACCGCCGCGTCGGTGAGCGTATGTCCATTCATCTTAAGTATCACGTCGCCCTTGCGTATGCCAGCTTCCGAGGCGGCCCCATCCTCACTTACCGAGGCTACGTAGATGCCACCAATGCTCTCGACACCTGTGCTCTCGCCCATCTCGTCGATGAATGTCTGGTCTACGGCGCGGAAAGATATTCCGAGTACCGCACGCTGCACTACGCCCGACTCCTTGAGGTCGATGACAACCTTGCGTACAATGGTCTCGGGCACAGCAAACGAGTAACCTACATAGCTGCCTGTCGAGGTCTTTATGATGGTGTTTATGCCCACCAGCTCACCGCGTGTATTGACAAGCGCGCCGCCCGAGTTACCAGGGTTGACTGCGGCGTCGGTCTGTATGAATGACTCGATGCCATTAGGTGTGTTGAGCGCACCGAGCTGACGTGCTTTTGCCGACACTATACCAGCAGTGATTGTCGACTGTAGCTCCATAGGGTAGCCTATGGCGAGCACCCACTCGCCGAGGCGTAGCTCATCCGATGAGCCAAAGGTGAGCATAGGCAGCTCCTCTGCCTCAATCTTTATGAGTGCCACATCTGTTGTGGGGTCGGTGCCTATGACAACGCCATCAAAGGCGCGACCATCGTGCAACTTAACGCGCAGCTTCTTCGCGTTCTCGACAACGTGGTTATTGGTGACGATGTATCCATCCTCCGAGATTATAACACCCGAGCCACCTGTGCGTGCCTCACGCATACCACCTCCGTATGAGCCTTGCGGAAAGCCGAAAAACTCAAGTAGCGGGTCGGCATATTGGCGCGATGCTACCTCTGTTATTGCCTCGATGTTTACAACAGCCTTCACTGCGTGCTCGGCGGCGTATGTAAGGTCGGGGTAGTCGGTGTTTATGGCCTGTGACGCAAACACCGTGTCGGAGTTGCTACGTGCAGCAAATGATGTGTTGCTGATGTTGTGTCTATCTGCCGCAAGCTCCTTTAAGTCACCAAAGTAGTTAGATGCCACACCTACTGTGGCTGCACCCGTAGCTGCCGATAGCAGCACGATGCCAAGATAAAAAAATACTCTTTTCATACTCAAAAAATCTAATAATTTCGCGGCGATATTCTCTATAGGCAATCAGTTTTTGGTTATTGTGCTAATATAACGACAAAGGTCGCACCGTTATTGTGCGACCTATATTCAATTTCGCCATATTTGTTCTTATGTCGCCTATGGCATAGCGACTACTCCTCGAGGATGTATACCGTCTCGCCTTGTCGTTGCATATGATACTGCTCGCGGGCAAAACTCTCTAAAAACTCGGGGGACGTTGTAAGTTGCTTGATAAACATGCTGTCCTGCGCTATCTTCGCCTCGAGCTCTCCGATATGTTGCTCCATCTCGCTACGACGGCGGTTTGTCTCAATCATATCGCCCACGGTGCGTATAGATACAAACAGTGTGAAGATGGCGATACCCACTGTGAGTGTCACCCAGAATGTCTTTATCGCCCTGCTGCGTAGCTTTTCCTCTCTCTTGCCCATCGTGACTCTCGTTAGGGTATGTGCATAAACTTGTGTGTCTGTATGGAGATGTTCCACACAGGGTTTGCCTTAACCCACTCGACAATGTCGCCAATGATCTGCTCGTAGACGCTCCACTCGGGTTGTAGGTACAGGCGGCATTTACGCGACACCTTCTGGCTGCACTCTACAGCCCACTTCAGGTCGTCGGCACTCTGTATTATCACCTTCAGCTCGTCGGCGCGCCTAAATGCCTCGTCTAATGGGGGCATCTGTCGCTTGGGCGATAGACATACCCAGTCGAACTCACCACTGAGCGGATGTGTGCCAGAGGTCTCAATAAATATCTCAAGACCGCGTGAGTGTAGTGCTCGTGTAAGCTCACCGAGGGGGTACAACAGAGGCTCACCACCCGTAATCACAATAGCCTGCGCCGAGCAACTTGCTGCGCGCTCGACGATTGTTGTCACCGCCGTCGGAGGATACATTGCTGGATTCCACGTATACTTGGCATCACACCATCTGCAACCTACATCACAGCCACCAAGACGTATGAAGTAGGCGGGCTTACCTGCGTGGTAGCCCTCACCCTGTATGGTGTAGAAGTCTTCGACAAGTGGCAGTAGCTTGCCACCTTGCAGTAGCTCAAGGTCGGGATTAATCTTCATCGAGGACATATATATCTTTGAGGTTTCGACCTATCTGGTTATAGTCCAGGCCATAGCCCACGATAAACTCGTTGCCGATGGGCATTGCTACATAGTCGATGTTATACTCATATAGGAACTTCTCAGGCTTGAAGAAGAGCGTACATATCGCAATGCTTGCGGGGTGACGCTCCTGTAGGTAGTCGATGAGATAGTTCATACTATGTCCCGTCTCAACGATATCCTCTACGATGATGATGTCTTTGCCCTCGATATCGAAATCAATGCCGAGGTGCTGCTTGATATTGCCCGTAGACTGTGTGCCATCGTATGATGAGATCTTTACAAATGCAAGGCGTGAATCGAAGGTTGTCTTGCGCACCAAGTCGCTCAAGAAGAGGAATGCGCCGCTCAATACTCCCAAAAATATAGGGGTCTTGCCAGCATAACGCTCATTAAGCTGCTCGGCTACACGGCTTACAGCACGGTCAATCTCCTCGGCGGGAATCATCGTCTTAAACTTACGATCAAGAAGTTTTATTCTGTCCATATTATATATATGTTATCGTTTCAACTATTTTACTCTTCAGAGAAGTGCTTTGCGTGGCAAGCGTTCTCACTTTCGCCACGTAAAGGTATACAATTTATTTTATACTGCAAAGCACATCCTTTAGTTGAGCCTTTAATGGGTCTTTACGCGGTCAAGTATGCCACCGAGCGCTGCGAGTATCACACCATAGTTTGTTATGGCGACACCCTGTCTGCGAGCACGCTCCACACGGCTTAATACGTGCTTACGGTTGAACATACAAGCTCCACAGTGTATCACGAGGTCATACGCCGTGAGATCTTCGGGATACTCCGCACCACCCACAATGTCGATACGAAGCTCCTCGCCAAAGCGTTTACGCAGTAGGCGTGGCAATTTTACGCGTCCTATATCCTCGTTCTGTGGCTGGTGTGTACACGCCTCGGCAATGAGTATACGCGACTCTTTGGTAATGCCCTTAAGAGCCTTCACACCCTTGACAAATAGCTCTATGTCACCCTTGTAGCGCGCAAAGAGTATCGAGAATGAGGTGAGTGTTGACTCTGCGGGCTTCTGCTCATATACGCTGTTAAATGCCTGTGAGTCGGTGATAATAAGATGTGGCGGTGCGGCGAGTGTCTTCAATGCCTGCGACATATTATCTGGTGTGCAGCATATAGTAGTGCAACCACGATCTAACAGCTCGCGTATTGTCTGTACCTGTGGCTGTATGAGTCGCCCTTTAGGTGCTGACTTGTCTTGTGGCATCACGAGTAGTACCGTATCACTCGCCGAGCAGAAGCCTTCGGTTATAAGTCGCTCCTCGTGGATGTATGAACTAACGATGGCGCGTTGCAGACTCTCCATCCCCTCGCTCGTAAGTGCGCTGATGCTGACGACGGGTTGCCCTACAAGCTCTGTTAGCTGCTTGGCAAGAGCCTCCGCGTTATCTATCGTGTCTACCTGTGACAGCACGGCTATCGTCTTTATCTCCCTTATACGACACTCGTCAAGTAGCTGCAACTCAATATCGTAGCCTTTGTCAGTGAAGAGAACAATGGCAATGTCTGTCTGGTCAAGAGTCTTTGCGGTGCGTGCCACGCGCTTATCGCCAAGTATGGTGTTGTCGTCAAGACCTGGGGTGTCGATGATAACGGCTGCACCTACGCCATTTATCTCTATAGCTTTGCGCACAGGGTCTGTGGTAGTGCCTGGTGTGCTTGATACGATGGCGGTCTCCTGTCCCGTCAAGGCATTTATAAGCGTCGATTTACCAGCATTACATCTGCCATAGAGGGTTATGTGAATACGCTCTGAAGAGGGTGTCGTCTGCATCTGTTACACGTTTTTAGGTTAGAAGCGGAAGTCGCGTTCACCGTTTACTATCTTTTCGAGATTACGTAGCGTGATGTTGCGTATCTTCTCCGAGGGTATTATCTGTGTTTGCTCGGCTATCATCTTCTTTGCCAAGAGCTTGACATTGCCCGAAGCGTAGTCTTCGGCATACTCTGCCAAGGTCATAAGGGCGTTGGGTGCGCAGCAGTTGCCTATGAGTCCGCGCTTTGCAAGTGACATAAATCTGTCGCCCGTACGTCCCTCACGATAGCAGGCAGTGCAGAAACTTGGTACGTATCCAAGCTCCAGCAACCAGCCGACAATCTGGTCAAGTGTGCGGTTATCCGAGATATCAAACTGTGCCGACTCCTCGGCATCCACAACATCCTCGGCATAGCCACCAACGCTTGTCTTTGAGCCGCCGCTGAGCTGCGATACACCTACGTCAAGCACCAACTCGCGTGAGCGCTGTGACTCGCGTGTTGAGACAATCATACCTGTATAGGGTACGGCGAGGCGCAGGACGGCAACGATGCGACGAAATACGGCATCTGTGACTGCATCTGGGAAGTCATTGGGGTCGATATCGTCGGCAGGACGTATGCGCGGTACGCTGATAGTGTGTGGGCCTACGCCAAAGCGTGCCTCAAGGTGCTCGGCGTGCATCAAGATACCCACAACGTCGTAGCGATAGTTAGATAGACCGAACAGTGCTCCAATGCCCACGTCGTCAATGCCTCCAAGCATTGCACGATCCATAGCTTCGGTGTGGTATGCCCAATCACTCTTGGGCCCTGTTGGGTGTAGACGCTCGTATGCCTCACGGTCGTAGGTCTCCTCAAATAGGATATATGTGCCGATACCAGCATCCTTAAGTCGAGTGTAGTTCTCAACGGTGGTAGCTGCAATGTTCACATTAACGCGACGTATCGCACCGTTGCGATGGTGTATAGAGTAGATAGTGTCGATAGACTCGAGCACATACTCAATAGGGTTGAGTTTGGGGTGCTCGCCAGTCTCAAGTGCCAGACGTTTGTGTCCCATATCCTGCAACGCTATGACCTCGCGGCGTATCTCCTCTTGTGTAAGCTTGCGGCGCGGTATTGTGCGGTTCTTGGCGTGATAGGGGCAGTATACGCAGCCATTTATACAGTGGTTAGAGAGGTAGAGGGGGGCAAACATCACTATGCGGTTGCCGTATATGCGCTCTTTTAGCTTGCGCGCAATGTCGTACATACGCTGCTCGACCTCCATATCATCAACCTCGATAAGCACGGCTGCCTCGCGGTGGCTGATGCCCTTACCCTCGGCTGCTTTAAGCAGTATCTCCTCGATGAGGGCTTTGTCGTCGCGGTGTGCGCGTGCGTACTCTAACGTGGCGCGTATCTCGCCATCGTGGATAAACTCGGATGCGTGCTCCGATTTTGGGTTATATTCTATATTGCTCATAATCAGGTATTATTCTTTATGTGTTACACATTTTATAGTCGCCGCGCGAGTAGTCTATGTGGTAGCCTATCGTCGCAAGCTCCTGTTTTAATGCCGAGAGACCCTCTGCCGCCTCTTTCCCCCAAGATGCCTTGTTTTCATATATAGCATACTTGGCGCGTACATCCTGTGGCGAGAGGTTGGGCATCACCACATTTGCGCCCGAGAGTATGCCTTCGCAACGACCCGTAGGGGTGAGTGTTGCAAGTGCTGTCGTCGATGGTATAAGAGCGTGTGGTAGCATAATTCGTGCTATGGCTACGGTTGCCAACGTGGTGTTTAACCCGCCCGCAGGTTCGCCACCAAGCGGCGTGGCTTGGTGCGGGAGGAAGGGCCCTATACCCACCATCTCGCACTCATATTGTGCTATTAGCTGTAGGTCTTGTGCTATATGGTTGATGGTCTGTCCTTTAACGCCAATCATCATACCCATACCCACCTGATAGCCACAGCGTTTAAGTGCCTCTATGCAGTGCAGGCGGTGTTCTATGCTTGGGCTGTCGGGGTGTAACGACGCATAGAGTGTGCTGTCTGCGGCCTCGTGGCGCAACAGGTAGCGGTTTGCTCCTGCCTCATATAGTCGACGATAGGACTCCTCGCTACGCTCGCCAAGCGATAGGGTTATTGCCACATCGGGGTACTGCGAGCGCATACGTGAGATAAGCGTCTCAAGCCACTTGTCGGTGTGTGTGCCATCTTCGCCACCTTGCAGGACGAATGTGCGAAAACCTAACGCATAGCCCTCCTTGCAGCACTCCATAACCTCATCAGCGGTAAGACGATAGCGTTCTGCCGTGCGGTTGCTGCGTCGTAAGCCACAGTATAGGCAGTCTCTGCGGCAGTAGCTCGATAGCTCGATAAGACCTCTTATATATACGCCAAATCCGAACTGCTGGCGAGCAGTTCGGACGGCTGTATTGCGAAGAAGTTGTAGCAAAGCACCATCAGTGGTGGCTGCTTGTAGCAGCTCCCCTAACTCACCGGTGTTGAGCTTTCCACCGGTTGCCAGATGCTCAACCAACGCCTTCATATGTATAGTGCATAACTCGCACTCCTCCCCACAAGAGGGAGGAGTGTGAAGTTGTTAACGCTTGTTAAGCTCAGCTGTGAAAGTCTTCTTGCCAGTGTCGTATGCAGTGTGTACGCTCGGGCCAGAGATACAACCACCGTCACATACCATGACCTCGATAAACTGTGCAGGTGCCTTGCCAGTCTTGCCGTAAGCCTTCAACAGACCAACGTTCTTCTTATTAAGACCTGCAATCTGCAAGGTGGTGAAGTCAAGCTTGCCAGCTACGAGCTCCTGAACGGCTGCGGTAACACCGCCATTCTCTGCGAAGCCGTGTGCGCTGCGACGTGATGCACAGTCGATAGCAAAGCTATTAGACTCGTTCATCTCGATATTCATACCGTTGAGAATTGCGTGAACCTCCTCGTATGTTAGCACGAAGTCTACCTTGCCCTGCAAATCCTCGCGACGTACCTCCTTACGCTTTGCGATACAGGGGCCTACGAAGACTAACTTTGCATTGGGGTGCTTCTCGCGCGCCAGCTCGGCAGTGTAGATCATAGGTGAGTATGTCGATGAGATGTACTTCTGCAACTCGGGAGCGTGCTTGCGCGCCATCTCCATATATGAAGGACAGCAAGATGTTGTCATAAAGGGCTGACCCTCCTCCATCTTCTCTGCGAACTCGTGTGTCTCCTTCTCGGTGGTAATCTCGGCACCACGTGCTACCTCGATAACATCCTTGAAGCCGATAGCCTTGATTGCGCCATAAACCTGCTCGGTAGGCATATCGTACTGAGAGAGAATTGAGGGAGCAACCATAGCAACTACCTCCTCGCCACGACGTATAGCCTCCAAGATGTCGAATACCTGCGAAATCTCAAAGATAGCACCGAAGGGGCAAGCGTTCATACACTTACCACAGTAGATACACTTTGACTCGTCGATATGCTCTACGCCATACTCATCCTTTGAGATAGCACCTACAGGGCAAGCCTCCTCGCAAGGTACGGGGATGTAGACGATTGCGTGATAGGGACAAGCAGCATAACACTTACCACAGCTGATACATATCTTGTGGTTGATCTTACCCTGCGATGTCTCGGGGTCGAACTCAATAGCACCCTTTGGACAAGCGTGCTCACAAGCACGTGCCACGCAGCCACGACAGAGGTTTGTGATGTCGTAGTTAGTACGTACGCATGACGAACAAGCCTCGTCAATGACACACATAATGTTGTCCTTGATCTGCTTGCGAGAAAGGGCCTTTGTAGCGTACTCCGACAGCGGAGTGAGCTCATCGGTCTCATCGGTCATGTCGTAGCCCAATAGAGGCAGCGACTTATACTTCCATACTGCGCGCTCCTTATGGATGCAGCAACGACCACGCACCTGTGAGTTGCGCGGACTAAATTCGATGGGTACACGGTCAATCTTCTCCACGAGTTGACCCTCGTTCCAGAGGCTTACGAGCTTGGTAAGCAATCTCTGGCGCACGATCATAACGTTATTCTTAATTGCCATACGTTAGTAGTTACTAATATTTATTTGAACAAAGGTAGAATTTTTTTTGTTTACCACAAAATTATATAGCGTGATTTTTATTAAAAATGCTAATTTTTCACAATTTGGATATATTCCTATCGTTAAATGCAACAACCCCGAGGGCTGTGCTGCCCTCGGAGTTGTTTGCAATTTTATGATTTACGCAATTTCTGGAGTGTTATTTCAGCTCAAAGCTCTCTTTGAGGCGAATATCTGCCGATGATGCACCCACAAGTACCTTAAACTCGCCACTCTCGGCAACCCACTCGGCTACGCGGTCATCGTAGAACGATAGTGCGGTACGGTCTATCACAAAGCTGACCTCCTTGCTCTCGCCAGCCTGCAGCTCCACCTTCTCGAAGCCCTTAAGCTCCTTTTTGGGACGTGGCAGCGATGACTTGCTGTCTGCGATATAGAGCTGCACGACCTCTTTGCCAGCTCTGTCACCGCTATTTGTCACAGTGAGTGTCACGGTGAGTGTGTCGTTGCCTTGCTCTGCATCGTGGTATATCTCGTTGCTGCTCAGGCGCAAATCGCTGTACTCAAACTTCGTGTAGCTCAAGCCGTGACCAAAGGCAAAGAGTGGCTTGGTGCCACGCTTCTCGAAGCCGCGATAGCCTACAAAGATGTCGTCGTGGTAGTATACCTTCTTGGGGTTGGGGAATGTTGCACCGTCGGCGTGTGCAGGGTAGTCCTTGAGTTTTGCACCAAAGGTGAATGGTAGCTTACCGCTGGGGTTGACCTCGCCTGCAAGGATGCGTGCAATGGCGTTACCTGCCTCCGAGCCGAGATACCACGCCTGAACAACAGACTCTACCTTGTTTAGCCACGGCATCTCCACTGCATTACCCGAAATAAGTACCACAGTGAGGTTGTTGGTGGCATCGGCAAGAGCCTCAATCACGCTATTCTGGTTATATGGTAGTGCAAGCTGTGTGCGGTCAGCACCCTCGCAATCCTGCTTCTCGCTCTTGTTCAAGCCGCCAATAAATACTACGTGGTCGACGATCTTGGCAAGCTCCACAGCTTCGTCGATGAGCTGTTTCGGGGAACGCTTATCTTGGAGATTCTGACCCGTCTCGACACCGTTATAGCTACCTGTGACATCGCCAACATAGCCACGTGCATAGATGATGTCGGCCTTATTTGCGTAGTAGTTGTCGATACCATTAAGAGGCGAGCACTCGTGTTGCACCTTGAGCGATGAGCTGCCGCCACCTACGGTCATCATCTTTATAGCGTTCTCGCCCACTACGAGTATGCGCTTGACATCTGCGGCAATAGGGAGGTTGTTGTTCTTGTTGTGTAGTAGCACGATACCCTCTTCGCCGATGCGACGTGCCGCCTCGGTGTGAGCCTCCGAGCACATTGCACCATAGGGCTTGTCGAGGTTCATAGCAGTACGGAATGTGAGACGCAATACGCGGCGCACCTTCTCATCAAGCTCCTCGGTGCCTACCTCGCCGCGCTCAATCTTCTCAAGGTAGGGTAGAGCCATATAGTACATATCATAGGCGTTGCTTGCGCCCTCGCGTAGACCATCTGTCCACGAGCCAAACTCAAGATCAAGTCCACCTGTTATGGCCTCGTCAGTGGAGTGTGTGCCGCCCCAGTCTGAAATTACAGCACCGTCGAAGCCCCACTCCTGCTTAAGTATCTTATTGAGTAGTCTGTCATTATGGCAGGCATAAGTGCTGCGATAGAGGTTGTATGAGCCCATTATGCTCCAAGCCTTACCGCGCTCAACAGCTGCCTTGAAAGCGGGAAGATATATCTCATATAGTGCGCGGTCACTTAAGTCTACGTCAACGCTATGGCGGTGAAGCTCCTCATTGTTTAGAGCATAGTGCTTAACGCAGGCTGCTACGCCCTGACGCTGTACTCCGACAACATAGGGCACTACCATCTCGCCTGCAAGGTACGGATCCTCGCCCATATACTCAAAGTTGCGACCACATAATGGCGTGCGGTAGATGTTGACACCTGGGCCAAGCAGCACATCCTTATCGCGGAAGCGTGCCTCCTCACCTATAGAAACACCATAAAGCTCTGCCATATCTCGGTTCCAGGTTGCAGCGAGACAAGTGAGTGCTGGGTACGCCGTGCAAGAGTCATTTGTCCAGCGCGCCTGATCCCACTCATCCCACAACACCTCGGGGCGTATGCCGTGAGGGCCATCGGTACACCACATCTCGGCGATGCCGAGGCGCGGAACACCTGGTGACGAGAACTTCGATTGTGCGTGAATTATAGCAATCTTCTCCTTAAGGGTCATACGTGCAAGAGCATCTTCAACACGCTCCTCAATGTCCGCATCGGGGTCAAGATATATGGGTTTGGTTGATCGTTGTGGGGATGTTGCCATTGCCGTAAATAGGGTTGCGATGGCGATAATAGTTGTAAAAATATGCCTCATAACTTATTATAGTTTTATCGGGTTTAGTTCAATAGTCCCTACAAATATACTAACTATTTATTTAATAAACAAGTAAACCGAGAGTTGTGGGTAGTATGGAGGGTGTCAGTGAGGTTATCAGGGAGGGTGGTCTGTTGACGGATATTGGCGGCTGAATATCAGCGTAGTGCATCGCCCTGTTGGGCGTTAAGTGCGGTGAGACGCTCTATAACCATACTTCGCATCGTATCGGGGCGAATGCCGCCGAGCGGAGAGTGTAGCACGAGGTTATGCGGAGCTGTGCTCACAAATCTGTCAACGGCGATGTCAGGGTTGAGGTGTCGCAGAATATCGACAAGGAGGTCGGTATAGCTCTCGGCGTTGAGGCTGTTATAGAAGCTAAATCGCTCGGGATGGTCGTGCCACTCCGCAGCTATGGCTGTGCCGCGATATATCTGCAATTGGTGGAATTTTATATAGTTGATACCAAGTGAGTTAATTTTTAATATGCTCTCTAAAATATGTGCGTGGTCGTCGAAAGGTAGCCCGAGGATAAGGTGTGCGCCAACATCAATGCCACGTTCACGCGTAAGATCTATGGCGCGCTGTGCTGTGACAAAGGTATGGTGGCGATTTATGTGGCGTAGTGTATCGTCGTTAGTTGACTCAATGCCATACTCTACAGCAACGTATTTGCTATGCGATAAATGCTCCAAAAGGTCGAGCTTTTCGGAAGTGATGCAATCGGGGCGTGTACCTACGATAATGCCCTTAATGGCGGGGTGCGTCAATGCTTCGCTATATATCTCTTCAAGTCTATCTGCTGAAGCATAAGTATTTGTACCTGTCTGAAAATATGCAAGATATGTGTCGGCAGTGCGTCGACGCGCTGCGTGAAAGTGCAGTGCGCTATCAATCTGTTGTGTAATGGTTGATGGCTGCTCTTTGTATGCAGGACTAAATGCCTTGTCAAGACAAAAAGTGCAACCACCGTGTGCTATAGTGCCGTCGCGGTTGGGACAGCCCAAATGGGCATCAATGGCGAGTTTCTGCACGCGCCCTCCCATTCTGCGCCGCATTGCGGAGCCGTAGTCGTTATAGCGCAGATGAGGGGTGTGCATACCGTCTGTTTAGAGGTCTGATAGGCGTGCCACGGGCGATATGTCCAGAGAGCTTATCTCGCCATTTAGGTAGCGGTAGTAGCCCGCAGTGGCTATCATAGCAGCATTATCTGTGGTAAATTTTAGCTCGGGGAGGAATGTGCGCCAGCCACAACGTCGTCCCGCCTCGATGATGCCGTTGCGCAGTCCCGAGTTGGCAGATACGCCACCCGCGATAGCGATATCCTTAATGCCTGTTGATTTTGAGGCTTTTACAAGCTTGTCGAGTAGTATCTCAACTATTGTGCGCTGTAACGATGCACAGAGGTCGGCTTTATGCGTCTCTACAAAGTCGGGATTCTCCTTTACAGCGTCGCGCAGCGTGTAGAGAAACGATGTCTTGAGACCCGAGAATGAGTAGTCGAATTCGCCCTCCACGTGGGGCTTTGCAAACTTAAAAGCAGAGCTGTCACCCTCCTTTGCCAAGCGGTCAATGATGGGGCCGCCAGGGTAGGGTAACCCCATAACCTTTGCACACTTGTCGAAGGCCTCGCCTGCAGCATCATCAATGGTTGTGCCGATAATCTCCATCTCGGTAGGAGAGTCTACACGTACAATCTGTGTATGTCCGCCACTTACAAGTAGACACAAGAATGGGAAGTCGGGGTGCGGAAGCTCTCTGTCGGGCAGATCCACGAAGTGTGACAAGATGTGTCCTTGCAGGTGGTTAACCTCTACTAATGGGATGTTGTTAGCGATGGATAATCCTTTGGCAAATGAGACACCTACGAGTAGTGAGCCGAGTAGACCTGGGCCGCGCGTGAACGCTATCGCATCTACTTTGTCGATGGTTATGCCAGCCTCACGTAGTGCGGTGTCGACAACGGGGATGATATTCTGCTGGTGTGCACGCGACGCAAGCTCGGGAATCACACCTCCATACTTTTGGTGCACTGCCTGTGAGGCAATTACGTTTGAGAGCAGCGTACGGTTGCGGATAACAGCAGCCGATGTGTCGTCGCAAGATGACTCTATGCCAAGAATTGTAATGTCCATGAATGAACTATTTTTTGTTAATTTTTTTCTATTTTAATAGAAAAATTATTACTTTTGTAAGTTAATTGCAGTAAAACAATCAAAGTTTCAATGCGCAAAGTTACAAAAATATTGGCAAAGGTGCTATCGATACTCATTTTGTTATCGATATTTTTGCCTGTGGGCGTAACTTTGTTCCTCAGTATTGAGACCGTGCAGAACTTTGTTGTGAGCAAGGCTGCCAAGTTTGCCACCGAGTTGCTTGGGGCGGAGGTCTCTATCGGGCGTATCAACATAGACCTCTTCTCGCGCGTGCACGTCCGCGACTTCTACGTCGAGGATTATGAGCGCGATACGCTGCTATATGTCAATGATGTGCGTGCCCGCCTAATTGGTTTTAATACAGCCGAGTCGGGTCTGCGTATCCACAATGCACAGCTCAATGGCGGTAAGTTCTGCCTGCGCGAAATGGAGTCGGGTGAGCTAAATGTGCGTCCCATAGTGCAGAAGATGACAAAGCAGGGGGGTAGCAAGAGTGATTTCAAGCTGTTTATAGACAACATCGAGGCGGAGGGTGTTGAGTTCTGCTATGAGCGTCTTAACCCGCGCAATCCCGAGTATGGTATGGACTACTACCATATGCATATCTACGATATTGCTACGGATATCGAGAACTTCTCGGTAGTAAAGGGGCGTGTCGAGGGTAGTATCTCCAGCCTGTCAGCGAGGGAGCGTAGCGGTCTGTTGCTCGACGACTTATCGTGCTTTGTATATATTGACCGCGGACTTATCGGTTTTGAAAAGTTGAAGGTGGCAACACCCCATTCGGTGATATCTATCCCGAGTATAACACTTGACGGTGGTGGCGATTGGGCGACATACAAGGATTATATCAACTGTGTGCGTATGGCTGGTATCATTGAGGATACTGTGGTGTCGACAGATGATATAGCCTACTTTGCCCCAGCTATGCGTGAGTGGAAAACAGAGCTTGTTGCGATGAATGCTACGTTTGAGGGTGTTGTGAGCGACTTTGAGGGAGTGTTGCAGAGCGCAAAACTTGGCGAGCGCAGCTCTTTGGCTGCAGATTTCCATATCAAGGGGCTCCCCGACTGGCGGAATGCACACTATGGCGTTAAACTGGAGGATGTACGCCTATACTCTACGGATGTCATCCCCGTTGTTACAAATGTTGTAAATAAGCCTCTGCCACGAAATGTGATGGATATCATCAAGCGCGTTACGTGGCTCAATATGAATGCCACGTTTGATGGTAAGTTGTCAGCCTTCAAGGTCAATGCCAATATGCGCAGCTCGGCGGGTGATGTCAAGGCGGATGTCGCAATCAGCCGCAAGCGTGAAGGATATGCTATCAAGGGTGATGTAGTCACAGATAACCTCGGTGTAGGTCATCTGCTCAATCAGAAGAACATACATACGCTCGATACGCGCGCCACAGCCGATGTGCTGGTGGGTAAGGCGGGTATTGTGGGTAGTGCGCAAGCCAACATCGAGAGTATTGGCATTGGTGCAAACAGATATTCGGGCATTGGTGTCACTGCGACGATAGATGGCTCGGAGTACTCTGTGAGTGTAGCCTCGGAGGATAACAACCTTGGCTTCAGTCTCGATGACCATAGCTATATCAAGCTCTCTGATGAGGAGTTTGCTTGCAATCTGCTCTTCAGCGATGTGCGTGCCGACCTGCACGCGTTGGGTATCAATAAGCGTGATTCGCTTTCGGTGCTCACTGCCGACCAGATATTTGTCGAGGCACAGGGTGCTACCATCGAGCAGGTGAGTGGTCTGTTGAGCGTGTCGGGCGTTAGCTATCGTTACCCCGCAGAGGAGCTTAAGACCGACCTTATAAACGCCACGGTGGAGGATATAGATGGCAATAAGTCGATACTTCTCGATACGGAGTTCTTCGATATGGCGTATATGAGCGACCTTGACTATAAGCAGAGTATTGACTTTATCCTCAAGACACTCAAGACATACGTGCCTATAATGTATGATGCAAATGTTGAGTATGATGTGCCGACAAGGGGCAGTGGTATCTCGATGGCACTGCTCACCGATGCACGAGATGATCGTGTTGAGGCATTGCTGCGTGCGATAAACCCGAAACTTATCATCGCCCCCAATACGCGCGCTGACTTCACCTACGTCGCCGACACAGAGAAGTTGTCATTGAGACTCGATTCCGAGGTGCTGGAGTATGCGGGTGTGATGATGGAGAATGCAGCCATAGATATAAATAATATCAACTGCGACTCCCTTGCAATACAGGTGCACTCGTCGTCGATATCGAGTGGCAGCACACCGTTAATGACCAACTTTAGCATCAGAGGTGGCACGTGCAGAAATCGCTTGGGCTTGCGGGCAACATTCCAGGATAGTGTTGAACATCGACAGGGTAACCTTGATCTAAATGCTCTGTTTGGTCGTGATAGGGTTACGGGGCGTAGCTCGATACGTGTCAACAACCTGACATCGACGTATACCACCCGCCAACAGCGTTGGGAGGCTATGTCGCGTGGTATAGATATCGACTCATCGCGCATAAGTATCCACGACTTGCATCTTACGGGTGTCGACGTGAATACGGGTGGTGGTGTGCAGCGACTCACTGTCGATGGCGTTATGTCGCGCTCGCGCAACGACTCGATACGCCTTAACCTCGATAACTTCGACCTATCACCCCTGTCGGCATTTGTCAAGCGTTGGGGCTATGATTTTAGGGCGCGTTCCAATGGCTATGTATCTGTGAAATCGGCGCTCAAGGGGCAGGCTGTAGATGCGCAGATACGCCTCGACTCGATAGCTGTGAATGGCGCGCGTACCAACTCGCAGCTAATATCGTCGAAGTGGGACTTTGTGCGTGACCGTGCCTATGTCCTTGTAAGCGACACGAAGCGTCAGGATACCGTCATCCGTGGCTACTACCAGCCTACGGGTAAGCGTTATCTCGCCAAGGCGAAGATTGACGGCGTGCCGATGTCGCTAATATCGCCCTTCCTCACAGGCATAATCTCCGATATTGAGGGCACAGCAGATGTAGATGTAAGCATTGAGGGAGCTGGTCGTCAGGCGAAGCTCAGTGGTGGTGCTACGGTGGATTCGTTGGGTGCTACGGTGGACTACCTGCAGACGCGATATACAGCCCCACGAGGTAGTGTCAAGGTTGAGAATAACCATATCATAGCCGATAAGATACCTGTGTTCGATGTCGAGGGTCACGAGGGTCATTTCTCGATGGATCTCAGCCTCGAGAAGATTGATAATGTCACGTACGACATTGATATAGGCGTTAAGGATATGCTTGTTATGGATATCAACGAGAACGAGAACGACTACTTCTATGGTCATGTCTACGCCTCTGGTGATGCCCACTTTAAGGGCGATAAGTTGAGTATGAAGATGGATATTGAGGCTACGTCGGGCAATAACTCTACCTTCTATATGCCGTTGTCGGGTAAGGAGAATGCCTCGTATGCCGACTTTGTGCGCTTCAAGGAGCCAGAGAAGGAGAAGAGTGACTCGTCGTATATCGCACAACGTCGTAAGGCTAACGAGCGTCAGCGTCGTACAACAAGCGATATAAGCAGCATCCTCGATATTGAGATGAATATGAACGTGCAACCCAACACGGAGATACAGCTCGTCTTTGACCCCACTGTGGGCGATGCTATCAAGGCACGTGGCTCGGGTCAGTTGACGCTGCATATGGTGCCCAAGACGGGGACTATGGAGATGTCGGGACTATATACCATCACCGAGGGTACATATCTGTTTACGTTGCAGAATATCATCAACAAGAAGTTTGTCGTTGAGCCTGGCTCATCGATATTATGGTCTGGCGACCCGCTGGATGCTGTGCTTAACATCAACGCCATATATAATACCAAGGCATCGCTCAAGCCACTTATAGGTAATTCGTTGCGTGGTGTCGATATGTCAAGAACGGTGCCTGTGGAGTGCTATATCATCCTCACAGATAATCTAATGTCGCCTACGGTGACCTTTGATATCAAGGTGCCAAATGCTGCGCCCGAGATACAGACGGTTATACAGTCGGCATTGAATGACCAGCAGGCTATCGCTACACAGATGTTCTGGCTGTTGGCAGCAGGAACATTCTCCGCCGAGGATACTGGAGCTATGGGTGCTACCATATCTGCTACAACAGGCTTTGAGCTGTTGTCAAACCAGTTGAGTAACTGGCTGTCGGGTGACAACTATAATGTTACGTTGCGTTATAGACCGCGTACGGAGCTGTCGGGCGATGAGGTCGACTTGGGCGTGTCAACGAGTTTGTGGGATGACCGCCTTATCATTGAGCTTGAGGGTGGTTATCTGTCGGATGCCTCGGCGCAGGCTACCGAGAATGCTTCGAACTTTGTTGGCGAGGCGTTCATTACGTGGCTTATCGACCCTGATGGCTCGTTGCGTTTTAGAGGTTTCACACAGACCATTGACCGCTATGGCGAGAACCAGGGTATGCAGGAGGCTGGTATGGGTCTCTATTATAGCGAGAGCTTCAACACATTCAAGGATCTTGGACAGAGCCTTAAGCGTCACTTTGTAACGCCCGAGATGGAGGCGGAGCAGATGCAGCGTCGCCAAAAGCGCGAGGAGCGTCGCAGAAGGAATAGTGGCGCGGATGGTGCCGATAATGCCAATGTCGATGGCGTACAGGAGCTTCTCGAAGATGTGGTAAAAGAGTAACGGGTGGCAATTAATGGTGCGGTTGCGCGTTACAATAGATAAGAGACAGAGTGAGTATAGCAGATAACAGATTGAGTAAAACGAAAAAATAATAACTAAAACATTACTTACATTATGATTAAACTATTGACTACTACCACGGCGGCAGCTGTGGAGGGTGCCGAGGGTCTTGCTTCGGCGCAGATTGACTCATTGGCATTGGCACAGCAGGCGGCAGCAGCAGCGGCTGCCGAGAGCGCAGAGACACTATCTATCGGCTTCTGGGACCTGTTCCTTGGCGGTGGTTGGCTTATGTGGGTGTTGGTGGCACTTGCTGGTGTTATGATCTTTATCTTCGTGGAGCGTTTTATCGCAATACGCAAGGCTACGACCCTCGATAATAACTTTATGAACCGCATACGTGACTATATCTCGGAGGGTAACATCTCTGCGGCTATTGACCTTTGTCGTCGTACTAACTCGCCTGTGGCACGTATGATTGAGAAGGGTATTGAGCGTATTGGTCGCCCTATGAGCGATATTCAGTCTGCAATAGAGAATGTGGCAAATGTTGAGGTTGCCAAGCTCGAGGCTGGTTTACCTACGCTTGCTTCAATTTCGGGTGGTGCTCCTATGATTGGTTTCTTGGGTACGGTAGTAGGTATGGTGCAGGTGTTTATTGATATGTCGGCAAACCAGTCTGGCGGTATCGAGATTCAGCAGCTGTCGTCGGGTATGTATGTGGCGATGATTACCACAGTGGGTGGTCTTATCGTGGGTATTCCCGCATACTTCGCACACAACTACCTTGTGGCACGTATCGAGAAGCTTATCTTCAGAATGGAGGCTACGACAATCGCATTTATGGATATCTTGAACCAGCCCGTACAAAAATAGTGATATATGGCAATTAAACGTACATCGAAGGTAGATTCGTCGTTCTCTTCATCGTCGATGACCGACCTTATATTCCTGCTTCTGATATTTATGGTGTTGGCAACAACTATGATCAACCCTAATAACTCTGTGAAGCTAACATTGCCGTCGTCATCAAGTGAGGAGGGTGATCCCTCTGTGATATCGCTATCTGTTGTTGGTGATGCTACCAGCGAGTCGGGCTATCTCTATGTCATCAACGGCAAGGAGGAGTATCACGAGGTGTCGGAGGTGGCTGGAGCGTTGCGCCTACACTACGACAAGTATGCTATGCGCCCTGCGGAGGAGCAGCCATACATATCGTTGCGTTGTGACGAGAAGGTTACGGTGGATGCTTTGGTTGAGATTATTGACCTTACACGAGACGAGAATTACAAAATGGTGCTTGCCACCAAAGAGAAGAGATAATGGAGTATTACGATCCGATAGATCATACGTCAAGACGCTATGCCGCAGTGGTGACGGTTGTGCTAATGTCATTGTTGGCACTCCTCGCCTCTGTTATCCGCGTAGAGGTGCATCCCACCGAGCGACTTGTGCCTCCCTTGGAGATACTCTTCGAGAGTGTTGATGAGGTTGAGGAGCCACAGCCCGAGGTTGTGCAGAGTGCACCTACGGATGTGCGCCGCGACCGAGCACCAGCACACGTCGAGACCGCGACAAGGGAGAGCAGTGTGCAGACCTCGGGAGAGGCCGAAAAGACGCAGACGCTCAACCCCGCGGCACTCTTCAAGCCTACGGTGGGCAATAGTGCCGAGCGAGTGTCAGCAGGCAACAGACTTGCTCCCGATGGAGACGAGGAGAGTAACCGTGGCGAGGGCGCAGGCTTCAACCTGCAAGGTACCGACCAGCTCGATGCGGGACTTCAGGGACGTGGTCTGCGAGAGGGACTGCCCAAGCCGTCGACGACATTTAACTCGGCGGGAAAGGTCGTTGTATATGTCACTATTGATAGCGATGGTAATGTCACCTCTGCCGAGGTGCGCCAGACGGGTACTACGACACAAGACCCCACGCTGCGTAAGCTCGCATTGGAGGCGGCACGTAAGGCGAAGTTCCGTCCAAGTAGCCGTACTACGCAGGGTGGCACCATTACATACGTCTTTACGTTGCAGTAGAGTATGAAGATGCTGTTTAGATATATGCTCGCTTTGGCGGTGGGAGTGATGTCGATATGTGGTGTGTCGGCAGATGCGCCTACGGCAGAGATAAGCTTTGCACGACAGGTTGTCGACCTTGGCGTGTTGTCGCACAGCGACGATAAGCAGGTAGTTGCTGTTGAGTATACCAATACGGGTGATGTGCCGCTGGTGGTGCTGGAGGTGCGTACTACGTGTAGTTGCACTACGGTAAAGTATGAGCGCAAAAAGCTGCTTCCGAAGGAGAGTGCCTATCTGACAATTGAGATGGATCCTTCAAAGGCACCTGTGGGAAACTTCTACCGCGTGTTACAGGTGGTGTCCACGGCGAAAACGAAGGTGAATAATATAACATTAAAGGCTGTAATACAATAATTTAGAAAATACTATGAACGTAGCACGTTTGATATTTAATCCTATTCAGGAGAATACATACATCGTCTGGGACGAGAGCAAGGAGTGTGTGATTATTGATGCTGGTAACTTCTCGGCACGCGAGGATAGTATGCTTACCGAGTTTATCCAGAAACACGAGCTTAAGCCAGTTATGGCTGTGAACACTCACGGTCACTTCGACCACGTTATGGGCGTTGGTTACCTCAAGGAGACCTATGGAGTGCAGTTTGCTTGCTCGCAGAAGGATGCATTCTTGGTTGATAGTGCCGTGCAGAGCGGTATGATGTTTGGCGTGAAGTGCGCTCCTGTACCTGCAATTGATGTTGACCTTGCATCGGTAGGTGAGATAAAGTTTGGTAATACCACATTACGCGTTATCGAGACCCCAGGTCATACCCCAGGACACGTGTCGCTATATGACGAGGCTACAAAGAGCCTCTTTACGGGTGATACACTCTTCCGCGAGAGCATCGGACGTACCGACTTGCCAGGTGGCGACTACTCGTGGATTATGCGCTCGATACTTGAGCAGATACTCCCGTTGGGCGATGACGTTACCATCTACCCAGGTCACGGCGAGAAGTCGGATATTGGTCACGAGACACTATATAACCCCTTTGTTACCGAGGTGTTGAATAACGAGGTTAACTATAAAGGCTAATCGAAAAATAGTTGCATTATGCGAATAGATATTATTACGGTTGTTCCCGAGCTGTTGTCATCGCCGCTCAACGAGTCAATACTCAAGCGTGCGCAAGAGTCGGGGCATGCCGAGATATATGTACATAACCTGCGCGACTACACCGATGATAAGCGTCGCACGGTTGACGACTATCCGTTTGGTGGCGAGGCGGGTATGGTGATGAAGATTGAGCCTGTGTATCGCTGTATCGAGAAACTTAAGTCGGAGCGCGACTATGACGAGATTATCTACACCTCGCCCGATGGTATCACATATAACCAGCACGAGGCAAATCGTCTGTCGCTGATGCAAAATATCATCATCCTGTGCGGACACTATAAGGGTATAGATTACCGCATTCGTGAGCACCTTATAACACGTGAGATATCTATTGGCGATTATGTGCTTACTGGAGGCGAACTTGCTGCGTGTGTTATCGCCGACTCTGTTGTGCGTATCATCCCTGGGGCTATTGGCGACGAGGCATCGGCACTTACCGACTGCTTTCAAGATAACCTGCTCGCGCCACCTGTATACACGCGCCCTGCCGAGTTTAATGGCTGGCGAGTGCCCGATGTCTTACTGTCGGGAAACTTCGCCGAGATAGAGCGGTGGCAGGATGAGCAGGCGTGGAGTCGTACAAAGAGCCTACGTCCCGATCTATTGGAGGGCGTTGAGAGGTAGCTCTGCGAGGCTCGTAGCGTGATACTATATATTATATAAGTATAGCACCCGATGGCATTAGACTATCGGGTGCTACTTATTTGGTCGTTTATGTTGCTACCTCTTCTTAATCTTGTCGTACTCCTCCATTAGGCTCTTGCCCATATGTATTGCGGTGTCCTCTACCGACTTGTAAGCCTCGACAGTGGCACTCTCAACAGCCTTGTAGCCGCTAACCACACCATTCTCTATTGCCTTGTAACTGTTTACAACGGCATTCTCAATGTTTACGTAGGTCTTAACTGCACCCTGCACAATCTGCTCCTTAATCTCCTTTTTGTTCTGCTCTGACATAGTCCGTTAATTATAATGTTCGTATTATTTTCTCGGTGCAAAGGTAGTGCGATAGATTTCGCGACAAAAGTGCGCATATTCCTAAAAGTTGGACTGATATACCTTTTTATCTTGCATAGTTAGCATAAAACATATACTTTTGTTGACTGATAAGGCAATAATATATAGTTTAGCTACGCCTATGAGTGCTTCAATAACAGATGTTATGCGTGACTTTGTGAACGATGGTCACTTGGCAACAATATATAGTATGGGCGATGACTTTACCATCATCGACAACCCGACCTTTGCGGTGCTCCCCAACCACCCTTATCGTAGCCCGCTTATCGTCGCTGTCTACTGTCGTGCGGGACACGGCACGGGTAGAGTAAATGCTCGTACCTTCCATCTTGAGCCACATAGCTTTATGATTATTCTGCCTGGTCAGATCACCGAGCTTGTTGACTTGAGTGCAGATTTTAGCGCGATATATGTGCTTATGTCTGACGAGTTTGTTGAGAGCCTCTCTATTGGCAATAGCTTTTCGCTGCGCAATACCGTTGTCGAGCAGCCCTGCATAGCCCTTACTGATCGCGCCTATGCCGCCCTTGAGAGCTACCTTACTATGTGTTGCAACCTTATCCCCGTGGAGAGCAACCCGCACCGTATGGAGATTTTGCGACTTATGACGCACGCCTTCTTCCTCGGCTTGGGCTACTTTATGCACGACACAGGTAAGAGTGTCACGATGAGCCACGCCGAGCAGCTCTCCGAGCAATTTATACAGCTCGCCGAGCAGAACTATCGACTGCACCGCGCTCCAGCATACTATGCCGACGCTCTATGTCTTACGCCGAAGTACCTGTCAGCAGTTGTGCGCCGTATAACGGGACATAGCGTCTTGGAGTGGATAGAGAGGTATGTGACGCTCGATGCCATAACGCAGCTAACATCGACCAACCGTACCATTAAGCAGATTGCCTATGACCTTAACTTTCCGTCGCAGTCCTTCTTTGGTAAGTACTTTTCGCGTATTGTGGGGATGTCGCCTACGGAGTATCGCCAGAAACAGCGCGCTGGTCTTTTATAATTGAGGTTGTTGTTTTATAATTTAATATTAAGCGTTATCTTTGTATAAAAATAGCGGCTATGAGATACTATGTTATATCTGGAGAGCCTTCGGGCGACCTTCACGGTGGTAAACTTATGAGGGGCATCGTGGCAGAGGATGGTGAGGCGCAGTTCCGTTTCTGCGGTGGCGACTGTATGGCAGCAGTGGGAGGTAAAGAGGGTATGCTCTATCACTATACAGAGATGTCCTTTTTTGGCTTCGTGCAGGTGGCGATGAACCTACGTACGATCTTCGGACAGATAGATAGGGTAAAGGCTGATATCGAGGTATTTAACCCCGATGTGATAATACTTATCGACTATCCTGCCTTCAACCTACGTATAGCAAAGTGGGCAAAGAATCGAGGTATAAAGGTGTACTATTATATAGCCCCCAAGGTGTGGGCGTGGAAGGAGCGCAGAGTGAAGGCTTTGCGTAAGTATGTAGATAGGCTATATACCATCTTCCCCTTTGAGACGGAGTACTTCCGCAGTAAGGGCATCGAACCAGTGTTTTGTGGCAATCCGCTTGTCGATGATATTGTTGAGCGTCGTCGCAGCTTGCCCGAGCGTGAGGTCTTTTTACGCGAGAACAACCTCGACGAAAGACCTATCGTGGCTCTACTGGCGGGTAGCCGTATCTCGGAGATTAGAGCCAATCTCCCTGATATGGTGGCACTTGCGCGCTGTTTCCCAGAGTGTCAGTTTGTTGTGACTGCCGTTAAGTGGATTGATAGGAGCATCTATGATAGGTATCTCGCAGGCTCTGATGTGAGGTATGTGTGTGATCGTACGCAGCAGACACTTGCTATGTCAGAGGCGGCAGTTGTAACATCGGGAACAGCGACTCTTGAAACAGCTCTTATGGGCATTCCCGAGGTGGTGTTGTACCACGTGCCGTGGCTATATGAGAAGCTCAAGCCCTATTTCTTGAGTATACCCTACATCTCGCTTGTTAACATCAACCTTGGACGTGAGTCTGTAAGAGAGATTGTGCGCTCGAAGTTCAATATTGACGAGGCGCGCGAGGAGCTTGCCGCTATACTCCCCGAGGGCGCGAAGCGTGAGCGTATGATGCGCGATTTTGGGGAGCTACGAGAGATGATTGGTGGCGAGGGGGCGAGCCGCAGATTTGCAAAAGATATGGTTAAATCCTTGAAACGATGAAACTTATAACTATTATAAATAATTATACTGATGCGGGCAATATGCCGCAGTTTTACCTTAAGGCAGATACCGCACTGTTGCGTAATAACGATGCCTTCTATATCCCTGATGCACTTGGTCGTGTTGTTGCCGAGCCGCATATTGTGTTGCGCGTGTCGCGTCTTGCCAAGTGTATAGGCGAGCGTTTTGCGCCGCGATGTATTGATGCTGTTATGGGTGGTGTGACCTTCACGGCAGTCGATGTATTGGGTGAGGCGCAGAAGTCGGGACTGCCGTGGGATGCTGCGGTGGGCTTTGACCACTCATCGGCATTGTCGCTCGATGCGCTGTCGCGTGATGCGATGCTTGGTGGTGCGACGTTCTATATCAATGACAGCAAGTGCTGCGAGTTGTCGCTTGCAGATATGCGATTTACACCCGATAGGGTAGTGAGCCACCTGTCAGAGGCTATGACATTGCGTATAGGCGATCTTATCTACCTGGGTGCGCCCACTCGCTTTGATGTCAAGGCTGGCGATAACTATAAGCTCGTGATTGGCGATAAAACACTTCTTAATTTCGATATCAAGTAAGCCCGTAAAGAGCCTTTACGGTATGTTGCTTCGTCTGATATTGCATAAAACTCTGCAAGAGTGCTGGTATATTTTTAAAAATTGGAGATAATTATCAACAATTTTTATTATATTTGCATAACAAATTAAATTTTGCAACAGAAATGACATCACTGGCGAAGTTTTTTAATATCGATGAGAGTGAGAGCCTAAAGGGTATCACTCACAAAAATAATATACTTAAGCGAAATATTATCGCCTATATGGCACTCAATGGCGAGTCTACGCTATCGGAGCTTACGCGTGAGCTACATATCAGTGTGCCTACGATGACAAAACTTGTTCAGGAGCTAGTCGACGACCATATAGTGAACGATTTGGGTAAGGTGGAGACTCCAGGTGGTCGCCGCCCCAATGTCTTTGGTTTGGCTAACTCGGCGATATATTTTGCAGGTATCAATGTGGGTCGTGACCATATGACCTACGTAATCACCGACCTGCAGAACAATGTTATCAGCGAGCGCGTGGATAATAACTTCGAGCTTGTTGACCGTCCGCAGTGCTTGGAGCGTATCTGCCAAAATATCGAGGCATTTGTTGCCGACTGTGGTGTTGACCGCGAGAAGCTGCTGGGTGTAGGTGTGTCGATGGTAGGTCGTGTAAACCCTGATACAGGTCGTTCATATAAGTACTTCACGTCGAGCGAGGAGTCGTTGCGCGATATCATATCTTCGCGCATTGGTATCCGTGTTCTTTTGGAGAATGATACGCGTGCACGCTGCTATGCCGAGTACACTACTGGTAAATCGAAGAGCGAGAGTAATGTCATCTACCTGCATATGGGACGAGGTGTGGCTATCGGTATTGTGATTGATGGTAAGCTATACTACGGTAAGAATGGCTTTGCAGGCGAGTTCGGTCATATCCCCTTCTTTGATAATGAGATTATCTGCGCTTGTGGCAAGAAGGGCTGTTTGGAGACCGAGGTGTCGGGTATAGCCATCGAAAATAAGATTGTGAGCCTTATCAAGAGTGGTGTGAATACGCGTCTACGCGAGATGTATGACGAGGGACACCCCATACATATCAACGACATTATTGCTGCCGCTCGCAATGACGACAACCTCTCGATTGAGCTTATTGAGGAGGCAGGCGAGAAGGTGGGAAAGGCGGTTGCCTTCCTTATAAACACCTTTAACCCAGAGACTGTAATTGTGGGAGGTAACCTTGCGCAGGCAGGCGAGTACCTTATGTTGCCGCTTAAGTCCTCGACAAATAAATATTCGCTCAACCTTGTCTATAAAGACACAAAGTTCCGTGTGTCGAAGATGTCGGATAGCGCAAATGCTTGGGGCGTGGCAATGCTTATACGTAACAAGATTATCGGCTTATAGTTATGCTTATCGAGGCTTCGAAGTGTCTGTTGCGTGCCATTGAGCCTGTTGATGTCGAGCTAATGTATGGTTGGGAAAACGATACAGAGCTGTGGCGCGTTAGTGGTGCAACGGCTCCGTTGTCGCGCGAAAGGCTTACGCGTTTTGTCGAGGAGCAGAGCTATGACATATACGCAACGCGTCAGATGCGTCTGATTATCGAGAGCCGTGACGTAGATATGGCGGGAGTTGCTGTGGGTGCTGTCGACATCTTTGATTTTGACCCGCAACATCTGCGTTTTGGTATAGGTATACTTGTATATGCCCCTGAGATGCGCCGCCAGGGCTATGCACGTGCTGCTGTGGAGGCGGTATTGCGCTACGGGCGTGAGGTGCTGGGTGTTGTGCAGGTGTGGGCATCTGTTGCCGAGGATAACCTGCCGAGCATAGCCCTATTTGAGGGCTGTGGTTTTCAGCGTGCGGGTGTGCGTCGCAGGTGGCTGCGCACAGCAGATGGATACAAGGATCAGATAGAGTATCAATATATCTTTGAGTAGTATATTTGGTTGATAAGCGTGGCGTGAAGATGCCACGTTTTGCCATTTCGGAAATAATATGTACCTTTGGCACATATTTTAGTGATTAATAATGGGCTTATGCCCTAAATAAAGAGATTATGAAACACGCATACGTATTCCCTGGTCAGGGATCGCAGTCAGTAGGCATGGGTAAGGATATCTATGACAATATCCCCGAGGCAAAGGCTATGTTCGAGCAGGCAAACGAGATTCTTGGCTTCCGTATTACTGATATTATGTTTGAGGGTACCCCCGAGGAGCTTAAGCAGACAAAGGTTACACAGCCTGCTGTGTTCCTCCACTCTGTGATTTTGGCAAAAGCACTCGGTGTTAAGCCCGATGCTGTTGCAGGTCATTCGTTGGGTGAGTTCTCGGCACTTGTTGTGGCTGGTGCTCTATCGTTTGAGGATGGATTGAAGCTTGTGTCAAAGCGTGCTATGGCTATGCAGAAGTGCTGCGAGCAGCAGCCAGGTGGTATGGCGGCAGTCCTCGGCTTGGATGATAAGAGTGTTGAGGATGTGTGCGCCTCTATTGATGGCGTTGTTGTGGGTGCTAACTATAACTGTCCTGGTCAGCTCGTTATCTCGGGTGCAGATGAGGCTGTAGATGCAGCGTGCGTAAAGCTCAAGGAGGCTGGTGCGCGTCGTGCATTGCGTCTGCCAGTAGGAGGTGCTTTCCACTCACCCCTTATGGAGCCTGCACGTCAGGAGCTTGAGGCAGCTATTGCCGAGGCAGAGTTTATGACTCCCTCGTGCCCCGTTTACCAGAATGTTGATGCACAGCCCTATACGGATGCAGAGGCTATCAAGAAGAATCTCATAGCGCAGCTTACCGCTCCTGTGCGTTGGACGCAGATTGTCGAGAAGATGATTGCCGATGGCGTGACCGAGTTTACCGAGGTAGGCCCTGGTAATGTGTTGCAGGGCTTGGTGACAAAGGTTAGCCGTGAGGTGGCTGCAGAGTCGAAGTCTACGTTGTAAACTTTGTGAATATGTTTAGATTGGGTGGCTAAAGAGATTAGCTACCCAATTTTTTTGTGTCGTTGTCCGAATTTTGAGCTTTTTAGCATATATATTGACCTAATCTCAATATTTTTCATACCTTTGTGTGAGGTATGAGATATATAGGACAATTTGTTGTGTGCGCCTTAATGGCGTTGTTGTTGCCGTCGTTGTCGTGGGCTACGGTGCTCGATAGTGTTGCTGTGTGTAACGTTGTAGATGTTGCAATTAAGAGAGATAGCGTTGCTACAGATGCAAGTAGTTGTTCGCGTGGCTGGTGGCAGGAGCATAGCGACAATACTACACGGTTTCGTCCTCGTCAACTTATAGCCCCCGTGACACTGTTTGCTGTGGGTGCTGTGGGCGTGGGTGTTAACTCGCCTATGTATGACCTAAATCGTAGTGTGCGCGATGCTATGAATGAGTGGCGTGGCGACTGCTATATGCACTTTGACGACTACCTGCAATATTGCCCCGTGGCACTATATTTAGGCTTGGCGGCTACGCCTGCTCGTTCAAAGCATACCTTTGCCGAGCGTGTATGTGTTGCTGCTGTTACCTACATCTCCGTTACGGCTCTTACCAATGCACTAAAGTATAGTATATGTAGTTTGCGTCCCGATGGTAGTGCTCGCAACTCCTTTCCGTCGGGACACACTGCAACGGCCTTTGCTGGAGCAGAGCTCGTGCGCTCGGAGTATGGCTGGGGCTATGGTCTTGCAGCATATCTTATGGCATCTACTGTGGGCTTTATGCGCGTGTATAATAACCGCCACTGGGTGAATGATGTGCTGGGTGGCGCAGCTGTTGGTATCATTTCGGCACGTATTGGCTACTGGCTACTTCCGTTGAACCGCAAGATATTCCACCTTAAGAGCAAGACCGTTATTGCAGCAACGCCTGTCTACTTTTCGGAGAATGGTAGCGTAGGGTTATCGTGCTCAATGTGCTTCTAATATAACAATTTCCAGCGACACACACACTGTCTATTTAGTGTAAATTATTCTATTTTATTGTAAATACGTTCATCATTTCACCGCCAATATTAGACGTTTCACCTCTCTGCCTAACGACATAAATGAGCCGTTTGTATTGTTGTAAATCATTGATTGGTATGATGTTTGCCTAAAAACGTGGAGCGTTTTTTGCGGTAAGCGCAGTGTGGGGTGTGCGAATGAAATTTTGCGGTTGAAAATATTATTGCTAACTTGCAATCGAAAACAAAGGATTATTAACTAAAAAAACGCATTGCCTATCGAAAAAATTCTGCTCTTGTAAACTAACTAACATAGGAGGACAGAGTATGAACGTGAATGTATTAAGCGATTGTGTACTGCTTAATAACTACCTTTCGGGGGATAGGAGTGCTATATCCGAACTTATCCAACGCCACGCACAGCGCGTGCGCAACTATATCGGCATGATGGTCAAGGATGATGATATTGCCGATGACATCTTCCAAGATACATTCATTAAGGCGGTAAAGGTTATCGACGAGGGTCGCTATACCGATAATGGCAAGTTTTTGTCGTGGGTATTGCGTATTGCCCACAACCGTGTGCTTGACCATTTCCGTCGCGAGAAGAGCCGTCGACAGCTTAACGAGTCTGATGCTGGTTACGATGTTATTGGCACTATGCGCTTCTCGGAGCCTACTGCCGAGGACGTTATGGTACACGGCGAGATGGAGCAGACCATACGTGAGCTTATAGAGCTATTGCCCGACGAGCAGCGCGAAGTGGTGCGCCTGCGCTACTACTCGAAGATGTCGTTTCAGGAGATTGCTGAGCAGACAGAGGTGAGTATAAACACCGCTCTTGGTCGTATGCGTTATGCCCTTATCAACCTTCGTAAGATGATTCAGGAGCGTAACCTTGCGCTAAATTAGTTGGTGCGATAACTGATGATTGGGCAATTTTTATAAAAATTGTTCGGCGTGATGCAATAATGCCTATGGCGGCGCGTTATTAGAGTGTAATCAACCTCTAAATGCAGTTTGCCTATGGGAGAAATTGACAATCGCGTTTTACAACTTTATAGTGAGGAGAATCTTTTGATGAACGATGTGGTGAAGGACGACCACGAGTTGTTGTACCTCGACACCTACCTCACTGACTTGTTTAAATTTGTGTAAACCTACAAGGTTATGTGGAACTGATCAAAAAATGTCTTGGTCAGTTCCTCTTTTTTTGCGTGGTAGTGTGGTTGGAAAGCTCTATTTTTGTATATTTGCGATATGAAACGTGATGCGATAGATTTTGAAAATGGCGATGTTGCGACGCTGTTTCGTCGACTACTTATACCCACGCTCCTCGGCACGCTCTCAATGTCGGCAATGACCGCTATTGATGGCATCATCGTGGGACACGGTGTGGGTGCGGTAGGTGTCGCTGCGGTAAATATTGTTGTCCCTATCTACCAGATTATGTCTGGCTTGGCACTTATGATTGGTGCAGGCTGCTCGGTGGTAGCATCTATACATCTTGCACAGCGCAAACTCAAGGTAGCGCGTATGAATATTGCGCAAGCCCTTGTTGCCGCTACCGCCATTGCATCGTTAATATGTCTGACCATTCTAATCTTTCCCGAGCGTACGGCGGTATTGCTTGGTGCATCGTCTACACTGCTGCCCCACGTGCTGGACTATATGATATGGCTAATGCCAGGCTTTATCTTCGAGATGTTCGGCATCATAGGTCTCTTTATCATACGTCTTGACGGTGCGCCACGTTATGCTATGTGGTGTAATATCATACCTGCCGTCCTCAATGCCATCCTCGACTGGGTCTTTGTCTTCCCGATGGATATGGGCGTTAAGGGAGCTGGTGTCGCTACCTCTATGTGTATGGTGCTGGGTGGTGTTATGGCCCTCGGCTATCTGCTTATTCCGCGCCATAATCTTCGTATCACACTGCCAAAGTGGAGCGTTAAGAGCCTACGCCTGTCGTTGCGTAACGTGGGCTATCAGTGTCGTATTGGTGTGTCGTCGCTCTTGGGCGAGCTGTCGCTGGCGGTGTTTATCTATGTCGGCAACCTGGTCTTTATGCGCTATTTGGGCGATGATGGTGTCGGGGCGTTTGGCATCTCGTGCTACTATACGCCATTCTTCTTTATGGTGGGTAACTCCATAGCGCAGTCGGCACAACCTATAATCAGCTATAACTATGGTTTGCGACGCACCGAGCAGGTGGCACGTATGCGGCGCATACTGCTTGCAACGTCGTTTGTCTGTGGCTTTGCGGTGTCGCTACTCTTTGTCTTTATCCCCGAACTGCTTGTTGGACTCTTTGTCGATAAGAGCACTTTGGCGGCACAGATAGCCATCGAGGGCTTCCCGTACTATGCTGTGGGTATAGTCTTCTTCATCCTCAATGTGGCTATGATTGGCTACTACCAGAGCATCGAGCGTGTGAGACTTGCTACACTCTTTGTGGTGTTGCGCGGTGTGGTCTTCCTCATACCTTGCTTTATGCTTCTGCCGAGGTATCTCTCAACGGCGGGAATATGGCTCTCGATGCCTCTTGCCGAGATACTTACTATGGTTGCTGTTGTCATTATTGTACGTGCTGGACGCACTGATGTTAGGGCGTAGCGTAGTATGAGTGCTGTAGGGAGTGAGCGATGATGAAATAGGCTTCTTTGTTTACGAAAATTTTTGTATCTTTGCGTAAAATCAGTTTTTTAAGATGTTACTGCACGATAAACTGCGCTCTGTTGATATTATCCTCGCCTCGGCGTCACCACGTCGTCGTGAGTTGTTGCGTGCTACGGGCATAGGCTATCGCCTTGCTCCGAAGTTTGAGTGCGACGAGAGCTATCCTCTATCGCTACTTGCGGAGGATGTGGCACCATATCTCTCGGCACTTAAGAGCCACGCCTACCCCGAGCCACTCGCTATAAATCAGTTGCTTATAACGGCTGATACCACCGTTATTGTTGATAATAAGGTGCTTGGTAAGCCGTCTAATGACATAGAGGCGTGTGAGATGTTACGCACGTTGTCAGACCGCGAGCATAGCGTCGTTACGGGTGTGACGTTGCGTATGTGTGACCGTGAGCGAACATTCTCGTCGCGCAGCGTGGTGCGTTTTGCGCCGCTCACCAGCGAGCAGATAGAGTACTACGTTAAGGAGTATAATCCCGTGGATAAGGCGGGTGCATACGGTATTCAGGAGTGGATAGGCTATGTGGGTATTGAGCGTATTGAGGGCTCATTCTATAATGTGATGGGTCTTCCTGTGCAGCGACTATGCCGCGAGTTGGAGTTTTTTATTGAGGCTCTTCCCGAGTGTTGCGCCCGATAGTGGGAGTGGGTTGAGAGATGGAGTGTAAACTGTGAAACATAAACTAAATAGACTAATAAATGAAACGTAAACTTCTTATTCTGGCGTTGCTTCTTGCAACATCATTCTCGGCAATTGCCGACAAGGGTATGTGGCTACCCTCGCTTATCTCGTCAAGAGTTAAGGATATGAAGTCAAAGGGCTTCAAACTCTCGGCAGAGGATATTTACTCTATTAACAAAGCGTCGCTCAAAGATGCGGTAGTGTTGTTTGATGGTGGCTGCACTGGTGAGATTGTATCGGAGAAGGGTCTTCTTCTCACAAACCACCACTGCGGCTATGATGCTATTCAGGCGTTGTCGACAGTTGAGCACGACTACCTAACAAATGGTTTCTGGGCAATGTCACACGCCGAGGAGCTGTACTGTCCTGGCTTGAAGGTGCATATCTTGGTGCGTATGGAGGAGGTCACTGACCGCCTTGCTGCTGGCGAGACCAAGCAGGATATCATCCGTAAGGCAGAGGCAGAGGGTGTAGGCTTCCGAGCATCTGTTGAGTCGATGTATTACGGCAATATCGCCTATTTGTTTATCTACCGCGAGTTCTCGGATGTGCGTCTTGTGGGTACACCTCCCTCGGCTATAGGTAAGTTTGGTGCAGATAACGACAACTGGATATGGCCTCGTCATACTGGCGACTTCTCGGTGTTCCGTATCTATGCAAATGCAGACAATGAGCCTGCTGCGTATAGCGCAGAGAACCGTCCCTACACTCCTGCACGTCACTTTGAAATCTCGGTAGATGGTGTCAAGGAGGGTGACTTTACTATGATCTATGGCTTCCCTGGAAATACACAGGAGTATATTACATCGGATGCTGTTAAGTATGTTGCAGAGTGCTCTGACCCTACCAAGATTGCATTGCGCACACAGCGTCTTGATATTATCGGTGCAGCGCAGGCTACATCACCCAAGATTCGTTTGCAGTACGCAGCAAAGCACGCTAACATTGCCAATGCTTGGAAGAAGTGGCAGGGCGAGGTGCTGGGTATAAACCGCCTTGGCACCTATGATAAAAAGGTGGCTTATGAGGAGGCATTCCGTCGTGAGAATCCCGATAAGGCATATATCCTTGACTCGCTTGAGGCAGCCTACGACCGTAATATTGAGGGTTATTTCAACTATGAGCTATATAACGAGACATTGCGTGGTATTGAGCTTCAGCAGGTGGTGCGCATAGCTGCCAACAGCAAGCTCACAGACGAGCAGAAGCAAGCCGCCGTTGAGAACTTCTATAAGGACTTTGTTATGGATGTAGACCGCCAGTTGGCTGTGGCTATGCTCAAGGAGTACTGCGCCAAGGCTACATTCATCTCTGATGAGCTCAAGTCGCTTGTTGAGAAGCACGGCTCGGCAGAGGGCTACGCCGAGTGGTTGTATGACAACACCAAGCTATGTGGTGTGGAGTCATTCAGCGTTGATGTTGCGATGAACGATCCTATGGCGGAGTTCGTGGCAGCCCTTACTCCTATCCAGGAGCGAGTTGCCGCCTACACATACCGCAACTTGAGCAACATCCCCGATATTGAGCGTTGGTATCGCCCCTATGTTAAGGCGTTGATGGAGTGGGATAAGAAGCGCGCCTTCTTCCCCGATGCAAACCTGACGTTGCGTGTTGCTTATGGTAAGGTTGCGGGATATGAGTATGCCGATGGCGAGTACCACCTGCCGCAGACCACTATCGAGGGTATTATGCAGAAGGATAACCCCGAGATTTATGACTATAACATTCCGCAGAGCTTGCGCGACGTCTATGCACGCAAGGACTATGGTCGCTGGGGCGTAAATATGTATGGTAAGTATACCGTGCCCGTATGTTTCATTGCAACAAACCACACTACGGGTGGTAACTCTGGTTCACCAGTGCTTAATGGCAAGGGCGAGCTTATCGGTATTAACTTCGACCGTACTTGGCTCTCAACAATGAGTGATATTGAGTTTGATGAGACCTTGTGTCGTAACATCATCTGCGACATTCGCTACGTTCTCTTTGTTATTGAGAAGGTTGGTGGCGCAGGATGGCTTATTGATGAGATGGGTATCTAATTACCACTGTTTATAAATATAACGCCTACCGTTGTGCTGTAATGCTGGAGACGGTAGGCGGTTTTTAATTGAGTGTATGAAAAGTGTGTCAAAGTGTGTAAATTGGCTGTGTTTAGTAGCTATGATGCTCTTCGTGGCGTGTGATAAACCCACGCCAGAGAATCCCCCTGTGGAGAACCCTCCCGTGGAGCAGAGTGTTAATAGTTATATGCTTGATGGAGAGGAGTATGCACTGCAAAGTGTCACGCTGACAAACCTCGGTGAGTATCTATGTATCGTTGCCTCTACGGATGAGGGTGTTGTGGCGTTTGATGATTTTTTTGTCGACCACGATTATATATACATTGCTATCAGCCCATTGCTTGAGGGTGAGTCGTTTAATCTTATTGAGGAGCAGCGACTGTATACCGTGATGAGCACGTTGCCAAGCGCCGCTATCGAGGAGCTCACGCCAAGCAATACCTCTTCAATTAGTACGGGTGACTGCCTCTTTGCCTATGATGGTGTAAAGGCATCTGTGAGCCTCAATCTTACACTTGCTGACGGCAAGGTTTTGAGTGTGCGTCTTGAGGCGGAGCAGAACATCGTCGTAAACAGTAACGTTATAGCGCGTAATGGAGAGGAGAAGCCTGTGCGCACCGCCTTTCATCGTGCTGCCGAGGGTAAGACATCGCTATACTTCACGCCAGCAGGTGTGGACTACTATGCCGATATGGTGGAGCTTGCTACGTGGTATATCTTCTTGGAGCTTGACGATAGCTTGTGTGATGGTCGTGTATATAATCTCGCAGATGTTGAAGGAATGTTCTGTGCTGGTCTACGCGATAATGTAGATAGCTCGCTCAATATTGATATATCGTCGCAGAATCTTGGCGGAGCATCGGGTAGCTTTATGGTGCGTCGTGAGAGTGGTGAGCGTGAATACATCGTTGTCCTCGATATTGTTTGGGGCGCAGAGACCCTAACAATGGAGTATGCGGGAGCTATGCTTGATGCTGATATGGTTGAGGTACGCAACAATGAGATTGTGCTCGATGGCAAGAGCTACACAATAAGCTCTGTGTCGCTAAACCGCGCAGATGCCGAGATATGGGAGCTTACGCTGCGTTGTAAGGCTGTGCAGTTAACTATAATTATGCCCGCGGAGTTCTACGATGGGCGTGCCGTAGGTTTCTCGACAGATGCGCGCGTGGGTGTTATGTGTAACGGCGAGTTGCTCAATAAGGCTAACGGTTATAGTGGCACTATCTTCGTTACGCTCGATGGCGACAATGTCGAGGCAGAGTTTATAAATAACAGCCGTGTAAGTGCCTACTATCGCGGTGTGTTCACAGAGGAGTAGCGAGACTGCTCATAAGATAATAATGGGTGTCACTTGAAAAAGTGACACCCATTGTTGTTTTGAGAGACTTGTGACTACTCCTCTACATTGCCCTCCTCGGGGAGTTTAAACTCGGTGAAGCCAGCCTCTACAAGGATGTTGTACCAAGCAAAGCACTTCTTCATATCCGATACGTGTACGCGGTCACGGTCATACTCGGGGAGAACCTTTGCGAACTCATCCTTGATGCGCTCTGCAGACTCCTTGTGAGAGATAGCCTGCTTGCCCTCGGTGTAGTTCCAGATGTTTGTGAAGACGTCTGCAAGTGCGATATCTTCGCCCTCGGTGAACATCGAAATCTCGGTAAGCGCGCTCACGCGGGATGTTGCAGATGCGTTCATACGCTTGCCGTCGATAAGTGACTCAACGATAACACCGCGCATAGACTGTGCTACATACTTATACAAACCGGGCTGACCTGAAATAGCCAAAATGTCCTTCAATTCCATTGCTTAACTGCTTATAAATAAGTTAGTATTATATTATCTTACTTGTTGATTGTAACATCCAACTTCTTGTGCGGGAACATCACACCACGCTTGGGAAGCTCAGTGTAGATACGCTCGTTTATATCGAACTTAACGCCCCAGTAGTCGCCATTCTTCACCCACGCACGAGCCGAGAAGCATACTGCGCTGTCGGTCATCTCGGTAAGGAATACCACGGGCTCGGGGTCTGCAACAACGCGCTTGTCAGCCTGCATAATCTCAAGCAGAGCCTTGCGAACAGCCTCTACATCAGAGCCATACTCAACATTTACATTCCAATCTACGCGGCGCATCTCTGCCATCGAGTAGTTGTCGATAACTGCGCTTGAGATGGTGCTGTTGGGGATGAATATTGAGCGGTTGTCAACAGTGATAATCTCTGTTGAGAACAGACCAATCTTCTTTACTGTACCCTCCTCGCCCTGTGCGTCGATGTAGTCGCCTACGCGGTATGGCTTGAGGAAGAGAATCATCACGCCACCTGCAAAGTTCTGCAATGTGCCACTCAATGCCATACCTATTGCCAAGCCTGCCGAAGCGAGCATTGCAACGAGTGATGTGGTGTTGATGCCGAGTACCTGAATAACGATGAGTATTACAACGACATAGAGCAATACCTTGACGATGCCCGACAGGAACGAGCGGAGCGATACCTCGACGTTGCGCTTGTCGTAAAACTTATTCATAAAGCGCAGCACGCGAGAGATTATCCAGCGTCCGATATAGTAAATGATGAGTGCTGCCACAATCTTCAGGGCAACGCTGATGCAACCCTCAACAATGATATTTAGAAGTGTGTTAAAGTCATAATCGAGAAGTGTTGAGATGCTCTGCTTAACGACCTCGGGGTCGGTTACACTCTCTATTGCCTGCTGTGCTGCCTCCTCGGGAGTTAGCTCTACGGTCTCTGCAACTGCAGTTGTATCGCCTTCTGTAACGGGCTCTGTAGTAATAAATGATAGCGGTTTCATAGTCGTTACAAAATTTTATCAAAATTTTAACGTCGCAAAGTTAATTAAATTTTGCAAAAAATCGTATATTTGTAGCAGTGTAATGAAATTAATGTCAAAGCAGTATGAAAAAGGAGAATATTGAGATCATACAGATCAACATCTCGGGTGAGGATAAACCAGGCTTGACAACATCGCTCACAGACATCTTGGCGCGCCACGATGCCTTTATTCTTGACATAGGTCAGTCGAATATCCACCGTTCCCTAACTTTGGGTATACTCTTTATGACAACGCCAGACCGTTCTGGACAGATTATGAAGGAGCTGTTGTTCAAGGCGTCGGAGATGAATATTGCCATACGCTTTACGCCTATTACCGAGGAGGAGTATAGCCATTGGGTATCGGGTCAGGGCAAAAATCGTTATATCATTACGCTTATTGGACGTAAACTCACGGCAGGACATATTGCGCGTGTGACACAGGCTATCTACGAGGAGGGTCTCAACATCGACGATATTAGCCGTCTTACGGGTCGTATGCCTTTGGATAAGGATGAGCGAGCTCCAAAGACAAGTATTGAGTTCTCGGTGCGTGGTACACTTAACGACAAAAAGCAGATTCATAATAAACTTATGGCACTCACTGAAGGTGGCGATGTAGATATATCCTTCCAGAAGGATGGTATCTTCCGTCGCTCACGTCGACTTATCTGCTTCGATATGGACTCTACGCTTATTCGCACAGAGGTTATTGACGAGTTGGCAGACCGTGCGGGTGTAGGTGATAAGGTGCGCGAGATTACCGAGCGTGCTATGCGTGGCGAGATTGATTTCAGAGAGAGCTTTGAGGAGCGTGTAGCTCTACTTAAGGGTCTCGATGTGTCGGTGATGGAGGATATTGCTGTCAACCTGCCTATAACCGAGGGTGTTGACCGTATGATGAAGATACTTAAGCGCGTAGGTTACAAGACAGCCATTCTGTCGGGTGGTTTTACATACTTTGGTAACTATCTGCGTAGTCGTTTTGGTTTCGATTATGTCTATGCCAATGAGCTTGAGGTAGAGAATGGAAAGCTCACAGGACGTTATACGGGCGAGATTGTTGATGGTCAGCGCAAGGCGGAGCTGTTGCGTCTGTTGTGCCAATTTGAGAATATCGACATACAGCAGTCTGTGGCTGTGGGTGATGGTGCTAACGACCTGCCGATGTTGAGTATCGCAGGTTTAGGTATCGCCTTCCACGCCAAGCCCAAGGTGCGTGCTACGGCGAGCCAGTCACTCTCGACAGTGGGTCTTGATGGTGTGTTGTACTTCCTCGGACTAAAGGACTCGTGGGTTGAGAAACTTGAGTGCTAATGTGGCGTTGGATAGTTATACTGGCGATGTTATACGTAGCTATCGGTTGCAGTAACGCAGCCGATAGCATTGTTATTAGTGGGGAGTTGCCTGCGCCCAATATCTCGATTGGGGAGTTGCGAAAGGGTGTGCCACGCGCAGGTGTTGAGCGTGTGGAGGAGGATATTATCGTTGTGGGACGTGTCACAACGTCTGATGACGACAGTAACTTTTCGCGCAGCCTTGTTGTGGAGGATGATAGCGGTGCAGTGGAGGTTATGGTGGGGTTGTACTCACTCTCGGGTAGCTACCCTGTGGGTACACGTGTGGCATTGCGCCTGCGTGACTGCGCCTTGGGCTATCGCTATGGGGTGTTGCAGGCAGGAGCTATGACTGATAGCTACGATATGTACGCCGTCGACTATCTCGCATCGCGCGAGGCGGTAGACCGCGTCATTGTGCGCGGTGTAGATGTCGAGCCTATTGTGCCTCGTAGAGTGACCATAGGTGAGCTTGTGGATGATATGTGTGGGCGCATAGTTTCGATAGATGATTTAGTGCTTGTTGAGTCGGTGTCATCGACCTACTATGATGAGCCGTTGGATGATGCCCGCTGGGGCGGCTATGCCCTATTCAAGGATGAGTGTGGCGACTCCATTGCAGTATATACGCGCGAGTATGCCAACTACGCAACAAGTCACATTCCGCAGGAGGCAGTGTCGCTGACGGGTATTGTGCAATGGGGTAACTACGCTGGAGGAGAGTGCTTTCAGCTAAAGATGCGCTATGAGGAGGATTGTGCTATTCGCTAATATATGCGCACTTATGATGTGCGGTTGCGCCGTGGATGGAGGTAGTGGCACAGAGCCAGAGGGCGTTGTGTCGATAGCCTACCTTAAGTCGCTATGTCTTGATAGATCGGTGGCGATAACAAAAGACTTTGTTATTGAGGGACGTGTCACGGCAAATGACCGTATGGGTGAGCTCAAGCAGATGTTCGTTGTGGAGGATGACACTGCAGGTGTCATCGTCGAGGTTGAGTGCGACGATATAAACAGCCTTATACCGTTATACTCCAAAGTGAGTATTCGTTGTTCGGGGCTTAATATCGGGCGTGTGGGTAATAACTTTTTATTGGGCGCACCACCTACGAGTGATTATGTTGTCAACCGCATTGAGCAACGTAGCCTCTATAACTACGTGTCGGTAGACCTGTCACCAACGGAGCCTGCCGAGCCTACGTTGTGTAGTATTGGCGATGTGTCACTCGGTCACGTCTCTAAATATGTGCGCATTGAGCGCGTGCAGTTTATAGACGAGGAGCAGGGTATGATGCTGTGTGATGTTGTAGACGAAGACTATGTAAATAGCATACGACACATAACCGATGGATGTGACACGTTGAGAGTAGTGACATCTGCTACGACGCGTTATGCTGGTATGACGCTTCCCGAGGGCGAACTGCGTTGCTGTGGCGTGATAGAGTGGTATGAAGATGACATTGCACTACGCATAATAAACCGCCACATACAATCTATGTAGCGGTTAGAATATTGTTATATCTGCTGATTGTCTACTTGTGGCTCTCTACCCACTGCGTAAGCTCCACAAAGTCGGCAACAGAGAGCTGTTCGGCACGCATCGAGAAGAAGCGGTGCTCCTCGCCATTGAAGTTGCCGAAGACGGCCTTCAGCGAATTGCGCAACATCTTGCGACGCTGACCAAATGACGCCTTAACAACCTTGATGAATAGCTGCTCGTCGCAGTCGAGTTGTGTGACATTGTTGCGCACAAGGCGTATCACGGCACTCTTAACCTTTGGGGGCGGGTTAAAGACCTTTTCGCCGACGGTAAATAGATACTCTATGTCGTACCACGCCTGAAGCAGCACACTCAATATACCATACTCCTTTGACCCTGGAGGCTCGGCGAGACGCACTGCAACCTCCTTCTGAATCATACCTACACACTCTGGCACGATGTCGCGGTTCTCGAGAACCTTGAAGAATATCTGTGACGATATGTTGTATGGGAAGTTGCCTATAATCTTTAGCCTATCGCCATACGTGGCGCGTAGATCCATCTTAAGGAAGTCACCCTCTGTAAGACGCTCTGCAAAGTCAGGGTAGTGGTTGTGGAGATACTCTACCGACTCGGTGTCAATCTCTGCACCATAGGTGATGATGTCGTCGCGCATAAGCAAAAACTGCGTAAGTACGCCCATACCACAACCAACCTCCAATACCTTATCGGGGCACTCCGCGTTGCCACCAGAAAGCGACGACGCTATCTTGCGCGCTATGTTGAGATCGATGAGAAAGTGTTGACCTAACGCCTTTTTTGCTCTTACCTCTGACATACGTACTAATTTGCTACCTCTGAAATAAACTTAATACGCACCAGACGTATCTCCTCTTCGCTATACTCCGAGCCAAGCTCCTCAATGGCATCGTCCAGCGAGTCTGTCTCGGCATCCTCCTTGAAATAGAGGTAGATATCCTCCACTTTATCCTCGTCCATAATAGTATTGAGGTAGTACTGAATATCGAGACGCGTTCCCGAGTTGATGATTGCCTCAATCTCGGTGAGTAGTTCATCCATATCAAGGTTACGGGCACGTGCTATATCCTCGAAGTCCATCTTCCTGTCGATAGACTGGATGATGAATATCTTGTTGTTTGACTTGTTGGCGACGCTCCTTACGACCATATCCTGTGGACGTATAATCTCCTTCTCGTCGACATAGGTCTTGATGAGCTTGATAAACTCGGCACCGAATTTTTGTGCCTTACCAGCACCTACGCCCGATATCGTCTGTAGCTCCTCCATAGTGATAGGATACTGTATTGACATATCCTCAAGCGATGGGTCTTGGAAGATGACGTATGGTGGCAGGTTGTTCTGCTTTGCAACCTTCTTGCGCAGATCCTTAAGCATAGCGTATAGCTCCTCGTCGGCAGCTCCGCCACCCTTCATTGCCGCCATCGGAGAGTTCTCCTCCTCGGCATCGTAGTCGTGGTCGAGAGTTACAGTAATCTTCGTTGGCTTCTTGATATACTCCTCACCGAGCTTATTTATAGAGATAAGACCGTAGTTCTCGATATTTTTGTCGATGTAGCCGTGTATAAGAGCTTGACGTATCACAGCATTCCAGAAACGTACATCCTTATCCTGACCCGCTCCAAACACATCCAACTTATTGTGGGCATAGCTCTTTATCATCGCCGTAACCTTGCCTGTGAGCACTGCTACGAGGTGGTCAATCTTAAACTTGTCGCCAATCTCCTTGAGTGTCTCAAGTGCCAGCTGCATCTCCTCGCGAGCATCAACCTTGGGCTTGGGATTGCAGCAGTTGTCGCAGTTGCCACAGTTATCTTCGGGATAGGTCTCGCCAAAGTAGTGTAACAGCGACTTGCGGCGACACATAGAACTCTCGGCATACGATACAGTCTCCATAAGTAGCAGCTTGCCAATCTCCTGCTCGGCGACGGGCTTGCCCTGCATAAACTTCTCGAGCTTCTGAATATCCTTATAACTATAGAATGTCAGACAGTAGCCCTCGCCACCGTCACGTCCAGCACGACCAGTCTCCTGATAGTATCCCTCAAGTGACTTGGGTATGTCGTAGTGGATGACATATCGCACATCGGGCTTGTCGATACCCATACCAAAAGCGATGGTTGCCACAATGACATCTACTCGCTCGTGCAGGAAGGCATCCTGATTGTCGGCGCGTGTCTGTGCATCCATACCTGCGTGGTATGCCAAAGCCTTTATGCCATTGGCAACGAGTAGCTCGGCAAGCTCCTCTACCTTCTTACGGCTCAAGCAGTAGATGATGCCACTCTTGCCATCGTGCTGCTTGATGAAGCGTATGATGTCGTGGTCGATGTTGTGCTTGGGGCGTAGCTCATAGTATAGGTTTGCACGGTTAAATGATGAACGGAATACCGTGGCATTGGTCATACCGAGGTTCTTCTGTATATCCATCTGTACCTTGGGTGTCGCCGTTGCAGTAAGGGCAATCAGGGGAGCTGTGCCTATATCGTTGATGATGGGGCGGATACGGCGATACTCGGGTCGGAAGTCGTGACCCCACTCCGAGATACAGTGTGCCTCGTCGATAGCGTAGAACGAAATCTTTATCTTGCGCAAGAAGGCGATGTTATCCTCCTTGGTAAGTGACTCTGGGGCGAAGTATAGTAGCTTGGTGCGTCCCTCCATCACGTCCTGACGCACTTGCGCTATGGCAGACTTGTTGAGCGACGAGTTAAGGAAGTGCGCTATGCCCGACTCGGTAGAGAAGGTGCGCATAGCGTCGACCTGGTTTTTCATTAAAGCAATGAGCGGAGATATGACAATGGCTACACCGTCCATAATCAGTGCTGGTAGCTGGTAGCACAAAGATTTACCGCCACCAGTGGGCATAAGCACGAAAGTATCCTTACCTGCCAAAACATTATTTATGACAGCCTCCTGGTTTCCCTTGAACGAAGAAAAACCGAAATACTCGCGCAACTTATCGTGTAATAAACCTCCTTGTTGGGTACTCATAATTTTTCGTTCTAAAAAAAATTTACCCAAATATACTATATTTTTTTGGAAAATAGTAATAACTTTGTGAAAAATTTATAAAAAAATATGCGACTTTTCACAAGCGAGCTGGTAAAATCCTATAAATCACGCACTGTCGTGAATCATGTCTCAATCGACGTCAAGCAGGGCGAGATTGTTGGTTTGCTCGGCCCTAATGGTGCTGGCAAGACAACTACATTCTATATGATTGTTGGTCTTATCAAGCCCAATGAGGGACGTATCTACCTCGAGGATGACAACCAGAAGGTCACCGATATTACCAGCCTGCCTGTATATCGCCGTGCGCAGATGGGTGTAGGTTATCTTGCACAGGAGGCTTCTGTGTTCCGTCGCCTTACTGTTGAGGACAATATTCGCGCCGTTTTGGAGATGACAAAATTCTCGAAGCAGTATCAGCGCGAGCGTGTCGAGGAGCTTATCGAAGAGTTCCGCTTGCAGAAGGTGCGCAAGAGCTATGGTAACCAGCTGTCGGGTGGTGAGCGTCGTCGTACCGAGATTGCTCGAGCGGTGGCTATCAACCCAGCATTTATCCTGCTCGATGAGCCGTTTGCGGGTGTTGACCCTATCGCTGTGGAGGATATCCAGAGTATCGTGGGTACGCTTAAGGATAAGAATATTGGTGTAATCATCACCGACCATAATGTCGATGAGACCCTTGCCATTACAGACCGTACATATCTACTCTACGAGGGTAAGATACTTAAGACGGGTAGTGCCGAGGATTTGGCTAACGATGAGATGGTACGTCGCGTATATCTTGGACGTAACTTCGAGCTGCGTACGTCGCCGCAGATTGCTCGTGAGCGTAAGGCGCGCGAAGAGGCAGAGCGTGAGGAGGCTCTGCGCGCACTGGGTCACGTGTCGCAGCAGCAAGACATCGACGATAATGATATCGATGATGACGATAATACGGAAAACAACGGATAATCTATATGGATAGTACAGTCCCTTTAGGGAATCAACTGCAGGGTGAGATAACACCCCCCTGCTCCAAGAGCTATGCTCAACGCGCCTTGGCAGCGGCACTTCTTGCCTCCGGGCGCACAACGCTTCGTGGTATTGAACTATGTCGTGACACACGCTCGGCTATAAAAGTTATTGAAAAGCTGGGTGCTACGGTTGAGGTCATTGATGATAACACTCTCGTAATCACGGGAGGTTTAAATACGCAGACAGATTGCATAAATGTAGGTGAGTCGGGTCTTGCAGCACGACTATTTACGCCTATTGCAGCACTTGCAGATACCCCTATAACCATTCAGGGCGAGGGTACGTTGTGTCATAGACCGATGTCAATGATGGTGGAGCCCTTAAAGGAGTTGGGCGTTGCGGTACGCGATGGCGGTGGACGACTACCTATCGAGGTGTGTGGGCCTATGCGCGGTGGTAGGGTGGTTGTAGATGGACATATGTCGTCGCAGTTTGTCACAGGTCTACTTATTGCCTTGCCATTAGTCGCGCGAGACACTACCGTTGAGGTGCGTGGCGCAGTATCTACTCCATATATTGATATGACAATGGAGACTGTGAGTCGCGTTGGCGTTGAGATAATGTATAACGAGGGTGACTATACAGAGTTTTATATAAGTGGTAATCAGCAGTATCAGCCTGTTGACTACACTATTGAGAGCGATTGGTCGGCGGCGGCGATAATTATGGTCGCAGCAGCTATTGCTGGCGAGGTTACGGTGCGTAATATCTCGACGCTGTCGCGTCAGGCAGATACGGCTATATGTCGTGCCTTGGAGCGTGTGGGAGCGTCGCTCATTCTCGAGAGTAACTCAATTACTGTTAAGCGTCGTGAGCTCAATGCCTTTACGTTTGATGCTACACAATGCCCCGACCTCTTTCCTGCTCTTGTGGCACTTGCGGCAGCGTGTGATGGTGTCTCAACGATATATGGCGTAGAGCGTCTACGTGGCAAGGAGAGTGACCGTGGCGAGACGCTTAAGGAGGAGTATGGCAAGCTGGGCATCGACATAGAGATTGACTACGACGAGAATGTTATGCGCGTTGTGGGAGGTGTCCCTGTTGCTGCTACGGTAGATAGTCACGATGACCATCGTATTGCTATGTCGCTGGCTGTCACAGCATTGCGTATGGATGAGGAGCTTGTTATTAAAAACCGTGAGTGTGTTGCAAAGAGCTATCCTTCGTTCTTCGAGGATTTGCAACTGCTCACCGTTAAAAGATAATCAAAGAGGTGCATAATAGCTTTGGTAAGATATTGCGTGTGACGATATTCGGTGCATCGCACTCTCCGCAACTTGGCGTTGTTATGGAGGGCGTGCCTTGTGGTATACGCCTTACGCCTGATATGTTTGCCGAGGATATTAATCGTCGTCGTCCCAATACTGTGGGTACGACTCCGCGTCGAGAGGATGATATACCCGTTATTGAGGGTCTTGATAGCAATTGTTATACTACAGGCGGTGCAGTGCGCATAGTCTTTAATAACACAAATATTCGTTCTACAGACTACTCTCATCTTGTCGACCATCCGCGCCCCTCGCACGCCGACCTTGTGCAGCGCAGGAAGTATGGCGCAGAGTATAACCTTGCAGGTGGCGGTATAGCCTCGGGGCGTATGACAGTGGCTCTTGTTGCTGCAGGTGTTGTTGCCAAGCAGATAGTGTCAGAAGCAAGATTTGATTGTCGCGTAGTGCAGATAGGCTCGGAGTGTGACCCTGCGCGTTTTGATGATATTATAGCTGCTGCCGAGCGCGATGGTGACTCTGTGGGTGGTGTTATTGAGTGCCGTGTTGAAGGGGTATCGCCGTTGCGGGGAGAGCCATTCTTCGATTCGGTGGAGAGCGTAATGTCACATCTGCTGTTCTCAATACCAGCTGTTAAGGGTGTCGAGTTTGGCGATGGCTTTGCAGGTGTTGTAAAGCGTGGCTCGCAGCGAAACGATAAGATATTTGATGCCGATGGACGCACTCTTTCAAATAATGAGGGTGGAATAAATGGAGGCATCACGAATGGCAATCCTCTTGTTGTGCGTGTGGCAATAAAGCCAACGTCGAGCATCGCACGCGAACAGCTCACATATAACTTCGCATGTGGCGAGATGCAGCCCCTCAAGATTGGGGGAAGGCACGATGTGTGCATTGCTCGTCGTGCTACCGTTGTTGTCGAGGCTGCGGTTGCCCTCGCCCTTGCCGACTTTGAATTGCGTGCGTATGAGGAGTTCGCGTAGAGAGATATTTAATACGCTGTGCTCTGTTGCGGCAGAGATATATCCTGCGGAGGAGGCGCGTCAAATTGCCGAGCTTATACTTGAGCAGTGTGGTGGTGTTACGCGCAACCAACTGCTCGTCGAACCTAATGTTGAGCTTAATATCCCCAATTTTGATACCATCTTGAGCGATATACGTCGCTGGCGTCCTGTGCAGTATATCACTGGTAAGGCTACATTTGCTGATATTGACCTTGAGGTAAGCGAGGGGGTGCTTGTGCCACGTCCCGAAACCGAGGAGCTCGTGATGCGTGTGGCGGCGGAGGTGTCGGCAGGAGCAACTATTTTGGATGTGTGTACGGGTAGTGGCTGTATTGCTATAGCGCTTGCACGTTGTGTTAAGGATAGCCGCGTGTGGGGTCTTGACCTGTCGCACGAATGCCTTAATATAGCTCGACTCAATGGCGAGCGTTATGCCCCAGATGTGCAGTTTGTTGAGGGTGATGCACTCTCCGACTTCTCGCAACTATTTGATGAACAGTTTGATGTGATAGTATCTAACCCGCCATATATCCCTGTGTCAGATATGTTGCTTATGCGCCCTAATGTCACGGAGTATGAGCCGCATATGGCACTATTTGTACCCGATGATGACCGGCTAAAGTTCTATCGCGCCATAGCTTGTACTGCGCGCCAAATGCTTAAGGCGGAGGGTAGACTCTATTTCGAGATATATGAGATGTTGGCTTGCGAGATGTGTGATATGCTGCGTGCCGAGGGCTATGATGATGTAGTGCTCATAGAGGACTTTAGAGGAAAACCGAGAATGATATGCGCAAAGGTGAGTTCGATAGCGAGATGACGCCTGCACCACGTGAGCGTAAGACGAAGAGTGCCGAGCAGGCGTATGCCTCGCTTATGCGCTTGTGTGCGCGTGCCGAGAAGTCTACGGGCGATGCAATGCGCCTTATGCATACGTGGGGTGTGCCGCAGTCGGAACGTCAAGGTGTTGTAGATAGACTTGTAGCACAGCGTTTTATAGATAATCGTCGCTATGCCGAGGCATATTCCCGCGAGAAGTCGCAGTTGTCGGGATGGGGAGCGAGAAAGATTGCATTGCAACTACGCCAAAAGGGTGTGGAGAGTGCTATTATAGAGGATATTACGCGTATGCTTGATGATGCAGATGTCCCAGCCCGCTTGGAGGCGCGCTTGCGTCGTAAACTGCGTACCACGAAGGCGTCAAGTGGGTATGAGTTGCGTGGCAAGCTGCTGCGCTATGCTGCCACTTTGGGCTATGATTATGATGTGTCGTACGCTGTGGTAGATAAAATTATAGGCGAGGAGCGATAAAAATTTTGAAAATCGCCATATTTTATATACTTTTGCAGCGCATATAGTGCTTATGTTGTTTTTAGCCCTTGTATGATATGAATGTATCTGCGGCAATTATGACAATATATTCACGATAAGGTGTTGGTTCCGTAGCTCAGCTGGATAGAGCAACAGCCTTCTAAGCTGTGGGTCGTGGGTTCGAATCCCGCCGGAATCACGAGCGATGCAAATAAGCATCATTGGCAAGCCACTCCGAAAGGGGTGGCTTTTGCAATATAAGCAGTTGTGGGTGCTTGCACACTTGCAACTGCTTATATTGCGAAAGATATTCTGCTTTGCAGAACTTGCCAATGATGTTTGTTTATATCCGAGGATCCCAAGGGAAAGACGCAGGAAAGCGTAGCGGCTGCGTCAATTCCGCCTGTCCAATTATTGCCGAGCCGACGCAGTGAAAGACGAGCGAAGCAATGCGGCAGCATTGTGAAGCGAAATCAATCACACTGCAAGCAATGCTCGCGCTCTCTATGCCGAGGACTCCAAGGGATGGGCGTTAAGCGGAGCAGACCTTGGTCTGCGTAGTAGCCAATCCCGCCAAGCACATAAAACCGAAATAAATCGCAAGCATAGCCGATCACACTATCAGTTCAGCTGTCAATTTCATCTATTTATTTTTTCCAACTTTACAGTTTGATATATCTTCACGCTAATATCATACAACCATTCAAACGCTTTTATCCATTCGTCTTTATTGTCAACATCAAACTCCTTTTCGGTAAGAATTCTTTTATGTTTCTTTTCGCCACGCCATTCCAACTTAGAACCTATAGCCTTTTCTAATGCCTGCTTATTTGATTGAAGCTTATTAAATAGCTCGTCACCGTCTGTAATATATAAACTTGCCGTAATTTGCTTCTTTTGTCTGCTTGCAGTCAAGCAAATATGACATTGGGAGGATCCTATACTCAAATC